>Ga0126383_10000604_pt1 | contig 20460 bp, 16 predicted proteins | sample PanSoiMetPlot_35_FD_96882 | JGI IMG/M metagenome (GOLD analysis project Ga0126383, IMG submission 96882) | Tropical forest soil microbial communities from Panama - MetaG Plot_35 | ecosystem: Environmental > Terrestrial > Soil > Tropical forest > Bulk soil | place: Panama | collected 2016-02-17
ACGAAGGCAAGGTCGCAACACTGACCTTGAACCGTCCTGATAAGCGGAACGCAATCAGTTTCGAATTGATTGACGATCTACTACAGGCTCTCGACGAGATCGCTAAGTCCGATGCGATCGTGCTGATCGTAACCGGAACGGGCAAGGCATTCTGTTCCGGCATGGATCTCGACAACCTGAAGGCGCTGCTCGGGAGAACACCGGAACAGAACCGCCAAGATTCCGAAGCCATGGTCGGGCTGTTCCGCTCGATCTACGAATTCCCCAAGATCACGATTGCCGCTGTGAATGGCGCCGCCATCGCCGGTGGAACAGGACTCGCACTCCTTTGCGACTTCACTCTTGCGGTGCCTGAGGCCAAGTTCGGGTACACCGAAGTCCGCATCGGCTTTGTTCCCGCGATCGTCTCAACGTTTCTCTTACGCCAATTGCCGGAGAAGCAGGCGCGGGACTTGCTCTTGACCGGAAGAATCTTCGACGCCGCAGAAGCGTTACGACTGGGATTGATTACCGAAGTCGTCTCAGCCGACAAACTGATGGAACGAACCCACGAATTGGCTGCGAAGTTAATGGAGAACAGCGCTGCATCCCTACAGGCGACCAAGAGACTGCTGACCCAAAAGGCTCACCTAGAACTCGATGCGCAGATCGGTGCGGCAGTCCACGAAAATGCCGCTATTCGAACCACTGCCGATTTTCGCGAGGGCATTTCTTCTTTCCTGGAAAAACGAAAACCGGTGTGGACGGGGAAATGAGTTCCAACCATCATCCTGCCGTCAACGAAACGCGGCTGCGCGTCCGCTATGCAGAAACCGACCAGATGGGAGTCGTTTATCACTCGAATCATCTCATCTGGTTCGAAGTCGGCCGCGTCGAACTGATGCGCCAGATGGGATTCTCCTATCGCGACATGGAGCGCGATGACGGACGCTTTATCGCCGTCGCTGAGGCCACATGCCGCTATCGTGCTCCGGTGTACTACGACGATGAAGTCATCGTCCGCACCCGACTCAAACACGTCCGCGAAGCTGTCATCGTTTTTAGTTACGAACTTGCCCGAGCTGACAACGGTACGTTGCTGGCCGAGGGCGAAACGACGCATATTGTCACTGATTCGAAAATGAAAGTCGCAGCCTTGCCCGGCAAATATCTAACGGTCTTCCGGGCTGCCGCCGGAAAGTAGCTATCTACGGAGATCTCTTGAACGCACTGCACATTAACGGAAGCGATCTGACTCTGGAAGCCGTACGCGAGGTCGCCCACGAACGTCGCCCCGTGCTCCTCGCTCCGGATGCGCGCGAGTTGGTGAACCACGCCAGGGCTGTCGTCGATGAGATCGTCGCAACGAATAAAGTCGCCTACGCGATCACCACTGGCGTCGGAAAACTCAGTGACGTCCGCATCGCCGGTGACCAGATCCGCGCGTTGCAGGTCAATCTGGTGCGATCCCACGCAGTTGGCGTCGGGGCTCCCCTTTCTGTGTTCTCAACTCGGGCAATGATGCTCTTGCGCGCAAACTCTTTGGCCAAAGGCCATTCAGGCGTCCGTGGCTTGGTGATCGACACGCTCTGCGAGATGCTGAATCGTGGCGTGACTCCGGTGGTGCCTTCACAGGGAAGTGTTGGAGCCAGTGGAGATCTCGCGCCCCTCGCACACCTTGCTCTCGCCCTGATCGGCGAAGGAGAATGCTTTGACGAAAGAGCTACTCGCCTCTCGAGTTCCGACGCGTTAAAGCGTGCCCAAATCAAGCCTCTTGTGCTCGAAGCAAAAGAGACCATCTCGTTGATCAATGGCACGCAAGCTATGCTCGCCGTCGGGTCGCTTTCACTGCTTGATGCCGAGACTCTTGTAAATACAGCTGATGTCCTCGGCGGTCTCTGCTGCGATGCCCTCAAAGGGACAGACACGGCGTTTGACGAGCGTATTCACAAAGCGCGCCCGCACAACGGCCAACTGCAGACAGCGGCCAACCTGCGGCGGATGCTCGAAGGCAGCCAGATCCGCGAATCCCATCGCGATTGCGGCCGTGTACAGGACGCCTATTCGCTGCGCTGCATTCCGCAGGTCCACGGCGCAGTCCGTGATACGCTTGCCCACTGCCGCGAAGTCTTCGAGATAGAAGCCAACTCCGCCGTCGACAATCCGCTAGTGTTCCTCACAGATCCAAAGAACAATCAAGGCGACGTCATCTCTGGCGGAAACTTCCACGGTGAGCCCCTCGCCTTCGCACTGGATTTCCTCGCCATCGCCCTGAGCGCTTTGGCCGGTATTAGCGAGCGCCGCATCGAACGTCTCGTCAATCCAGCCTTGAACGAAGGGCTGCCTCCTTTTCTTGCTCCGGGCGCCGGTTTGAACTCGGGATTCATGATGCCTCAGGTCACAGCTGCCGCCCTGGTGAGTGAGAACAAAGTTCTGGCGCATCCTGCCTCGGTGGATTCGATCACCACCTCAGGCAACAAGGAAGACTACGTTTCGATGGGAATGACGGCGGCGCTGAAGCTGAAGCAGGTAGTTGAGAACACTCGCAACGTTCTCGCCATTGAAGCTATGGCGGTCGCGCAGGCGATCGACTTCCTCGCTCCACTCAAGACATCCCGGCGCGGACAGGCCGCCCATGGGGCGATTCGCTCTGTCTGTCCCACGATGGAAGAAGACCGCGTCATGTACGCAGATCTTTCGCGAATCGCCGATCTGATCGCAAGTGGCAAAATCGCCGAGGCCTTGCGCTGATCTCTCTCCACTTATGAAGACTCTAACCGAATATCTACGTTTTCACACGAAGACTCATCGTGCTTACGTTCACATCACTCCGCAAGTCGAACAAATTGTCAGTAAGAGCGGCGTGATGGAAGGCATGGTGCTTGTGTCAGCCATGCACATCACAGCGGGGATTTACGTGAACGACAACGAAAGTGGGCTCATCGAAGACATCGATCAATGGCTCGAGCATCTCGCGCCGTTTCGCAAGAACTATAAGCATCATGAAACCGGCGAAGACAACGGCGATTCGCACTTAAAAGCCCTGCTGATCCATCATGAAGTGATCGTGCCGATCACAGCAGGCAACCTCGATCTCGGAACGTGGCAGCGAATCTTCTACGCAGAATTCGACGGACAGCGCGACAAACGCGTCATCGTAAAAGTCATGGGAGAATGAGCCGATGTCAGAAGAGCTAACCGAATTGCAGGAACATGCCGAGCACGCCAAAGGGAATCCGAAATTGGCGCCAGTGTCGGTCACAATGGCGATCTTGGCTGTGCTCGTTGCGGTAGCTTCCCTTCTCGGACATCGTGCCCACACCGAAGAAGTGGTTCTGCAAGCAAAGTCTTCCGATCAGTGGGCCTACTACCAGGCAAAAAACATACGTCGCCATACCGACGAACTCTTCACCGACCTCACCTCCGTGCAAGCAACCACTGATGCGGCAGCTTTGGCGAAGCTCCGCGACAAATATTCCGGCGAAGCGGCGCGCTATAAAGACGAGCAGAAAGAAATCGAGGACAAGGCTCACGAAATGGAAGCGGAAGTTTCGATCGAACGAAATCGTGCCGATCGTTTTGATCTTGCCGAAGTCTTCCTGGAGATCGGTTTGGTCGTCACGTCCATCACCCTACTGTCTGGAAGACGATTCTTCTGGATGCTTGGGATCGGCTTGGGGATTATCGGAACTGTTATGGCGGTGACGGGATTCCTGATTCACTAAAGCCAGACTTGCAAGCTTTGGCTCGATTCATGGAATTGCTGTATACCATTCCGCTTTGTCATCCTGATGGCGCCGTTTTTTGGCGCCGGAGAACCCATGCAATTCTCCCTGCAGTGCTCATGCGGCCAGGGACTGCATAGATCCTCCGGCCCTGCAAAAAACGCAGGTCATCAGGATGACACTGCGGCGGATTACATCCAAAGCTAAAACGGTCTAAATGCTCTCGGCCTTCGGCACCGAGGTGGCGAGTGCGGTCTCGCCGTTTTGATGAGACTTCACAACCACATGGGGTCCAATCGCCAAAACATCCATTCGGGTTCGCTGAAAGCAATCGATCGCTTCCTCCGGTGTGCAGACGATCGGCTCATTCTCATTGAAACTTGTATTCAGGATGACTGGAATTCCGGTCTTCCGATAAAACGAAGAGATGAGATCGTAGTAGAGCGGATTTTCTTCCCGCGTCACACTCTGTAACCGCCCCGTATCATCCACGTGATTCACCGCACATAGAGCCTTTCGTTTCTCGGGCCGAATCTTGTACACATGCATCATGAACGGCGACGGGTGATCATGTTCGAAATATTCATGCTGATGATCGGCCATGATCGATGGCGCAAATGGGCGAAACCATTCCCGGTGCTTGATGCGCGCATTCAATACATCTTTCATGTCAGGCAGGCCTGGATGCGCCACAATCGAGCGGTTTCCCAATGCGCGCGGCCCCCACTCCATGCGCCCCTGAAACCATCCAACCACCTTGCCAGCCGCAATCTGCTCGGCGACGGAGTCAAGTAGCCTCGCTCGGTCTACCTTATGCGATTCAAGTCCTCCCGCCCGCAGCGCCGACTGAATGCGGGAATCGGAGAACTCAGGCCCAAGATATGCATTCTTTAGCTCGACTCTTCGTGGCTGTTTCAGTACCGAGTGATAGGTGTGCAGCGCCGCGCCAATCGCCAGGCCTTCGTCCCCTGCCGCAGGTTGAATATAGGTCTGGCGAAATGGTGTCCGCTCAAACAACTTGCCGTTGGCAACGCTGTTTAAGGCACATCCACCTGCCATCGCCAAGTAATCCGCCGGCATTCGTTGGTGCAAAGCATTTAGCAGATGAAAAAAGATTTCCTCAAATCGATGCTGGAGCGCGTGCGCCAAGTCCATATCGCGCTGCGCGATTTCAGTATGTGGCTCGCGCGGCTTACCAAACTGTTTTTCCATGCGGTCCGAAAAATGCCGAGCCAGCCGCACCGTTCCATCCCGTAGCACTTGCATTCCCTGATTGCTGCCGAGCGACTTGAAGTAGCTCAGGTCCAGTTGAAATCCGCCATTTTTCTGCATGACGATTTTGCTGATTTCTTTGCAGAACATATCTCTTCCGTACGGCGCCAATCCCATGACCTTACCTTCATCGCCGTAGTTCGTATACCCGATGAACTCGCAGATCATGGTGTAGAGACTGCCCAGGGAATGCGGCAGAAATACTCGGTCAAGTACTTCAATCTCGTTGCCTTCACACCGCGCCACCATTGTGGAAACGAAATCGCCCGATCCGTCATAGCTGAAACCGGCAGACTTATCCCAAGAAGAGCAATAGTACGCACTGGCGATGTGCGCGATGTGATGTTCGAGGTGGTGCTCCTGAAATCGCAACTGCGAAACATCCACGTCGAGGGCCTTCGCCAACAACGACCGTACGTCGCGCATAGCCTCTTTCCGTTGACGAAGGCGGATGAAATTCAAAATCTTGGCAGGGTTCGCAAGCGCATATTGAACTTTCTTGGCGAGATTCGCATCACTATCCTGACCAACGGCCACGTGTTCGACATCAGAGATCTTTGCGCCCACCGCATCGAGGCAGGCTTTGACTGCCAGGGCCGGGAATCCGCCGAAATGCTTATGACGGTTGAGCCGCTCCTCGGCAATCGCGAACTCCACCTTGCCATCGAGGATGATTGCCGCCGACGCATCGGCGTGAAACATATTGAGGCCCAAAATCAGCATGAACTAAGTTTTTCTCCCGAAGTTTTGCTGTGTAGGTGAGGTCATCCCGGGTGGCTAAGGTTTAGTGATTGCAGTTTGCTGGCTGGCGTCAAAAAACGCTTCGATATCTACACGAACGGATTTTCCCATCGCAAGTGATCGATCGATGCGCAATGTCGCCAGAGTGGAACAGGCCAACTCTTCGAATCGGATCGCGGGCGTCGCGGCCTGCAGCGAACGAACGAATGCAGCCCACTCGTTCACATGACCTTTATCCTGTCGCCAGCGAGAATTCACCGTTCTCTTGCGCCCGTTCCGAACCAATTCAAGATGCCGAAAATCTTCGAGTACCGCCGTAGCTCCGCCGCCAAACACTTCAACCCGCTCCTTCGAGAACGATCGATCGCCGTTCGCAAGATAGCTGATGGTTCCTTCCGACCCATTGGCGAAACGCAAGGATATGAGAACGTTGTCTCCGCTGTACCGCGCCGAACTTCCAACTGCCCGACCGCCGACCTCAACTATCGGCGAGCCTGCCAGGAACATCAACAGGTCCACAAAATGACAAACCTCACCGAGAATGCGTCCGCCACCTTGCTCGCGATCGTTCACCCAGTGATCCGGCGGCAGATGCCCAGCATTGACGCGGTAATTCAGCGCGAGCGGCTCAGAGATCGAACTCAAGAACGACTTCATCTCGACGACCATCGGCGCAAATCTGCGGTTGAAACCGACCATCAAGGCAGGACGATTCACAGGCTCGATGTTCAGATAAGCGGCGACAATTTCTCGGAATTCCTCCTCCGTCAAGCACAACGGCTTTTCGCAGAAGACATTCTTCTCTGCCCCCAGCGCCGCCAGAACCTGTCCAGCGTGCAAATGATGCCGCGTTGCAATGACGACGGTATCAATGTCTGGATTGCGAATCAGTTCGGCTTCATCAGTCGTGCAATCGCGAAATCCAAACTTCTGCGCTGCATGGTGCGCGTGAGATCCGGTCGCCGCGCAGACGGAAACCAACGTCGTAGCAGACGATGCCTTCATCGCCGGAATCAACGTAGAAGACGCAAATCCGCCGGCTCCGAGCAAACCGATCCTGCCGCCTTCACGAGACCGTGATCCTTTGGCGGCCTGAGAAGAGACAACAAGAGACAGCGTTCGCACCGCTTCGGAGTCTCCGGAATACTCAATAACAACTCCCAAGAAACGTTCGTGCGATCTACCCGTAATCAGATCGTAAGCGCCCCGCGCTCGTTCAACCGGAAACCGATGCGTGATCAGCGCGCCCACATCAATCGTTTTCTGTGCCAGCAACTGCAGGAAGGCTTCCATGTTACGTGTTTCGGTCCACCGCACATAACCGATCGGATAGTCTCGCCCCTTTTGTTCGTAAGCCGCGTCATAGCGGCCGGGCCCGTAAGAACGCGAGACACGGAAATCGAGTTCCTTCTCGTAATAGGCCTTACGCTCAATATCCATGCCGACCGTGCCGACCGCCACAACAATGGCGCGGTCACGCGCAATCTGACCGGCTAGGTTCACAGGATCGCTACTCCCGGTCTCTGCCGTGATCAGGACTGCGTCTATACCAGAACCTCCGGTGGCCTCTAAGCAAAGATCGCGAAACGCAGAACTTGTACTTGCAAGGCCATACGCTCCCAATCCGCTTGCTAACTCAGCCCTGATGGGATCAATGTCCATTCCCAAGACCCTGCAACCCGCAGCCCTTAACAACTGCACCGTCAGTTGCCCCAGCAATCCAAGACCGATGACAGCCACGAGATCTCCGAGTCTGGCTTCGCTCGTGCGGATCCCATGCAGTGCCACAGCCCCCAAAGTTGCAAATGCAGCCTGATCGAAGGGAACTTCATCCGCAGTCAGTTGATCAGGCGCCGGAATACGCGCCAGCAGCAAGCGCGGCACACAGGCGATTTCCGCATGCACGGCAATCCCCGCACCTGCACAGGCGACACGATCGCCAGGTTGTACGTCGGTTACGCCTTCACCAACAGCGACAACCGTTCCCGCACTGCTGTACCCGGGGCTCTGCGGCTGGTCCAGGCGGCTCCGCACAGCCTGAACGGCTGACAAAATACCATCCCGTTGGACCTTGCTGATCACCTCTCGAACTAGGTCGGGACGTGACTTCGCTTTCTGCAGCAAACTCTTCCGCGCAAACTCCGAGGAAGCGCGCTCAGTCCCGGGCGAAACCACTGACGCTGCAATACGCACCAATGCGCATCCCGGAAGGAGTTGTGGTGCCGGCACCTCTTCCACCGTAACTTCACCTGTCCGCGCGTGCTGAAGAACCTGTTTCATGCTGTCGCTGCTTGCGGTGCGTGCAACAATTCAGTTTCAAACTTTCGCGCGCCACCATCGAGAAATGTCTGCATCCACAACTCCAATGTCAGGAACTGCCATATCTGCAGCGACCAATCCTGACGGCCTTTGCGATGCGCATCTACAAATTGTTGCACCGCCTGCGGTCTGAAGATACCGCGTTGTTGCAATCGCTCGGGCGACAAAAGATCGTCCACCATGTCCTTGAGATCGTGAGCCAGCCAATAGTCTAATGGAGCGGCGAATCCGGCTTTCGGTTGTCGTAACACTTCATCCGGCAGAACTCCATCCATGGCACGACGAAAAATGTGCTTCGTTGTCGGATTGAGTCCGCCCTTCAACTTCAGCTCCGGCGGCACATTCCAGGCAACGAATTCCGCGAGCTCTCGATCAAGGAATGGAACCCGCACCTCAACAGACGATGCCATACTCATCTTGTCGTTGTACGTAAGGTTTAGACTTGTCATGAAGATTTTCGTATCCAAATAGAGCATCTGGTGCAGAAAATCTGCGTGCTCCATCCGCTTGAACGCCGCGTTATGCTCGCAAGCAGGATTCGAATCTGCCACTTCTGCAAACTGATCGCTGTAGAGCGCCTCTTTCTGGCCACGATCTAGATAAGTGCAGTTTGCGATGAAACGATCTATCTGATGAAGCGACGCACTCCTAGCCATCTTTTTCGCGAGCCGAACTGTCCCTTTTGCAGCGGTACCGCGAAGAGCGGGCAACCCAGTAATCGCCGCCTCGAATACGCCTCGCGCGAATGACGGTACGCGTCCGTACGCTTGCGCCCAATAGTGAGCGATATGCTTGCGATAGCCCGCAAAGAGCTCGTCGCCTCCGACTCCTGATAGAAGCACGGTCGCTTGTTTCCGCGCCTCACGACACACAAGGAATGCCGTTATGATGGCGGGATCCGCCGTCGGTTCGTCCATGTGCCAAGTCAATTGTGGCAGTAGTTCGGTAACGTCAGGCTCAACCACTATGCGCTCGTTCTCACAACCGAGCCGACGCGCCAGCCGTGTTGCCACGTCAGGATCATCCAGCGTGGTTTCACCGATTCGGTACTTGTCAGGGAATGTAACCGTGTACGTTCGAACCGGCTGGTTCGTAGCCTTCCGCATCATCGCCACAATGCTTGAGGAATCCAACCCGGCGCTGAGAAAAGCCCCAACGGGCACGTCACTAACCATCTGCCCCTTGACCGATCGCCGGAAGCGTTCACGTACCTCCTCTGCCAGATCCTGTTCACTGCGCGTGTAACTCTCGTTCGCCGCCGGAAAAGTAAGGTCCCAGTACTGCGTAATCTTGAGTTCACCGTCTCGAAGAATCCCATAGTGCCCCGCGGGTAACTTCACGATCCCACGAAACATCGTGCGCGGATCGGGGACCCACAGAAACGTCAGATACTGATGCAACGATTGCGGGTCGAGTTCCGCTTCAATCCCCGGTACTTGCAGCAGCGCCTTAATCTCAGAGGCAAACGCAAAACAATCGCCGCGGTGAAAATAGTAAAAAGGCTTCACCCCGAAGTGATCGCGAGCGACCAGCAGCATAGGACTTCCCGCCCGCAGATCACAAACCGCGAACGCAAACATTCCATTCAAGCGCTTGACGCAATCCGGACCTTCCTGCTCGTAAAGATGAAGGATCACCTCAGTGTCAGTATGTGAGGCAAACCGATGGCCCTTGCTCTCGAGTTCACTGCGCAACTCGGCAAAGTTGTAAATCTCCCCGTTGTACGTGATCCAGATCGTGCGTTCCTCGTTACACATCGGCATATGGCCGAGGGACGACAGGTCGAGGATGGCAAGGCGGCGGCTCCCAAGGCCCACGTACGAGCCATCGGGAAATAGGCGATCCCAAACACCGGAATCATCCGGACCACGATGCGCTTGCACGCCCGTCATGCGCATCAGCGTCTCCCGATCACCGCAATTGACCAAACCACTTATGCCGCACATTGGTTAGGACGATTCCCTTTGGCCCGCTGCCCGAACCCGCAGCTCGTAGATCTTTGCCTTGATATGAAAAAACTGTACGCCCTGCAGACCGCAGTAGATCAGTCCCGGAATACCATCCAGAAAGCCGAGAGCGAAAATGTATTTGTAAAGAAAAAACAAAATCGGCGATCCGGGAAGAGCAAAGAACTTCTTCCGCAACCACCGCCGGCGCTGTGCCTGCGTCCCGAACGGCGACGGCTTGAGGTCCCGTGTATTCCTCTGCCCCTCAAGCCACACTTTCGCTTCCCAGTTTGAGTACTCATTGTGCTTCTGGATGTATCGGGAAAGCGATTCGACGTTGTGATGAAGTAGTGGGTACTTCAGACGGGCGGTTTTTCCCTTCGAACCCTCGTCCAGCACGATGTGCTCATGAATCTCCATGTCCGCCATCGACGCATCCTGATCCTTGAGGCGGCACTCAAACCGTCCCTTGCCTCGCCTGAACAGCGAGAGCTTGTAAAAGCTGGCCCCGCTATGACGGAGTTCGCGCCCAAGAAAAAACATACGAAGCACCACGTAGTAACCGTCGCAGACAGGATTTCGGATTGCGCTTCGAATCTCCGACGCAAGCTCAGGAGTCAAGGCCTCATCGGCATCCACCAGAAAGATCCAATCGTGCGTGAGTGGCAACGAATCCATCGCCCACTGCCGTTTCTTCGGCCAGCCTCCCCGGTAATGGAACTGCACAACGTGCGCCCCATACGACTCCGCAATTTTCACAGTCGCATCTGTGCTTTGCGAATCGATGACGTAAACTTCGCCCGCGCATCGCAGCGATTCGAGACACCGCGGCAAGTTGTGAGACTCATTCTTCGCAGCCACGATCACAGTGATCGGCAGCATCTCTGCCGCTCGTGAAGCAAGCAGCTGTTTGGAGTCAGCCAATTTGTGCATTGGAAAGCGAGAGGCTCAAAGCATTCTACTCTGAGGATGGCCTCTTGAGTACCACTCAGTGCGGCTATACTGCTACACACAATCGTCTAATGAATCTGATCACTCCTCAAAAAGAAGACGTGCGAGACTTCTGGAATGCCGACCCATGCGGCACTCGCTACCTTGCCGGGAAAGACGATCTCGAGTCACACGCCTATGCACGCTATTCACTCGAGCCCTTTATCTTCGACTTCGCGCAGTTTCACGGCGCCCGTGGTCTTCGAGTTCTGGAAATTGGAGTCGGCATGGGCGCCGACTATCTCGAATGGCTAAAAGCTGGGGCAAACGCGACCGGCGTAGATCTTTCAGCACCTTCGATCGAACGTGCGCGTCAGCGTTCCCAGCGGGCCGGATATCAACCCGATCTGCGCGTCGCCGATGCGGAACAACTTCCGTTCCCGGATAACTCCTTCGACATCGTCTACTCTTACGGCGTTATGCATCACAGCCCGAATACAGATCAATGCGTTCGCGAAGCCTTGCGTGTCTTAAAGCCTGGAGGCAGAGCCCGGATCATGATCTATCACCATCGTTCGATTACGGGTGCAATGCTGTGGCTTCGTTATGGCCTGCTGCGCGGAAAGTCCCTGCGACAATCTGTCTTCGATCATCTCGAAAGCCCCGGCACAAAAACCTACAGTCGCGCCGAAGCTCTGGGGCTATTCGAATCCTTCACGAATGTGCAAATGCGCCAGGTCTTCAGCCCCGGAGACCTATTACTCAACGAACCATCTGCGCGATTTCAGTCGGGTTTTTATAGGCTAGTCTGGAAAGTATTTCCTCGCTGGCTAGTCCGCAGAGTTGGCCGGAGATGGGGCTTGTTCTTATTGATTTCTGCTGAAAAGGCCGCTTAGAGCCTTTTCCGATCGCTCGCAAGGTTTAAGCAGAAACATTCTGCAATTCACACCATTGCTGCAAAACGTACAACGACCAAGGACGCGTCCACGATATTGTTCCTGCAAGAAACCTGTCCCAAATTTGCTGTACCTCTGTACCATTCAGCACCGAGCCTAGCGGCCCCGCGCTCACTTTCGCTGCACTCAATTGCGGCTCAATCTCCGCACGAAGTTCCTGCCGCATCCAGTGTTCAAAGGGAAGTGTAAATCCGCGTTTATGCCGGCGAACGATCTCGTCCGGCAACGATCCCCCCAATGCATCAACGAGTAGTTTCTTCGGAGTCGTATCGACCTTCACGGCTCCCGGAAGCCCCATCACTGTTTTGGCCAGCTCATGATCAATCAGCGGAACGCGCACTTCAAGTCCATGCGACATGCTCATGACATCGGCATCTCGCAGAAGGGTGTTGACCATGTAGCAGCGCGATTCGAGATAAGACACCCGGTTCACTGGATCAAGCGCGACAACCCGATTCAAGTGATCGCGCTGTCCCGACAACGCAAGCTCACAAACATCATGGCTTACTCTTCCCATCAAGGAGTTCCGCTGCTCGGGAGTGAATAACATTCGCGACACAAAATAGGGATGCAAAGCTTGCTGACCATTGCGCATTAACAAACTCAGTTTGCGATTCTGGTCGCTGGACGGAGCCACCGCACCAAACGCGGACACAACTCCCCGACGAACTGCCTGAGGAACGTGTTCCCACGCTCGCGCGATTCGTTCCCATCTCGGAATCGTCCGGAACGACGAGTACCCCGCGAATACCTCGTCGCCACCCAATCCCGACAAAGCCACTTTTACTCCGGCCTTGCGGGTCTCCCGTGACACGAAATAGGTGTTGATGCCGTCCATGGTTGGCAGATCCATCGCGCCGAGCGCGTCAGGAATTGCGGTGAGCAAATCTTTCTGCGAAACAGTGATCTCGTGATGATCCGTACCGAACTTGCTCGCCACGGCTCGCGAATATTCTGCCTCGGAATAATCCGCCTCCCGAAAAACAATCGAGAACGTACTCGGCTTCACCTTTCCTCGACTCACAATGCTGACCAGAGCACTCGAGTCGATTCCGCCCGAAAGGAAAACCCCAACCGGCACATCGCTGACCAATTGCATTCGAACCGATTCTTCGAGGAGGTCTTTTATCTGAGCGGCGGGAGCACGACCGTTGCACGGGTGTGAGGAGGCATCCGCCCCTGCCGAAGGTGCATCGACAAGGTCCCAGTATGCAGACTCATGTATCTTGCCTTTCTGCCATACCAGTGTGCTACCCGCAGGAAGTGCGCGGATGCCCTCGATTAAAGTCAGCGGATCGTATGCGGATCCAAATGTCAGATAGTTCAAAAGCCCCGCCCGGTCGATACGCCTGCGAATCAATCCCGTTCCGAGAAGGGTTCGCACCTCAGACGCAAATAGAAAAAAGGCTCCGCTCTGTGCGTAGTAGAGCGGTTTAATGCCCATTGGATCGCGCGCAATGAACAATCTGTGCTGGCGCGCATCCCACAAGGCAAAGGCAAACATTCCGCGGAACCGATTGAGGCAGTCATCCCCCCAGCGCGCATACGCTTTCAGCAAAACCTCTGTGTCGGAATGACTGACAAAGCTTGTGTCGCTTCTCTCCAGTTCAGCGCGAACCTCGCGAAAGTTGTAAATCTCGCCGTTGTAGACAATCCAGTTGCCGGTTTCGGCATCGTGCATCGGTTGATGAGCGAGGGCTGAGAGATCGAGGATTGCGAGGCGTCGGTTACCCAGCCCAATCTCGGTGAACCCATCAGAGGAGTCGCGTAGAAGGATTGTGCCGGAATCGTCGGGCCCGCGGTGCGCCAACGATTGCGTCCCGCGCTCCAGAACACCCGCCGGAATAGCCGCTTCTCGCGCAACTATGCCGAAGATTCCGCACATTGACTTATCGAAGACCCCTGAGTGCCAGCACGATCACGAAATCAGCCGCCTGGCCTTGCCCAGCACTCGCATCAGTCGCGGGAAGCGTTCTCCCAGTGACAATTTCAGCATTCTCTCTGGCGCAAGTTGGCTGCGTAGCTCAAGATCGCCATACTGCCCTGTGAGATCGATGAACCTGAAATTGTCCTGCTCAGCCTTGTGCAGGCAGAATTGCGAGTACGGCAAAGCATAAATCGTCGCTCCGACCGCTTCGGCGAAATAGGCAGCAAAAGGGAAAACCAACGTTGGCTCGAACTTGGTTTTGTGTTGCCATATGTTGGGGGTAAAGTCGTCTCCGCCGATGTAGCCTCTAACCTTGACTTTCGGAAATACGCGGATCAGATCGATCGCGATGCCCTTAAGCGTATGGTCTCCGTCAATGTACGCGAAGTCCAACTCACCATCGGGAATCTGATCGACCACATCCGTGGTCTTACCGCGAAGAATGACCCGCCGGTCCGCTGCAAACTCCGTTCTCTCGCTAGTGGTTCTCAAGAATTCTTCGAAAATCGCGTCGCTCTGATTCGAAGGCTTGTTCCAGCGGTCAAGATGCCTCCAGGGATCAACCATGTAGTACTTCGTCACAAACTCACAATGCCGAAGCACACTCTCCGCAAACTCGCCCTGATAGACTCCCACCTCGACCATGCGCTGGACTTCAGCCGACCGAACGAATTCAATCCAGAGCTCAGTCCGGGACTTCGATTCCGCGATGCAGCTCTCCAGAATTTTCTGAGCAGATTGTTCGACGGGCAGAACCACAGTCGCCTTCCCTCTCTATGTCAAACAACTTGGAAATTCGCCAACGAACTACTGAATCCTATCCGCCACAATCCGCAACGCGTAGGTTCCAGAACCTGAACTGCAGCCTGTGTACGAAGTCGAATATGTGATGGCAGCATCTCCCTTGGACCAGAGCGAGATCTCCCCACTCCCAAAGCCCGACGCCGCGCCCAGTTTCATGCTGTCGGTGTTCACAATGCCGGACCCCGCTAACGGAACGTTCATGGTTCGAGCGGACGCTTCATCTTTCCATCCAATCTGCAGCGCAACAGCTGCACTCCCGGGCGAGGAGCACGCAGCGGTCGAATCCAGATAATAAGTGATTCGGTACTGACCTGTCCCGCATGTGGCGCTTGCGCAAAGGCTCTTGACCGGGATCGCCGCCGCCTGTCCAGTCAACGACACAGAATTGTGCCCCGCAGAGCCGCCGCCATTCCCCTGGCCCCCACAACCCGCGCACTTTCCGGTCACCGTCAAATCGCCGTTGATCGTGACCGGAACATTGAACGTCTTAGCGGACGCACTCAGCTTCTCGACTGGAGACCCATCGGGAAGTTTGCCAACGTATTCCCTGATCTCGCGCTGAGCCCGACTGTAAAAAACATCGCCACTCCCTTCGTAGCCGAGATCCAGATCGTTCACATCCACCGTCGGACGATGATTTGCAGCGGCCCAGGTCCTGCCCCAATCGCTGTCCACCAGCGTGATCAGGGGTGTAAATCCGAATGCGTGGCCATGATGACCAAAATTCAATCTCCCTTTGTGTCCGTCCTCGCGACTCAGCACTCCGTTCTCGGCTTTCAGAATGGTCGCTCCAGGCATGCCCCCCATTCCATTCGTGTTTAATGCGTCGAGATTCGCAGCTGCTGGCGGAACCGCACCCGTCCCGATCAGCACTCCGGCTTCCCCGCTCACACTGGTAAGAGGAAGAGTACTCACAATTGCTCCCGCACCCAATACGTCGGCGGTCAAAGGTGGCGCAAACTCTCCCCAGGTTGCTGTCGACTTGTCGCCGCGAGTACTCAGCACGACCGCTCCAGGCCAGAAGTCGAGCCGCGGCATATAGAAGTTCTGTAGAAGATTTTCGGTTGGATTGGTATAGGACTCGGGTTCTCCTCCGCTGTCAACGAACGAGCACGTCAGCGTCGCGCATGAAGCTTGCTGAACCGTTGTGACCAAATATTTGCCCGTACCCTCAGGATAAGGCGGCGTCGATCGTTGGTCCCAATCGATACGAAGGATTTTGTAACTGGACGCGCCGGCAATCTTCGGGAAGGTCCCAGTAATCTTTCGAGCGCCATCAGTGAACGCATACCCGGCAGGCAACGGAACTCCAGAGCCAAACTCTGCATGTACAGGCACAACCCAGTACAACCAATCGTGTGTCCCGGACCTTACCCCCCAGTTTGGAAACGCTCCCGAAACCCCGTTGGACGGAACTCCGCTCATCTTGACTTCCGCACCTTCAGCCAGAATCCCGGCGTTCCCAACGTTCCCCATCGGACTGTACTCGCTGCAGCTGGCAGCCGCCTCGTAATACACGTTTTCTGAAACGAATCCTCCGTATCCTCCACGCTGATTACTCACACGCACACCAAAAACAGACCACCCTTGAATTACGCTGTCCGAAATGCGCAGTCCGTTGCCCGAAAGCCATTCCACGCCCTTTCCGGCGCACTGCAGTGAGAGGTTGAGGTGCTTCAACCATCCCACCGCCGACCAGTGATTAAACGGGCCGGGAGCCGAAATATAGGCCCCGCAGAATTGTGGGTTACAAGTCACACTCTTGCCCCCGAATGCGGCGTCCAAACCATCCAGCAGAAACGCCTGATCATCATCGACCTGCACATACGAACCAAAACTATGGGTCGGAGGTGCTCGACGTGTACCCACGTTGAAAATTCTTGTCTGTTGCGCGTTGACTTCGATAAACGGTTTTGTCCCCGCGACCATCATGGGTCGGCCACGTGGACCGATCAAAGTGATGCGTCCGTAGGAGGTTGAAGGGCCATGATCGCCAACAAACACGCACGCATCATTCGGCGTGTAGCAGTCCAGGATCGCACCACTGAAATCGACTGTCTGGTCCGTCGCCCGAATCGAGATGGGTGCAAAGACATCGTATTCGCCCGGAGGAATTACGACTCGGCCGGACTGCAGCACACCAGTGGGGTTCGTCGGAGTAAAACGCGCAGCGATCGATGCCTCCTGGATTCCGCCCGACGCGCTGCCGATAACGTACCCTGAGGGATGCGAATTTACGGTCGTGAATTCGAGCGTTCCGGGGCGATTGTCCCCCTTACAGCTTCCGCCCGTGACCTTTACCGCTTCCGGCGTTCCAGCACCAGAGACGTAGACGTAATACCAAGGCTCAGTTGCAATTACTCCTGGCGGACACGGAGTAAGAGTGACCGTGTTTTTGCCCCGCGATTCGAGTGGTGAAGTTGGACTCTGCCGCCAGTAGAGTTCCGTGGCCGACCGAATCACATTCGTCGACAGCGGCCCTTGATCCGAGGAAGTCGCATATGCGCTGTTATGAAACGAGATGTACGCGATCAAAACCAGCGCCACCGCGCTCGCGGATGCTGTCACCGCTTTCATCTGCGATTGCGTCGAATGAAACAGGGCGGTGATTCGCTGGTTGAAATCAAACACAAAGCCTCCTCATCTGCGGTGCGGCGGATCGCTCTGCAAGTAAGCGCTACTCTAAGCTGTACCGCAGGGTTTCGACAAACCGCGGCGTTCGATAGAGTTTTGCGAGCAAAGCAGCATCATTTTCGTCGCAGTTGATGCAGCGGAACTTCTGTTGTATTGTGCGTCTTGCTCCTTTTTAAGATGTGCGGGATTCGTGCGTCCGCAGTGTCGGGTTCTGCTGACGCGCCGGATACAATAGCCTTCATGCCAATTGCCGCCAACGTGGTCCTTGGGCACGGTGTAAAAATCTTCCAGCCTGATTTAGTCAACCTTTACGGCTGCACTGTCGGCGATGAAACCAAGGTCGGCGCCTTCGTCGAAGTGCAGAAAAATGCCGTCATTGGAAATCGCTGCAAAATTTCTTCCCACACCTTCATTTGCGAAGGCGTAACGATCGAAGACGACGTTTTCGTGGGACACGGTGTGATGTTTATCAATGACCTGTATCCGCGCGCCACAACCGACGACGGGCAACTGCAAACGGAAGACGACTGGCAGGTCGTCCCAACGCGTGTGAAACGAGGCGCATCCATTGGCAGCGGTGCAGTCATCCTTGGCGGCATCACCATCGGAGAGGGTGCCATGGTCGGGGCAGGAGCGGTCGTCACACGCGATGTCCCCGATCACCAGATTGCGAAAGGCGTTCCGGCCCGACTCGGCCGTGCGGTTACGCGCGGACGGATTTCTGAACGGCACGCGGGCTAAGGGGGAATCTCTGATTCGAATCGGCGTGATCGGATACGGCTACTGGGGACCGAACCTGGTCCGCAATTTTTTTGAAGCCAAAGAAGCGCAAGTCGCCTGTGTCAGCGATCTCCGCGAAGACCGCCTCGCTTTGCTCAACAACCGTTATCCGACCGTCAGGCCCACGCGCGATTTTCGTGAATTGATCGAAGATCCCTCGATCGACGCGATAGCCATTGCCACACCAGTCTCCACCCACTACGACCTCGCTTTGAGCGCCCTGCAGGAAGGCAAGCACGTGCTCGTCGAGAAGCCTCTAGCATCCGACACCAGCCAGGTACAACACCTCATGGATGTCGCTCAGAAGCGAAACCTGGTCCTCATGGTCGATCACACCTTCGTGTATACCGGCTCGGTCCGCAAGATCCGCGAACTCGTTGACAGTGGAGGTCTGGGCGAAATTTATTACTACGACTCCGTTCGGGTAAATCTCGGTCTTTTTCAGCACGACGTCAATGTGCTCTGGGATCTTGCCGTCCACGATCTCTCGATCATGGACTATGTTCTCCCGTTTCGTCCCTGTGCCGTCTCTGCCACGGGCCTGAATCATGTGCCAGGTGGAACAGAAAACATCGCGTACCTGACGCTATTTTTTGAAGGGAGCCAGATTGCCCACATCCACGTCAACTGGCTCGCTCCAGTCAAATTGCGGCGCACCCTGATTGGCGCCAGCCGCAAGATGATTGTTTACGACGATCTGGACCCGGCCGAAAAAATTAAGGTCTACGACAAGGGCATCACGCTCAACAATCATCAGAACCCTGAAAAGCTCTACCAAATGCTGGTAGGCTACCGTACAGGGACATGCTCGCTCCACAGATTGACGGAAACGAAGCCCTGCGCCGGGAAATCGACCACTTCCTCCAATGCATCCGACAGAATGAGGAACCGATCACCGGCGGCAGTGCTGGATTGCGAGTCGTCGAAATTTTGCAGGCCGCGTAGCAATCCATGGCTCAACGCGGACGTCCTGTCGAATTGCGCCTGACAACGCTTGAGGCAACCGCGTAAGCGCAGCAAATAAATCTGAAAGTTAGGCAGCGATGGCAAACGTTAAAGTGCCGTACCTCGATCTAAAGGCCCAGTATCGAAGCATTAAGCCCGAGATTGACGCGGCGATAGCCGGAGTTCTCGAAAGCGGTCAATTCGCTCTCGGCCCTGAAGTGGCTGCATTCGAGCAGGAGTTTGCCGCTTATTCCGGAACCACCGAGTGTATAGCCCTCAACTCGGGAACCAGCGCCCTGCATTTGGCATTGCTTGCGGCCGGCGTCGTCCCCGGAGATGAAGTCATCACGACGCCGTTTACCTTTGTGGCCAGCGTAGCGGCGATTCTCTACGCAAACGCGCGTCCGGTGATGGTTGATATCGACCCACGCTCCTTCGCGCTCGACCCTGCCGCCATCGAGGCTGCCATCACTCCGCGCACCAAGGTCATTTTGCCCGTCCACCTTTACGGGCAGTCGGCCGACATGGATCCCATCGCCGAAATCGCTCGCCGCCACAAATTGATCGTCATCGAAGATGCCGCCCAGGCCCACGGAGCTCGCTACAAAGGCCGCCCCGTCGGCAGCATTGGCGACATGGCCTGCTTCAGCTACTATCCGGGCAAAAATCTCGGGGCCTACGGCGAGGGCGGTGCTGTCACCACGAGTAATCCCGACTACGCCCGTACCATCCGCATACTGCGCGACTGGGGACAAGACCGCAAGTATCACCACCTTCTGCGCGGATACAACTACCGCATGGAGGGATTTCAAGGCGCTGTTCTGCGCGTGAAGCTCCGGCACTTGGAACCCTGGACTGAAACGCGACGGGCGATCGTGCACCAGTACAACAGCCTACTCGCAGACTGCGACCTCGAAACACCCGTCGAAATGCCTTGGGCCCGGCATGTGTACCATGTTTACACGGTGCGCTCGAAGAACCGCGATCACTTGCAGGCAACGTTGGCCGGCGAGGGAATTCAGACCGGCATCCACTATCCAATCCCAGTCCACCTGCAGCCGGCGTATGCTGATCTCGGCTATGGCCCTGGAGCTTTTCCCCGGGCGGAGGTAGCAGCGAAGGAGGTTCTCTCTCTCCCGCTGTATCCCGAACTCTCGTCCCAGGCCGTTGTCCAGGTTGCTAATGCCGTGAAACATGCAGTTGGAAGCAAACAGGTAACGGTATCGCATTAGGTTTACGCCGAAGCATCGCTATGCCCATATTCGACGCGAGTCCAGACATACTCGAGGTCACGCTCCGGGACGGCTCCTACCTCATCGACTTCCAGTTCACCGCAGAAGACACCGCGAACATCGCTGCCGCGCTCGACGGTATTGGCTTTCGTTGGATTGAAATCGGACATGGCCTCGGCCTCAATGCTTCTCAGTCAGGGAAGGGCACCGCCGCCGCCACGGACGAGGAATATCTAGACGCCGCATCTCAGGCGCTCCAGCACACAAAAT
>Ga0126383_10000605_pt1 | contig 20455 bp, 18 predicted proteins | sample PanSoiMetPlot_35_FD_96882 | JGI IMG/M metagenome (GOLD analysis project Ga0126383, IMG submission 96882) | Tropical forest soil microbial communities from Panama - MetaG Plot_35 | ecosystem: Environmental > Terrestrial > Soil > Tropical forest > Bulk soil | place: Panama | collected 2016-02-17
CCACACGCCGGCGGCACCGAACCTGCGGGACACCCGGACCGGTGCCGACAGCCAGCCGCGGCGCACCGAGAACGGCCGCAGGTACTGCGCGATCCCACGGCGTGCGTTCTTCGAGAGCCAGCCGACGTAGGCGATGCCCGGCCCGCCGCCGGCCACGGCCATGATGTGCCCGGCGTTGCCCTGGCCTGGCGTCACCCGGCGGGCGGGTGACCAGGTCCGGCCGTGGTCGGCGGAGTCGGACAGCCAGCCGATGTCACCGCCGGGCCGCTGCGTATTCCAGGTGGCGTACAGGGTCCCGGCCGCGTCGATGCCCAGCGCAGCGTCGATCCCCATCGCCCCGAAGCCTATCCGGCCGGCGCCGGGCCGCACCGCCACCAGCTTGGACCAGCTCCGGCCGCCGTCCGCCGAGGAGGTGAAGGCGTCATGGTGACCTGCCCACATCAGCACATCGATCCGGCCGCCGGGCTCGACCAGGAGGGGCGCCGCCGCGGCCCCCAGGTGGCCGGGGCTGACCGGGGTCATGCGGCTCCACGTCTTCCCGCCGTCGGCGGACTTCTGGATGAACACGGACGCGGGGCCGGTCCCGCTCACGACCTTCGTCAAGCTCTGCCCGTAGGTCCAGGTCAGGTAGAGGGTGCCGTCGGGGGCCACGGCGATGAAGTCCCGGTCCCCCCAGTTGACCGTGGGCCGGGCCGGGGGCAGGACCTGGGAAACCCGGGTGAAGCTGGCCCCGTGGTCTGTCGAGGCCGCGACCGCCGGGTGCTCGGAGTGGTGCGTGATGATCATGTAGGAGACGTAGACGGTGCCATCCGGGGCGACCGCCACCGCCGGGTCCCAGCCCGTCTTAGGGATGACGAAGGGGCCTACGTGGAGGACCCCGGGCACGGCGGAGCCGGGCACCCCCCGTGGGTGCCCGAAGCTGCGGCCCCCGTCGGTGGACCGGGCGAACGCGATGCCCCGGCAGCCCATCCACGCCTCATACACGTACGGATAGTCGGCGGCCTGCTCGACCTCGGCGTTCTGCCCGGCGCAGCCGCGGCTGACCTCCAGCACCGGCCCGGCCCGCACCCGGGCCGGCCCGGCGGCGGGCCGGGCGCGGCCGGCCGCCGACGCGCCCGCCGGGACCGCCAGCACCAGCGCCGCGCAGGCCGCAAGCACGAACCCGGCGCCGCCACCGGTGCCTAGCCGTCCGCGCCAGCCAGCCGTGGCAGCGCGCCGTGCCATGCCGGTCATGACTCCCGCCTCCCGCCGCGCCAGAGGGATCGGCACCAACGGTAACCAGCCCCGCGCCTCCATCGGGTGACCGTTGCGCATCCCTTCGGTCACGGGACCCGAGGGTGTGGCCCGCACGGCCGGTCAGCAGCAGGCGGCGCCGCGGCGGACCTGGTGCACGCCGGTGCCCGTCAGCCGCAAGCCGTTGATGAGTTCAGCGATGGCCTGGTCCGCGACCCCGCCGCCACGCCAGCCTCGACGACCCGGGCGGCGTGGCCATGCTGCTGGGCACGCTGCGCAAGGCGGGGGCCACCAGCCAGGCCGCCATGCTGCTGGACCGCGACCCCGCCGCCCACGCCAGCCTCGACGCTTCCCGGGCTGCCAACCGCGACCTCATGACCCTGGCCAACCGGATACCCCGGCCTGACAAGGTGCACCACACCTGCCGCGCACGATAGCGGCAGACCCAGTGCCCGCTGACCTGGGAAACGCAGATTTCAAGATCATCAGCCCGAGAGAATCGCTGACCTGCGGTGGACCACACTCGGTGAGACGGCTCGAACGATGTTGTCCTACCGAATCTTGTCCACAGGGACCGGAACGACCCACGGTGTCTCACCGAATCTGGTCCGCGAAGCCACTACAGGGACTGTGGATCAAACAGTGTTTCCGGCCCGATCACGCCGGGCTTGATGGCCCGGCCGAATCACACGCGACGTCTGTCGCCTGACAGGGCTAACTTGAACTGGGCAGGGACCGGCATTATCCGGGGGCCTGCCAAGATCACAGCAAGCGTCGCCATGGCGGACGGAGGATTCGGAGGTCGGGCGGTGGACGGGCTCTTGACCGGCAGCATCGGCGTCATCGAGGAGTTCTTCGGCGCCGAGCTGGTCAGCGACTCCAGCCGCCGCGCGGGCCGGGCCGCTGTCATCACTCCGGCGCGAATCGCCGGGCTCCCCCCGGAGCGGCGCGAGACACTGTACTCCGCTCTCATCGCGCACGCAGAGCAGCCGGCGGAGAACTACCGGCGGGCGCTCCAGAGCGAGCCGGACCGCCCCCGCCCCACGATGCTCCTCGATTGGCCGACTGGATACTGATACCGGACGCTGGAGTATGGTCTTCGCTGGGTCGCCTACTTCGGCAGGGTCCTGGTGGACGATCCGCTGAAGCCAACTACTGTTTTGGGGGGATATGGCGGGACCCCCGTGGACGAATACCTCTCTGAGGTTCTGGCCTGGCTGGCCGAGGTTCGCCCGCTCGTCGCGGGCGGCTATGTCACGTTCTTCCCACCGGAGCTCGTCGAGCGGCTCCGCGACGCCGATACGGCCATCGCCGAGGAAAGCGCCCGGCGGGGTCTCGAATTCCGGAGGGAGATCGAGGAGATCATGGCCGAGGAGGTGGGCGGCGAGGTCAGCTGGAACGACCCGCCCGAGACGACCTCGCTGCTCGACCGGCTATCGACCTCGGTTGGCCTGCGTGTCGACGCGATGGACACCACCGAGGACAACTACGTGCTCCGTTACCTCGGCGAAACCCTCACCGCCGTCCCCACCAAGCTGGCCAGCGTGCAGCTGCCCAGGCTCGAGTTGCTGCCTCCCCGGGAACTCGCCGCGCTGCTGTCGTCCGATGAGGTCCTCGCCGAGGTGCGCTCCGCCCTCGACGACGCCCTGCGGAGCGTCCCCGAAGGTCTCGCCCACGATCCTGAACGCGCCGCGCGGTGGGTCGACGAACGCCTCGCGGAGAAGCTTGAGGCTGCGGTGCGTCGGCTGCGGCACTCCATCCGCTGGCGGCCGGACGCGGCGAAGATCGGCGGCGGGGCAGCGGCCGTGGGCGCGACCGTGCTCGCGGGCGCGCTGATCGCCACCCCGCCCATCGGCCTCGCCCTGGGCGCGGCCGGGACCGCCGCCGACCTCACAGCAAGCTGGCTGTACCAGTGGCAGCGGCACCGTAAACAGCAGCCGGCCCTCCGGGTGCTGACCCATCTGGCGTCGCAGCCCCAGGCCCTGGGCTGAGCCACATGAGGCTGCCTGCCGGAGCAGATTCAGTGAGACATCCGGCCGGCGTGGACCAGATTCAGCGAGACACCGTGGTCGTTCCGGTGCCTGTTGTCGGTTTTCGGCGAAGGCGGCCAGTCGGCTGCTGATGATCTGGGGGGATGACAAGTTCGCTGGGATTCGGGGGGTTCTGGTTCTCAGTAAAGGTGGCCCTTTCTGGGGTGGAGCAGGGATTGGGCGAGCGGTTCGCCGGGGAACGGCTGGTAAGGGAAGCCCAGGCGGGACGGTGCCTCGTGTTCAGCGTCGACGTCGCGGCGGCGGGCGGTGAGGAGCAGGCTGGCGACGGCGAGCAGCTCGGGATGAGTGACGGCGTTGAGCCAGGGGCTGGGGTGCCGGGCGTCTGCGGCGCCGATGAGATGCAGCCGGTGCTGCCACTGGCCGGTTAGGTGCGGGTGCCATGACTGGGTGGCCCACTCCTCGATGATGCTGCGTGCCTGCTGGTGGGCGTGCGCGACGTCGTCCGCGGGGAGTTTCCTGACGTGCTGATCGTGCCTGCGCTGGGCGTCTGTGACTTGCGGGATCGGTTGGAGGTCGATGTCGCGGATGTCATGGTGCCAGAACCGGTGGCGGACGCAGAGGTAGTCGTGGGGCCTGGCGCGGATGATGACCATGCTGGTGATGTTCTGCGCGGCGGCGCAGTGCCGGCAGGCCCTTTGGATCTTTCCCGCCTGCGGGGCGGGCGGGCATGCCGGATCTGCTAGGAAGTCCGCGACGGCGGGGAACGCCGCGGTCAGGGCGGTGAGCGGCCGGCCGGCGAGCGCGGCGATCCGGTGCGGGGTAGATGGTGACCAGCCCAGCCAGTCGTCTGTCGCGGGGGTGAGCCCGCGCTGCTGTTGCCCGCTGATGGCGGTGAGCTGGAGCATGTGCCAGATGCGGATGCGGTTGGCCGAGGCGAGCCGTGTGAGGAAGGAGCCGATCGTCTCGCGGCGGAACGGGCGTGCGGTGAACGGCAGCTGCCGCAGCGGCTCAGCCGGGGGGGGTCATGACGGTTCCGGGTGGTCTTCCGGCGTGTCCGGGTGGCCTCGGCGGCCTGGTCGAGGCCGACGCGGTCGAGCGTTTCCCGGGTGATCTTCTCGGTGCCGTCCAAGATGGCGTCCACGGCCGCGCCGCGGATGAGGTGGGACAGGCTGCCGATCATCCCGTCGGTGCGCTCGTGCAGGTAGCCGGCCAGTTTCAGGAGCTGGCCGGGGGCATGGCGGTGCAGCCGCAGGGACTGCTCGAGGGTGGCGATGAGCGCCTGCCATTCCTGCCGCTGGGCGGCGGTGCCGTAGGCGAATGCCTGGCAGGTGATCACGCCGAACCGGCCGGCGATCTGGCGGCCGCGGGTGCCGGCGAGCAGGCCGCTGCCCTCCACGTCGACGCCGGCGTAGATGAAGGTCGCGGGTATCCGCTCGGCCAGGTACTTCAGCTGGTCGGATGCGTCAGCGCCGGTCCGGGTGGCCAGGTTGAGGTTGTGGATCTCATCGATGAGGACCAGGTCGGCCCGGAGCCTGGACATCACGTCGCAGACGGCGTTGGTGATCTCGGCCTGGTTCTGGCGGGGGCTTGCCGGCAGCCCGGCGAAGCGGGCGAACTCTGCGGCCAGCATCCTCGGCGTGGCCGAGGGGGGAACGGTGACGTAGACCACGGGGACGCGCCCGGCGGCGGCCTGCCGCCCGAGCCGGTTCCGCAGCAGCTCGTGGTTGCGGCCCAGCTGCGTGACCGCCGTCGTCTTGCCGGTGCCGGCGGCGCCGGTGACGATCAGGCCGCGGCGGGCGCTGACCTGGTGCCGGTTCAGCAGGACCAGCCGCCGCCCGGTGGCATAGACCTGCCTGACGACCGGGGTGGCGACCACGATGAGCCGGGAATGGTAGTCCAGGCGGTCCTGGTCGTAGGCAAGGCGCCCGGCCGCGTCCAGCAGCTCCAGTTCCGCGTCGCCGAGCAGCTTGGGCTCGGCAGGGCCATCATCGACGAACTGGCGCCAGCCTTCTCGCGTGGTCAGCGGGAAGTTCTCCGCGTCGGTCACCACAGGCCGGAGTCGTCGCCCAGCGGGTCGAACACGCCGAACGGCTCGACGGGCGCATCCTCGGGCCCGGGATCGCCCTCGTCTTGGCCGGCGCCGGCTTCCGGGCCCGTGCCGGGAAGGCCGGGCAGTCTGGTGACCGCCGCCGCGGCGGCGGTCCTTCCGGCCACCCGGCCGGAAGGACCATTTCCGGCGCGGGCCAGCAGGCTGTCCAGGACCCGGGCGATCGCGGCCTGATCGGTGTCGTCCTGCCCGCGAGCGGCGAGGATCTCCCGGGCATGCCGCCAGGTGAAGTCCGCGAAGGGCGCTGAGACCATCGGCAGCTGGGTCCACGGCACCGTGATCCAGCCTTCGTGGTCAGGATCTCGCATCCAGACGCGGGACAGGTCATAGGGGTCATAGTGCACCTCCCAGCGGCCGTTCCTGGCGGCGGCCGCCGAGGCCCTGCGCCGGTAAGGCCCGAGCTCGGCGCAGTCATAGGTGCGGTAGTCGATCTGGATGCCGTAATCGTTGACAGCCCGCCATGTCACGGGCAGCAACTCGACATAATCCGCCCCGGACAAAGGCACCGGCAGGTAGCCGGCCCGTGCCACCATCACGGCATACGCCTCGTTCGGCGACAACTCCCGGCCCGGGAGATAAGGGCTGCGCAGCCCGTCGTGCGGCCGGTTCTGCCAGCCGGCTGCCACGATCCACTCATCAAGCTGTTCCTGCAGCTGCGGCAGCGTCCAGGCAGCCCGGCCGGCGACATCCCTGCCGCGGCGGGTCACGTCCGAGCCCGTGTAGCCGGCGACGTACTGGCAGAACAGCGTGCTGACCGACCGGAATGTCCGCTCGCAGATGCCCTTGCCCCGCATCGTCAACTACACCCGATCTCCACGATCGGTACCGGCGCGTCCGGGTGATGCACCCGTTCCACCCGCTGGCCGGACGCGACTTCGAGTTTGTCGCCTCCCGCCAGAACTGGGGCGAGGACCGGGTCTGCCTGCATGACGAGAACGGGCAGCTGTTCTCGTTGCCGGCGGGGTGGACCGACGTGGCTGCCGCGGACCCGTTCGTGGTGATCGCGGCGGGCCGGTGTCCGTTCACCACCGATGGCCTGCTGGCCGTCGCAGACCTGGTGGACCGGCTCCGCGCGCGGCGCCACGGCACCCGGGATGTAAAGGCGATTACGCCGTGAATGTCAGCTGGATTATGCCGTTGCTGTCTGCGTCACCGGCGATCGCGGTGCTCATTGCTAGCCTGTTCGCGCTCTTCAGGCTGGGGAATGTCGTGACACACCGCCCCACATGCAAGGCTCCAGCCCCACTATCCGGCAGAATCATCGTTACAGCCACCGGGATGAGGGGGCGGCGTGGCCAGGCGGCGAGGCGGACCAGATCCCAAGGAGGCTGCGCTGGCGGAGGCGCGCTGCCTGAACCCGCACCCCGAGCAGGTGACGGATGCGGGGTTCCGGGCCAGCGACTTCTTCGACGCCGCCGCAGCGGCCAGCCGCTGGTCAACCGTGACAAGCCGCTGATAGGGCAGCACCGACCTCGCCATCGACAGCGCCGGGTCCCAGCCCGGGCGCATCGGCTCGGGTACCAGCATGCGGGCCAACAGGACCGCGGCATCCACCGCCTTGGTCCCGGCCGGGCGCAGCACCGCCGCCCCGATCGTCCGCGTGGCCACGTCCAGCGTGATCGTCAGCTCCGGGCGGCCCAGCACCCCGTCATCAAAGACCGCCATCACGTCCAGCGGCGTGGTGTCGGCCTGGACGATCTCGCCGGGACGCTGCGCGGTGCTCGCCGTGAACGGCGCGGGCGGCCGGTTCGCGTTGCTCCGGCGCCGCACCGCAGACCCGAAGGTATGCCGGCCTCCTTCCAGCGCGGCGAACACCCGGTAAACACCTGACGTGGACGGCAGCGGCACCTCCTGACCCGGGTAACGCGCGGCGAGGATCTCCTGCGCCCGCCGCCAGGCCCGCTTCCGGGTTCCCGTGGAGTCGTCGGCCTGCTCCTCCATCGCCTCGGCGATCGCGTCGACGACTCTCTCGTCGACCCGCCCGAACTCCTTGCCCAGCCGGGTGGCCCGGTGATCGACCAGCCCCCACAGCCCCTGCCTCTCATACTGCTGCCGCAGCCGGCGCAGGGTGCGGACGCTGCCAGGCCCGCCCGCGGCAGCGAGCTCAGCGGCCTTCGCGGCCTCCCGCTCGGCCAGCCCGTGCAGCCGCGGGTCGAAATCCGGCCGCGGCACCGCGCCTCAGCGGCATCACCCGGCAGGCCGGTGAGCACTTCCAGGATGTCCTCCTCCCAGTCTCCTGATGCAAGCCACCTCTCGCTGACCAGTAAACTCACAGAAGAAAGCCACTATTTCGGATGTATGTGCTATACTCGTTCGTGGCCACTGTTCGCCGTTCGCGGAGGTCTCGGAGAGGTACAGCAGAGGTATGTGTGGAGGCGTGGCCTTTGGCTTGGGTCCGGAGCCGCCAACGATCAGACGGCGATGTTTACCGTGTAGCTGTCAGTTCAACGTGACGTAGCGGCGGGTCGCCCTAGCTCCAGGGCTTCAGGGATGACGTGCGCCTGGCGCGACAGCAGCCCCAGACCAGTGCCGATTCATAGAGTCGGCCGTCGGGATCGGCATATAGCGTCACGCTGAGTGATAGAGGAGCTCGGGGAGAACGCGCGCCGAGTGTTATGCACGGTTGTGGTGATGTATAAGTAGACTGCTCAGGACGTGCCGATGGATCGTTCTGTCGCTGCCTTGGTCATCGGCCCGGTCATGCCGTGGTCGTTTCCGGGATTTGCTTGGGGACGTTGACCGGCGCATATGGGTATTTCCGCTGGATCAGGGCGTTCAAGCGGTCCCGGTCGGGGGCGAGCAGGGCCTTGATGCCGTCTGCGCTTACGTCGGCGACGATGATGTGGCCGACCTCGTCGTGGACGTCGCTGAAGAGGCCGTGTGTTTTCATCTTCTGGGCCTGGTACCGGTTGTCGTCGGTGGGGCTGACGTAGTGGACTGCCCAGATCTTGTACCGGTGGACCAAGAACAGGTGGTTCAGCGTCATCAGGCGCTTTTTGCGCAGGGCACCGTTGAAGGTGTTCTGGTCCCGGACCGAGAGGATGTTGCGGCCCCGGCGGTCGGCGATCACGGCGAAGATGATGTTGGCGAGCTTGTCCCCGCTTGGGTTGGAGAGGGTGAGCTCCAGCAACTCCGAGCCTGCCGTGTGCGGCCGTAGCCCGACCTGCAGCGAGCCCGGGATCTGGTGGTGTTTCGCCCACGTTGCGAGCCATTCTTCGAGCAGCTTGGCCGGCACCTCGGTCTGGACCAGGTGCTGGTGCTGCGTGGAACCCTTGCCCATTGCTTTGGTGGCCGCGGTGCCGCCCGAAGAGGCCATGAGCGCCGCATCCAGGCGCGGCCCGCCCACGAGCGTCTGGGGCGTCCGGTAGGGCGATTCGAGCAGCCGGAACTTTCGCTGCAGCCGGGCCAGGGAGAGCATGCCGTCCTGCTTGAGGGCGGTGGCGAATTCCTCCGCCGCCAGGCCGTCGATCTGATGCCCGCCGTAGGTGATGAAGTTAAAGACGAACCCCAGCTTGCCGAGCTCCTCCGGGAATCGCCGCATTTCCTCCTCGTTCATCCCGGTGGTGTCCCAGTTGAACGATGGTGACAAGTTGTAAGCGAGCATCTTGGCGGGGAACTCGGCGTGGACGGCGTCGGCGAAACGCCGGGCGTCCGCCAGGTTCGCGGTCTTGGTCTCCATCCACAGCATGTCGGCGAACGGCGCGGCAGCCAGCGATCTGGCAATCGCGTACTCGATTCCGCTTCGTATCTGGTAGTAGCCCTCGGGGGTCTTGGGCGCCTCGCAGTCCCAGGTGAGGTCGATGCCCATGGACTTGGCCCTGGCCCGGGCCGAGTGGAAGGACGCCCGGTTCGCGAAGGCCAGCCACTCGCCGGCGCTCATCTCGAAACGCTCACCCTCGCCGGCGCGGAACTCGATCACCTCCGCCACCGCCTGGGGATAGCTCGTCAAGTTTGCCTCGGACTGCCACGCCTCCAGATACGCCGTCCCGACACTATCCAGCAGCGCATCGACCGATGACCCATCGCCCTGCCGGAACGCCTCCGCACCCTGTTCGAGGACCCGCATCACGCCCGTCCGCTCCAGCCAGGCGCAGGCCTCGTCATACTCGGCGGCGGAAATCTGGTACAGCAGGTGACCGCGCGCGTCCTCGATGCCCAGCTGGTGAAGCTTCCTCAAGATGGCGAGGTAGCCGGCCTTGTAGGTCGGCAGCTCCACGCTGGTGGCGCCCAAGATGAACGGATGATCGCGCTCATCCCCGCGCCCCTCCAAGAACGTGGCCGCTTCGGCGTCGGTCCGGGCCACGATGATGCCGGGCACCTGCATGACGTCGAGCTGGAAACGCGCGGCGCTCAGCCGCTTGATCTGCTCGTCCACGCCAACGAGCACCTTCCCCCCTTGGTGCCCGCACTTCTTGGCGCCAGGTTTCTGGTCCTCGATGTGGTAGCCCGGGACCCCGGCCTCGACGAAACGACGGATCAAATTCCGAACGTGCGCGTCGCCGCCGTGCCCGGTGTCGGCATCGGCGATGATGAACGGCCGATAGTCAATCTCCGGGGAGGCAGCCCGCTGCGCCTCGCTCAGCCGCGAGCGGGCAAAGCGCTGGTTCCGGTCCGCCGTGAGCAGAGCGCGCACGATCGGTCCTGCCTCGTCGGGCACCTGGGAGAGCGGATAACTGGCCAGGTCCGGGCCCGGGTCCTCCGTCACCGATCCCCTGGCCGACGTGGCCCAGCCGCCCAGGTAGATGCCCTCGATACCCATCCGCTTCAGGGCCACCGCCTGCCCAGGTGAATAGGGGCCGAAAGTAGTGATCTGCGTGTGCTCGGCGAACAGTTGCCGGAGCCGATCGTAGAACTGCCCGGCCGCCAATCGCGCCACCGTGTAGTCGGCAGGGATGGTGCCGCGCTGCTCTGCCACCTGGCGCGGAGAATACAAACGCGTGATGCCATCGAACCGGGGACTAGCAAGCCATGCCGCGGTCTCGCCGATCTCCGACTCGAACGAGTTCATGGCTGGCTTCCCGGCGACTTCCGAATCGAATGACCTCATGACTGGCTCCTGCCGCTCCTGCAACGCGGTACTTATCGCGATCTCGATACCCAGATTCTGTGTGACACAAGTGCCGCCCCGGCCGGATACATACATCAGCCTGTCGCGTAAACGGATCCCGACGAAAACGATCTCCACTCAGGCGCCAGCGGGCCTCGCGTGAGGCGCGGTCGCCCCACTCAGCAGCCGGAAAGACGACGTTGACAGCCCTCACCCCACGGAGGCTCGAAGTGCAGTCTTTGTGCAACAGGCTGACATGTACTGGCCAGCCCGCTGCCTCGCCCGCGCCCGGTCGTCGTTATTGAGGTTGATGTTAGGCAGAGCGATGTACCACCGTCCGTTGAAAGGAGCGGCAACCCGGATCTGCCCGCATCACATCCGGCTGCGGGCACACCACATAGAGGCGAAAGTCCCAGGACTGCCCCGGCCGCCACGCCCGGGCCGGCTATCTAGCCGACCCCCGCTGGGCCGACCGGGCGCACGACTTTGGGCCTGAACTACGTACGGCCCAGGTAGCTCCTCCGCAGCTAGAACTGGAGTTGGCGGCGATCCAGCGGCGGCGGAGGGGTGATGATGGAGGCGTTGATTGATCCCGGGGAGTATGCGGCTCTTGCCTATTGCAGTTATCTGAACCAGGCCTCGCTGGGGCTGATACCCCGCACCTCGGTGGAAGCGAGTGTCCGGTTCTTGACCGAGGTGGCCCAGCACGGCAACCTCCGCCTGTCGGACCAGGCCGAGGCAACGGTTTTGGACGGGCTGCGGACGGCCGCGGCCGGGCTGCTCGGCGCGCCGGTGGCGTCGGTCGCGGTGGTGGGCGGGGCGAGCGAGGGCTTGGGCCAGCTTGCCGCGCTGTTGTCCAACGCGGGGGATGAGGTGGTCTTGGTGCCCAGCGACTTCCCCAGCGTGACCTACCCGTGGCTGGCCGCTCATGACCGTTGGGCATGCGCATCTGCTGGCTTCGCGACACCCCGGACTATGACCTCACGCTCGCGCTGGGCGATGCCATCAGCGAACGCACCACGGTGGTGTGCGTCGGCGCGGTTCAATTCGCCACTGGCAGCCAGGTCGATGTCGCGGCCCTGGCGGCGCGCGCCCGAGACGCCGGCGCCCGGGTGGTGGTTGATGTGACCCAGATGGCCGGTGCCGCCCCGGTCGCGATGACGCGATGGGGAGTGGACGCGCTGGTGTGCAGCGGCTACAAGTGGCTGTCCGCGCCTTCTGGCGTTGCGCTGCTCGCCATGACCGAGAACCTGGCGGCGGCCACCCCGGTGATCGTCGGCTGGAAGGGCAGCGCCAGACCGTTCGAGTTCACCCCGCAGGACCTGTCTCTCGCCGCGGACGCCCGCAGGTTCGAGCTGTCGACCATGTCCTACAGCGCCGCCACGGGCCTGCTCACCTCGATCAAGCTGCTCACCAGCCTCGGGCTGACGGCGATCAGTGAGCACGCCAGTCGGCTGGCGGCTGAGCTGGCCGAGCAGACCGCGCCTTTGGGATGGGCGCCTTACCGGGCGCCAGGTGACCGTTCCGCAAGCGGGCACATCGTCTCGCTCAGACACCCCGCTGCCACCGCCGACGAGGTGCAGGCCGCGCTGGCGAGCCAGCACAAAATCAACACCAGCTCCCGCGGCGGGGGTATCCGGGTATCCCTGCACGCCTACAACAGCAGCGACGACATCCGCGCCCTCACCCAAGCGCTCGCCTCCGTTGGCCCCCGCTAGACAGCCAGCGCTCTCCATCTAGCCCTCCCAGCGACCGCAGCGCGCCAACCCGCCTGTCTGGCTCGCGGGGACTGCAGAAGACAGAGCGTCAGGCAATCGCGCAATGTAGTCGATCAACGGTTATGGTGCGCGCGAAGAGCCGCCGTTCGGGGCGGCTTCAGTGGGCATTCTGCGGTCCGGGGCGAAAGCACTGACATGGGCATTATGTGCGCCGGGATCTACGCTGACGTCAGCGGCCAGTATGAGATCACTCCAGTTGTCCAGCACGTAGTCGATGCGGGGAGTGAAGTTTGCCGTGGAGATCTCGCTGCCCACCGTCAGGTTCGAAGACCTGGCGCTGACCTCGACCCGTTCGGCCGACAACACCGGCGTCCGAGTGCAGGTCCTGCGCCGCCAGCCTGATGGCTCCTGGCTCCGGATCATGGACCGCGCCGAGGTCCCGCGGCCATAGCCGCCACAGACACCCCCTCCGCCACATCGCTGCACCGGGCCGATCACGAAGGGTGCCGACGGGGTGAACCGCAACGAGGCCCGGATGACGCGGGCAGGGGCGAACGACCAGGCTTCCCGGGACCTTGGCCCATGGCGGCCACCACGGATTGCGGTACACCATGAGACGCTATAGCTCCCGGCGCGGGATGGGAGGTGACCTTAAAGTGGCTGCGCGGGAGGGGGCAGGAACCGATGACAGGCCACGGGGGAGCGCGGCGCTGCCGCCAGCCGGGGAACCGGGCGATCTGGGCAAGCGGGTGTCCCGCAGGCGTGAGGACCTCCAGCTGAGCAGGCGCCAGCTTGCGGAGCTGGCCGGCGTGAGCGTGCCGTACCTGGAACACCTGGAGATGCACCCGGCACTGCCCACGCAGGCGGCCCTGCGGCGGCTGGCTGTGGCGCTGCAGACCACGCCGGAGACACTGCTCGGCGGCACACGCCAGCCGCCCCGCCATGCTCGCCCCTCTGGTCAGCCGGTGCTTCAGACGCTCACCGCGGCGGAATGCTACGACCTGCTGTCACCCGGGGGGGTAGGCCGGGTGGCGTTCACCACCGCCGACGGACCGGTCGTGCTGCCGGTCAACTACGCCATGGCAGGCCAGACGGTGATCTTCCGGACCGCCCCGGACACGCTGCTCGCCGGGTATCTCGACGGCCCGGCCGGGTTCGAGGTGGACCGCCTGGATGAGGCGCTGAGCCAAGGCTGGAGCGTGCTGATGACCGGGCGCGCGGTCCGTGTGACCAGCGAGGCAGAAGTCCGCCACCTGGAGCAACACGCCGGCGTCCGGCCGTGGGCAGGCGGCGCGCGCGACGTGTTTGTGCGGATTATCCCGCGCAAGATCACCGGCAGGCGGATACGCGACTAGCCTGCATTGCTTGGGAGCCTCTGAACCTCTGGCAGGATAGCCCAGCTCGCGTATGGCCAGCCGCAACCCGAACAAGGCGACACCACAGCTGATCGGCATCTCCCGCCCGGCCGGGTCAAGGCGCGGCAGCTTGCGCCTGCGGTCGGCCCTGCGCCTGCCCAGTTCCAGGCGTGCCGCTGGTGCGGCGGCTCCTGGTGGCAGGCAGCTACTTTCGGAGGGGGTTGGTCGGGACCTTTGGCGCTTTGCGGCCGTGAACGGCTGGTTCATCCTCCTGATACCAACTAGCTTATGAGGAGGATCACATGACTTCCACCGACCAGGAGCTCACGTACCAGGAAGTCAAACCAGCAGGTCAGAGCCCCCTCCCGGCGGCCGCCGTGGGTGCGGACTGGGGGAATTCGGCACCGCTTGCCCTGGCGGCGTTCGCAGTGACCACGTTCATGCTCAGCATGATCAACTCCGGCCTTATGAACGCCGGGATCACGCCGGTTGTCTTCGGGGTGGCACTTATGTTCGGCGGGCTGACGCAGTTGATCTCTGGGGTGCTCCAGTTCCGCACGGGGAACACGTTCGGCGGGGTGCTGTTCAGTACCTTCGGTGCGTTCTGGCTGTCGCTGTTCGCCATCGCCGAGTTTTTCCTCAAGGATGTGCCTGCCGCTCAGACCGGTCATGCTCTCGGGCTGTTCCTGTATGCGTTCGGCATCTTCACCGTGTGGATCTTCGCGGCTTCGTTCCGCACCAATGTCGTGGTGGTGGCGGCGTTGGCCGGGCTGGCGGCCACGTTCTTCGTGTTGGGAGCGGGCAACTACGGTGGGAGCACCGGGCTGGTACACGCCGGGGGGTACTTGGGCCTGGTTGTGGCCGCCCTGGCCGCCTACCTGTCGTGTGCGGAGCTGTGCGAGGCTGCCTACAAGCGTGCAGTGCTGCCCGTCTGGCCGCTGGTCAAGCACTGACCGCCGGATGCTGGACAAGACGGAGTGTCGTCATGGGCCGCTACACGGAAACGTTCGACCGGAGCCTGGCCGACCCGGAGGGGTTCTGGGGTGAGGCCGCCAAGGCAATCGACTGGTATCGCGAGCCGACCGTGGTGCTGGATACCTCAAACCCGCTGTTCTACCGCTGGTTCGCTGACGGTGTGCTGAACACCTGCTTCAACGCGCTGGACCGGCACGTGCGCGACGGCCGCGGTGACCAGGTCGCCCTGATCTATGACAGCCCAGTAACCGATACCTGCCGCACCTTTTCTTACCGGGAGCTGCTGGATGAGGTGGCGCGGTTCGGCGGCGTGCTGCACGGACTGGGCGTGGGCGCGGGCGACCGGGTGATCATCTACATGCCGATGATCACTGAGGCCGTGGTGGCGATGCTGGCCTGCGCACGGGTCGGCGCGGTGCACTCGGTGGTATTCGGCGGGTTCGCCCCACACGAGCTCGCGGTGCGGATCGATGACGCCACGCCCAAGGTGGTGGTCTCGGCCTCGTGCGGCATCGAGGTCAGCCGGATCGTGGAGTACGCGCCCATCTTGGACCGCGCCATCGAACTGGCGGCCCACAAGCCAGAGCGGTGCGTGATCGTGCAGCGCCCGCAGGCACCCGCGGCGCTGGTAGCCGGGCGTGACCTGGACTGGGAGCAGGCGATGGCCCGGGCCGAGCCGGTGGAATGTGTCCCGGTCGCCGCGACCGACCCGCTGTACATCCTGTACACCTCCGGCACCACCGCCAGGCCCAAGGGAGTGATGCGGGATAACGGCGGCCACGCGGTAGCGCTGCGCTGGAGCATGGAGCACATCTACGACACCGGGCCGGGCGAGGTGTTCTGGGCCGCCTCCGACGTCGGCTGGGTGGTCGGCCATTCCTACATCGTCTACGCGCCGCTGCTCGCCGGGTGCACCACCGTGCTGTACGAGGGCAAGCCGGTCGGCACCCCGGACGCCGGGGCGTTCTGGCGGGTGATCGCCGACCACAAGGTCAAGGCGCTGTTCACCGCGCCCACCGCGTTCCGCGCGATCAAAAAGGAGGACCCGGCCGGCGCGCTGGCCCGCCAGCTTGACCTGTCCGGCTTCCGGTACCTGTTCTTGGCCGGGGAGCGGCTCGACCCGGAGACCTACCGGTGGGCCGGCGGCCTGCTCGGCATCCCGGTCATCGACCACTGGTGGCAGACCGAGACCGGGTGGCCGATCGCCGCCGACCTGATGGGCTTGGAGCCCTTGCCGACCAAGCCCGGCTCCCCCTCCGTGCCCGTCCCCGGTTACGACGTGCGCATCGTCGATGCAGACGGTGCCGAGGTGGGGCCGGGGGAGACCGGGGAGATCGTGGTGCGGCTGCCGCTGCCGCCCGGGTGCCTGCCCAGCTTGTGGCGCGACGACCAACGGTTCGTGGACTCCTACTTGTCAGCCCACCCCGGTTTCTACATCACCGGCGACGGCGGCTACCGCGACGCCGACGGCTACCTGTATGTAATGGGCCGCATCGATGACGTCATCAACGTGGCCGGCCACCGGCTGTCCACCGGCGAGATGGAGGAGATCCTGGCCAGCCATCCCGCCGTGGCCGAATGCGCGGTGATCGGGGTCCACGACTCCCTCAAGGGCCAGGTCCCCCGTGGATTCGTCGTGCTCAAGGCTGGCATAGATGACGACCCGGCCGCCGTGTCCGCCGAACTCGTCCAGCTGATCCGCGACCAGATCGGTCCGGTCGCCGCCTTGCGCAGGGTAGACGTTGTTGCAGCCTTGCCCAAGACTCGTTCCGGCAAGATCCTGCGCAAGACGATGCGTGGCATCGCCGACGGGCACGAGGAGCCCGTGCCTTCCACCATCGAAGACCCCGCCGTCCTGAACGCGCTGCGCTCCGTCCTGGCCGGCGGAGACTTACCAGGGACCGGCCATGCCATCCGCGGCTGAGCTGATCGCGCGCACGGTGGGGCTGCAGCAGACCACCCAAGAGATCCTGGTTGCCTCCGCCCAGATCAGCCGGCAGATCCTTGGCGCTGACAGCACGTTCATGGCCGTCGCCGACGGCACCGGCGCCTACCCGATGTCGATCACCGACGGAATCCGGGACCCCCAGTTCCGGGAGATCACCGTCCGGCCCGCAACTGGGCTGGGCGGGCAGGTGCTGCTGCACGGGCGCCCGCACCGGGTAGCCGACTATGTTAACGACCCGACGATCAGCCGCGACTTCGTCCATGTGGTCTGCGACGTCGAAGGACTGCACGGGATGGCCTGCGTGCCCGTCAACGGGCCCGACCGGGTTGAGGCGCTGCTTTACACCGGTACGCGCACCGCCGGACCGCCGCCCGACCAGACGTTGCGCACGCTGGAACTCGTCGCGGCCCATGCCGAGCTCTCCCTGCACCAGGAAGCAGTGCGCAGGCGGGAGACCGAGCTGGCGATGCTCCGAGACCGGCAGCGCATCGCCACCCAACTGCATGACTCCGTCGCCCAGATGCTGTTCACCATCGGCGCCGCCGCCCACTACGCACGCCAGCGAGGCGACCCCGCCGCCCTCGCCGCCGCGCTGGAAGAGATCGAAAACACCGCAGCTCAAGCACGCAGCGAGTTGCGCGCCTCGCTGCACCGGCTGAGCCAGCCGGCCGAGGGACTGGCGTTCGAAGCGCGGCTGGCAGGCGAAACCCGCCTGTTCGAACGGACCACAGGCTGCAGGGTCACGATCACCGGACGGGGCAGGCGCCGTGACATCCCCCAGCCCACCGAGGACCTGCTCATCGACACCGCACTGGAGGGACTGCGCAATGCGGTCAAGTACGCGCAGGCGCGGGCAGCCGTCTTGCACCTTGCCTACCAAAAAGACGCGGTCACGCTGGTGCTGCAGGCCGGCACCCAGGCCTTGCGCCCGGCGCACCGGGGCGAAAGAGACCAGGCCGGCACCGGCGCCGGACTCGCGCTGCTGCGCCAGCGCGCGGCCCAGCTTCGCGGCACGCTTGAACTGACATGTGATGCGGCCGGCCACACCCTGCTGCGCCTTGAACTACCGACCCGCCCGTTTTGGAGCAGGCCCCCGTGAAGATCCTTATCGCAGACGATCACCCGGTGGCACGCCGCGGACTGCAGATGATCGTCTCGGAGGCATTCGGTGACGCGCAGTGCGCCGAGGCCACCGACGCCGCCGCGGCACTGGCCCTGGCCGAAACATTCCACCCGGACCTGCTACTGCTAGACATGCACATGCCAGGCGAACTTGATGCCCCTGCGCTGTGCCGCATGATGCGAGAAGCCTTGCCAGACATAAAGATCGTGATCGTGACCGCCTTCGATAGCACCGGCGAAATCCGCGACTGCCTGGTGGCCGGGGCAGACGGCTGTCTGCTGAAGGACACGTCAGAAATCGACATGGCGGCGGCGCTGCGCACCACCGTCACCGGGGCACCGGCGCTGGACCCGCGAATCGCATTCCAACTGGCCCGCGATCTCACGAGCGGGCCGGCCCCCGCTCATGCACCACACCTCACCGCTCGCGAACGGGAAGTGCTCCGCCTCCTCGCAGAAGGCCGCTCCAACCGGGCCATCGCCCGGCAACTCGGACTCTCCGAAGCAACCGTCAAGGGCCACGTCAGCAGACTGCTGGACAAACTCAACGCCTCATCAAGACTCGAAGCCGTGGTCCGAGCCACCGACACCGGCCTGATCTGACCCTCCTCGCACCCCTTCAAATAGTCATGCAGGACGCCCAGAAATGGCTGATCCGTACACGAGCAGCACGCGCACACGGTTGCGGCCATCGGTAGTGACATGGCCGGGCTTGGTCTCGCGTCGCCGGTGCGGGCGGGAGCAGGGCCAGCTCATTTACGCCTGCCTGCTCAGCACTACCTTGCCTTTGGCTTGGCGATGAGCGATCGCGCGCAAGGCGCCGCGGGCGTCGGCGAACGGGTAAAGCTGGACGGGAGGATCGTGCAGCGCTCGGGCTCGCCGCAGCCGGAGCTGCCGGTCCCATAGGCCGGCCACCATGGCGGGCTGCTGGTCGAAGAATTCCCGCGAGGCCGCGCCCAGCACGCCGGTGTTGCCGAGCAGGAGCCGGTTGGCTTTGACGACGGGAATCTCGCCGCCGCTGAACGCCAGGACGACCAGCCGGCCCTCGGAGGCCAGTGAGCGGAGGCTGTCGGTCATCCGGTCCCCCGACCGGATCAATCACGATGTTGACCGCCCGTTCCCCCAGAACCCGCGCACCGCTGCCAGCCAGCCGCCGCTCAGCGCGGCGTGGTGCGCCCCGGACTGCGCCGCGAACCGCTTCTTCGCCTCATCGCTGACCACCGCGACGAAGCCGCGCTCGCCGGGCTACTGCAGATCCGGCACGCGGAGCGGCTGTTCGGCGACCCCGACTACCTGATGCGCGTCGTCGCGATAGACCTGAATGACTATGCGGCGCTGCGGGACCAGACGCTGGCCACCTTGCCGGGCGTCCAGCGCATCACCTCGACGATGGTGATGAAACGCATCGTCGACAACCGGCCGCTCTCACTGCCGGGAACCCACAGCCGCACGACACGCGGCCCGGCCACCCCGGACCGGCAGCGCACCAGTTCACCAGGCAGGCGCGCCTGACTTGTCCCGGCGAGCGTCCAGATCGCCGCCTCAGCCGTCACGGTGTTCGACGTGATCGCCGCGCCATACCTGGGCTGCACTCCCCGCGCCATGACCGCCCACCTGCGGATGATCGAGCGGGGGAAAGACATGGTGCTTGCGGAGCACTACACTCCGGTTTATCGCGGTCGGCTACTGCCGTCACGCTTGAGATCGTCATCTTTGACCAGCCGGGCCGGGTCACTTTCCGTCTTGTCCGCGGCCCAGTACCGTACGTCACTGAGGAGTCTGCCCTCACCGAGCACAACGGGGTGACCACGCTTGCATACTCGGGCCAGCTTGGCACCGACTTCGGAATCGCCGGGCAGTGGGGGCAGTCAGGTTGCCACCGCCTGGGAAGGGGCAGTCCGCGCCTCATTCGCCAGCATCCGGGCCGAAGCAGAACGCCGCGCCAGCCACTGTGCACCTATTCCCTGACATCCTCATTGCCGCTGATGGCGCGAATCGTCTCGGGTCGTTGCCCAGTCGCGGGTCTGTGCTGGTGTGATGAGCCACCGCGCGAAGCAGCCTTCCTTGTCGAGTCTGGTAGAGGTACATCCGAGGGATACCAGCGCGACTAGTCACTTTTATCTGGGGAAACTGCTTTGAGGCCGGGGAAGTCCTCTTCCCAGAACTCGGTAATGCCGCGTGGGCCTGGGGCGGCCTCGCCGCCATAGCGGGCGGTTTCCTGGGCGCGCAGTTCCACCCGGCGGATCTTGCCGGAGATCGTTTTGGGCAGGTCGGCGAACTCCAGCCGCCGCACCCGCTTATAGGGGGCCAGCCGCTCCCGGGTGTAGCTGAAGATCGCCAGCGCCGTGTCGCCGGTGGGTTCGGCGCCGGCCACGAGCGTCACGTACGCCTTGGGCACCGCCAGCCGCAGCGGATCCGGGGACGGGACCACGGCCGCCTCCGCCACCGCCTCGTGCTCGATCAGCACGCTTTCCAGCTCGAACGGCGAGATGCGGTAGTCCGACGCCTTGAACACGTCGTCGGTGCGGCCGACGTAGGTGAGGTACCCGTCGCCGTCGCGGGATGCCACGTCGCCGGTGTGGTAGTAGCCGCCGCGCGTGGCCGCCGCGTCCCGCTCCGGGTCGCCGCGGTAGCCCGTCATCAGGCCGAGCGGGCGGCGGTACAGGTCCAGGCAGAGTTCGCCTTCCTCGGCGCGCTCACCGGTGACGGGGTCGAGCAGGGCCACCGTGTACCCGGGTAGTGCCCGGCCCATCGAGCCCGGCTTGACCGGCTGGCCGGGGGTGTTCCCCACCTGCGCGGTGGTCTCGGTCTGGCCGTACCCGTCGCGGACGGTGATGTGCCACGCCTCCCGGACCCGCTCGATGACCTCCGGGTTGAGCGGCTCGCCCGCGGCCACGCATTCCCGCAGCGCGCTCACGTCGGCGGTGGCGAGATCGGCCTGGATGAGCATCCGCCACAC
>Ga0126383_10000606_pt1 | contig 20443 bp, 17 predicted proteins | sample PanSoiMetPlot_35_FD_96882 | JGI IMG/M metagenome (GOLD analysis project Ga0126383, IMG submission 96882) | Tropical forest soil microbial communities from Panama - MetaG Plot_35 | ecosystem: Environmental > Terrestrial > Soil > Tropical forest > Bulk soil | place: Panama | collected 2016-02-17
ATGCGACCACCACCGAGAACAGTAGATAGAAAGCGACGCCACTCACGATGAGCCCCGCCACGGTCGTGCCGACGGCGGCGCCCGCGGTCCCCAGACGGGGCAACGGTCCCACGCCGGTGATGAACCCGATGTTGCACAGCACGTTCAGCACGGTGAGCAGGATCCCCAACCGCAGCGGCGTGCGGGCGTCGCCCGCCGCGCGCAACGCTCCGCTCACCATGAAGAAACAGATCGTGCCGAGACTGCCGATGAACATGATGCGCAGGAAGGCCAGCGCCTGGGTCTGTACCTCCGGAGCGGCGTGCACCGCGTTGAGCAACGTCGGCGCGAGGATCCACCCCAGCGGTGCCAGCGCCAGCCCCCACAACGCGACTGCGGCGAGAAACGCCTGGTACAACGTGCGGTTCACCATCTCGGGATTGTTGGCGCCGGCGTACCGCGACACCAGCACTCCCATGCCGCTGAACACCGACATCACGAAGGCCATGACGACGATGAAGATCTGGATCGATACGCCGATCGCGGCGTTGCCGGCGTACCCCACGAGGTGTCCGACCAGCGCGTGATCGACGACGCCCTGCATCCCGCTGATGAGGTTCTGCAGCATGGTGGGCCAGGCGAGCATCCACACGGCGCCCAGCAGCGGGCCTTCGACGATCGAGCGATCGAGCGGACGGGCGGGTCGAGCGACGGTGGCCACGCTACACCGCGCGCTGCTTCCACCGGCCGCGGCGGAACAGGACCACGGCCACGAGGGCGAACGTGGAGTATCCGATCATGATCGCCAGGAACGCTCCCAGCGGCGCGTGCAGCACCACCCGGGCCAGGACGTAGGCCAGCGGGATCTCCCACAGCCAGAAACAGGCGACGTTGATCCACGTGGGGGTCCAGGTGTCGCCGGCGCCGTTGAACGCCATCGTCAGCACCATCCCGAGCGCGTAGAACACGAAGCCGTAGCTCATCGTGCGCAGCGCCTGCGCGCCGATCGGAGCCGCCGTGGCGTCGCTCGTGAACAGTCCGACGATCGGTCCGGCCAGGGCGATGAACACGATCCCCACGAATCCCAGCACCACCATGTTGTAACGGCCGGCGATCCACACGGCCCGCTCGGCGCGATCGGAGTCCTTGGCACCCAGCGATTGCCCCACCAGCGTGGCCGCCGCGTTCGCCAGTCCCCAGGACGGCAGCAGGCAGAAGATGACGAGCCGGATCGCAATCGTGTAGCCGGCGAGCGCGGCACTCCCGAACGTCGAGATGATCCGCACGATCCCGACATAGCTCGCGGTGCCCACGAACACCTGAAACGTCCCCGAGCCCGAGAGATTGATGAGGTGCGCCATGATAGCGGGACGCAGCACGAGATCGGGGCGGCGCACTGTGACGCGCGCGTCGCCGCGGCTCAGCCGGTAGAGCTGGTACAGCACGCCGCAGCCGCGCCCGATGGTCGTAGCGATCGCGGCGCCCGTGACGCCCAGCCGCGGGAACGGTCCGACGCCGAAAATCAGGCAGGGTCCCAGCAGGATGTTGATCCCGTTGGCGAACCACAACACCCGCATCGCGATCGCCGCGTCGCCCGAGCCCCGGAAAATCGCGTTGATGAGAAACAACAGCAGGACCGTAGTGCTCCCGCCCAGCATCGTGCGTGTGTAGGTGGAGCCGATCGCTGTAACGGCCGGCGACGCCCCCATGACACTGAGCAGTCGCGGGGCGAGGGAGATTCCGAGGACCGCCACAATGGCGGCGGCGATGAGTCCCAGCGCGATTCCCTGCACGGCTGCCTCGGCCGCGGCCTCGGGACGCTTCTCGCCGATGCGCCGGGCCACGACTGCCGCCACGCCGATCGACAATCCCATCGCCGCCGTATACACGAGTGTCAGCATCGATTCGGTCAGCCCGACCGTCGCGACGGCATCGGGTCCGAGGTGCGACACCCAGAACACGTCCGCCACGGCGAACAGCGACTCCATCACCATCTCGAGTACCATCGGGATGGCGAGCAGCACGATCGCCCGGTTGAGTGATCCCGTCGTGTAGTCGTGCGGCACGCCGCGCACGGCGTCGCGCACCACCGACCACACGCTGTCCCGGACGGGTGCCGCAGGAGCGGCTTGGGTGATCTCCGGATTCATTTCGGTCCTCGGCGGGCAAAGATGACCCCGGCGAGGCACAGCGCCCCACCGAGCACCGCAACGAGCTTCGGCACTTCTCCCAGGATCAACCCGCTCATCCCGATCGTGATCGGCGGGACGAGGTAGGCCAGCGCGGCGAGACGGCTCGCCGTGCCGCGCGCCAACGCGTACGCCCAGCTGGTGAACGCGATGGACGTGGGAAATACACCGAGGTAGGCCATCCAGGCGAGGTCCCCCGGTGCCGCGGCGCCGACATCGTGCGCCAGCCGCGGGGCATAGGGCAGGCAGCACAGGGCACCGATGACGCAGCAGGTCCACGTCACCTGCAGCGCCGTAACCCTGGCCAGCACCGGCTTCTGCGCCACCACGCCGCCGGCCGACGACGCCGTGGCGACGACGCACAGCACCACCCCCCACCATGGGGCATTCCCCGACCGCGTGGCGAGACCGATGCAGAGCACTCCCAGGAACGCCACGGCGCCGCCGATGACGAGCCCCCGGCTCAGGTGCTCCTTGAGGAACAGCGCCGCCAGTGCCATGATCAAGAGCGGCGCGATGTTCACCACCATCGCCGCCGTGCCGGCATCGACGGCGCGCTCGGCGGTATTGAGGGCCACGTTGTACAATCCGAACCACAGGAAGCCGGCGAGGCCGAGCAGGCCCAGCTCGCGCCTGGTGGGACGGATCGCGCCACGGCGCAGGAGCAGAAGGCCGAGGAGGACACTGCCGATCGTGAGCCGGCCCAGCGCCAGAGCCCCGGGAGCAATGGTCCGCGTGGCGGCGCGAATGCCGACGTAGGCCGACGACCAGAGGCAGATCGAGACCAGCGCCGCCGCCAGTGGCCGCCAGTCGCTCGATTCGCTAGTGTTTTCAGGTCTCATGGCAGCACCGAACGTATCCCGAAAAAACCGGGGTGGCAACCGAAACCGCTGATTCACACGGGATCAGGACATGTGCAGAAACATCAAGACGCTCGCCAACTTCGAGCCGCCGGCGACGAACGACGAGATTCACGCCTCGGCGCTGCAATTCGTCCGCAAGTTGAGCGGTGCGACGAAACCGTCGCACGTCAATGAAGCGGCGTTCAACGCCGCCGTGGAAGAAGTGAGCGCCGTGGCGCGCCGGCTGATCGACACGCTGACGACGAGCGCACCGCCCCGGAACCGCGAAGTGGAAGCGCGCAAGGCAAAAGAACGGGCAGCGAAGCGGTTCGGCTGATATCATGAACGCAACTATGGCATCCCACACCGACCTGACGCTCCGTGCCAGGCTCAACGGCCCCTGGCACCGCCCCGCGCTGCGCATCTTCAGCGCCATCGTGCTCGCGCACCTCGCCGAGCACATCGTGCAGGCCTGGCAAGTGTACGTGCTCGGGTATCCGCTCATGGAAGCGCGCGGCATTCTGGGACAGTGGTTTCCATGGCTGGTTCATTCCGAGGTCATGCATTTCGGTTACGCGCTGATCATGCTGGCCGGTCTGTGGCTCTTCCTCCCGGGGTTCGTGGGGCGGGCCCGCAAATGGTGGCTGGCGGCGCTGGTGATCCAGTGCTGGCATTTCGTCGAGCATTCGCTGTTGCAGGCGCAGGTCATTTTCGGACACAATCTCTTCGGCAAGCCGGTCCCCACGAGCATCATTCAGTTGTGGATCCCGCGGCTCGAGCTGCACCTCTTCTACAACACGATTGTGTTCATCCCGATGGCGGTCGCGATGTACTACCACTTGCTCCCGCCGGCAGCCGATCGCCACCAGGCGCGCTGCAGCTGCGCCCTCCACGCGGGACCCGTGGCGGCGTGACGCTCGGCCGTACCGACTGGAAGGGCGTCGTCGGTGCACTCGGTCTGTCGCTCGGGTCGGCGGCCCTGATCTTCGCGCACGACCTGTTTCTCAAACCCGAGTCGTTTTTCCTCCCGCCCCAGAGCGACGTCCGCATCGCCGTATTGAACGGCTCGTTCACGGCGAGCGAAGCCTCGGTGACGCCCGACCGGCTGCGCGACTTGAGTCTCGTGGGGCCCGCGGGGCGGCAGCCGCTGCCGCACAACGCCTGGAAGCCGCAGGGCGACTCGACCTGGCTCGCGGTGCACACCAGCGCCGCGGGAACGTACCTGATCGGCGCCTCGCTGTTCCCGCGTGAGCTGACCCTCCCGGCGGCGGAATTCAATGCCTACCTGAAGGAGGACGGGATCCCCGACGTGCTGGAGGCGCGCACGCGTGCTGGCGAGTTGAACAAGCCGGCCCGCGAGCGCTATCAGAAGCACGTCAAGACGCTGCTACAGGTCGGCGAGGTGCGGAGCGATGCGTACGCGAGCGTGCTCGGCTATCCCGCCGAGCTCATGGCGCTCAGCAATCCCTATGCGGCACGCGTCGGAGAAACCCTCGCGTTCCGGTGCCTGGTCGATGGGAAGCCGGCGGCGCGTCAGCTCGTGGTTGCCGGCGGAGAGCAGGGAGGCAAGCCGATCGCCGAGCGCTCGGCGCGCAGCGACTCGGACGGCGTGGTGCGCTTCACGCTCGACGCGGCCGGGAAATGGTACGTGAAGTTCATCCACATGGAGCCGGTCTCGCGTGACAGCCTTGACTACGAATCGAAATGGGCGACGCTGACGTTCGAGCTGCGCTGATGTCTCGCCGCATTTTCCTGTTGTCCCCGGCCAACTGCACCGGGAAACGGGCAGGGTGGCTGCTGCGCAAGGATGGCGGTTCTCCCCTGGCGCTGCGCCTGCGATCGGAAGGAGCGCCGATCGGCGAAATCTTCACCTTCATGAGCGGACTCTACTTTCGCGGCAAGCTGGCATACGCCCGCGCCTTCGCCGATGCGCAAACCGGGTATGCAGGGATACTGGTCATCGTTCCGGGTCTCGGGCTTCGCCCGGCGGACATGAAGATCGATCTCCCGGGACTGCGCGCCATCGCTCGTGTGCGGGTCGATCTCGACGATCGTCGCTACGTCGGTCCGCTGCGTCGTGACGCCGCCCAGCTGGCTGAGCACCTGGATTCTTCGGACACGGTGGTGCTGCTCGGCAGTATCGCGACGCCGAAGTACGTCGAGCCGTTGAAGGAGCTGCTCGGACCCCGGCTGCGATTCCCCGAGGAATTCATCGGACGCGGCGACATGAGCCGGGGATCGCTGATGCTCCGTTGCGCGGCCGAGCGTCGCGAGCTGACCTACGTCGCGGACGTGCCGGCGGACAGCGCCGCGTGAGCAAGAGCGCCGGCGCCTTCCCCATCGCGCCGCCGATCGAGCCGATGCTCGCGAAAGCCGCCGAGTCGATCCCCGAGACCGGCGCGTTTCTGTTCGAGCCGAAGTGGGACGGGTTCCGCGCCATCGTGTTCCGCGGGGCCACCGACCTCTACATCCAGAGCCGCGACCTGAAGCCGCTCGACCGCTACTTCCCGGACGTCCACAACACACTGCTCGCGCAGCTGCCGAAAGGGTGCGTGATCGACGGCGAAATCGTCATCGCCACCTCCGACGGACTCGATTTCGGCCTGCTGCAGATGCGCCTGCACCCGGCCGCGTCCCGGGTTGCGAAGCTGGCTCAGGCGACGCCGGCGTCGTTCGTCGCGTTCGACGTGCTTGCCGCGAAGGGCAAGAGCACGATGGAGCTGCCGCAGCAGGAGCGTCGTGCGCTCCTCGAAAAACTGCTGGGGGATGCGCGCCCCCCGTTGCACCTCACACCGATGACCGATGACCGAGCACAAGCCGTCCAATGGCTGGCCCAGTTCGAGGGCGCGGGGCTCGACGGCGTCGTCGCCAAGCCGGTCGCCGGGACGTACCAGCCGGGCAAACGCGCCATGGTCAAGATCAAGCACATCCGCAGCGCCGATTGCGTTGTGGCCGGTTTCCGCTGGCACAAATCGGGGAAGGACGCCGTCGGCTCGCTGCTGCTCGGGTTGTACGATGACGAGCGCCAGCTGCAGCACGTCGGGGTAACCTCGTCGTTCACGATGACGATGCGCAAACAGCTGGTGCAGGAGCTGGCACCGCTGCGCAAGAATGCCCTCGACAAGCACCCCTGGCGCGGCTGGGCCGAGGCGGAGGCCACCGGCCGGATGCCCGGAGGCCAGAGCCGCTGGAGCCAGGGGAAGGACCTGTCGTGGGAGCCGCTGCGGATCGAGCGGGTGTGCGAGGTGAAGTACGACCACATGGAGGGCGACCGCTTCCGCCACGGCACCACGTTCCTGCGCTGGCGGCCCGACAAGGATCCCGCCGATTGCCGCTACGATCAGCTCGAGGTCACGCGGCCCTTCGCCCTGAAGAAAGTCTTCGCCGCGAAGTCTAAGACCAGGCCGTAAGCGACGGATCGTCGGGATCGAGCTTCCCCTGGCGCGGCCGCAGCTTCGCCGGGACATGCTCGAGGTTGATGCGGATCCGCGTCCAGGTCGTGAAGCGCCCGCGCATCGAATCGACGAGCACATCGGCCGGCTCGAGATGCGCCGCTGCCTTGGCGTGACGTTTTTTCCACCGTTTCAAGCCTTCCAGCGCCTCCTTCTTCACCCGCGACCGTCCGATCTCGATCAGCGGGTGTTTCTCGGCGCGCGCCTTCGACGGCTGCACCCGTTTCGGCTCTCCCGGTTGCTTCCGGAAATGGGGTGGCCAGGCGGCGTCGCCCAGTCCCGCCCGCTCGTCCTTCGCCGCCAGCTCGAGCAGCGCGTCGAGTGAGCCGGCCTGTTTGTCGATACCGGCGTGGCGGTCGCCGATCGCGGCGAACCTTTTGGGCATCGTCGCCAGGGTGAAGTCCTCGGGGTCGCAATCGGGGACCTCGGTCCAATCGAGCGGCGCCGAGACGCGAGCCTCGGGCGTGGGGCGCACCGAGTACGCCGATGCCACGGTGCGATCCTTGGCGTTCTGGTTGTAGTCGATGAACACGCCGTGGCGCTCTTCTTTCCACCACTTACTGGTCGCGAGCGTCGGCGCCCGCCGCTCGACTTCGCGGGCCAAAGCAAGCGCGGCGCGGCGCACGTCGCTGAACTCCCAGCGCGGCGCGATGCGGACCACGATGTGCATGCCGCGGCTCCCCGACGTCTTGGGCCAGCCGACGAGCCCGAGGTCGGCGAGCGCCGTCCGCACGACGCCCGCCACCTCCCGCACCTGCGGCCATTTGATCCCGGGGACGGGATCGAGATCCACGCGCAGCTCGTTCGGGTGATCCATATCGTCGGTGCGCACCGGGTGCGGGTGCAGCTCGAGGCAGGCGAGATTCGCCATCCAGGCGAGCGCCGCGGCGTCGCGCGGCACGACCTCTTCGGCCGTCCGCCCCGACGGGAACGACAGCGTCACCACCTCGATCCACGGCGGTCGCGACTCGGGCGCCCGCTTCTGGTAGAAGAATTCGCCCTTTATCCCATTGGGATAGCGCACCAGCACGTTGGGGCGATCGCCGGCGCCGCGCAGCGCTCCCTCGGCGACGGCGAGGTAGTACTGCACCAGGTCGCGCTTCGTGTACCCGGGCTTGGGGAACAGAATCTTGTCGGGATTCGAGAGCGTCACCTCACGTCCCGCCACGGCGATCAGCTCGCTCGCGCCACTCTCCGGTTTGGCCGCGGATCGGGAGGAGGACGCGCGGCGCTTCATGGCAGGAGCGCACGCTCCTCGATCAGCTCGCGTGCCAGCGCGGCGAGGCTGTCGGCCAGGGCTTCGAGATTGCGAGTCCGGCGTGCGACACTCCCCTTGTAAACCTTGCGCGCCACCCCATAGGTGCCGAGCAGCCACGCAGGGACGACGACCGGGATGAGGACCGGAAGATGTGCCGCCATGAGCGCACTGAAGAAGATCCCGAACCCGCCCCCGCCCACCCCGCCGCCGATCGGGCCGAACACCGCGCCGATGAGCCGGCCGAGGCTTTCCTGGATCGTGATTCGCGTGCGTCCGCGGCGGACGTCGACCATGACTCCCAGATCGCCCAGCGCGCTGCCCAGCGCCTGCGAGACGGACCACGACATCGATCGGCCGAGCGTGCCGACCTGGCCCACGTTGCCGGTTCGCCGCCGGATCTCGTCGACGAGGACGGGGAAGTCGGCGTTCGACAACTCCCCCTCCACGATGCGCTCGTACACGATGCGCGTAGGAGCGCCGACCCACGGGTTTCGGGGGGGCGTCTCGATCGGTACGACCTCGCCGCCGGGGGGGCGGGCGGTCACCGAGCGCGCGGCTTCGCGAATGTGCTTGGGTGCGATGCCGACTTCCCCCGCGAGCGCTTCCACGCCGCCGATCGTCATCGCGTCCCCGGTGGTGGGGTTCGACGCTTCGAGCTCGCTGGCGCGCTTCACGATCTCCTGCACCTCGCCGCCGGAGTAGCGGCGGCGCGGGGCCGCGGCGGCGCCGGTCAGCTCGTCGAGCAACGCTCGCGGTGATTCCGTCCGCTGGTCGAGCCGGATCGCCGTCGCGCGCGCCAGCGCCGCCTCGATGCGGCTGCCCAGATCGGTGAGTCGGGAGCGGTGCCGGGGAGCCGCCTCGAGAAAGCGTCCTGCTCGCACGGCGTCTTCCGTCGGCCAGCGGCCTGGAATCTCCCCGACCAGCATCTCGTAGATCACGACCGCGAGGCTGTAGACGTCGGTGCGCTCGTCCAGATCGGTGAGTCCCGCCGCCTGTTCGGGGCTCATGTACCCGGGCGTGCCGAGTGGAAACCCGGTGCGCGTGAGATTGACGTCGCCGGCGGCGGTACTCACTGCTTTCGCAATCCCGAAGTCCGCCACGATGGGGTGTCCCTGGGAGAACAGGATGTTCTCCGGCTTGATGTCGCGGTGCAGCACGTGCATGCGATGGGCGTAGGAGAGCGCGTTTGCGACCGGCTGCGCGATCGCGAACGCTTCCCCGGGCTCGAGGCGCCGCCCGGCAGACAGGCGCTGGCGCAGCGAGCCGCCTTCGACGAACGGCATGACGTAGTAGAGAAAGCCGCCCGCCTCCCCCGAGTCGTGCATGCTGAGCACGTGGGGGTGGTTCAGCCGCGCGACGATCTGGATCTCAGTAAGAAACCGATCGCTCCCGATCGACGCGGCGAGATCGGGGAGCAGCACCTTGATCGCCACCTCGCGCTGGTGCTTGCGGTCGTAGGCCAGGTAGACGCTGGCCATACCGCCGCGGCCGAGCAGGCGGCGCAGCTCGTAGCGGTTTCCCAGGGCATCCTGCAGCGCGGCCGGAAGGGCGTCGGTCACGCGGCAGAATATACGGTGCGATCAGGCGGTGGATGCGCGGCCGTACCGTAACAGGACGTTGCCCGTCGGAAACGCTTTCGACTCGAGCAGCGTGAGCCGCAGACTCCGCGGCACGCCGGTCAGGAGCGAGCGCCCGTCCCCGAGGAGCAGCGCATTGACGACGAACTGATACTCGTCGATCAACCCGTGCCGTGTGAGCAGGGATGCGATCGAGCCGCTGCCGAAGATCAGCATGTCGCTCCCGGGCTGGCGTTTCAGCGCCTCGATCTCGCGTGGATCGAAGGTGCGCACGAGGGTCGAGTTGCTCCACGTCACCTGCTGCCGCGTGCGCGAGAACACGATCTTCTTCGCCGCGTTGATCCAGATCGCCATGCCGCGCATTTCCGTCGATCGACCGGGGCCGTGCGGGCTCGGCGCGGTCTGCGAATCGTCGAGGGCGTGGGGCCAGAACGATTCGAACTGCTCGTAGGTGCGCCGGCCGAACAGGATCGTGCCCGGATCGGTTCCGCTCCCGAGCGCCGCCGAGCGATCGGCATCGGCCATGATCGAGCGGTCGAGCTCCGAGTCCTGGATCACCCAGCCGAGGCCGCCGTCCGCGCCGGAGTAGAACCCGTCGACACTCACGTTGTTGAACGCCACGATGCGTCGCATACGTCACTCCTTCGTGATACTTGCCTCGGTGGATTGACCGACGGGGCGGATCTCCACCGTCGCACCTCCCGCGACCATCGGGCAGCCGCGCGCCAGCTCGATGGCCAGCGCCAGATCCCGCGCCTCGATCACGATGAACCCCAGGACCATGTCCTTGGCTTCGGCGTAGGGGCCGTCGGTGATGACTCCTCCCTTACCTCTCACCACGTGGCCGGTCGGTTCGAGCGGCAGTCCCGGGTTCTTCAGGTAGCCCTTCTGCTCCAGATCTTTGAACCAGGCCATCATGGCCTGCAGGCTCTGTTGTGCACGCTCCGGCCCCATCGCTTCGCGCATCTCGGCTGCCGAGGCTCGGAACAAGTAGACGAACTGGCTCATCGGACTGGTCTCCTCATGCGTTCAACCCTATGACGAACGGGTCCCGGCTTTCCGGACAACGCTGGCGGGGCTGCTATCGTGACGGCATCTTGGTTCACACTCTCGTTCAATCTTAGGCACCATCCCATGCGTCGCTTGAGTCTCGCACTGCTATCGCTGGCCCTCGTTCCCTGGGTTAATTCCCGTGGACAATCGACGAACGACCACCGGGTACGCGTCGCACAGGGGGTGGTCGAAGGCATCCATGCCGCGAAACCGGGCGTTCGCGCCTTTCTCGGCATTCCCTACGCTGCGCCACCCAAGCGCTGGGCGGCCCCAGAGCCCCCGCTCGCGTGGCAGGGTGTGCGATCGGCTGCGAAGTTCGGCAGTCGCTGCATTCAGACCCACCCGTTCCCCGACATGCTGTTTCAGAGCGCCGCAGAGAGCGAGGACTGCCTGACCCTCTCCGTGTGGACACCGGCAAGACGGGGCGGTCATGTCCCGGTGATGTTCTGGATCCACGGCGGCGGCTTCTTCTCCGGCGCGAGCGACGAGCAGCGCCACGACGGATCGGCGCTCGCGTCCAAAGGCGTCGTCCTCGTCGCCATCAACTACCGGCTCGGTGTCTTTGGATTCTTCGCGCACCCCGAGCTCACCGCCGAGTCGCCCCAGCATGCGTCGGGGAACTACGGCATGCTGGACCTGATTGCCGCGCTGCACTGGGTGCACGACAACATCGCCGCGTTCGGCGGCGACCCGAACAACGTGACGATCTTCGGCGAGTCCGCCGGCTCGTTCGCGGTAAGCGAGCTGATGGCATCGCCACTCGCGCAAGGCCTCTTTCACAAGGCCATCGGCGAGAGCGGCGGTGCGTTCCGTCAAGGGGGGATTTCGGTCACGACGCTCGCTGCCGCCGAGCGACACGGCAGCGACTTCGCGACCGCGGCCGGGGCGAAGTCCCTCGCGGACCTGCGCGCGATGACACCGGCGCAGCTCGTGGCGGCAGTGGGGAATGGCCCCGGATTCTCACCCATTGTCGACGGCTACGTCATGACGGCGGATCCGCTCGAGGTATTCACCGCGGGTAATCAGGCCAAGGTGCCGCTCATGGCCGGCTGGAATTCCGCCGAGATCAAGCTGCCGCCCACTACGGTCGCCGCCTTCGAGGCGCAGCTCGAGAAAGCATTCCCGCGCGACCTCTATTCCGCGCGGCTGTTCTATCCGGCGCACGACGACCGCGAAGCGAGGCTGTCGGCCATCGCGCTCGCGAGCGACGGCTTTACCGTGTTCGGCACCTGGAAGTGGCTCGAGCTGCAGGCGGCGACGGGCGGCGTGCCGGTGTACCGCTATCTCTTCGACCAGCCGATGCCCACCGACTCCGGGCCAGCACCGGCCGACGATCCCGGCGCGGCACACGCGATGGACATCGAGTATGAGTTCGGGACGCTCGCCTCGCGCCACCTCGCCTGGGGTGACGTGGATCGCAAAGTCGCCGATCTGACCGCCACGATGTGGACCAACTTCGCGAGAAAGGGCGACCCCAATGGTCCGGGGGTGCCGAGCTGGCCGCAGTGGAACGCGCCGGGGGAGAAGCGGCTGATGCGGATCAACGCCCATTCCGCCGCGGAGCCCGAGCGGGACAGGGCCAGGCAGGAATTCCTCGACCGGCTGGCGCGGCGCAAGCAGAGTACCGGGCAGTAAGGGAACCCGTCACCCGCGCCCCAGCGCGGCAATCATCTCCTCCACGCTGGTCACCTTGAGCCGCGGCCGGCCGAGAGCCTTGCCGCGCTCCGTCTCGAGGCGGTCGAGCTTTTGCCAATCGGGAAACGTCACCAGGGCTGGCTGTCGCTGACGCAGCAGCGATTCGATTGCCGTCCGCGACTCGGAGGGTGACGGCCCCGCGCCGTTCCGCGCATCGGCGAGCATCGCGGTCGCCGTCTCGGCGGCGTCCGGCTTGTTGGTGCCGATCACACCGGTGGGTCCGCGCTTGATCCATCCCGACACATAGAGCCCCGGCGCGACACGACCGCCGTCGTTCGGGACGATGGCGGCGCGCTCATCGAACGGCAATCCGGGAATCGGCATGCCGCGATACCCCACCGATCGGAACACGAGCCCTACCGGCAGCTCTTCGAACTCCGTTGTCGGTTCGGCGCGTGCGGCGCCATCCTTGCCCGCAACGAGACGGTTCTTGACCAAGCGCATCGCCTGCACGGCGCCATTCCCGTCAGGTAGCAGCTCGACAGGGGAGACGAGAAAACGAATGGTGAGCAGTCGCGAGCGCCCCGCACGAGAACGGGTGGAGAATTCGCGCAGGATCTCGACCTTCTTGGGCGCTGAGTGATCCTCGCCCCGGTCCAGCTCCGCCTGGCTCACCGGGTCGAGCGTTACTTCATCCGGCGGGACGCGCACATCGGCGCCCGGAAGCTCACCCAGCTCCTTCACCTCGGGATTGGTGAACGCCGCCTGCACGGGGCCGCGACGTCCCAACAGATACACTTCCTTCACGCGGCTCGCGCGCAGTGCGTCGAGCGCGTACGGCGCGATGTCGGTCTCGGCGAGCTCCTCTTCTGTGCGGCACAGGATCCGGGCGACGTCCACGGCGACGTTGCCGACGCCGACGACCGCCACCCGCTCCACCGAGAGGTCGAAGGTCCGGTCGGTGAAGTCGGGATGCCCGTTGTACCAGGCGACGAACTCGGTCGCGGGGTGGCTGCGCGCCAGGTCCTCACCCGGAATGCCCATGTGCCGATCGGTCTGGGCGCCGGTGGTGAAGCAAATCTGATGGTAGTGCCGGCGGAGATCGTCGAGGGTGACGTGGCTGCCGACGTCGACGTTGCCGAAGTAGCGGAATCCCGGACGTACCGCCGTCTTGTCGAACTGGCGCGTGACGTTCTTGATCTTCTCGTGGTCGGGGGCGACGCCGAAGCGGACCAGCCCGTAGGGGGTTGGCAGTCGCTCGTACAGGTCGACCGAGACCGGCACGTCGTTCTGGGCGAGCAGCTTTTCGGCAAGGAAGAAGCCGGCCGGCCCGGCACCGATGATGGCCACGCGCAGCGCTTCCGGTAGTGTCATTGGGGCAGTCATGGCGCAGACAATCTATCCGTTTGCGGCACAGCGGTTCATTTTTGGCGGCACAAAGATGACCGATGCCGTGCGCCTCGCGACCGTCATCCATTGGGCGATCGGGCTCGCGCTCGTCGCCGCGCCGTTGCGGGGGCAGTGCCCCGACGGGTCGCCGCCGCCGTGCCCCATCGTGCGTGCCCGACCCGCACCCGCGACGAACGGCATCGCCGTTCTCTACTTCGAAAACCGCTCGCGCGACAGCGCCGACGCCTATCTCGCCGAAGGACTGACTGAAGCGATCATCACGCAGCTCGGGGACCTTCCGCGGCTCATCGTGAAGTCCCGATTCCTGGTGGGCCGGTACCGGGGCGCAGCGGCCCCCGCCGATCCGGCAGCGATCGGCCGCGCCCTCGGCGTGACCTACCTCGTCACCGGCAGCGTGCAGCGCGCCGGCAACCGGCTGCGGGTCACTGCGGAGCTGGCCCGAGCCGCGGGCGGCGATCGCGTTTGGGGTCAGCAATACGACCGCAGCGACGGCGACGTGTTTGCAGTTCAGGAGGACATCGCGCGGGGTGTCGCAACCGGAGTGGCCGGCCGGCTGCTCCCGACCGAGGCGGCGAAGCTCGCCGTGCGACCGACGCGCAGCAACGCGGCCTACGATCGTATGCTCCGCGGCGACGTCTTGCTGGCACGGCGGGATTGGATGTCGGTGCAGGGCGCGATCGCCGACTACAAAGCTGCGACGCGGCTGGACTCGACACTCGCCTCCGCGTGGGCAAGGATCGGGCTCGCCGACGCCATTCGTTTGTACTGGGGCTGGGGCGATGGAACGCCTCCGCCCGACAGCATCCTGGCCAACGGCTGGGCCGCGGTGGATCGCGCACTCGCGCTCGACTCCTCGAACTCGGATGGCTGGATGGCGCGCGGCTACCTGCTGACCTACCGGTACCCGCGCACTTGGGACGGCGCCGAGGAAGCCATTCGCCGCGCCATAGCCTTGAACCCGCGCAATGCCGAGGCGTGGCAGCAGCTCGGCGACCTGCTGGGCATCGAAAGCGCGGGGCATCCCGCGGCGGACAGTGTGCTGCGGGAGGCGATGCGCGCCTACCAGCGCGCCCTCGAGATCGAGCCGGGCAGGCCAACCACGTTGAAGGTGCTCGCCAACATTCAGCCATCCCCCCGCGAGCGACTGGTTCTGCTCGACAGTGCGCGTGTCGTGAACCCGGCAGACGCGAGCATTCTCATCTTCCGGGCGAGAACTCTCCTCGCGCTCGGTGACACGGCGGGCGCCCGCTCGAGCGCCGACGAGAGCGTCCGGATGTCGGGACCGGGTGCGCAGACGACGACGGAAGCGTTCCGGGCGATGCTGGCGGTGGCGTTCGGGGACACGGCCGACGCTCGCACCCGCGTCACCGCGCTGCTTCGCGACCTGCCGACCGGTCCGCTCGAGCGCTGGACGGGCTCGGGGCTGGCGACGGCGTTGTGGCAGCTCGGCGATCGGCCGGGTGCCATCGCCGTCCTCGAGCGCATGCCTCGGAGCGCGATGACCTGGGCACAAAGCCTTCCCTTGCTGCGCCAACTCGATCTGAGCAACCCGGCCCAGCGACGTCTGTACGATGAGAATCGGCCGCCGTGGGCGCAGTGAGGTCAGACGTGCTTCCTCCGCAGCGTCACCTGTTCGATATCCCCGAGGGAGTCTCCTACCTCAATTGCGCGTATATGTCGCCGCTGCTCAAGCGGGTCACCGCGGCAGGACAACGCGCTGTCGCTCGGAAGGCGCATCCCTGGGAGATCACGGCTGCCGATTTCTTTTCGGAGGTGGAACGAGCGCGCCGGCTTTTCGCCACGCTGCTGGGCGGCGGCGCCGGTCCGGGCGACGTCGCGATCGTGCCGGCGCTGAGCTATGCGATGTCGGTGGCGTGCGCCAACATCCCGCTCACCCGGGGCCAATCGGTGCTGCTCCTCGACGAGGAATTCCCATCCGTCATCCTGCCGTGGCAGGAGCGCGCTCGAGAAGTCGGCGCGACCGCGGTGCTCCTCCCCAGGCCCGAGGACGACGACTGGACCCGCGTTATCCTCGACGCGATTGACCAGCGCACCGCCGTGGCCGCGCTGCCGGCTCTGCACTGGACGGACGGAGCTCTGATCGACCTGCCGCGGGTGGCGACACGCTTGCGCGAAGTAGGAGCGGCCCTCGTGGTGGATGCGACGCAGTCTCTCGGGGCCATGCCGTTCCCACTCGCGGACGTGCAGCCCGACTTTCTCGCGGCGGCCGGCTACAAGTGGCTGCTCGGACCCTACAGCCTGGGCTTTCTCTACGTCGCGCCGCGGCACCAGCAGGGGAGGCCGATCGAACACAACTGGATCATCCGCGCCGGCTCCGAGGACTTCACGAGTCTGTCGAATTACGAGCGCGCGCTCGAGCTCCGTCCTGGAGCGCGGCGCTTCGACGTCGGGGAAACGTCCAACTTTGCACTGATGCCGATGGCGATCGCAGCGCTGGAGCAGCTGCTGGAGTGGGGTGTCGCGTCCGTCGGAGAGACGATCCGGGTGCTGACCGACGCACTGGTGCGAAGGGCGGCGGAGATTGGACTCGACGCGGTTCCAGCGGCGCGCCGCGCGCCGCATTATGTGGGACTCCGCTTTCCACGCGGCGTGCCGCCGGATCTGCCGCAGCGCCTGGCGGCCGACCGGATCTACGCCAGTGTGCGCGGTCGCAGCGCACTGCGAGTGACGCCACATGTCTATAACACCGCGGCCGACATCGACCGCCTGATCGGGGCGATCGGGAGCGTGCGGTCGTGACGCACGGTCGGGCGGTCCGAAGCGCGATCGTACTCCTGGCGCTCGCCGCTGCACCGCTGCGCGGACAATGCCCCGACGGCTCGCCGCCGCCGTGCCGTGGCTCCATTCGCGCCGCGGTGCCACCCACGAGCCTCGCCGTCCTCTACTTCGAGAACGCGTCGCACGACTCGGCGGACGCCTATCTCGCGGACGGCATCACGGAAGAGATCATCAGCCGTTTGAGTGAAGTCGGGCGCCTGCAGGTCAAGTCGCGCTATCAAGTGCGGCGCTACCGGACCGATTCAACCGAAAACACCGCGGAGATCGGTCGCCAGCTGGCGGTGGCACGCATCGTCACTGGATCGGTGCGCCGCGCCGGCAATCGGCTGCGCGTAACCGCCGAGATGGTGCGCACCGCGACGGGCGACGTCGTTTGGAGCGAGCGTTACGACCGCGCCGACAATGACGTGCTGTCGCTGCAGGGAGATCTCGCCAGCGCCGTCGCGACCGCCGTCACCGGGCGCCTCCTCCCGGCCGAGCGCCAGGCACTCGCCGCGCAGCCGACGCGCAACCCGGCGGCGTACGATGCGTACTTACTGGGGCGTTACTACTGGGGCCGTCGCACCGCGGCGGATCTGGTCATCGCGGCGTCCCATTTCGAACAGGCGATCCGGGCCGATTCGACCTACGCACTGGCCTGGTCCGGTCTGGCCGACGCCTACGTGCTTTTTCTCCCTTCTGAGTACGACGTTCCGGGCATCAACCCCGATTCCATCCTGACCCTGGGCGAGCACGCGACGCGCCGGGCGCTCGCATTAGCTCCGCAGCTCGGTGAGCCCTACACCTCGTTGGGTGAGATCCTCGAATACCGCTTGCAATGGACGGAAGCACGCGCCGCATTCGAGCGCGGCGTCGCCCTGAGCCCTCGCTATCCGACGGCCCACCTTTGGTACGGCTACGATCTGATGGTCTGGAACCGCTGGGAAGACGCGGTCCGGGAGATAGATGTCGCCCGGCAGCTCGACCCACTGTCCATAGTCACAATCGTATCGCTTGCCGCGGCGTACGACGGAGCCGAACGCGTGCGCGAGGCCACCGCAACGTTCGAGCAGGCGAAGGTCCTGGCGCCGGATCATCCACTCGTCCTTATCTTCGCTTCGATCCACGATCTCGCACGGCGCGACTATGACCGACTGGCCGTCGACTTTCCGCACCTGCTGCGCGTCACCGGAATGGACAGTGCAGCCGCCGCCGATCTTGAGCGACGACTGCGGGACCCGGCGCAGCGCGATGCGGCGTTGCGGGAAACCGCCGACCGCCCTGGCCGTGTCTCCTGGCGCGCCCTCGTCTATCGGGCGCTCGATGGGGACGATCGCATGATTCAGTACCTGTCGGAGGTGGACCGTGACCCGAAGCGAACGGATGTGGTGAGCTTGCTGTACTGCGGGTGTCTCGGGCCACTGCGGACCGACCCTCGCATGCTGGCGCTCCTGCGACGGTTCGGATTCCCGGTGCCGTGAGATCCTCATGCCCATGACGACCCGTGACAGGCTCACCACCGTATGATCTCGTGCGATCGGCTCGACTCAGACCGTTTGCTTGACACTCCGGCCTTGACGTGTAGGGTCCCTGCGACTCTCGCCACGGAGCGGGCGTGACCGGCACCGACTGGCTGATCATCCTGCTGTATTTCGGTCTGCTGCTGGCACTCACCTGGTGGGTGGTCCGCAAGAATCGGGACACCGCGGACGATTACTTCCTCGCCGGCAGGAACCTGGGGTGGTTCATCGTCGGCGCGTCCATCTTCGCGTCGAACATCGGTTCGGAGCACGTCGTCGGTCTGGCCGGCGCGGGCGCCACGAGTGGAGTGGCGCTCGCACACTACGAGCTGCACGCCTGGTGCCTTCTCGTCCTGGGTTGGGTCTTCGTTCCCTTCTACGCCCGGTCGATGGTCTATACGATGCCCGAGTTTCTGGGGCGCCGTTTCTCGCCCACGGCGCGCTGGGTGTTGTCCGTGATCACGCTCGCCGCGCACGTCCTCACCAAGTTCGCCGTAGCCATTTTCGCCGGCGGCGTCGTCTTCGCCACGTTGCTGCCCGAGGTGTCCGTGCGCCTCGGTGGGACGACGTTCAACGCCTTCTGGGTCGGGTCGGTCGTCGTGGTGCTGCTGACCGGCGTGTATACGGTGCTGGGTGGTATGCGCGCCGTGGCCTACACGGACGCGGTCCAGACCTTCATCCTCGTCGCCGGTTCCGGGTTACTCACCGTCTTCGGCCTGGCCAAGCTCGGTGGATGGCACGAGCTGCGGCGCGTGCTCGACCCGGACCTGTTCAATCTGTGGAAGCCGCTCGCGCCGGCGGGTGTGGCGGGGACCTGGGCGCCGGTCAAAGAGACGGGCCGCATCGCGTGGTACTTCAACACCAACTATCCGTGGCTCGGAATGTTGTTCTGCGCGCCGATCATCGGCCTGTGGTATTGGTGCACCGATCAGTACATCGTGCAGCGAGCGCTCGGGGCGAAGGACGAGTCCACAGCACGACGCGGCAGCATCTTCGCCGCCTACCTCAAACTGCTGCCGGTTTTCATCTTCATCATCCCGGGGCTCATCGCGCTGGCGCTCGCCAAACAGGGCCTCGTTCCCGAGCTGGGGCAGATGGTCGATGCGCAGGGACACGTCATTCCGCAGGCGGCCCAGGCGGCTTTTCCGCTGATGGTAAAGCACCTGCTGCCCGCGGGCCTCCGCGGCATCGTCGTCGCCGGCCTCCTGGCGGCGCTGATGAGCTCGATGGCGGGCGCATTCAACGCCTCGTCCACGCTGTTCACGATGGACCTCTATCAGAAGTTCCGGCCGCAAGCGTCCCAACACCGGCTCGTGTGGGTTGGGCGAATCGCCACCGCTGCGATGGTGGTGATCAGCTTGCTGTGGATTCCCGTGATCCAGGGTGCGCGGGGATTGTACGACTACCTCCAGGGCGTGCAGGGCTACCTCGCGCCCCCGATCTTCACGGTGTTCGTCTTCGGCATCTTCAATCGCCGGTTGAACTCGAAGGGGTGCCTCGCCGCATTGCTCGTGGGCTTCGTCCTGGGGGTGTTCCGCCTTGCGGTGGACACGCCGGTGAGCCTGCACCTTCCGGGCTTCGCCGATGGATATGCGCCGGGCTCGTTCCTGTGGGTCGTCAACAACATCTACTTTCAGTACTACAGCCTCTTCATCTTCGTCGTCTCGGTCGTGGTGCTGGTCGGAGTGAGCTACGCGACGAAGGCACCTGCCCCCGAGCAGGTGGCGGGTCTCACGTATGCGACGGTGACGGCTCAGGACCGCGCCCGGTCCCGCAGCAGCTGGCGGGCCTCGGACGTCCTCGCTTCCGGTGTCGTGCTGCTGCTGATTCTCGCCGCCTACCTCTACTTCCGCGGATGACGGCGATCGGTCGCTCCGCCGGCGCCTGCCTCGTCCTCCTCGTCATCGGGAACGGGGCGGCGGCGCAGCGGGCGATTCTCGATTTCGACCGGGAGTGGCGATTCCATCTCGGCGACGTTTCCGGCGCCCAGGAAGGGACGTTTCTCGACTCGAGTTGGCGCACGCTCGACGTGCCGCACGACTGGAGCATCGAGGGGGCGTTCAGCGATACGAACCCCGCCGGCCTGGCCGGTGGCGCGCTGCCCGGCGGCATCGGCTGGTATCGCAAGATGTTTGCCGTTCCCGCACGGGATTCCGGACGGCTGGTGTTCATCGAATTCGACGGCGTGTACCGCAACAGTGAAGTCTGGATCAATGGCGAGTCGCTGGGGACGCGCCCGTACGGATACAGCTCGTTCCAATACGACCTGACGCCCCATCTCCGATACGGTCCCGCCACGAACGTGATCGCCGTGCGGGTCGACAACTCGCGGCAGCCCAACTCACGCTGGTACTCCGGCTCCGGCATCTATCGCCACGTCCGCCTGGTGATGACGGACCGGGTGCACGTGGCTCACTGGGGCACCTACGTGACCACTCCGGCGGTGACGCCGCGGTCGGCGCAGGTCCAGATCCGCACCGCGGTGCGCAACGACTCTCCCGCACCGCGACGCGTCACCGTGCGCACGGTTGTCTACGACTCGGCGGGGAAGGTCGTCGCCACGTCATCGTCCACGGGCATGGTGCCGCGTGATTCCGTCACGGAGCTCACGCAGCAGCTGGTCGTGCAGCGGCCGATGCGCTGGTCGCTCGAGCGCCCGTATCTGTATCGCGCGGTCACCCGGGTCGCGTGCGGCGCCGCGGCGTGTGATGATTACACGACGCCGTTCGGGATCCGCAGCTTCGTATTCC
>Ga0126383_10000607_pt1 | contig 20441 bp, 17 predicted proteins | sample PanSoiMetPlot_35_FD_96882 | JGI IMG/M metagenome (GOLD analysis project Ga0126383, IMG submission 96882) | Tropical forest soil microbial communities from Panama - MetaG Plot_35 | ecosystem: Environmental > Terrestrial > Soil > Tropical forest > Bulk soil | place: Panama | collected 2016-02-17
CAACGCGGTGGTCGAGCCGCTGCTCAACCGCACCTACGTGGAGAGCATCCAGATCACCATGGCCGAGGCGTTCGACGTGTCCGACCGGGGCTCGTTCTACGACAAGACCGGCGCGATCCGCGACGTCGTCCAGAACCACATGCTGCAGGTGCTCGCCACGGTGATGGCCGACCCGCCGGAGGGTGAAGGCCTGACCGGCTGGCGGGACGCCAAGGCGCGGCTGGTGGCCTCGCTGACCCCGCTGACCCCCGAGCACACCGTCCGCGGCCAGTACGAGGGCTACCACGACGTGGCCGGGGTGGACCCGCGCTCGACGGTGGAAACCTTCGTCGCCATCCGGCTCATGTCCGACTCGTGGCGGTGGGCCGGGGTGCCGATCGTGATCCGGGCCGGCAAGTGCCTGGCGGTCACGGCCACCGAGGTCGCCGTCAAGTTCCGCCACCCGCCGCGGGACATCTTCGGCCTGGCCCCGCTGCCGCACCGCAACCAGCTGCGGTTCCGGGTCTGGCCGGAGACCGCGGTCACCCTCACGCTCGCGGGCAAGAAGCCGGGGGCCGGGTGGGAGCCGCAGACCCAGGAACTGACGTTCGCGCAGGAGCCCGGCAGCGACCAGCGGCCCTATGACCGGCTGATCGGCGCCGCGCTGGACGGTGAGCGGTGGCTGTTCGCCCGGCAGGACACCGTCGAGGCCGCCTGGACGATCGTCGACCCGGTCCTCGGCGACGTCACCCCCGTCCACCCCTACCCCAAGGGCAGCTGGGGCCCCAAGGAAGCCGACCGGCTGCTGCCCGACCGGGACGCCTGGCACGACCCGGCAGGCTGACCCGCCGGGGATTGCCGGACAGGACAAGCAGGCTGGGGGTGCCATGAACGACCAGGACAACCGGCGCCGAGTGGTGATCATCGGCGGCGGGTTCGCGGGCCTGTTCGCGGCCCGCGCGCTGCGCCGGGCCCCGGTCCGGGTGACGTTGATAGACCGCGTGGAGCATCACCTGTTCCAGCCGCTGCTGTACCAGTGCGCGACCGGGATCCTGTCCGAGGGGAAGATCGCGGCCCCGTTGCGGGCGATCTTGCGCAAGAACCGGAACGTGGCATTTGTCCTGGCGGAGGTGACCGGGATCGACGCGGAGCGGCGCCGGGTGCTGGCCACGCGCCCGGGCGGGAAGGCGACCGAGTTCGGCTACGACTACCTGATCGTGGCGGCCGGGGTGCAGCAGTCCTACTTCGGCCACGACGAGTTCGCCACGTACGCGCCCGGGATGAAAACGATCGAGGATGCCCTGGTCATCAGGCGCCGGGTGTTCGGCGCGTTCGAGATGGCCGAATCGGCCGCCGACCCGGCCGAGCGGACCCGGTGGCTCACCTTCGCCCTGGTCGGTGCGGGCCCGACGGGCGTCGAGCTGGCCGGGCAGATCCGCGAGCTGGCCACCAAGACCCTGCGCGCCGAATACCGGCACATCAAGCCGGAGGACGCCCGGGTCCTGCTGTTCGACGGAGGGGCCGCGCCGCTGGCCCCGTTCGGCCCGAAGCTATCGGCTAAGGCGGCCAGCAGCCTGGACCGGCTAGGGGTCGAGCAGCACATGCACTCGATCGTCACGCAGATCGATGCTACCGGCCTGAGCGTCCGCGCCGAGGACGGCACGGTGACCCGGTACGACGCGGCCACCGTGCTGTGGACCGCGGGTGTCGCCGCCCCGTCGGTGGCGGCCGCCATCGCGCAGGCTACCGGCGCCAAGCAGGACCGGGCCGGGCGGATCGAGGTCGGCCCCGATCTGGCCATTCCCGGCCATCCCGATATCCTGGTAACTGGGGACGTGATGAGCCTGAACAAGCTGCCCGGCGTCGCCGAGGTGGCTATGCAAACGGGCCTCTACGCCGGGCGCCGGATCCGCCGTGAGGTCGCGGGGCGCAGCACGGCCAAGCCGTTCCGCTACTACGACCTGGGATCGGCCGCCTACCTCTCTCGCGGCCGCGCCGTGGTCTCGGTCGGACGCCTGCAGTTCGCCGGGTTCCCCGGGTGGGTCGTCTGGCTGTTCATCCACATCGGTTTCCTCACCGGCTACCGCAACCGGGCCGGCGCCCTGATGAGCTGGTGGTTCGCCTTCACCCGCGACATGCGCCGGGAGCGCACCTTCACCACCAGGCAGGTGGGGATCGTGCGCGACGTCTACGCGGAGCCGCCCCCGCCCGCCGCTAGCCCGCCCCCCGGCCATGCGTGACATCCGGGCCAGCAGCAAGGCCCGGCGGCTTGCCCGCAGGCTGGGCTTTGACGGTAACCCGCTCCGCCGGCGCACCGACAGGCTCGCGGCCGGCCTCGTGGTTCTCCTGTGTGTCGTGTTCTTGATCGGCGCGCCCCTGCTGTCGGTGCTGGCCATCGGCCGGGTCAGCCACGCCGCGGCCACCGAGCGGCAGGCCGCGCACTCCTGGCGCCAGGTTTCCGCCATCGCGCTGAAGGGCGCGCCGGCGCCTGCGTCCTGGGGCTTGTTTGGCTATACCTGGATCCCGGCCCGGTGGACCGCGCCCGGCGGGCAGCAACGGACCGGAGAGATAGCGGTCAGCGGCGGCGTGACGGCGGGCCAGCGGGTGCAGATGTGGGTGGACGCTGCGGGCACGCCGGCCGACCCCCCACTGAGCAGCAGCGTGGTGGTAGCTCGCGAGACCGTCGCGGCGGGCGTGGCCGTTGCCGCGCTGGCGATTGTGTTGCTGACGGCGGCGTGGGTCGGGCAGTGGATGCTCGGCCGGCGCCGGCTCGCCAGCTGGGAAGCGGGCTGGGCCGCCGTCGGCCCCGTGTGGACCAAGCGCTTCCGGTCCCGGGGCTAATTCAGGCCCGGTGATCATCGGGCCGCGGTCACGGCCTTGAGCTCGTCGAGTGATTCCCGGATGAGCTTCGCCAGGCCGGGGTGGCAGCCCTCGGCGGTCCACCGTTCGAACGCGATGCGGAACACCGCGATCCCGGCCTCGGCGGCCAGACTGGCCGCCGCAGCGCGACGACCTGGGCAAGGGTCACTACTTCGACCGCGCATCCACGAGCAGCTAAGCCCGGCCAGCCCCGCTCAGGTGCATCATGGGCGGATGCCTTTGTTCGCGTTTGAAGGCCGGGAGCCGGCCATCAGCCCCGCGGCGTGGATCGCGCCCACGGCCACCCTGGTCGGAGATGTGCGAGTCGAGGCGGAGGCGTCGGTCTGGTACGGGGCCGTGCTGCGCGCCGACTTCGGCACGATCGTGGTACGGCGGGGGGCGAACGTTCAGGACGGCTCGGTGCTGCACGGGGGCGCGGATCCGGTGACCGAAGTCGGCGAGGGAGCAACCATCGGCCACCTGTGCGTGATCCACGGTGCGGTCATCGGCGCCGAAGCCCTGGTGGGCAACGGCGCCACGGTGCTCGACGGTGCGATCGTCGGGCCGCGCGCGCTGATCGCCGCGGGCGCCACCGTGCCGCCGGGAATGGCCATCCCGGGCGAGATGCTCGCCGCCGGGGTCCCCGCCCGGATCACCGGGGAGATCAGCGGCAGGGCCCGGCAGTGGGTGGTGACGAACCCGGAGATCTACCGAGCGCTGGCCCGGCGGCACGCGGCCGGCACCAAGCCCGTCGCGGGTCCCGCAGGCCGGTAACGCCCGTGCCCGGCTGGCGTCCGGCGCCGCCGCGGCGCCGAGCCTCAGCTTCCGCCGATGCCCAGCATGGTGAGCAGGACCAGGACCAGCGTGGCCCCGGCGAGCAGCCCGTGCGCGGCGATCACCGCGACCGGGAAATGGCTCTCGGCCGGGGCGGCGAGCACCTGCTCGGCGGTCGATGTCCTCCCGGCCGACGATGCCGGCTCCATCGGCCATGCGGGTCCCGGTGCAGGTGCGGCCGCTGCCACCACCGGTGGCTCCCGGTACACCGGAAGCCACCGGGCGAACATCGTGAGGCCGAGCAGTATCACGGTGGCCAGCACGCCGAGGGCGGTCCAGGCGAGCGGGTCGCGGTCGAGGACCAGGTAAGCCACCCACACACAGAGGCCGGACACGGCAAGGGTCAGGTGGGTGAAGATGACCGGCACCCGCAACTGGCTGGGCGCGCTGTGCCGGCCGGTAACGTCGTTTTCGATAAGCCACACCGTGAGCATGTAAAGACCCGCTAGCACGGCAGCAAACCAGGTGATCAGCGCTGCGTAACCCATGCCCGTCGTGCCCTTCTGGCAGAGGATGACAAGGTGCCCCGCGCCACGGCGGTCCCACCGCAAGGCGACAGCGAAGCGACGGGGACCACTCTTTCACGGCGGGGGGCGCTCGCTGGTTCACTGGAGTTGCGCAGCCGCGGCTCGTCACCCCTTGATCAGGAGACCAGGCAATGACCGAGGACAGCCCGAGGGACCTGAACGAAATCGTCACCAAGCTCAGCCCGCGTTCGGTGCCCGACACCACCGCCCGGCTGGCCAGCATGCTCAACAACGGGGGGCTGAAGGTGTTCGCCGTCATCGACCAGAGCGCCGAGGCCGGCGCGGCCGGGCTGACCCTCCGGGATACCGTGCTGGTGCTCTTCGGCAACCCGGCGGCGGGGACGCTCGTCATGGACGCTTCGCCGCTGGCCGCCCTCGATCTGCCACTCAAGATCCTGGTCTGGGCCGACGGCCCGCAGACGAAAGTCTCCTACGTTTCACCCGCCGCGCTGGGCGCCCGGTACCGGCTCACTGCCGACCTCACCGCCAAGCTGTCCGGCATCGACCCGCTCACCGACGCGCTCATCGCTCCATGACTCCCCGGACAGCGGGACACGAAGCGCGGGCCTGGCCCGGGCCGGAGGCCCGGCAGGCCTACCTGATTGAGAAGGAGCCCAGGCCCTCAGGCTGCTCGGCCTGCACGGCGACGTCTGCCACCACGGCCAGCCGGGGACCGTGCCGCGCCCAGTCCAGCAGGCGCTGCACATCCTGGGCCGGCCCCTCGAAGACCGCTTCGACCCGGCCGTCCGCGAGGTTGCGCACCCACCCGGCCACGCCGCACTGCCAGGCCATCCGCTGACAGGCAGCACGGAAGTTGACGCCCTGCACCAGGCCGGAGATCAGCACCCGATAACGGACCACACGCCGACGTTATGCCGTGACCGCCTGACCCGCGGCCGGGTTCGGGCCGGCGGCCCGCGGCAGCGGAAAGGCCGCGGGCGATACTGGGCAGGTGAGTGAGCGCGCCCACGTCCCCGGTGCGGTCTACGGCGAAGACTTCTGGGACGAGCGGTACCGGTCCGCGCATCGGGTCTGGAGCGGCAAACCGAACCCGCAACTGGTCGCCGAGGTGGCGGGCAGGCCGCCCGGCCGGGCACTCGATGTGGGGTGCGGCGAGGGAGCCGACGCCATCTGGCTCGCGCGCGCGGGATGGACGGTGGTCGGGGCCGACATATCCGGCGTCGCGCTGCAGCGGGCCGCTCAGCACGCCCGGGACACCGACCCGGCGGCGGCCGCGCGCATCGAATGGCGGCGCGTGGACCTGATCGCCAGGCCGCCCGAGCCGGGCTCCTTCGACCTGGTCTCGGCGCAGTACATACAGCTGGCGCCGGAGGAGCGAACCCGGCTTTTTACCGCGCTAGCAGCCGCGGTCGCCGACGGTGGCATGCTGCTCGTGGCCGGGCACCATCCATCGGACCTGGACACCGGCGTCCCCCGCCCGCAGATGCCCGAACTGTTCTACACCCCGGACCAGGTCGCGGCGCTGCTCGGCGGTTCGTGGCTGGTCGTGGCCAGCGAGGCCCGGCCGCGGCCGGGGACCACCCCGGAGGGGGACGAGGTAACGGTCCACGACTCGGTCCTGGTGGCCACCCGGCCGCCGGCCTGACGGACAGCTGGCTATGGCCTGAGGCGGGTTACCGTCCCCGGCCGGAGGGCCCTCGGCGTGACCCTGACCGACGAGTTACTCCTCAGCAGGGCCGGCGGGCAGTACTGGCGCACCGGCGGCACCGTGCGCACGTCTTCGGGGGATGAGCCCTGACCGTCCCGCGCCGGAGCGGGCTAGGGCTCGTCGAGTGCGTAGGAGCCGAGCCGCACCGGCCCGTCGGGCTGGTAGACCGCGATGACGACACCGGCGCTCGTCGTCGTGGCGTTGATGAGCCGCAGGGCTGCCGCCTTCGCGCCGTCGCGGAACAGCTTCTTCCCCGAGCCGAGGTGCACCGGGAAGACGAGCAGCCGGTACTCGTCGATGAGGTCGTGGTCGATGAGCGTCTGGGCGAGCAAGCCACTGCCGTGTACCTGTAGCTCGTTCCCCGGCCGCTCCTTGAGCTTGGCGACCTCGGTGACGACGTCGCCGCCCAGGAGCGAGGAGTTCTGCCAGCCCAGTGACGACAGCGTCGTCGAGGCCACGTACTTGGGCGCCGCGTTGAGCTTGCCCGCGATCGGGTCGCCGGGGTCGGTGACCCGCGGCCAGTGCCCGGCGAAGATCTGGTAGGTCTTCCGGCCGAGCAGGAACGCGCTGGCCTGTTCGATCCAGCCCGTCATGGTCGTACCGAAGTCCGCGTCGCCGTACGGGGTCGACCAGCCGCCATAGGAGAAGCCGTCGTCGGGATCCTCCTGCGGGCCGCCGGGTGCCTGCATGACACCGTCGAGGGTCAGGAACGTATGCAAGGTCAGCCGCATCGTCGTCTCCTTCGCGAGTCGTGGCCCGGTTCTGAAGGGGAGACGCCCTGCGGCGGCCGGATTCATCGCCGCCAGGCGCGGCTCCGGGTAGCACCGGGATCGGCCACCCGTATGCGCCGCGCTTGCCCCAGCGCGCCCGCCCCGCCGCTGCAGCGCGGCGGGGCGGGCGGGGTGGGCTTACCGGGTCTCGACGAGCGGGAGCCTGCTGCCGCCGTCGTCGAAGGTGCCCGTGGCCCAGAGGTGGCCGCCGATGGCGGTGAGGCCGCCGAGGATGTTGCTGCCGCTGCCGGGGTTCGGGCCCTGGTCCACGGTCCAGTGGTTGCCGGTGCCGCGCAGGATCAGGGTTTCGTTGTTGTCGGTCTTCAGGTCGACGAACGTGCCGACGGCCCAGACGCTGTCGCCGGCCGCCGCGATGCCGTACAGGTTGGTCCAGTTGTTGCCGGCGGACGACGGCAGGTGCACCACCTGCCCGTGGCCGCCCTGGAGGCGCTCGATGAGCGGCCGGCCGCCGCTGGCTGGGCTGTCGGCCTCGCCCGCTGCCCACACCTGACCGTGGGCGACGGTCACGGCGTCGAGCATCACCGAGGCGGACTTGGACGCCGGGGAGTCCACCACCGACCAGGTCCGGCCGTCCCAGTGCTCGACCAGTCCCTGATCCGGGGCCTTCGCGCCGAGCTGCTGGCCCACGGCCCAGACGTCGTTCGGGGCGACGGCGTCCACACCGTAGAGGTGGTTATCGGTGGAGCCTGGGTTGAGGGTGGGTATCACCGACCAGCTGGTGCCGTTCCAGTGCTCGGCCAGCGTCTCGAACCGGCCGTTGCGGCCCTCCTGGTCGCCGACCAGCCAGACATCCGAGGGCGACAGCGCCGAGGCGGCGAACAGCATGTCGCGCATCGAGCCGGGCTGGGGGATGGTGAGGATGCTCCACTTGGTGCCGTCCCACCACTCGGCCAGGGCCCGGTCCTGGAACTTGCCGTTCAGGTACTCGCCGACCGCCCACGCCTGGCCGCCGCTCGCGGCCAGGCCGTAGAACGAGTTGAAGTTCGCCCCGGTGTTGGGCGTGGGCACGAACGACCACTTGGTGCCGTCGTAGTGCTCGGCGAACGTGAGCGTCGCGTCCTGGTTGCTGTTGGCGGTGTCCGGCAGGAAGTTGCCTGCCGCCCAGATGTCGGACGGCGACGAGCCCGCGATCGCGCCCAGGCTGTTGTCGTTGGTACCGGCCAGGGCCGCGGGCTGGACGGTCCATCCGCCCGCGCTCGCCGTGCTCGTGGTCATCGACGTCGGCTCGGCAGGCGTGGGCGTGGGCGTCGCGATCTTCGGCACCGGCACCGGCGTGGTGGCGATGGCCTTCGAGCCGGTGACCGCGAACAGCGCCGACATCGGGTGCACGTTCGCGGTGTCGCAGGCGTGCCCGACGCAGCCGAGGCCGAGCCCGTGCTCGATCGAGCTCAGCAGCGAGTAGTGGTTCGCCGGGGTCGCATCGTGCATCCGCCGTGGGCCGTGGCTGGTGATCACGATCGTGGCGACCCGGCCGCCGCCCGGGGTCGCGTCGCAGCAGCCGGCGTTGTTGTCGCCCTCGTCGTAGGTGACGACGATCGCGTTGTTGCCGTGGGCCCAGAACGACGCGTTGGTGATCTCGCTGACGAGGTGACCCAGGACAGAGTCGCCCGAGGCGACCAGGTGCTGGTTCTGCGGATCGCCGATTTCGCCGCCGTCCAGGCAGTAGGGCGGGTCACCGTGCATGTCGTGGCATTCGTCCGGGATCACGTAGTTGAACCGCGGCACGTTGCCGCTGGCCAGGTCGCCCCGCAGTTCGCCCAGCGGCACCTGGCGCGACCAGTCGAGCGGGTTCAGCGAGCTGACGTAGTTCTGGATCCCGTCGTGCTTGGAGACGAACAGCGGGTCGCTGTCCGGTGCCCCGTTGCACTTGGCGGGGTAGCAGATCCCCTGGTAGCCGGGGTGGGGTGACCCCTGCATGTAGGCCTTCCAGCTGATCCCGGCGTGGTCGAGCTGGCTGATCAGGCTCGGCGCGCGGACCTCGTGCGTCCAGTACGCGTCGTCGGTGTTGATCCCGAACGTGTTGCCGCCGAGCAGGCCCACGTAGTTGGGCTCGCTGGGGTGGCTGACCCCGAAGTAGTCGGTGGCGAGCCCGAACGTCCGGGCGAGGGCGTTGAGGTTGGGGGCGGCCGGGTTACCGATCACGTCGTGGAAGCCGTTGTTCTCCTCCACGATGACGAACACGTGGTTCAGGTGAGGGATCGGTGCCGCGGCGGACGGCTGGGCCGCCGCCGGCACCGCCCCCGCGCAGACGGTGGCCCCCAGCAACGACAGGCACGCCGCCACGGAAAGCCGCACCGGGCGGCGACCAGAGGGGCGAGACAAGAAGCGCGCGGGATGCAGCGGGACACGCATTGTTCCTCCTAAGCCCTGCCGCCATGACCGCCAAAACAGGCGGCCGGATCTGCCTGGCCAGCCAAGCGAGAAGGAGCTAATCAAGCCCTGCTAAACGGGAAGTGACGAGGTTGCAAACACATCGATTAGTTCAGCAACTCAATACCTGAACAGTGTCCCGTGGCACGGTAATGGGCCTGGTCTTAGGGCATCGGCTAGCGCCGCACGGAGATAAGGGACCGGGCTGACCGACGCCGTGCCGGCGTTGGAGGCACCCCCGCCGGCACAGCGTACAACTCTGGCCGGCGGGAGTGCGCTCGGTGGCTCCCCCCAGCTCGGCCGGGGCTCCGTTCCCGGAGGAAGCCACCCACATGTCACCCGGTGAAGCTGAATGTCCGCTGGACAATGACTGGACGTTGCCTGGCTGTTTCCCGCATGCCCCGGCGGCGGTGCGGGCCTGGTATCAGGCGGCGTCGAGGTTGGCCCGGCTGCCATAGGCGACCAGTCCGTACAGGGCGATGATGTCCATGGCGATGATCAAGACGGACCAGAACGGGTAGGCCTGGATGAAGAGCATCTGGTCGATCGCGTTGAGCCCGAGCATGGCCACCGCGAACCAGCGGGCCGCCTGGTTGCCCGCGAGCACCCCGACCGCCGCCAGCAGTTGCAAGATGCCGATGATGAGGGTGATCCAGCCCCAGCTGCGCTGGCTGCCGAACACATAGTGGGCGTTGGCGACGAACACGTGGGACTGGGCGATCGCGGCAATGCCGTAGATCAGGTTGAAGCAGCCGATGACGACCAGCAGGATGGACGCGAACAAGACCATGCCATAGCCGCGGCCTGACTCGTGGCGCCTGGCCTCACCGATAGTGGGTGTGGTTGTTGGGGGCTGCATGCCCGCCCTCCTTAGCCGGAATCAAGAGATCCTCTGACACCCCCAACCTGTTGCAGCCGCAAGCGGGTGTCGTCACCCTTCCGCGGGTGATCCCGGTGATCCGGCGCGGAAACAAACCGGATCCGCGTTAGCCGCCGCGCCATGCAGCCACGGCACGGCGCCGCCCGGCTGTTCGCCGCCATTCGGGTCAGCGGCGCAATCACCCACGGTGGGTGATGACGCAAAGCGGGGGGCAAGCGGCGGGGGACGCCGGCCGGCGCGGCTAGGGCTGGAGTTCCGCGACGACCGCGAAGTGGTCCGACGGCCAGACGCCGGTCACCGGGGCGGTACCGGCCAGGCTGGCGGACCGCACCTTGCCGCGGCCCCGCCGGGGCAAGCCGGCCAGGATGTAGTCGATCCGTGAGTCGGGGATCGCGCTGCGGGCCTGGTAACCGTTGCGGTGGTCCCAGGTGAAGCCGGGGTCGCTGGGATCGGCGTAGCGCCACGCGTCGATCAGCACCAGCCCGTCGGCCGCCGGTGCGGTGAGCACGCCGCCCAGCAGCCGCAGTTCGTCCGAACCCGGCTCGGCGTTCAGGTCGCCGGTGACCACCGGCGGGTAGGCGCCTGCCCCGGCGTGGCCGGCCACGAACCCCGCGAGCGTGCGGACCTGGGCCGTGCGCACCTGCGAGCGTCCCGGCCCATAGGTCAGGTGGGTGGTGAACATGGGCAGCGCCCCGCCGGGCGCGTCGATCATGGCGTGCACCGCGACCCGGCGCTCGTCCGCCAGCCCCTCGGCGGGCAGGGGCGTCTGCGCCTGCGCGGCGATCGGCCAGCGGCTGAGGATCGCGTTGCCGATGGACAGTTCTTCGCCTTCGCTGTCGCGCCACTTGCTGGCGTCGGCCCAGCACCAGTGCATGCCCAGCCGCTCGGCCAGGCCGGCGGCCAGGTTCTCCCGCAGACCGCCCCATACCTCCTGGAGGCCGCACACGTCCGGCCTGACCTCGGCCAGGGTCGCCTCGATCGCCTGCCGCCGCTGCTGCCACGGACCGTGGCGCCACCACAGGTTCCAGCTCAACACCCGGATCACCGGTGCCTGACTCCTTCCGCCCGGCCCGCTGCCGTGGGCACGTTTCCCTCGCCGGGGACCTACCCCGCGGCGGTGACCGACACGTTAACGGGGCGGCCGGGCGAGGCCGCCCGCCGCCCCTCGTTGGGCTCACCACGGACCCCGCGCACTGGCGGACGCGGCCAGCCATGTGCTTCCGTATCGCACAAAAGAAGGGCATGCTGCGCCGAGCGTGTCGCGGTGCGCCGAGCGGTTCCGGAGGCTTGCAGTGGTGTTTCAGGCATGACCGGGCAGACCACGCCCGACGACATCACCGCGGCCGTGCTGGCGAGTTTCGGCCGGTGTCCCGACGAGCGCCTCGGCACGGTCATGCGGTCGCTCACCGCTCATCTGCACGCGTTCGTCAAGGATGTCGGGCTGACCGAGGAGGAGTGGCGCGCGGCGATCGAGGTGTTGACCGCGACCGGCCACATCACCAGCGGCAGGCGCCAGGAGTGGATCCTGTGGTCCGACACACTCGGGGTATCGATGCTCGTGGATGCCCTGGCCAACCGTGTCCCGGCGGGCGGGGCGCAGGACGCCGGAAGCGCGGAGGATGGTGCTGGGCTGGGACGCGGCGGCGGGCCGGCCGGCGGCGCGACCGAGTCGACGGTGCAGGGCCCGTTCTATGTCCCCGGGGCACCACGGCGCGGCTACGGCGAGCGAATCGACGAGGTGCCGGCGGGGGAGCCGCTGTGGGTGCACGGCACCGTCCGCTCGCTGGACGGCCGGCCGCTGCCCCGGGCGGAACTCGACATCTGGCAGAACGGGGACAACGAACTGTACGCCGTCCAGGACCCGGCGGCCCCGGAAAACCACCTGCGCGGCCGGTTCACCGCGCGCGAGGACGGGTCGTACGGGTTCATCACGGTGCGGCCCTCCCCGTACCCGATTCCGCATGACGGGCCGGTCGGCCGGATGCTGGCCGCGACCGGGCGGCAGCCGTGGCGGCCCGCGCACATCCACGTGATCGTGCGCGCACCCGGCCACCGCCCGGTGACCACGCACGTCTTCGACCGGGGGAGCGAGCACATCGACAGCGACGCGGTGTTCGCGGTCAAGCCGTCGCTGTTGCGGGAACTCACCGCCCGGTCCGCCGACGACCCGGAGCGCCCTCCCGGCATCACCGGCGCCTGGTGGTCACTGGCCAGCGACTTTGTCCTGGTCCCCGCGGGCCCGGCCGCCGAACCTCCCGCGGCGATGCCGGCCAGTCATCCCAGGTCGTGACCACCGCGCTCGGCGCCGGCCGTCATTGTGAAAATCCGGGGCCGGCGCCGCGGCCTGTCAATATGCGGTTCGCCACACTCCCGGAAGGTTTAGAGATGGTAAAAACCGGGTGGTCACGACCTCAGCATGCGCCGAGTTGCTCACCAGTCACACAAGTAACAGTTTGTGCGCCGTTGGGCGGTCCTCCGCGGTCCTGGGATGTGCATCGATTTGCACACGGCGTTTATTCTCTCCTGGATGGCTAGCTGAGGGACCAGCCCAAAGGAGAGAGTCCAGTGATGTTCGGTGACACCCCCGCCCTCCGGGGACAGGAGGTGAAGTTCGCGAGCGTCGTGCGCTAGCTAAAAACGGTCCCGGCCAGGTGTTGCAGCACCCCGCCGGGACCTTGTGTGTCGGACCAACCTTAGGAGGAACCCCGACATGTTCAGTATTCCAGCTGCCGGGCTCGCGAAGACCCTGCTGGGGGTCACAATTTCGCTGCATGGGGCGCCGGCGCACCACGTCCCGGGCCACTACACCGTCAAGCCCGGCGACACGCTGTCCGAGATCGCGCGCCACGTATACGGCAGCCGGGCCGACTGGCCCGCCCTGTGGTGGACCAACCGCCACAAGGTGGCCAACCCGGACGCGATCGTGGCCGGCCAGCGGCTGCGGCTGAGCACGTGGCACCCGCGCAAGGCATGGATTGAGCGGGCCGCCAGGTCCGCGTCCACGCCGCCCGCGCCGGCGGCTTCCGCGCAGCAGCCGTCCAGCCTGCCGGTGGTCACCAGCTCGTACCCGTCGTACTCCGGCGGCGGCGTGAACTGGGACGCCATCGCCGCCTGCGAGTCCGGAGGCAACTGGGGCACCAGCACCGGCAACGGCTTCTCTGGCGGGCTCCAGTTCTCCCAGGGGACCTGGGACGCGTACGGCGGCGGCAGGTACGCCTCAACCGCGGCCGGGGCCTCCCGGTCGCAGCAGATCGCCGTGGCCCAGCGGGTGCTCGCGGGCCAGGGCATCGGCGCCTGGCCGGTGTGCGGGGCGCGCGGGTAATCCTCCCCACCAGGCGGGCGTCACCTGCCGGTACCTGCCCCCCGGTCGGGGCGGGCAGGTGACACCCGATTTCCGCGGCAACGAGGCCGGATGCCACCGGCGCGGCCGGCCCGTTGCGGCTCCGGGGAGGTGCTTGACTGACCCTTCAGGCACCTCCCCGGGGCAGCGCGGGCCGGGGCATGACAGGATGCCGGTGTGAACTGGGGCGAACCGGAAGGTGACGCATGGTGGCTGAGGACAAGGCGGACGGCTGGCTCACGGCTCCGCTGCCGGCCGGCGAGCCGGCCGAGATAGACACCACGGTGGCCCACCCTGCCCGCGTGTACGACTACTGGCTCGGCGGCAAGGACAATTTCGCCGCCGACCGGGAAGCGGGCGATCGGGTGCTCGCGGCCACGCCCGGGCTGCGGGAGCGGGTCCGGGCGAACCGGGCTTTCCTGGTGCGGGTGGTGCGGTACCTCGCCGCCGAGGCGGGAATCCGGCAGTTCCTCGACATCGGTACCGGCATCCCGTCGGCGAACAACACCCACGAGGTCGCCCAGCAGGCCGCGCCGGACTCGCGGATCGTCTACGTGGACAACGACCCGATCGTGCTCACCCACGCGAGAGCGCTGCTGGCCGGCGGCCCCAAGGGCTCGATCCAGTACATCGACGGCGACGTGCGGGATATGGCGTCGCTTGTCCGGGCGGCGGCCCAGACCCTGGACCTCACCCGGCCCACGGCGGTGCTGTTGCTGGGCATCCTGCACCTGATCCAGGATTCTGAGGGCCCGTACGAGATCGTGGCCCAGCTGATGGACGCGCTGCCCTCCGGCAGTTACCTCGCCATCTCGCATCCGGCCAGCGATATCCATCCCGGCCAGGCCGAAGCGCAGCGGCGCTACAACGAGCGCGTGTCGACCCCGCAGACGTTGCGCACCCGGGCCGAGGTGTCCCGGTTCTTCGAAGGGCTGGACCTGGTGCCGCCCGGCCTCGTCTACGTGCACACCTGGCGGCCCGGCCCCGACGACCTCGTCCCCCCGGACGGGGTGTCGGCCTACGGCGGTGTCGCCCGCAAGCGCTGACTCACGTGCCCAGGCCATATTCGGCCCTGTCCCACCTGGCATGCGCCCGGTCCGGCGCCACCCATGACGCCGCCCGGGTACAGGGCCTGTGCTCGTGCGGCTCGCCGCTGCTCGCCCGCTACGACCTTGGCCGGGTCGCCGCGCAGGTGGATCGTGCGGACATCGCACGGCGCCCGGCGGACCTGTGGCGCTACCACGAGCTGCTGCCGGTCTCCGCCGCCGCGCGGGTGGTCAGCCTGGGCGAGGGCATGACGCCGCTGCTGGCCATGCCACGGCTGGGCCGGGCGCTGGGCGTGCCCCGGCTGCTCATGAAGGACGAGGGGCTCATCCCCACCGGCACCTTCAAGGCGCGCGGTGCCAGCGTGGGCGTGTCCCGCGCCGCCGAACTCGGCGTCGCCGGGCTGGCCATGGCGACCAACGGGAACGCGGGAGCCGCCTGGGCCACCTACGCCGCGCGGGCCGGGCTGCCCAGCCTCATCGTCATGGCCGCGGACGCACCGGCCATCAACCGGGCCGAATGCCTGGCCGCCGGGGCCGAACTGCGAGTGCCCGGCGGCGGCATCGCGGAGGCCGGCCGGCTTGCCGCCGCGGAGGTGCCGGCCCGCCCCGGGTACCAGGACGTATCCACGCTCAAGGAGCCCTACCGGATCGAGGGCAAGAAGACGATGGGCTTCGAGATCGCCGAGCAGCTCGGCTGGCGGCTGCCCGACGTCATCGTCTACCCGACCGGCGGCGGGGTCGGGATCATCGGCATCTACAAGGCCCTCCAGGAGCTGCGCGAGCTTGGCTGGACCGGGCAGCGGCTGCCGCGCCTGGTGGCGGTTCAGGCCAGCGGCTGCGCGCCGATCGTGAAGGCGTTCGCCAGCGGGGCCGCCGAGAGCGAGCCGTGGCCGGAACCGCAGACGGTCGCCTTCGGCATCACCGTTCCCAAGGCGCTCGGCGATTTCCTGGTGCTCGACGCCCTGTATGCCACCGGCGGGACCGCCGTCGCCGTGGACGATGACGCGCTGCTCGGCGACCAGCGCACGGTCGCGCGGCTGGAAGGCAGCCTCATCTGCCCGGAGGGCGCGGCGTGCGTCACGGCGGTGCGTGCGCTGCGCGCGTCCGGATGGCTGTCCGGCGACGACGAGGTGGTCCTGCTCAACACCGGCACCGGGCTGAAGTACCCGCACACCCTGCCGCACGACGCGCCGGCGCCGACGCCCTGACCGACTCCGGTCCCGCGGCGGGTGCCGCCTGGCGCGAGCTGCGCCAGCGGGCGTGACCGGCGCCCGGACGGCGCCCGGGCGGCGCCGTCCGCGTGCTGATCCTGGCTACCACATCCAGGGCTCCATGAACGCAACCCTGCCGTGGGAGTGGCCGGTGGCGTGCGCCATCGACGCAACCGTGAGAGCGCCGAGGATGCCCAGTGCGAGGGCCAGAACGAGAATCCCGCGCATCGCCCGGGCGCGGGCCGACCTGCGGGATCTGCGGTGCGCGGATAACCTGCGGTGCGCGCCGCCCGCCGGGTCGCTAGTGGACGTGCCGTGCCATAACGAGCTGCGACTCTTCATCGGAGAGGGTCCCCTCTTTGGCGACGTAGACATCGGGTCCTCTAAGAGGGAGAAGGTACTCCTCTACCGGCCTCGGGAGATGACATTCGGACTAATTGGGGCAAGCTTTCCCGCATGTGCCCGGGCAAGTTGCCCAGACGGGATCGGGCGGTGCCGCTCACGTAACAGTGGCCCGGTTAGTATCAACTCTCACCCACACCACTTGCACTTCGTCAGTCACAGGCGTCACGAGAATACAGTCGCCGAAGATGCCATTCGCCGGTCGGCCGTGCTTTCCGTGAAAGGGTCCGTGCAAATTGCGCTGCACTCTATCTGAACAGGGATGAACATTTCTTATTTCACGGTTGCCTGTTCCTCCGGCCGAGTGTGAGAAGGCATAGTGGGTATTAACACGGCGGAATGGTTCGGTGTCTCCCAATCGACCAGCTGTGAGCTTGCCCGCAGGCGGTGAAAGACGCTAGGCGATCATGGAATTTCGGGTCCTCGGGCCGGTTGAGCTTTGGTCCGCTGACCGGCGGCAGGATCTTGGGCCGGCCAGGGAACGCTGCGTTCTTGCCGTCCTCCTGCTGACGCCGGGGACGATCGTACCGGCCGAAACCCTCATTGACCGGCTCTGGGACACCCGGCCACCGGCCAAGGCACGGGAGAGTCTGTCCGCCTATATTGCCCGGCTCCGGGCATCGCTCCGGCAGGCGGTCGGCGATGGCGTCCAGCTGGCCGGGCGCGCCCGCGGCTACCTGCTCGACATCGATCCCGAGGCGGTGGACCTGCATCAGTTCCGCAGGCTGCGCCGCCAGGCGGATGCCCTGGCCACCAGCGGCGACCACGACCGGGCGGCCGCGCTGCTGCGTGAGGCGGACGCGCTGTGGCGCGGCCCGGCCCTGGCGGGCATCGATGGCGACTGGGTGGCCCGGATGCGGGACAGCCTCGGCGAGGAGCGCCGGGCGGCCATCCTGGACCGGGTCGAGTGCGAGCTGGCGCTCGGCAGGCACGCCGGCCTGGTCGGTGAGCTGCACCACCTGCTGGCCCAGTACCCGCTGGACGAGACGTTCATCGCCCACCAGATGACCGCGCTGTACCGGAGCGGCAGGCCCGGTGATGCGCTCAGCCTTTACCGGGAGACCCGCAGCCGCCTGGTCGATGAGCAGGGTACCGAGCCAGGGCCGATGCTGGCCGAGCTGCACCAGCGGATCCTGCGCCGCGATCCCGGGCTCGCCGCACCGCCCGCCGACCGGCTTCCGGACCGGGTGGTGCGCCCGGACACCCTCCCGCCCGAGACAGCGCAGTTCGTCGGGCGCAGCGAGGAACTCGGTATGCTCACCGGGGAGAATGGCGACATTCCCCCGATCAGCGTGATCGAGGGCATGCCCGGCGTGGGCAAGACCGCGCTGGCGGTTCATGCCGCCCGCCTCGTCTCCGGGCAGTACCCCGACGGCGTGTTCTATCTCAACTTCCACAGCCACGACCCGGGGACCCCATCGTTCGACGCCGCCGAGGCGCTGCGCCGCCTGCTCCAGATGCTCACCGGGCCGGCCGCGCAGATACCCGATTCGCTCAGCGAGCGCGCCGCGCTGTGGCGGGCCCAGCTCAGCCGGCGCCGCGCCGTGGTGGTCCTGGACGACGTCGCCAGGCTGGACCAGATCGGCCCGCTGCTGCCTGCCGACGACGGCCGCTCCCTGGTCCTGATCACCAGCCGGCACCGGATTCCCGGCCTCACCGGGGCACGGGCGCTGACCCTGGACGTGCTGCCGGTCGATGACGCGATCACGCTGTTCCGGCGGATCGCGGGCGGCGGCCGGGCGCAGGACGACCAAGACGTGGCCGCCGCCGTGGAATTGTGCGGGCGGCTGCCGCTCGCCATTCAGGTCACCGCGGGCCGGCTGGCCCGGGACTACCCGTACCGGCTCGGCGACCTGGTGGCGGAGCTGTCGCGCCCGCCCGCCCTGGTCGGCGGGGCGGGCGCCAACCCGGAGTGGGTACCCGCCTTCGACCTGTCCTACCGTGCCCTGGAACCCGGGTATCAGCAGTTCTTCCGGCGGCTGGGCCTGAGCCCGTGTGCCCAGATCAGCCCGCACGCCGCCGCCGCGCTGGGCGGCGGGACCATGGCCGAGGCGGAGGAGGCCATCGGCGGCCTGCTCGATCACCACCTGCTGACCCGGGCCCCGGACGGGCAGTTCCGTTTTCACGATCTCGTCCGCGGATACGCGGCAATGTGCGCCGCACGCGACGACTCGCCGTCCGTGCACCGGCAGGCGCTCGGCAGGCTGTTCGACTATTACCTGCACACCGCCGACGAGGCGGACCGGGTGCTGTACCCGTTCCGGCGCCGGATGCCGGTGTCGGTCACCCGCCCGCCGGCCGCGACCCCGGCCGTGGCCACCCAGGAGGAGGCCGCGGCCTGGCTGGAGGCCGAGTGGCGCAACGTGTTGCAGGCCGCGCAGTACGCCGCCCGGCACGAGTGGAAGCGCAAGTGCGCGGACCTAATCCACGCGCTGGCCGGCTTCGTCCGGATCCGGGCGTACTGGGACGAGGCGATCGCGGCGCAGACCCTGGCCCTGCAGGCAGCCCGCGACATCGCGGATCCGGGCAGGATCGCGCAGGCGGCGCTGGAACTCTGCGAGGTGAGCCAGGAGACCGGCAGGCACGAGGAGACGCTTCCGCTGGCGGAGGACGCCGCGTCGATCTACCGGTCCCTGGCCGACCAGCGCGGCGAGGCACATGCCCTCGACCAGATCGGGATGGCTCACGCGCGGGTAACCCGGTACCGCGAGGCCCTCGCCTACTTCCACGAGGCGCGGATCATGTACCGCGCCGCCCGGGACCCGCACGGCCTAGCCGACACCTTGGCCCACGCCGGCATCGCCTGCTGGCATCTCGGCCGCTACGCGGACGCGATGGATCACCTGAGGGACGCGCTGTCCCGCTACCGCGCGGCCGGCGATCGGCGGGGCGAGGCGAAAACGCTCAACAACCTAGGCCGGATGCAATTGTTGTCCGGTTATCACCGGGACGCGCTCGCGGCCTATCAAAGCTCGCTGCAGATATTCACCGAGATTGGCGGGGCGCAAAACGAGGCGATCCTCTATCACAACATCGGCGGCGTCTACGACTACAAGGGCAGCTACGAGGAGGCGCTGGCCGCCTACCACCAGGCCCTGGCCATTTACCGCCAGATCGGCGACCTGCCCAACCAGGCGGATGTGCTCAATGACATCGGTGCCATCTACCGTAAGGCGGAACACTACGACGAGGCGCTGATCCACCACGAGCAGGCCCGGCTGATCGCCGAGGAGATCGGGAACCAGTCCCAGCAGGTCATCGCCATGCGCGGGGTCGCCGACGTATGCCGCGCAACGGGCCGCTGCCACGAGGCGATCGACCAATACCACACCGTGCTCAAGCTGGCCCGCGAGATCGGTGACCCGTACGAGGAAGCCAAAACCCTCGAAGGGATCGCGGAAGCGACGCTCAGCACCCGGCGCCCCGATGCCGCGCGGATCCTTCTCCGGCAGGCGCTGGACATCTTCGAGCGCCTCGGCGTGCCCGAGGCGGAGTCGGCGCGGATACGCATAGAGTCCCTGGATCCCGCGCTGGGCCGGCTTACCCCGTAGTCCCCTGACGGTTCCGGCCAGCCGGCGGCCAACCCGCTGGCCGCGCTCACGTGTGCCCGTCCCTGCGCCCGTGACCTGCGGTGCAAGGTCTGTATCAAGGTCAGTGCAATCCGCCCGCCGCACGATTGTGTGCAGGTTCCTGGCAGCGGGAACCGTGCAGGTTCCTGGCAGCGGGAACACCGCCTGCCAGCTACCGAAGGGCGCGTCTGATGCGGGACACGGTGCGATGGCGAACGGCGGCGGGGGCGCCGTGACAAGCACGCCGGCTGCCCGGTCCGTCAAGAGACGACTGCGGCCCCTCTACGCGACTGGGTTTATCCACAGCTTCGTGCTGTGGTACTCGGTCGAGAAGCTCTTCATGCGGTCCGTGGGCCTGAACGATTACCTCATCACGATCGCCACGCTCGTGTACATCGTCGTCATGATGGTGGCCAACATCCCGCTCGGCGTTCTCGCCGACCGGTGGAGCCGCAAGGGTGTGCTCTACGTCGCCACCTGCGCGCTCATCGGCAGTTCGCTGGTGTGCGGCGTCAGCCACGGTCTCGCGATGTACGCCGCCGGGATTTCGGTCTGGGGCCTTTTCTACGCCGCGTACGCCGGGACCTACGATTCGGCGATCTACGATGTCCTCCTCGAGGAAACCGGCTCGGCGGAGGCCTTTGAGCGCTGCTACGGCAGGGTGCAGATGTTCGAGGCAACAGCGTTTATCACCAGCGCGCTGTGCAGCGCGTTCGTCGCCAGGTACGCCGGCCTGCGGCTCGAATACTTCCTCACGATTCCGTTTACCTGCTGCGCATTCGTCACGCTGCGGCGGTTCCGCGAGCCGGGCCTGCACCGCACGGTGGCGAGGCCGCACCTGGTGGCGCATCTCGGCCAGTTGGTGCGGGGCACGACCAGGGCCGGTGTCGGCTGGATCGTGCTCGCCCTGGTGGCCAACTGCGTTGTCATGCGCCTGCTCATCGAGTTCTACCAGCTCTGGTAC
>Ga0126383_10000608_pt1 | contig 20433 bp, 23 predicted proteins | sample PanSoiMetPlot_35_FD_96882 | JGI IMG/M metagenome (GOLD analysis project Ga0126383, IMG submission 96882) | Tropical forest soil microbial communities from Panama - MetaG Plot_35 | ecosystem: Environmental > Terrestrial > Soil > Tropical forest > Bulk soil | place: Panama | collected 2016-02-17
GCTTGGCGCGGATCGCGGCGAGGTGGTTGCGAACCGTGATTGCGGTGATCCCGAGCCGTGCGCCGATCTGGCGATCGGTGGCGCCAGAGGCCACCTCGCGGGTGACCTCCATTTCGCGTGCAGTCAGGGTGCTCATTACTGCTTCACCTCCAGGCTGGCGACGTAATCAACGGCAGAAGCTACGCTCGGCCACGCGACACCGTAATCGGGGCGGCGCAGCGGGCCCACGATGCCGGTGAGGATCATGCGGCCGTCAGGGTCTTCCAGGATGTACGGCCACAGCGCAGTCGGATGCCCGCAGTGGCTGATCTTCCAGCCGAGCTTATGACGGAAGTAACGGCCGTACATGTGGGGGAGTTGGGGTATCCGTTCCCACCCGCGCTCGCGCAGCTCCTTGGGGCTGATCTTTCGGCGGCTCAGGTTCATTGCATCCGCTCCTGTTCCGCGTAGATCGCACTCAGACGCGCGTAAAACTGCAACGCGCCCCGCAGATCCTGGCGGTTAATGAAATCGTGCTCCGTCCGGACGCCGGCCAGGTCCAGCTCGGCCGCATACGTCGTCTCGCCCACCCGCTCGCGCAGGAGCATGCACAGCGCGAGAAACTCGCCGTGAGTCTTCCAGGGCTTGATCTGCTCGGCCTTGGCCTGCTGCCGCTTCGTCATCTCGGTGATTTTCCGGCTGGCGACGTATTGCTGCGCGGCGCGGCTGTTCGGTGGGTTGTTGCCGATGTCCACGCCCTCGTACACGTTCGCGGGTTGCGGCTGCGCCGGCGGCGGCGGTGGGTTGTTGCCGATGTCCACGCCCTCGTACACGTTCGCGGGTTGCGGCTGCGCCGGCGGCGGCGGTGGAGGAGCGGCCGCGGTACGTCGCGGCGTGGGCGGCGGTTCGGCGGGCCAGGATGGATCAGCGGGCGCGTTCTGATCAACGTTCGGCGGCATCTCTTCCGCCGGCGTCGCGCGGTAGCCTGCGAGCACTACCACCCACGACAGAACCTGGCGCATGGCCTTCGCGCAGGCCCGCGTCTGGGCCATGCTGCACAGTTGGAAGAGCGGCACCGGCTCATAACCGGCGAACTGCTTCTTGCCGTTCTCATAGCGGTACTTGGCCCTCTGGTTCCATTTCGGCTCGTCGCGCAGGCAGGACGCCGAGGCAACGCTCAGAATGCGATCGCTGGGCGCATGGTAGGCTTCCGCGACGGCTTCGAAGCCAACGACGTCGCCATACTCGACGTACTTTGTACTGCCCTCGCGGACCCGTGCGGTGACGCCGTAGAAGCGGCCCATCGTCTGCCAGTCCTCGAATTCGAGGTACTGCTCGCCGTTGAAGAAGACGGGACGCTCCTTCCGGCTGATCACGTCCTTGAGAGCAGCGGCCGCGCGCTGGGCCTCGGCGAGTACCACAGCGGGATCGCGCCCGATCGACACTGCGGTGATATCTTGGGTTGGGGGAAGTGGTGGTTCGATTTGGGCCACTACTGCCAAAGCGGCGGCGGGTGTTAGCGCACCCGCCCCGACCGTTCCATTCATTCCGTTGTTGTTCATGTCTTACGCAACCTCCTGATTCAGATATTCTTCCCACGCCACAACGCGAACCACCAGGGACTCGTGAATCCCTGCGTCATCCTGCGGCCGCCCATCGTGCGTCACTTCGTACCAACCCGGCGCCCCGAAATCGATGATGGTCCCGAGGATCACCTCGCCCGTCTCATCGTCGCGGTACTCAATCACCGTGCCGATCTCCAGGCCGAGCGAGGACTGTTCCCTGCGAGCTGGCTTGCGTGCAGGCGTGAACTGCTTGCACGTTGAGCCGTAGATGGTGCAGCGGCCATCCTCGCCGGGGAACGTGTTGTGGTAAATCTCAGCTTCACCGCAGATGCAAAGCGTATCAAGGCCGAGCATCGAAGGCGCGCTGTTCAAGTTGCCGAGTTCGTTGTTATTGGGGTGCTTCATGGTACATTCTGATTATGCTTGACGTTAAGCATAAGAGTCAAGACGAATCTTAGACGTCAAGCACGATCTTGCAAAAAAGAATTAAGATTAGGGCGATGGCACCTACCAAAAAGAAAAAACCGAAGAACGAGGCAGCGGTGGCGCTCGGCCGTCTGGGAGGTCCAGCCCGGGCTAAGGCTTTAACGAAGGCCCAACGAAAGAAAATCGCGCAGAAGGCAGCGGCGGCGAGGTGGGCTGAGAAGAAGAAGGGATAACAGAAAATGGCGACAATGAAAAAAACAGTATCGTTGCGCAGCAATTACAAGATCGTCCGCACTCAAAGCGCGGGGGTCTTTGCTGGCGAAGTGATCCGCCGCAATGGCAAGGAAGTTGAACTGAAGGATGCGCGGCGTTTGTGGTATTGGGACGGCGCAGCAAGCCTTTCACAGCTTGCGATGGAAGGAGTAAGCAAGCCTGATGATTGCAAGTTTCCGCCAGCGGTGGACTTCGTTGTCTTGACCGAGGCAATTGAGATTCTCGATACCACTGTCGTCGCACGTCGCAGCATAGAGAGCGTAGCGCCATGGCGCGCGTAAGGTCCGGGGACGGATCCGGGTACGGGTACGGATCCGGGTCCGGGGACGGGTACGGATCCGGGTACGGGGACGGGTTCGGGTCCGGGGACGGGTCCGGGTCCGGGGACGGATCCGGGTACGGGGACGGGTCCGGGTCCGGGTACGGGTACGGATCCGGGTACGGGTACGGGTCCGGGGACGGGTCCGGGTCCGGGTCCGGGGACGGGTACGGATCCGGGTCCGGGGACGGGTTCGGGTACGGGGACGGGTCCGGGTTCGGGGACGGGTCCGGGTACGGGGACGGGTCCGGGTACGGGTCCGGGTACGGGGACGGATCCGGGTAAAAAAAACAAAAAACGGGCGGCTTCCTCCAAGCCCGAACTTGGAAAGAGCCGCCCGTTTTTTGTGTACTAGGCTTTCTTCGAAGTGAAGTTGAGACTATTCTGGCGCGCGTACCGTCCCAGCCGCAACTGCCCGTTTCGCCGCGATGATCAAATCGAACTCGGCAAGCACCCGATCCCGGTCCACCTTCATGCCGGCGCCGAGCCAAATCCTCGCCTCATACGCCGCGCGCATCCGCTCCAAGCGGCTCACATCGCGATCAGCGGCGATTTTGCGAAGGAAGAAAATCTCGTCGTCCGTGGTGTAGGGCATCAGAACCTCACGCCGGCTGTGAGAAGTCCTTGGTTTTGACGTAGAACCACACGAACCCAGACGGTAAGCCGTACTGCGCTGCCGGCTGGTGGTTGTCGTGCCATGCCTTCCATTCGTTGCGCATCCGGTCATCCCAGTTGTTACCCGCCGCCGGGTCGGCCCCGTAGCCGGCCTGGTCGTCCGCGACCAATTTGCAGACCTGCGAAAAGCCTTCTTCCCGCCACACTGCGCAATATAGGGCCGGCTTCGCGAGGTCGGGGACGACATACGGCGTGACCTGGATGGCTAATTCGCACAGCTCCCCCCAAGAAGAAATGGGAGGCTGCAAGGCATTAATCGAGTCGATTACGGCGGTGGCCGCCTCCGGCGTAATGTATTGATCGTTCGGGTTCGTATCTACTACCGCCGGCGCGGCGGCCGGTTGTTGTGTAGGTTCGCTCATTGCGATTTCCTTTCGGTTTCTGACTTCTTTTTTGCGATCGCACCCTCCGGGCTGATCTCGCAATCCTGAATTAGCACACCCACCCTATTACACGCCATCGCAGACACGCGCTCGAGCTTCAGCCGTAGCGCCTCGAGCTGCGATTGCAGCAGCGCATAATCCCGCCGTAGCTCCGCGATCTCCTGGCGTTCTTTGTCGTTGAGCATGTTCGTCGGCAGCAGCTCGGCCGGCTTTTTCTCCTCGGCGGCCGCCGCGGCTACGATCAAAGTTATGAGGACGATTCTGCTAATCCTGGTCATTCTGTTCGTGCCGCGGCTCGCCGCCGCCTCCGAGGTATCGGCCGTTCCTGTATGTTCCCACGTTCTGCGGCAACTCGGGTTCCCGGTGCCCCCGAATGCGCCGGATTATATAGAGCTTTTTTCCGATCAATCCGTCGTCGTTGAGGTGACCTACAACCTGGATGGCGAGAGCAAAACCGAAGTTCATCGCGTGGACCCGCCAGGGACGTACTTCAATGTCGCCGGCCACATCGAGGGCAAGGTCAGCATCCGGCTTTTGCGGTCAGAATCCCGAAAGTGAATGTGACACTCGAACATGCGGATGGGGTGAACGTAGCAGATAGGCCCGTGTTCCCGTTCGCGATGAAGCCCACGTCCGATCGCACCCCATCGGGGCCCAACCTTGAGAGAGTGGCGCCGCTCGAATCAGTGACCGTAACTAACCCGGTCCCGGTCGGGCCACCTGGCAGGATGTTCACCCGCGCGTTCGTGTCCGTCGTGTTCCGGTAGATCAGGAGGTTATTCGCCATGTACAAGTTGTGCAGGCGTAGCGTTTGCGAGCCCAGATCGTAGGCGGAATCGCTCGAAAAAGTGATGTTTTGCCCGATGCCGGCAACGCACCCGACACACGACGCAACGGTCAAATTCCGGAATAAATCGATGGTAAGCGTGCCGTTGATCGACAACGCATTTGCGTAGAAATTTCGGCTGCTATCGATCGCCGAGCCGCCGTTGATTGCGAGGGATAGGCCGGCGATATTGCGGCTCGCGTCGATAGACGATGAGCCGCCAATCGCGAGCGAATGCCCGGTAATATCGCGCGATGAGTTGACGACGGTCGTGCCGCCCACCGAAAAGCCGCTGGTCGCATCCACAATGCCGCTCGATTTGATTCGTGCGAGCTGCGTCGGGGTCGCCCCGTTCATGAAAAATCCGATATCGTCGGAAACCCCGCCGATGATCTCGAATAGGCCGGCCGATACCCCTAAACCGATGTTATCTGTGGTGCCATTGTTGAACAGCATCACCTTGAAATTCTGCCCAACCGTTCCGGTCCCATACGTTGCATCGCTCGTGATGAGCGTCGGGGTAGTGGTTCCGCTGCCGCCTGTTCCGACCTGCAAGCCGGTCTGGTCCAGTTTGTTCAGGACCGTGGCGCCTGTCGAATCGTACGTCTGAATAATGCCGCCGGCGCTCGGGCCCCCGTTGAAGATGCTCACGCGAGACGTTCCGGAATGTTTGACGAACAGATCCGATACCGTCGCGTCCATCGCAGTGCTGATCACCTCGGTTGAGGTTCCGTTGCCGGTCCTGATGCGAAACGAGCCGCCCTGGATCGGCCCAAAAGCGTACATATTGCGCCATTCCGTACCGGGCCACTCCTGGCCGACATCCCATGTCTGCGTGTCCGTCAACGGGTACAGATGACCCTTGAAATCGTATTGACGGGTTCCTGTCGTCGGAGCCTGGTAGAGCAGGATGTTGCTGTTCCCGGGATCGGCCAGGTACAGGCTATCCGTGCTCGACTGCATGAGCCATTTATAGGAAGTCCCGAACGACGTCGTCGGCTTCGATACCGCGATGGATTCACCGTACAGGATCGTGGAGAACATGTTCGTCCAGGGAGCTGCGCCGGTCCCAACGTTCGACGTCCCGACTGCCAGCAGATCGGCCGTGCTGAACGTCTGGCTCGCCGTCCAGGTATGCGGTACCGCCGTCGAAAACGAGCCGCAACCCGTCCCGGTACATGCACCGCTGAAGTCGACGTCCTTCGCGTAGATCTTGCCCCAACGGAACGTCGAGCCGCCCAGCTCGAGCGTGGCGTCTATGCGCGGCCGCAGGTCCGCATTTACGCCGCCCGAACCGCTTACCGGATCCGTGACGGTCAGATAGTTTGTCCAGGTGTGAGCCCAGCGGTTCCCGGTGTTGCCGAGCGCGGCGCCAGAGCCGACATACGGAGATAGCCCGCGCGTGAAGAGTGAGCCATCGTTACGCACGCGCCAGAGCGTGGCGCCATTGAACAGCAATGCGAACTGGCTGAGCGATGGATTATCCTCGTCAGACGTCGTGCCGAGCACCCACGTCTTAACGAGCGATCCTGTCAACGGGAAATTGATCTGCGCCGCGCTCGCATCCACCGGCCGCGTGAGCGTGAAAAACTGGCACGCGGTGAACGACAGATGGCCTGTGCCGTCGCTGCATAGCGCGTTGGTCGCGTCGGAGGTGGGCAGGGTCCAGGCGAGGTTGGCGGCTAACGGCGTCGTAGGAGCGAGCAACGCGAACGTGTGCGGCGTCGTTAGATTCGTATCAAAGAATTGTAGCCGGCCGTTGGGGAGAATCGAGAACGTCTTCGCGGCGTCCTGAGACCAGCTCGGAAGCGCGAGAAGAAGCAGCGCGAGCAGGCTAGATCTCACGGCAGGGATCTCCCGTCTGCAGCCATGTGCCGTCTGGCTGCCCCGTGAATAAGAACACGGTGATCCTGTTCGGGAATGGAGAGAGATCCACCGTGAACGCGAGGAAATCGGGGGACCATGTGATGTGCCGGTTGCCGGTCGCGTCCTGCGTGATTTTATGGGTGAGGTATGCGCCCGCTGTTGCCGTTACCGGCGTGGTGAGCATCGTTGTCGGAGCCGTCAGCGTAACGTCGACCAACGTTCCTGAGCCGGCCGGCGGCGGCGGCGGCGGGGTCGGCTGCGTTCCCGTGACGGATAAAATCGCGTCTGGCGTCGAATAGCGGCCGATCTGTTGGAGGAAGAGAACCCAGTTTCTCGAGATCTTGCCGTTGTCGTCGAGCACCGGTGTTTCGACAGGAACCCGGGGAACGCGGTATTTCCATGGCTGCTTGTCGGTCGGAGCCGCCGGCGTTGCCATCAGCTTATCCCAACTGTCGGCTGCGGGTTCAGATAAGCATCGACAACCGCAATCTTCGCGGCATCCATGGTCGTGACTCGGTAGATGCGATCGCGCGCCTTCCCCAGCCGGTTCCAGACGTAGCGCCCGCGGTTGCCTGAGACGCTGGGCGCCCGCGTTTTCGGTGTGACCCAGGTCGCGCCATCATCGTCGGACCAGGACAGATCCCAACTCGGCGCAGTGCCGCTCACCTCAGCATCGAGCTGCAGACGATGGTGAATGATGTTCACCTCTTCGTTCGACAGGTGGCTCGATACGCGCATGCGGCGGATTGCGGTACCGGCGTCGCTGAAAATGTCCTGGTCCTGTTCGTAGATGATGCCGGTATCCCAAGCCCCAACGAAATGCTTATTGAATACAAATGTATGGCATCGCGCTTTGATCTTGTGCCAGTTCGTGCCGTCCCAAGTCGCTCGATCATGCCATTGCTGGTCCGTCGCATCGTACACGAACGTTGCGTCGGACGACTGAAACGAGAGCACCCAAAACTCATGCCCGTTTTCCGAGTAGGCGTAGCCGTACGCATCCCAGACGGTCGTGTAGTTCGACCAGAGCTGCTCGAGCGCGTGTGTGCTGATCCTCACCGGCTGGAATCCCTGCAACCGATATGCGACGAGGCGCCCGCGTGTATCGCCACCGAGGAAATGCAGCCCGCCGGCGACGGACGCGATCGACCAGGGGGCCACGCAGCCGGCATGGACGAACGCGCCAGGATCGCGCACGAATCCGCCGGCGGCCTCGGCCACGCCCTGGTTGCGCCACACTTCGATTGACCAATGCGTCCCGAATAAATACAGTTCCTCGTGATCGCTGTAGATTGCGGCGATGTTATCCGGATAGCCCTCTTTCACGCTCTGCTCGAGCGGGTTCCAGTATTTTCCGTCCCACTGCCGGCTGAACGCGAACGTTTTCGAATTCGGAACCTGGACGATGAAATAGGTATCCAAGAACGTGCCGCGCGTGGCGAGCACCTGTATCAGTGTTCCACCCGGGCCGGTCGGTATGGCGTACTCGCTCTGCGTTTGATCGGTAATCGCTTCGACGAGCGTCATGTGCTCCGCATCGATGTATTCATCGACGGTGTATGTCGTGGCGCTCGATCCCGTCGGTGTTATCACAATCGAGCCGCCGGCGAACGATTCGAGGAACTTATCGCCGCCAATCCAGATCACCGAGCTGGGCGTGCTATAAGCGACTCCGGTTGCATCGGGAATCGGTTCGACGACGGTCACATGGTCGACAGCGAAATACTGTTTCACCGTGTACTCGATGCTGTCGATAACGATTCTGCCGCCGGCCATGTCGGCGGTAAAGTTGTCGCCGCTGGTGAGCACTACATCGCCGCTCGATGCGACTGTGTTCACGACGCCAGAGCGCGGCGCAAGCGCATCGATTACGCCGGAGCCGTCGGCATAATAAGCCGGCACGATTGCCGTGCCAGTATCGATCCACACTTTGCCGGCAGACACAATCATGATCTGGCTGCCATTGGGCCAAAGGTCGACGGGAGTGTGGCTGGCGTCGTCTCCGACGTCGCCGCGATCGGTGAAGGTGCCGTCGGTAAAGACCTCGTAATAGTGGGATCCAGCGACCGCGAACAAGCGGCTTTCTCCCGCGAACAGCCCGCGTACAGGCTGGGTCGGAAGCGTACAGAATACCTGGAGGCCTGGAGTTCCATACAGCGCGACCCTCGACTTGCCAGAGGGCGTCTCGATCGTCTCCGGGTACACGTTGATCGAGCGCTCGGCGGAAGCGTTGGGCGACCAGCTCGGATAAGAGCCGCCGCAGAAATTCGGTAGGCGCATGGACTAGAAGGCTCTGGTTGTTCCAGCGGTGATTGAGCTATTCGTTTGCGTTGACGTATACGTGCTGATCAGGCCGCTCGGCGGCGCATTGGCGCAGCGCAAGCGCGCATAGATCGGTCCGCTCACGCCGCTCAACACAAAGGTCCGCGTACGCGCCGCCGACGTGTCGGCCGGGAGCCAAGTCCAAGATCCCTCGGGCGTGCTTTTTATCCCATACGACATGTAGCAGCTCGAGCCTAGATCCGGCACGTCGGCAGTAATCGTGGTTGTCGTCGGTCCTGGCGCCGCGGAAATATTCTGTACGACGCCGGATTGATCGTTGATCAGGCCCACGTCCGCCCCGACGCTCTTATACGGCGACGACGACTGGTACCGGTAGTCATACGCCGCGGGGTTGACCCACCCGACCTGAGCAGTACGCAGCGCTTTCGTTGCTTGCGAACCGATGAAGGTGTTCACGCCTTGAAGGGCGCCGAATCGCGCCGCGTGATTGCTGCATGAGGCCGGCGCGAAATCCACATCGGAGGCGAGCACATGCGAATCACTCGTCGAATTCTGCTGTGAGCCGCACACGAAAAGATTGTTCGCGTAGTGGTAGTTCGGAGTCGTCGTGCCGCTGCTCCATCGAAACGCCGCCGCGGCCCACGCAGCGTCGTAGGCGGCGCCGCCGAACACGTCAGCATACGTGGTGTCAGGAATCGGCGCGAGCCCGGTGTTTTGTCGATGGAACAGCAGATATCCGTTATTTGAAACGTTGCCGTACCAGATGTTCGAATCTACCCATACACCCTCCGATCGATCCTCGCCAGGTTCAGCGATGATCGGCAGATTTCCGTAACCGTCATAGAAAGTATTCCGTTCGACGATCGTGTCGTGGCCGCCGATGGGGTTTTGGACTCCCAGAAACGCAGGTCCGCCGACATGCTGCCGCCAGGCGTTCTGATCATAAATGAGGTTTTGGCCGAAATAAACCCGGGCCGTGTCCGCAGACATTGAGTAGTTCGCGCCTCCATCCACATAATGGGCGTTGACTTCGAATGCGGACGAAATGTTGTGGAATACGTTGTACTGCGCGGTGTAGTCCTCCACTCGGCCGTTGACGGGGACGTCGTAAGAGGTCGCGGAAATAACAAGGCACCCGCCGCGGTTGACGTTGGCGAAGCCGCCGCTGAAATTATTGCCCTTCACCCAGGCTTTGAGGACACGTTTCGCTTCGAAGCCGCAATGCCTGGCTGCGTAATAGAAACCATCGCTCCCAGCTGACGTCAGCCGGCGCGAGTCAGGCCAGGCGAACTCATTTCGCGAGACGGTCAAATGCTCGGGGGGGCGGATCGCGCTCGTGCCCGCGGCGATATTCACCGCAACATCCACAAATAGGCCCTTATTGCTGCCAGATATGTGGTTATTCGCCACTAGAAAATGATGCCCCCAATCGATCTGAACGCTATTCGGCCCCTCGGTCACTCCGACGGCTGAATCTCCGTAGGTGGTAGATCCTGAAAAGTTCGGTGAGCCGCTGGGAACCTGCGTAAAGAAGATCAGTTTCTGGGTTGGCGAAACGGTGGGAGTCGCAGAGCCGGTGACCGAACGACACGCTGGACATGCGAGAACCACGCCCAAGCCGCTCGTATAGAGCACCGCCACGCCGTTACCGGCCGCGGCATCCATCACCAGGTAGACGTTCACCGTCCCGCTGGCCGTGCCTGTCGCCGTCACCGTCGCGTTGCCCTGGCTCACCAGAGGCTCATAGCTGTTGCGCTGCCACTGGTAACCGGGCAGTGTGATCGTGTTCGCGGCAATCGACGGATTGGCGTTGGTCGTCAAGTCCGGACCATAATGCACGGTCGTCGGCCGCCAGAAGGCATCTTCGAGATAGGAATTGACGATGGCGCCGTGAAACGCGGAGAACGTGATTCCATTTGTCCGCACATAAATGGACGGCGGAACCGCGTAGACGCGATCGAGCACGATGTAACGCGGGATCCACACGCCAGAGCTGTTCTCCGTCGTGAGAAAGCCGCCATAAAAATAGGGATCCACGTAGTTGTTTGCGGCGTCTTGCGCTACTGCGGCGAGGTTCTCGAAGCGGATGTGATGCACGGGCATTGAGTTATTTCCCAGCCCCGACAAAATAAACGCCGCTGTCGAGAAATCATTCGTGTACTGTACTGATGGGCCTCCCAGCGCGGGCGCAAACTCGCGTCCGGTTCTGATCCCAATCGGTGGGATCTTTGCCGGTGTCGCGGCGGTCCTGATAACAATCCAACGGTGCGCGGGATCGTCGATCGAGGAAGCAGCGGGATCGATAGGCAGCCCCGGAATCCGGATGCCATCGCGCCCAGCTTGGTAATTGGTCGGCCACATCTTGGCGCGGTAGCCCTGCGCGAACTCGAACACCGTGCCGTAGTGGTTCCCAGGGGCATACAGCATATCCTGGACCGTCAGAAGGCCCCAGGTGACCGCGGCGCCGCTGCTCACCGTTGTGGTAAGCGCCTGGTTCAGAGTAAGGACGTTCCCTGCGATGGCAGTGATCTGGCACCAGGGAGCATTGCCGAAATTGCATGTGGTGCCGGCGATCAGGATCCATTGACCGACGCACATGCCGGCGCCTCCGCTGCACGTCGGCACCGTATTCACCGTCAGCGCAGTAGAGCCGGCCGTGCCGGTGGTAGCAGTAACCACTCCATCAGGGAACTGAGGCACCGGCACAACGGTGTATGCGCTGGTATCCGGCGGCGTGATCACCCACGAGGCTACAGGGTCTGGCAGCGTTGGCAGCGGCGGTTTGCCGGTCCCGTCGTGCGTGTCTGCTGGCGTGGTCAGCGCGAACTCGATCGAGCCGCACGCGCTCGTGTTGCATGCAGCGCTGTTGTCGGTGCCGTACGTTGTTTTGGCGTTGATGCGAAAGTAATATCGCGTTGACGGCGCGAGCCCGATGGCGTCTGCCGCTTGCAGCGTATAGTTGCAGCTCGTTTCGTTCGACCGGGCACGGTACACGGTCGGGTCCGTCGCCGCGCTGTGTGAGGTAGTGTCGTACCAGATCGAAAGGCAAGCGTTTACGTCCGTCGTGTTCCAGACGCGAAAGCTGGCGTGGTCGAGGTAATCAGCGATTATCCGCACGCTCAAGCCGCTGGTCGTCGAGCCTGCCGAGAACGCGGTTTGATCGTCCTTAACGACGTGCAAAACTGTGGCCGTTGTTGCTGGATTGCCGGTCTGCGTGAACGATTGCACGATCAGCAAGCCGCTGATGGTCTGGACCTGCAGGACCTGGCCAAGCTCGAATTGTTGCTCGCCCGCCGGCTGTGCGGTGATCGTGAGAGCGTCCGTGCCGGCAGTGGTCGACGCGGTTGCCGCGCGTGCGAGTGCGACGCCAGGCGTCACGGTCACTGCGCGAGCAACGAGGCATCCCGCGAACAAGAAAAGCAGCTGGCCGTGCAGGCGCATTGTCAGGCTTTAGCGCGGTGAGGGCCCGTGTGCCGCGATCAGCTGGGCCAGGACAAAACATGCCAAGGCCCAGCCGAGCCAATTCAAGCGCGGCGGATTGTTCGCGCCGAGTCCGGCGAGAACGAAAAACACGATCGCGATAATGTACAGTACATAGACGATCAGCGCCATAGATGGAATCCTCCTCTAATGGCCGAATGCATCGGCGAAGGCCTGCGCATCGGCGATAGACCGCTCTGCGCTGGTTAAGGCGGCCGTGCCGCTCTTGTTAAGGTCCGTAATGACGCGTTGACCGATATTCCGACCGATTGATAGAAGTGGGAAGTCTGGGAACTTCCCATTCGTTTGTCGCGCTCGCGGCTATAGTCGTGCCATGGACAAACAGCAACGACCACCCAGACTCACCCTGACCGTCCGCGACACCTGCGAGAGCACAGGGTACTCGGAGTCTTACATACGGCAGCTTATCAATCGAGGTTTAATCCCATCGGTGAAGGTAGGACGCAGTGTTCGTGTCCGAGTAAAAGATCTCGAGCAGTTCGTCGACCGACACGTTCGGACCGCATAGGGAGGTGCGCGAAACTTCGAATGGCGCAACTCGGGAGGCATCGAGGCTTCGATTTCAGCGCCTAGGTACTGCTCAGGCTTAATGTTCGGATCCATGAAGCGCATGCCCAGATAGTTCTTGCGGTTCACTTTAACGCCCCGCCGCTTCAGAAAGTCGACTGTCGGGTCGGAACCAGGCTGGGTTTTGGATGCCATTTGCGATACTCTCAACGCGCTGAAGTGCTGCTTCTCTACTCATTTTACCGCGCGCGACCTCCTACCTCGGGCCGGCTTGCCCAGCTCTTGCTCGAGCCCGAGAGCAGGCTCTGCGGCCCGCTCCAATTGCTTCATTTGGTCAACTACGCGGCCTAACAAATCGGTGCGTGGCTCGGCGATCCCGGCCTCTCTGGCGGCCGCCGCGAACTGATCGGGAGGCAGGTCGCGGTAAATCGTGTCGCTCATCTGCCCCTGCTGCATGAGCTTCTGAGCCAGGCCGCGAACCTGGTCCACGGGTGACGTCAACGCGCCGGCAGCTCGTCGCGCTTCATAGTCCCGCAGAGCCTGACCAGGTTCGACGGGTTCTTCCTTCATCCAGTCGGGCTGGATGTTGTAGCGCGTCGTCTCGATCCCGCGCCGGTGTTCGGCCCACTTGCCCCGCAGCAGTTCGATCGCGGGCTGGATGCTCGTGTCCGGTTCGTGGACACCGAGCGCTCGAGCCAGGTCCGCCCACTGCTGCGGGCTCATTCTAGAGGCCTGGTCGGGCGTGAGTCCCTGGCCCTGCTGAAACAGAGCGTCAGCGAGCTGCTCGGCCTTGGCAGCTCGAGCTGTGATGGTCCGCGGCGACTCCTGCGCGGCCGCCATGCGGTTCTGCAACTCTTCAGCGACTTCGGCCGGCGTCCTGGTGCCCAGAGAGGCGTTGAGCTGCGCGGAGAGATCCTCGACGCTACCGGGAGCGGGCGAAATCTCAGCGGGGGCGGTGGGCGTTCCTGGTACCGGTTCACCGCGCAAAATCCGCGCCACTTCCTCGGGTGATGCGCCACGTCTGCGCGCGAGTATCGCCTCGACGCCGCGCTGGTATGCCGGCGTCTGCTTCAACAGATCCGGCGGCAGTGGCTCGGGCGGTGCGGCCGTTGCGGGCGTTGCAGCAGCCGGCGCAGGCTCTGGCGCGGGCGCCTCGGCCGCCGCTGCGGTCGCACGGGCGAACGATTCCGCAGCCTGCGGTATGGGCTGCCCTCCGGGGGCACGGGTGACGGGAATGCCGTCCCTCTGGAGGTTCGCGGCCAAATCGACCGTTTCACGGTAGGTCGTTCTGAACTGCCGCTGTAACTGGGCGAGAGATACGCCGTCTGGTTGTTGCTCTGCCCAAGTCTTGACCGTGTCGTAGATCGACGGAGTCGCGCGGACAGGTGGTCCGGGGCTCGGGGCGGCTGCCTGCTCTATGGTGGGACCAACGGGCTCGGCCTGCGCGATGGTTGGGCCCACCGTGGGCTCTGGAGCCGCCGCCGGCGTCTCTGCTGCGCGCATGCCTTCTCGAAATCGGCGGCCGGCGACCTCGGCGGCTGCGCCGATGGTGGCCTCGAGCGGATGCGCAGCGACATGACCGACTTTGACGGCGGCTTTCGCCGTCCCCTTCGCCGCTTCGGCGGCCTGCTGGGGATGAGCCAAACCGAGCGACGTGAGAACCGCGGCACCGTGGCCGATGGCCTCGGGTAGGTTGCCGGCCTCGATGTCGTTGGCAATGGTCTGCGCCATAGGCCCTGCGATAGGGATGATTCCGGCCAGATGGTATGCGGCGCCCGGTAGGTCGCCCGTGCTCAGTGCGCGGCCGAAATTATGGATGGACTCGCCACTCTGCCGCGGAATATCCGCAATACTGGCAGCGAGATTCTTGAGGCGGGTTTCGAATCCTTCGCCTGGAGTCGGCTCCCCCAACGGATTCATGAACTCGCCGAAGGACGAGACAACCCGATCCCAAGATGAGGGCGAGGGCGTCTGAGTTGCCGCCGCCGGCCTGGATCCGGCCAGGTAGGTGATCAGTTCCGGCTTGGTATAGCCGCTCTTCAGGGCGCCCTGAATGTCGTATTTGCGCGTCGTGGTCAGGTGCGACAGAATCTCGTCATCGCTGTATCCGGCCGCCCGGGCAGCTTGTACGTCGAACTGTTGGGGCATGTCTGCCTAGTGTTCGAAGGAACTGAGGGGAGGTCTGGAGCTGCTCGACGCTTCGCCGGCGGTGTCGAGTTCGGTCAGCTTCTTGTGCAGATCCACCATGATCTTTCGGTGTGCCATTGGGTCGTTGGTATTGGCGAGGCTGTTGCGAGCGTCATTCATCAAGCTCGCTCGAGCGGTGAGTTTCTTACCAACTTCGTCCATTAGCGCGCGAATTTCCTTGCGTTGCTCTGTGGGGATACTGGTTGCCTTCGATGGGTCGATCTGCCAGGCGTTGATGGCCGATTTGAGTTCTTCCCACTTCGTGCGGCCGCCGATCACACGCGCGATCTCGGCTTCACTCATCCGCAGACCGGACCCGGTACCGCCGGCCATGACGGTGAGCAGCTCCGGAGCAACCAGCGCATCGGCCTGTCGTGAGTTCTGGTTGAGTGTCGCCTGCAACCGTCCGAACCTGGCCACGGCGTCATCCACGGGCTTGTTGATCTGATCGAGTTCGCGCACTGCAGTGTTGTAGCTCTGCTGGCCGTGCTGGAATGCGCGATTCTCTGCGGCGTTCTCGCGCGCGGGAATGGTCGTAATCGCGGCCTGCGCCTCGGCGTTCTCGCGCGCTGCAATTCGATCGGAGCCGTCTTTGATCGCAGTCTGGACGCCCTTAACTCCCTGCCCCAGCCGTAGAGCGTTCATGGCGTCGTTCTGGGTACGGCGGAACTGATCCGGATAGCGCTTCGGGTCGATACTGCCGCTAATCATCAGGTTCATCTTTTCGGGATTCGCGAGCAGAGCATTGGTCGCCTCGAGTTCCCGCTGGCGCTGTTCATTCACCTGTTGCTGGCCTGCCGTGGTGACTTCCTGTGCTTTGAGTGCGGCCGCTTCCTTCGCTACCTTCTGCTGGTTGGGCGATGCTGCGATCAGGTTGTCGCTGTAGTGCTGTACCAGCGCTCGAGCCTGCGCGCCGCTGGGGTCAATCTGAAGCGATCGCATTACCGCTTCGATCGCCGGCTGTGCATTCTGGCGCGAGATGGTTTGATCGCGCAGGCCTTGCTGGGCATACGTCAGAAACAGCCTCGGGTCGTAGCCCTCGGCCTTGACGGCCGCGCCGATCGCGCCCCCGTGATCGGCCTGCAGGTCCTGCAACTTGAAGCGGTGCTCCTGGAGGGCCTGCTGGCTGCGGTCGTACTCGTCGAGGTGCTGCAGCTCGCCGGCGAATGCGGCGCCGTGGCCCTTCTGCGCGAGAGCCTGCTGGAGCTTCGCACGGTTGATGCGGTAATTGCCGTTCTCGTCCTGTTCGGAGGCCTCGCGGTAAGCGTCGTTGACGGCTTGGGTCTGCGCGATCGAGCGGTTCGTTTGGTCGATCTTGAGCTGGTTGATCTGCTGCGCCTGTGCGGCTTCTTGCTGGGCCCGAGCTTCGGCCTGTTGGCGCAACTCCATTTCCTGCTGTGCGAGCTTCTGGCGATCGCCGAACGCGCGCAGCTGTGCAAACTCCGTGGCGTATCCGACCGGATCGACGGTGGGCGGCCGGATGTGCCCGGCGGCCGCGGCGTAGCCTCCCATGATTTGCTCCCGTTAGTACTGGAAATTCGCCAGGCTGGCGTCCCAATTGATCAGCGAGGGATCCATCATCGTCGGCGTCGGCGGTGCGGGCGTCTTTGGCTGCGCCCAGTAGTTCAGGAGGCCGCCGCCGAGCTGGCCCACAGCGCGGCCAATCCCCTGCCACATCGCGCTATTGCCTGCGTTACGAACGGCCGCGTTGGCCCCTTCGCCCGCGAAGTAGGCGTTGCCGGCGGCTTCCGCGCCGCTGAGGCCCATGCTGCCGATCCACTGGTTGCCCTGCATCCCAACGTTGGCGAGCTGCGATCCCGTCGAGAGGCCTGCATTCGCAAGAGCGGTTCCTGCGCCAAAATTGTAGCCGGCGTTGAGGCCTGCGCCGGTCATCGTATTCGCGCTCAGGCCGCGCCCATAGTCGGCAGTGGAGCCCACAGCCAGGTCAGTCGCATGCTGGCCGTAATTGGCGAGTCCAGACAGCATGCTGTATTGCTGCTGCTGGCCGGCCATGTAGCGCTGGAAAGCGTTCTGATATTCCGCACTGGCCGCGTTTTGAGAGTAGTTCGCCAACGACTTCGCGAACCCGCCGCCCAGGCTCGAGCCGGATGCGGCGGCCGTTTTCGCGAGTGCGTCCTGACCCGCCTTCATGCGGAACGCGTAACCTGGATCGTTCGCCTCCATCATGGAAGCGTTGAACTGCTTCGAGCCTCCGCCCCCCGGCGCCATGAACGCCTGAAGCTGCGAGAGGCCCTGCTGTCCCGCGGTGAGGTACGGATTGAGATATCCGATCTCTTTGCCGTACGCATCGGTGAGGGCCTGATTCGCGCCACTAACGCCTGCGGTTACCGCTCCCGTCGCAGCATCGCGTCCAGCGGTGATAGCGCCCGTGGCGCGATCGTAGCCGGTGTTCAGCGCGGCGTTGGCCTGCGTGATGCCCTGATATCCGGCGTCGATCGCGCCGCCCGTGGCCTTTTCGATCGAGTGGGCGACGTCGATGCCGGTCTGCTTCAGGGCCGCCGCCTGCTTCTTCGCGTTGGTGTTCTGGAAGATTCCTCCCAGCACACTTGTGCCGGCGCCGATTCCCGCCGCCAGAAGTCCACCGAAAGGCATGTGCTATACCTCGCGTTTCCAGACTCGGTAGTTCAGCTCTTGATAGCCGAGCTGCCCAAAGACGTGATTCATGCGCGGGCCGCTGCTGAACGAATAAAAGCCCGATGGCCCGGGCATCTCTTCCACCAGGTGGGCCAAGCATTGATTGAGGGGCCACCAGAGCCGCGTGCCCCGATGGTCTGGACGTATCCACAGCGGACCCGCGTGCAGGACCGTCTGGAGCGTCCAGAAGCCGGCGAGGTTCTGCATCTGATCTGGGCCCAGCAGCGGGCCTTTATCGTCGATCGCCACTGCAGCAGTAGCGTGCTCGGGCGAGGGGCATACGCCGCCCTCCTGGTCAAATATGGCCCGAATGGCGTCCCACTCTTCGGGCTGAACGATGCGGACCTTCACGTCTTCTGTCACCATCACGCGGCCGCCTGCCCCGGCACGCCCGCCGGCGTAGGTTCGACCTGGCTGGGCTTGCCCAGGATCGCCTGATTCAGCCCGGCGATCGAGATCTTTGCGTCCTGCGCGCTTTGCGCCAACTCCGGAGTCACCGGCCGGCCGTAGCCAGGCGCCATGTCGAACGCAAGCGCCAGCCGTAGCGCCCGGTCGTAGCCAGGGGGCAGGTTGATCGTGTCGGTAAGATTGGCGAGCGATGCGAGCTGTTTGTACGACTGAATCTCAAGACTGCCGTTGTTTGGGCGCGGAAGCAAGCTAATCTTGCCGAGCGGAAACCCGCCGTCATAGAAGCCATTGTCTGCAAACAACCCCGTCGCCGTCGTGTCCATGAGCGCTTCCCACTCCTCGACAGTGCAGATGTGTACAGGCTTGCGTGCGCCGCCGATGCTGATCACGGCCAGGCTTTCGATTTTCACCGGCCGCGGCGTGTTCATCACCCCTCCGGTTCCGATCGTGTAGCTTGCCGCGCCAGACAGAGGAAATGATTCCTGCGTCAGCGGCGTGATGGGTAAGACCTGCGCGGACCAGGAGCCGAGCACGCCGTTTGCTCTGCGCAGAGCGTCGGTGAGTTCAGAGGGAGACGGGACTTCCTCAGCGGCAACGATGCCGAGATCCATCATCGCGTCAGTGAGCAGTTCTTGAACGGTCATGCTATAACCTCGGCGTATGGACGCCCAACATTTTTAGTAGCAGCAGGATCACGAGCAGATAGAGCACGACGGCGGCAATCCAGTACCACATCGGAAGGCCCTCTCACGGCATCGTACCAGTCATGTAATTGAAGTCCGCAGTCGGTGTCCCGCGCGTCCCATAGTCCGCAGACCCCATCGGTACATTGGGCTCGTTCAGAGCCTTGACGCGGCCCAACATTTTGCGCGCGTCTGAGATCACATTGGCCGACATGGCCGCGGCCGTGCCGAATTGGTCCCCAAGCCTCACGGCGAGCTGATACACCAACATGTCCATGTAGCCAGTAGGCGCAATCACTGGATCGTCGAGACTCGCGAACTGCGTTAGCGGCTCCCAGGTCCACAGCTCGACGTCGTTCGTTTGCGTCGGGTAGGGCCAGAAATACAGCTTTTCAATCGGGCTGTCGTTGTCGGGATAGATATACAGGGGAATGGTGCTCGGCATCTCGCGAACGACGATGCTCGCCCATGCCGAATCCTGGCGAATCACCTTCAGTGGCAGGAACACCGGAGAAGGGCTAGATGTAAGAATCAATCGCGCATCTTGAATATAGATCGGCCGCGGCGCGTTGAAATCGGCGATCGTCAAACCCAGCGGGTCAATGCCGATCGTGTAGAACTTCTTCGGCGGGCTCAGCGTGTAGCGCGCCGGCTGCACGGTATAGATCGCGGAACGGTTGATGTTGAGGCTGTCCAGAAGCCCGTTCAAAGAGATCAACGCATCAACATACTGCTCGGGGTTGGGCGTGCGGCCAGGTCCGCCCGTGACGCGCGCCAAGCGCAGCGCGCGGTACAGAATGCAGTCCTTGACTTTGATGGACGCAGAACCTCCCGGCTGCGTCCGGTCGGGACTCCAGATCACGCCCGACATGGCTACTTACTTCGCTTTCTTCTCGCGGGCCTTTTTGTCGATCGCCGCTACCTCGAGCTTGGTAGCGTCCAGCTCGGGCTCCGCGGGCGCGTCCGTTGGATATGGATCGAGCCGGTACCCCATGGAGAGCAACGCTTCCATCTCTGGCTGATTGCGGGCGGTTTTATACGCGCGGTTTTCATGGTCGTAGAGCATGCGCGGAAACGCCTGATGCTGGTATGGCCCATCAGCCCCGGGCGTTCCTGGCGCGAGTGTGTGGCGCCGCGGCGGCTTGTTCAGGTCGAACTCGGTCATCGGTGCCTGTTGCGCGTCGTGCTGCGCGATGATCATTCTCATGCGCTGGATGTCTTCAGCGCTCAATTCGTGGGGTGTCATAGGTGTTGGCAGTCCGTATACCGCGGCTTCAGCTTCACGCTTCTGCTGCGCTGTGAGGTTTGAATGATGGCTGGGGGCCTCATTGATGGGCATAGAACGAAAACCAAATGCAAAACAGGAGGACTGCCAGCAAGATTAGTCCTCGCAACAGCCCCCCTTCTTTCACTTTTTGTCGGGATGTTTGGCTGCCGGTGCTACGGCGGCCGGCGCGGACTTGCTGGCGGATGCGGGCGGCGGCTGTGGCGGCTGCGGCACTTCCTCAGACCAGCCTTCCTCTTCTTTTTTGTCCTGTTCTTCCTGATTGGAGACGGTGATGTGCTGTACTTCGCCGGTAGGCGTTTTGGGTTCGGCCGAGAGTGCCACCTTATACAGCATTTTTGGGAATTCCTGAACCACGGGCTTATCGGGTTCGGCTGTGCTTTGTGTGCTCATGCTTTATATAGATCCTTTTCAGAGGTAGAAAAACGGGGCGCCCCAAGTGAGGAAGAGCGCCCCGACGAGAAGTTGGCTTCTGGCAGAGATTCGCTAATAGGTAGGAGCGCCGAGCGAAACGACCAAGTACGCTTCCTGGCCCAACGTAACGTTCGTGAAGATCAAGCGAAACAGATGATCAGTCAGTTGCGCTGTGGTCATCGTTCCACTGAGCGTCCC
>Ga0126383_10000609_pt1 | contig 20413 bp, 18 predicted proteins | sample PanSoiMetPlot_35_FD_96882 | JGI IMG/M metagenome (GOLD analysis project Ga0126383, IMG submission 96882) | Tropical forest soil microbial communities from Panama - MetaG Plot_35 | ecosystem: Environmental > Terrestrial > Soil > Tropical forest > Bulk soil | place: Panama | collected 2016-02-17
GGGGTTGTTCTTGTAGGAAACGAGGCCGCCGTGTGCCTGCGTGCGCTCCACCAGGGACTCGATCTGAGCCTCGCTCAGAATGCCCCGCGCAGGGTTCACCCCGATTCCGTCGTGGGAGGCGAGAAAGTTGAGGAACGTCACCGCTTGCGATGGCAGCGCCAGCGACGCTGCCCAGCGGCTGAGAGCCTCGGCGCTGCCCGCCGACAGCGCGTGCAGGACGAGTGGCGGAAGCGCGAAGTTGTAAACGAGCTGCGCTTCGTTCAAGCCATCCCCGAAGTAGGACACGTTGTCGCGGTGGGGGACGTTGGTCTCTGTGATCAGCATCACTTGCGGCGCCACCTCGTCGAGCAGCGAGCGCCAGAGCTGGACGATGCGGTGTGTTTGTGGGAGGTGAATGCAGGGCGTGTCGATCTCCTTCCAGAGGTAGGCGATTGCATCCAGCCGTATGAATCGAGCACCCCCCGCGACGTAGAAAAGCAGGACATCGATCAGCGAAAGCAGCACCTTGGGCTCGTGGAGGTTCAAATCCACCTGGTCAGCGCTGAACGTTGTCCAGACCTTCCTCTCTCCTGCGGCAGTTGTGAAGGGCGTGAGCAAGGGAAGCGCGCGTGGCCGCACGACCTTGCTGAGATCCGGGGCGTCATCGACCGTGATGAACCAGCTCCGGTACCGTGGATCGTCGCGGAGGAAGCCCCGAAACCATTCGCTTTCAGCTGAGACATGATTGAAGACAGCGTCGAACATGAGCTGAAACCGCTCCCCGATGCGGCTGACGTCGTGCCACCCACCCAGACCGGAGTCGACCGCGTAGTAGTCGACGACTGAGAAGCCGTCGTCCGAGGAATATGGATAAAAGGGCAGCAGGTGAACAGCGCTCACCACGCCCGACACGTGCTCGGCCAGGAAGGCGCTGAGTGTCCGGAGGTGCGGCGCACCTACCTCGCGTACCTGATCTCCGTACGTGATCAGAATCGAGTCGCGCTGCGTCAGATGGAGAGTCGAGTTCCGGTCGGGGGGTCGGGAGGACACCTGCAAGTGGTGCGCCATCAGCTGCCGGACACGCGGCTCAATCTTGGCGGCCGTCGCGGCGCCGTAGAGAAACTCGAGGTGGTCTGCGATCGTTTGGGTCATCCTGTTCGTCAGTCAGCGCCGTCCGATAGAGGCGGCGCCAGCCCCTCACTCCAGCACATATATATAGCGACGCCCTGATAGTGTGGACCGCACCAGCGCGCCTCCTGGCGGGCGGCTATCATGCTTGTGGACACCGCAACCGACCAGCAACGCCCTGATCACGACCCTGCAAGGAGACCCAGATGACTACCAGCACCAAGTCGCCCAAGCGTGCGAATTCGACGACCGCAGCCCGCGGGCGGCCGAAGAGCCGAGCCACGGATTCCCGGCCCGGCGCTGTGCCCAGCCCGGAGATGGTCAACCTCTTCGAGGAAGCCCCAGCTCCGACCGGGCTGCTCGCCAAGGCCTGGGTCCGGAATGTCGCCTACGACAAAAAGGTCTGGCTGGATGTCGACCTGCTCGGTCAGGCCGGCGAGCCGCTCCACTCCGATATCTTGCCCCTGCGGTACCTGGAGCCGGCCGGGGGAAGCGGAGATTTCTTCCTTGCAGACGTCCCCTTTCCGGCGCCGGCCCGCACGGCCCGGAGGGCGTCCGCCCACGAACTGCGATACCGGCTGTACTACGAGGTCGAGGGCCAGACCTTCACGGACGGCCTCTGCCACCACCACCGGCTGTAGCGCCCAGGACCCGTTCTTCTCGAGAAGTCCAGAACGTAGCTCAGCTGGATCTTCTGCAAGCGGGTGGAAGCCGTCGGCAGGGGCCAATGGCCACGCCGACCGGGACCCCCTGCCGACGTCCGCCCCACGTCAGTCCTGGCCTGACCCTCCTATCAGAACGGTGCAGGATGCCGGGCGCGTCACTGCGGCAGCGAGGTCGAGGAGGCATCGGGGATCGGGTCGATGCGCCTTCACGGTCTTCCCCACATGTCCACGCGTGCCTCTGACTCGGGCTGGGTTGCCGCCGGAGCGGGTATGCTCGATGGCCGGCGGGCGGTGGCTTAGCCCGGAAAAGCGCCTGGTTTGGGACCAGGAGATCGGCGGTTCGAATCCGCCCCGCCCGACCAACCCACTTCGCGCCAGCGGTTTTGAACTCGTATGAGCCGCCACGCAACCGTCCTGGAGGCGAAGGGGGAGGGCGTGGAGCCCCCTGGAAACTGCGCGAGAGTTAAGAAGAGGCTTGCACACTGGCCTACTGATCTGGAGGTGGCGCGCGCAGTTTCCTTGTCAATTAGCGGAGGGATCTGAAGCCCGCGCGGACCTCTTCTGAAAAGAGTTGCGGCTGCTCCCAAGCGACGAAGTGACCGCCTCGGTCGAGCTTGTTGTAGTGGATGAGATTGTGAGGATACGCGCGCTCTGCCCAGCTCCGCGGGGCTTGATAGAGCTCGTCGGGAAAGACGCTCATGGCAAACGGAATCGATATGTTCTTGGCGTCGAAGAAGTCTGCGTTGTTCTGGGGGCTAGTTGGCCAGCTAGACGTATGTAAGGCCAGCGCTGTCCCCAATGGACGAAGGACCTGGGCCTGCCTAAAGACAAGAACTTTGCCGTGTACACGCCTCGGTGCGGGCAGTAATCGATAGCTCCCGTTGTCGGTACCATGGCGCGCTTGGAACATGCGTACGCTCTCGACACGCCGGAGCCAGCCTCCTATGACAAAAGGTTCGCACTGATAGCGAAGTTTCTGAGCCCAACCGCCTTATCTACATCTCGGCAGAACTGTGCCAGGTCGCCCCGATTCAAGCTGTGCCAGCAGATTGTCTCGCTGAGCGCGACAGCTCGGTGTGCAAGCGGACGCAGTCTCGTCGCCGAGCAGTTTTCAACCTCTCGCCTGAGATCGCGAATGGCCGAGGCGAGTGACTCATCATCGACGGGCTGCAGGTTGCCGAGCCACGACGTGAGCTCGCCAACTACATATTGCTGGGTCACCGATAGCAGGGCGCAGACACACTGCTGACTTCAAGGGCCTGCCTTCCCATTATCGACTGACAGCCAGGCGGACCGCTCTGGGCGAGTTGCGGATCGACACTGAACAGCCCCTCGGAACCGAACGGAACGGGAGCGGCCCGCCTCAAGCGCCTGGCGGTAGCAGCGGTTCACGCTGCCGAGCACCTGCCTCCGATGTCAGACCGGCCTCGGGAGCGCCAGCACGACCGGGTCGGCGCTTTGCTCCGCGTCGCCCCCCGCCGGCGTCTTGTCCACAAGTCGAGCGTCCCGCTCGGCACGAACTGCTGCCAGGGCCAAGCGGCACCCAGCCGCAGGAGCGTCCGGACCTGTCGGATTGCGTCACCCGCCCGTAGCGTCAGAGTCGACAGGTAGTCCAGGAGGTATGAGAATGACTGTGGAGTCTGGTGACTTGCCGGCGGATCGTCGTGGGCTTAGATGCATCGCCGGCCTCGGAGGCAGCGGTTCGGTGGGCCATCGCCTATGCCGGGGCGGTCGGCGCTGAGGTGGTGGCGGTTCACGCACTCGAGGCCCCGGTCTACTTTTCCCATCCCTACAACGAGACTTGGCCTGTTGTGGTCGACTCGCTCCTTCGAGGCGGCGTCAGGAGGCGCTTCGAGGAGGACTGGTGCGCGCCGCTGGCCGCGGCCGGCGTTCTCTACCGCAGCGTCATGGCCGATGGCCGGGCGGCCGACATCCGGCTCGACGTCGCCGATCGCGAGGCCGCGGAGCTCATCGTAACCGGTCGCCGGGGACTCAATCCACCGGGCGAGCTGGTGCTGGGCAGCGTCAGCCACCACCTGGTCCACGGCTCGAGGCGACCCGTGGTCCTCGGGCCGGGCGAAGAACAAACGGCCGCGTAGGGTGTGTGATTGACCTCCCGAGCCTGGCAACCTGAGGCCGGGCCTCGACTAAGATCGCGCCAGGGGAGCATGGCACGCCCGATTTACACCGAGACCCCCGAGCAGCTTCTCGAGGCGATGCCCGACGCCATCGTGATGGTTGGCGGGGATGGCCGTGTGGTGCGGGTCAACCGGCTGGCGGAGTCCCTTTCCGGCTACTCGCGCGAGGAGCTGATCGGCCTGGCCGTCGAAGATCTTGTGCCCAAGGCGCTCCGTTCAGCCCACCTGGCCCACCGTGCCACCTACCAGCGCCACCCCTCCGTGCGGTCCATGGGCACCCACCTGGACATCCGTTTTCGGCGTAAGGACGGCAGCGTCTTCCCGGCCGACATCGCGCTCAGCCCGGTGAGGACGGCGCAAGGGGTGCTGATCGTGGCCTCAGTGCGGGATATCACCGAGCGGAAGCGCGCGGAGGAGGAGTTGCTCCACGCACAGGAGCAGTTCCGCCTTGTGGTGGAGGGTGTCCACGACTACGCCATTTTCATGCTGGACCCGGCGGGCCGCATCAGCACGTGGAGCCCCGGCTCGGCGCGCCTCAAGGGCTACGAGGCGGACGAGATCATCGGTCGCCACTTCTCGGTCTTTTACCCGGAGGCGGACGTGAACGCCGGGAAGCCGGCGCGCGAGCTCGCGACCGCAGCCGAGACCGGGCGCTACGAGGAAGAGGGCTGGCGGATACGCAAGGACGACTCGCGCTTCTGGGCCAGCGTCATCATTACCGCCATCCGCGATCATGCCGGCAAGCTGCTGGGGTTCGCCGAGATCACGAGGGATATCACCGAGCGCAAGCGCCAGGACGAGCGGCTCAAGGCGGTCCTCGAGGTCGCCCAGGCGACACTCGAAGGGCGCAGCGAGAATGAGCTGCTCCGACTCATCGCGCAGAGAGCCCGCACGCTCGCCCAGTCCGCCCTGAGCACGATCATGCTCGTCGATCCTGACGAGCAGATCGTGACCATCGCTGCCGGCGACGGCCCACGAGCGGCCGCGATCATTGGAAGGCAGTTCCCGCTCGCCGGTTCCATCACTGAGCGGGTGCTGGCTTCGGGCCGTTCGGCCGTGCTGGACACAAGGCCGGCCGCGTCAGGCGAGCGCGCGGCCGTGCTGGACGCCGGTGGCGCCGGGCCCTCTGTGACGCTGCGGCTGGCATCGGGCGAGCGGGTGATTGGGGGCCTCGGGGTAACGAACGAGCCTGGCGACCGGGTGTTCACGGACGGCGACCGCGAGCTGTTGGAGCTCTTCGCGGCTCAGGCGGCGGTGGCCATCGACTACACGCGTGCCCGGGACGACTTGCAGCGTCTGGCAGTGTTCGAAGACCGGGAGCGCATCGGCCGTGAGCTGCACGACGGTGCCATCCAGGCGCTCTTTGCCGTGGGCATGGGCCTGCAGGGCATGGCCATCATCACGAGCGACGCAGCCTTACGCGAGCGGCTCGAGAAGGCCGTCGACCAGGTCGACGATGTGATCCGCGACCTCCGCAACTACATCTTCGGCCTTCGGCCCGGGCTGGCCGCCGACCGCACTCTCAACCGAGCGCTTCGCGACCTCGCAGAGCAACTGGAGCGGCAGCACGGGGTGGTGTGTGCCGTCGACGTGGACGAGACGTCGGCTGCTGTGCTGGCCGGCCGGGCCGCAGATGTCGTGCAGGTGGCTCGGGAGGCGCTGTCCAACGTCGGGCGCCACGCTCACGCAGCGACGTGCCGGCTCTCGCTGCGACCAGAGCCGGGCTTCGCGGTGCTGGTGGTCGAGGACGACGGCCGGGGCTTTGTGCCGGGCGAGCGCAGCAGTGGGTGGGGGCTTCGCAATTTGAGCGAGCGCGCGGCCGCAATGGGCGGGTCGCTAGAGGTCGCCTCCGTGCCCGGCGGGGGGACGACAGTCCGCCTCCGCATCCCGACGTAAGGGTCGCGAAGGTTGGGGCCGTTGGACCTACGGCGTGGAGGCGTAAACGAAAGACTCCGGCGGCGATCGCCGGAGCCTCTTCCTCTTGGGAATGCGATCAGGCGGGGATCATCCGCGGTTCCGTGACCCTCGCTGGGCGGGGCGCCACCAGCAGCTCATACACCAGGGTGCAGAACACCCCGGTCGTAGCGATCGTCAGGCCGATTGCCGCGTAGAAGGCGTACAGACCGACCTGCGACCAGCCCCACGCGTACAGCAGCAAGCCGCGCAGGGTCTCGCCCCTGAACAGGGTGTTCGCCTGGGCCGAAAGCGTCGCGTTCTTCGGATCCGCCAGCGAGGCCGCACTCACCTGCGAGTAGGTCTGGCCGTTGGCGACTTTGGTCAGGTGAATTCCGATGAAGTCGTTGGCATAGACGCGTGCTTTGTCGCCGGTATCGACTTGCTGGCCGGCGTAGTTGCGGATCTCCGCCGGGAACTCGGCCGGGTCGAGCGCGCCGCCGGCCTTGATCTCAGTCGGGGGCGGGAAAAAGATCTTCTGGGCCACCAGCTGGTCACGCACCATCCCGTTCACGAAGCTGCTGCCCCAGAACAGGAAGCCCGTGCATAAACCCAGCACCAGCACAAGGACCACCTGCAGGGTCACGATCCTCCACCGAAGTTCCTTGGTCACGATTTCGTCCTCCTACCCGAGTTCTGGTTGTTCGTAGTCGAGCGGGCGCGAGCCCCAGCTCATGGCTCCAGTCAAGCGGGAGCCCTGGGTCTTCGCGACCGCCGACCGGCCCTCCAGCAGAGGGACCTGGTCCCCCTATGTCCCGGGACCCAGGAATTGCCGTGCTGCGCACTGGCAGCCTGAGGAACCAGGGGTTGCCCGACTCTCCAGCGTGTCCAGGTCGTCGTCGACATCGCCGAGCCCTTCGGTGGGCGCCTCGGCTCAGGTCTGTTCGGCGCGATGGAGGGCGCAATGATCAGCTAAACCCCCCGGTCCACACCGCGCCGGCTTAGCCCCCTTGGTCCTAGTCTCAACTCAGACACGCCTGGGCACGGCGCCCGTCAGCGTCAAGACGAACTTCATGGCCTTGTGCCCGCCGTCCGCGACAGGCTCGAACATCAGCGGACAGCCACCGGGGATCACGCTGATTCCCCGCTGCCGCCCGTAGGCGGTGGCCGCAGCGGAAACGCTCCCTCCGCCTACCGAACGGTGCATCCACACGTGCTTGATCCCTAGCTCTGCGCACTCGCGCATCGTGGCCTCCGCGGTCTCTGGCCTGGTACCGATTACGACCGCAGCGACCCCGCCCGGGATCGACCCTAGATCGGGATAGCACACGTCGCCTTCGACGCGGCCGGCATTGGGATTGACCGCGAATACGTCATAGCCCCGTTCCCGCAGACGCTGATACACCACGTTGCTGCCGTGGCCCTGCGGGCTCCTCGACACGCCGGTTACCGCGATCCGCTTGTTGGCCAGGAACTCCGAAGCCGCTTCTCTGATCGGTTGCATCCTCGCCACGGTTTGCATCGCCACGACCTCCTCGATGTGTTTGAGATTCACTGAACGCCTGGATCAGGCAGGGCGCGACGGCCTAAGAGCCCTCATCGGCCGGGACCCCCTGGCCGGTCCGTGTCATGTGACGTTGGCTCTCAGCCAGGCCGCGTGCAGCTGTGCCCAGGCGCAAGCCATTCCACGCTCGATCACGTCGACGACATGGACGGCAGGTGGGATCCGCCTGTGCCACCAGATTGAGCCGCCCCGCATACGAGAAGGCGACGAATGACACCGGGACGTGTGTGCATCGGCGCGTCGCGACTCTCGAACGCCAGGTTGCTCCAATCCACCAACGTCAAGCGGCGCAGTTCGGGCCTATTCAGGTCAGGCTTGGAGCGGAGTGATGTGACCTGGCAGTGCCGTTCGGCCCGCTATTCGCCGGCACAGCGGCTCTTTTCCACCTCCCAGATCGGTTGGACACTGAAGGTGCAAACGACAGGAGGTCAGGCAATGTCGGCGAGTCATCAGAAGAAGACCATCGTTGTCGGCGTGGATGGCTCCGACCAGGCGACCGCAGCGCTCGATTGGGCGATTCGACTCGCCGGGCCACTGAGCGCCGAGATCGTGGCCGTCTTTGCGGTCTCGCCGCCCAGCTACTTCGGATACGGCTACGAGACGGTTCCGCCATCGCTCGACCCGAAGTGGCGGGCACAGGTACACAGCGATATGGAGCAGATCTGGTGCCGCGCCCTTCGCGAGTCGGGTCTGCCGCACCGGATGGTCATCGAGGACGGCCGCCCCGCCCGGGTCATCGCGGACGTCGCGTACCGCGAGGACGCGGATCTGGTCGTTGTCGGTCGGCGAGGTAGGGGCGGCATAGTCGAGCTGCTGCTTGGCAGCGTCAGCCACGAGCTCACCCATCAGTGCGATCGACCCGTGATGGTGGTCTCTTGCAACAAGTTGGCGGCGAAAGGGCGGGCAGCCGCAGGACGGCCGCGGCCGCTCGGGGCCCGTCCTGTCCGGCGCCAAACGTCACATTCGCGCTCCGACGCCGAGCCCAGGCGGCGGCTCCTGCTTTAGTCACCTCGCTCAGTTTCCAGGTGAGCTGACCAGGAGCGCTGGTCTGCGACCATTAGCCACGATGCGTGTGATCGCCTTCCGATGGAGGCGCCAACCCAGGGAGGTGACGCTCAGATGAAATATGCGCTGGTGCTCGGCGGCGGCGGCATCACAGGGATTGCGTGGGAGACGGGTCTACTCAAGGGATTGCGCGACGCTGGCGTGGATCTCACTGGTGCTGACCTGATCGTGGGGACTTCCGCGGGCTCCGTGGTGGGAGCGCAGGTCGCGACAGGGGTACCCCTGGATGAGCTGTACGCACGCCAGCTGCAACCCGTCAACACCGCTGTGGAGCGCGCGCCCGACATCGGCCCTCTCACCGAATTCTTTTCCGCGGCCCGCTCACCTTCGGCTCAAGGATGGGCAAGACCCACCAGGGAGGTGCTGGCATGGCTCGGCGAGCAGGCTCGTGCAGCTGCCACAGGCCTCAGCGAAGGGAGCCGCCTCGAGGCGGTCATGGCGCGGCTTCATATCCATCATTGGCCCGAGAGGCGTCTGCTGGTCACGGCCGTCGACACCGAGGACGGTTCCTTCGTGGTCTGGGACCGAACATCCGGCGTCGCGCTGCCGCTGGCTGTTGCTTCAAGCTGTGCCGTCCCCTGGGTCTATCCGCCCGTGACGATCAACGGCCGCCGTTACATGGATGGCGGTGTCCGCTCGACGACGAATGCAGACGTCGCCGCCGGCTACGACCTGGTCCTGATCGTCGCGCCCATGGGAGCAGTCGTCTCCGCGGCGCTCCAAGAGGAGGTCGCGGAACTGCAAGACGCTGGGAGTGCGGTCGACGTCGTTCTGCCCGATGAGGCGGCCCTTGACGCGATCGGCCCCAATCCGCTCGACCCGGTCCGCCGGCCTGCGGCAGCCGCGGCCGGTCTGGCGCAAGCCAAGAGCACGGCTGAGACAATCTCGGCAGTCCGGAGGCGCCTGCTGTGAGCGACCGGTCTCAAGCGATCGACCGCTATATCGACGATCACTTGGAGGGCTGGATCGCCGAACTGACGGAGCTCTGCGCGATCCCAAGTGTCTCGGCTCGCCACGAGGGGATCGAGCAATGCGCCGGGCTCGTGGCTGAGCTGCTGCGCCGGCGCGGTCTTAACGTTCGGGTCGAGCCGAGCTCAGGGCATCCGGTGGTGCTGGCCCATGGGGACGGCGTCCGCTCCGACAGGACAATGCTGTTCTACAACCATTACGACGTTCAGCCGCCGGAGCCTCTGGAGCTCTGGGACAGCCCACCGTTTCGAGCAGAGGTCCGAGGCGGGCGGCTCTACGCTCGCGGCGCCAAGGACGACAAGGGAGAGCTGCTGGCCCGGCTGGCCGCGATCGACGCTCTGCTTGCCGTTGACGGTGGCCTGCCTTGCATGGTGACCTGGCTGGTCGAGGGGGAGGAAGAGGTCGGCAGCAACAGCCTCCCCGAGCTCGTTCACAGGTTCGCTGACGAGCTTCGTTGTGACGGCGCGATCTGGGAGGAGGGGGGAATCGATGCCGACGGCAGGCCACGCATCTCACTCGGCGCCCGCGGCCTGCTCTACGTCGAGCTGAGCGCTCGTGCGCTCTCACGTGACGGCCACTCTGGCAGCGCCAACCTGCTGCCGAACGCTGGGTGGCGACTGGTCTGGGCGCTAGCCACGCTAAAGGACCAGAGCGAGCGGGTGCTGATCCCCGGTTTCTATGATGCAGTGCGCCCGATCTCGTTGCGCCAGCAGGAGCTTCTGGAAAAGCTGCCCAGCCAGGAGCAGGAATACAAGCAGGCCTTCGGATTGGAGCGGCTGCTCCTTGACCGCAGCGGCGATGCCGTCAGCGCGGCGCCGTTCGACCCCACCTGCAACATCGCCGGTCTGACAAGTGGCTACCAGGGCCCTGGCTCCAAAACCATCGTGCCTGCTGTGGCCTCGGCCAAGGTGGACTTTCGCCTGGTGCCGGACCAGGACCCGCTCGACATTGCCGAGAAGCTGCGGTACCACCTAGACGCGGAGGGCTTCAGGGACGTGGATATCGAGATCCTGGGACCGGAGCGCCCGGGCACGGTCGATCCCGATGCACCACTGGTGCGGCTCTGTGCCGAGACGGCCGAGGAAGTCTACGAAAAGCCAGCCTTACTCCAGCCGTTGACCGGAGGAACAACGCCGAAGTACCTGTTCACAGAAAAGGGGGTGCCGGTGGTTGCCCCGGGTGTTGGCTTCGGGGCCAGTAACCTGACTCACAGCCCGAACGAGAACGTGCGCCTCGTCGACTTCAAGAGGGCCGCCAGCCACGTGGCGCGGCTGCTGGTCAGATTCGCAGATGCCTGACCCGACAAGCAAAGGGGGTGGCAGGCCCGAGGCGGCGCGCTAAGCCCGCCTCATCGCGAAGGCCGCGCAGGTGGGGACCCGGCTCAGGCCTTCCCGGGCGAGCCTGAGACCCCTGTTGCGCAGCAGAACCGTCGCCGCTCAGATGGCTTCAGTGCCCGGCTTCGACCTCGCCGAGATCTTCGCCTGCAGGTAGCGGGTCGAGGGTCGTCACAGGGTTCAGGGCCTCGCCAGTGGCAGATCGTCCGTAGTAGCCGATTGCTGCTCGACCAAGCAGGGTGACCGCAGCCCAGTCGAAGCCGGCGCCGGCCGCGACGCCGATTGCAAGTGGCACGATCCGGCCTACCGATGCCGCCGCTCGTATGGCCATGGCGCGGCCCAGGACTCTGACCATGACGTCGCTGCCCGCTCTCACCAGCCACCGGGCCGGCGTGTGCCTGAAGGCTGAAATGGTGATCCGCTCGCCCCCGGCCACGAGAACGTTGTCGCGCAGCTTGACGGCGCCGCCCGCCACACCGATCACGGCCAGGGCTTCCAGCAGACGGTCGTCTGAGCCGCTCAGCTCCTTGCCGTGAATCATGGCGATGCCGAGAACCAGCTCGGCCTCTTGCTCCATCGCGAAGAGGCCCTGACCGGTAACGGTACCCAGCGCAATCACCGTGCCGATGCCAGGTGCGATCGCGGCCACGCCGCTGGCCGCGCCGGTTGCGGCTACCCTTGCTCGGGTTCGACGAATCAGGAGTTTCGACAGGGCTGCTGGACTGAGGTCAGGGTTCTCATCTCGCAGTCGCTCGACGCGCTCCCGGATGGCCGGTTCGCGGTTGTGAATCACCGTGGCCAGAGCCCGCAGCGCAGGCCGGAGCTGTGGGGGCAGATCACCCAGGTCCATATCGCAAAGCCTATCCGGAGCGTGGCCCGGCGTCAGATGTCAAGGCCACGGTACGCTGACGGTTGAACTGTCCGCAGCGTCAGGGAGGTGAGAGACCATGACCGAGCTGGACTCCACGACCATCGAAACCTGCCCCTATTGTGGTCGCGAACGGGAGCAGTGGACTGAGAACGACGGCGACGGTGTGATCGGCGGCGGTCTGACCTACTGTTCGCAAGACTGCCTGGTCCGGGACCAGGCCCGGGGCTGAAACTGTCGGTGTGATCGACACCGACGCTCCGCTGAACGAAGAGGACCTCGACCCCGATCCCATCGTCGAATTCGATAGGTGGTTCCGCCTGGCGGAAGAGGTCGGGGAACCGCAGCCGAACGCCATGGCGCTGGCTACGGTGACGGCCGCTTGTCAGCCTGCCGTGCGGATGGTCCTGCTGTATCGTGTCGACGCCCGTGGATTCGTGTTCTTCACGAACTACGACAGTGACAAGGGAAGTGACCTGGCGGCCAATCCCCGGGCAGCCCTTGCCTTCTACTGGCCGCGACTGCACCGGCAGGTCCGGGCGTTCGGCTCGGTCACACGGACAAGCCGCGAAGAGTCACAGGACTACTGGGGAATGCGGCCGTACGGCAACCGGATTGCAGCGTCAGCTTCGGCTCAAAGCCGTCTGCTGGCCAGCCGCGCTGTGCTGGAAGCCGAGGTGGCTCGACTGGAGCAGCTGTATCCGGACGGCCCGCCACTCCCAGGCTTCTGGGGTGGTTACCGGGTTGCGCCGGAAGCCATCGAGTTCTGGCAGGGCAGAACCAACCGGTTGCACGATCGTCTCCGATACGTGTGCGACGTAGCCGGTTGGCGGGTGGAGCGCCTGGGGCCGTGAGCTTCAGCGGCCGCTCGAGTGGAGCCAGCCCGACTGGGCTGGCTCCACTACCCGGGCGGGGCGGGCCGGTCTCGGGTCAGCTGCAGCCCGTGGTCGCGCCGCAATTCATGCACTTGTAGCAGGCGCCGTTGCGGACTGTGATGGCACCACACTCTGAGCAGGCCGGAGAGTCGGCGTTGACCACGAAGGTCAGCTTCTGAGTAGGGCTGGCCTGACCGTTGCGGGCCGGCTTCTGCGCAGGCTTTGCGTGGACCGCCGGTGTGGGGGCCTGCTCCGATGGAGGCGTGAGGTCGCGGCGCAAGATGCCGACGGCTTCCTGATCCTCAGGGTCCAGAAACCGGCTGGCCAGCCAGCGGAAGATGTAGTCGATGATCGACTTGGCGATTGGGATCTCCGGGTTCTTCGTGAACCCGCTTGGCTCGAATCGCACGTGGCTGAACTTGTTGACCATCGAGCGCAGCGGAACCCCGTACTGGAGTGCCATTGAGGTCTGGAGTGCGAAGGCGTCCATCAGCCCCGAGATCGTCGAGCCCTCCTTGGCCATGGTCAGGAAGATCTCGCCAGGTGTGCCGTCGTCGTACAGCCCCACGGTCACGTAGCCCTCATGGCCCTGGACATCGAACTTATGGGTGAGCGAGCGACGCTCGTCAGGAAGCCGCCGCCGGACTGGCCGTGCCTCGGTGGCCGACTCCGGCGCGGTGCCGGGCCTGGTTCGCCCATCGTCCCGCGACGTGGATAGAGGCTGAGAGCGCTTGCAGCCGTCCCGATAGATTGCGATGCACTTGAGCCCGAGCTTCCAGGACTCCATGTAAGTGGTGGCGATGTCCTCGACGGTGGCCTCGTGCGGCATGTTGACGGTCTTGGACTGAGAGCCCGAGACGAATGGCTGCACCGCAGCCATCATGCGGACGTGGCCCATCGGCGCGATGGACCGGACTCCGCTGACCGGCTTGAAAGCGCAGTCGAAGACCTTGAGGTGCTCGTCCTGCAGGTGAGGCGCACCCTCAATGGTGTCGCGCTCGTCGATGTACTCGACGATGTCCGTGACCTGGCGCTCGGAGTAGCCGAGCTTGCGGAGCGCCTGGGGAACTGTGTTGTTCACGATCTTGAAGAGGCCGCCGCCGACCAGCTTCTTGTACTTGACCAACGCCAGGTCGGGCTCGATACCGGTGGTGTCGCAATCGAGGACGAGTCCTGTTGTGCCGGTCGGGGCGATGACGGTGGCTTGAGCATTCCGGTAGCCGAACTGCTCGCCGAGGCGCACAGCCTCGTCCCAGCTGGCACGAGCAGCTCCCACGATCTCTTGCGACTCGCCGTCGAGGCTCAGGCCCCAGGCGGCATCCCTGTGCTTTTTCATGACGCCCAGCATCGGCTGCCGGTTCTTCTCGAACTCCGCAAATGGACCCTTGACCTCTGCCATGCGGGCAGAATGGGCGTATGCGCGGCCTGTCATGATCGCCGTGATGGCTGACGCGTAACGCCTGCCTTCGTCGGAGTCGTAGGCATGGCCCATCGACATGATCAGCGCGCCCAGGTTGGCATAGCCGAGGCCGAGGGGTCGCAGGAGCTCGGAGTTGCGGGCGATGGCGGGCGTCGGGTAGGAGGCGCGCGAGACGAGGATCTCCTGCGCCGTGAAGCAGACGTCGACGGCCGTCTCGAAGCGCTCGACGTTGAATCGCCCGTCCTCGTCCTGGAACTTCATCAGGTTGAGCTGGAGCAAATTGCAGGCGGTGTCGTCGACGAACACAAATTCCGAGCACGGGTTGGTTGCGTTGATCCGGCCGGTTCTGGGGACGCAGTTCCAGTCCTGAATGGTGGTGTCGAACTGGACCCCCGGGTCTCCGCAGACCCAGGCTGCCTCTGCGATAGCCCGCCAGACGTCGCGTGCCTTGTGAGTCGCCAGGGGCCTACCGTCTGTGACGGCCCTGACCGACCATTCGCGGTCGCCCTCCACGGCACGCATGAAATCGTCGGTGACGCGGACGGAGTGGTTCGCGTTCTGGAACTGGACCGAGTCGTAGGCGCCACCAGGGACGTTGAAGCCGGCATCGTACCCGGCCTCGATCAGTGCCCAGGCTTTCTTCTCCTCCTCGGCCTTGCACTTTACGAAGTCCAGGATGTCCGGGTGGTCGGCGTTGAGGATGACCATCTTGGCCGCCCGTCGGGTCGTGCCCCCTGACTTGATCGAGCCCGCGAAGCTGTCGTAACCACGCATGAAAGAGACCGGCCCCGAAGCGGTGCCGCCGCCGGCCAGTGTCTCCTTTGAGGAGCGCAGCACAGAAAGGTTGGTGCCCGTGCCGGAGCCGAACTTGAACAGCATGCCCTCGGTCTTCGCCAGTTCGAGGATCGACTCCATCGTGTCTTCGACAGAGTTGATGAAGCACGCCGAGGCCTGGGCGGACCGTCCGGGAACCCCGATGTTGAACCACACCGGGCTGTTGAAGGACGCATGCTGGGTCACCAGCAGCCAGCGCAGCTCCTCTTCCCAGGTGGCGGCATCCTCCTCGCCCGCGAAGTAGGCTCCTTCGCGGCCCCACCCGCTGAGCGTGGTAACCACCCGGTCGACCATCTGCTTCACGCTGTATTCACGCTCGGGGCCGCCGAGGTGGCCGCGGAAGTACTTCTGGGCGACCACGTTGGTGGCAAGCTGCGACCATGAGCGGGGCACCTCAACGTTCTTTTGCTCGAAGAAGACCGCACCTTTCTCGTTGGTGATGGAGGCCGTCCGGCCCTCCCACTCGACGAGGTCATGGGCGTGACTGCCAGCGGGCGTGAAGAAGCGTGCGAAGCGCAGGCCCCTCCGGTGACCGGCTTCGTGGGTCTCGCTCTGAGCGCCTTTGGCTGCGACGTTGGCTACGTGTTTGGCCATCTCTCGGAGAGCCTCCTGTTAGACGTTCGGACCGCGGTCAGCGGGATGCCCGTGGTCCAGAGGGGGACGGATGAGGCCCCAGAGCATGCCCGCCACAGATGCCCCAGGGCCTCCCTCGATGACCAGCTCAGTGTAGCGCGTCCATGGCCTGCCGTCAAGCCCCAAACACAAGATATGTGGGTCAGGCGGGTGGGCAAGCCCAATATGTAGGCACCATTCCTGTGCAAAAGCCTGGGGAAATACCTGTGCGTACACTGCTCAAACCATGTGTCGAGACTGGGGAAGCCGAGGCGCCAGGAGGCACGCGGCAGCCGGGTCAGGTTCCAGCGCCTGCCAGCGCTCGACCTGCCTGCAAAGGCGATCGGCGAGCTCGTCGAAGCGATCGACGATGGCCTGCCGCCGCTCCTCACGAGCGCGCGTACCGTCGGGCGTGGCTGCCGGCGCGACCGGGTAGCGGAAGCCCGGGTCCACACCGTCCCAGACCGCCTCGGCCAGCTCCTCTATGAAGTCCATCTGGTTCTCAGCACGCTCCAGCGTCTCTGGGCTGGCGAGCGCAAGCTCGACGTTGCGTCTCAGCACTCGTAGACCCCACGCGTTCTCGCATCCGGTCACCTCGGCGAGCTCCCTCAGAAGAGCGCACAGGTCGGCGGCGAGGGCCACCAGCTCAGCCACTGGAACCGGAGTCGCTTGAGGTGCAGGCGCCTGTCGCTCGATCTCGTGTTGGGACGTTGCGGCCGGTCGGGATGGCCTGGAGTGGCCTGATCGTCCCTTGGCTCGCTCCACATGATCAGTGTCGGGCCACCAGGCGGACATGAAGCGGACAATGCGCCCGCTCGAGATGAGCATCGGGAGTTCTATCCGCGCGCGGCTGCGATGCGCAGCGGTCGCTCGTCGTCCGAAGGCGATTGAGGGTCATCCAGCACCGGGCGCGTCTCGCGCAAGGGCAGATCCGGCGGTCCGTCGAGGCGACCTGCCGCCTGCGCGCCGTGGACCGACGCCCGAATCCTGGCCGCTACCTGCTTCCCATCCTGGTACGCGTTGCCCAGCATCGTGACAGCCCGCTGCAGCTTGTTCTCGAGCGCTCCATCCAGGGCGTCGAGCTGACGTTCGATCTCCATCAGGCAGGCCTGGAGGTTGTCCATATCCACGCTGCGGGCAAACTGCAAATGGAGCTGATACAGCAGCAGCACGTAGGGCAGCACCATCGAGTAGGCCACGATCATCACGTGCCGCCGGTGGGCTTCGGCAAACGCGGCCCGACACATGGCGTACGCCGCGTCTGGAACGGCCGCGAGGGCGAACGGAGCAGTGGTTGCCGGGTCGATGTACTGGCTGACCTCCTTTACCCGCTTATCGACTTCCCTCTCGACCGTCGCCACCACCTGGCTGCGGCGTGCAGGAGAGAGGTCCGGCTGAGCCAGTTCCTCAAGTGCGGCGCTGGACGTCCACTTGGAGTCGATCGGCAGCAGCTTGCCGCCAGGGAGCTGAAGACCGAACTCGACCACCTTGCCGCCGACCCAGAGATTGCGCTTGAGCATATCCGGGGGCAGATGCCGGAATGCCTCTTCGAGGATGTTCTCGCCTGCCGCGCCACGAGAGGGGCTGCCCGCGATGACCGCTTCCAGCCGGCGCAGGCTCTGCCGTGCGTCTTCCTCGGCCTGCTGGCGAGCGACGAACTCAACGCGCATGCCCTCAAGCAGCGTCTGGGTCTGGTTCAGCCGTTCTCGGACCTCGCTGGACGCCGACTCCTGCACCTGGCCGCCTGTGGCGAGCTGCGCCCGGAGCTGTGCCAGCTCGATGCCCTGTGCCTCCGCCCGGCGGTTGATACTCGCCACCGCATACGCGGTGACGGTCATCCCTGCGACCAGGCATACAAGCAGCAGCGCAAACAGGAGTTCGGAGAACAACATATTGGCAGTGTAGGCTGGTCGGGGTGTTGGAGGCAAGGATTAACATGGTCTCGATGCGCGAGGCGGTTCCAGATCGAATCCCCCTTGAGGAGGTCTACATGCGCATGGCCGAGGAGCTGGCCAAGAGGTCGACGTGCGCCCGGAGCCAGGTTGGGTCGGTGATCACCACCGGTGACCTGACACAGGTGCTCGGGATCGGTTACAACGGCAATGCCCGTGGCCTGCCAAACGCCTGCGACAGCGCCGAACCAGGGCGGTGTGGCTGTCTACATTCGGAGACCAACGCTTTGATAAAGGCCGGCGCCCACGTCGTCGACAAGATCATGTTCATCACGATGTCGCCCTGTGTCATGTGCGCGAAGATGATCGTCAACTCCAACGTCCGGCGAGTGTATTTCCGGACGGCGTACCGGGAGCCGGCCGGCGTGGAAGTGCTGCGTCAGGCCGGGGTGGAGGCCTGCCTCTACGACCGGTGGCGCGATCTCTGGCCCTGAGCCAGGCGAAGCGGACGGCGGGGGCCTGAGCAGGCCATGGGCACAGCCGGAGGTCCAGGAAGTTCCGTCACGACGTATGGCCCGGTTGGTGAACCGCCGAGCAAGCTCCCACGATGCTGTCCTGCGCCGATCGACGGCCTCTGCCAGCGCTGGGTTGGAACCCAGGCACTTCACCTCGGCGGGTCTTCGACGACCTCGAAGCTGCCATCTGGCCGGCGCAGCAGGCGCGGCATGACCGGGGGCGTCTCCTGCCGCCTCCGCAGCCGCATCATGAGCCGGGACACGTCGCTCTCGCCGGCGACCGATTCCAGTATCCGCCGGGTTGCGTGCACGAGCGGCAGGCCGTCAACCCCCAGCGCGCCGGCTGGAGTCGTCCAGGTCCAGCTCACCACCTCCCCCGCTTGGGGGTGGACGGTCTGGCCGGGGGGACGCCTGGCCAGGTAGAAACGGGTGTCGAAGCGGCGAGCCACCGCCTCGGGGGTGATCCATCGGGCCAGGTACACGAGCCGGTCAGCAGCGGGCGTCAGCTCCAGCTCGCGCAGGCCGTCGATCCAGTCGGCGCCCGCGATGAGCATCTCGCGTAGGCGGCGGCACTCTCGGTCGCGGGCGAAGCGGCGGTCGCTCCGGCGGGCCAGGAGGATGCCCAACTCCTCGAACAGCTCGCGCACCGCGGCCGACCGTGATTCGTCCCCAAGCTCGGCGTCCTGGGCGTGCACGGAGCCACCCGGGAACACGTAGGCGCCTGGCGCGAAGTCCGCGCCACCAGGCCGGCGCATCATGAGAACCTGCCATGGCCGCTGGGCGGGGTCGACGAGCAGCACCGTGGCGGCGCGACGAGGGGGGACCGGCATCCCTTCGTTGAGCATGCCGGACAGCCCGGTTGGGATCGTGGGGCGTTGGGTCACCCACCGGCAAGTTTATTGCGCCACCAGGCCACTTAGGATTGCATGCGATGGACCTCGGCCTTCGGGGCGTGACAGCCCTGGTGACCGGTGCCACCAGGGGCATAGGTCTGGCAATCGCTCGAGACCTCGCCGCCGAGGGCGTCCAGGTCGTTGTAGCCGCCCGGACCGAAGCGGACGTGCGGCGGGTTGCGGTCGACATCGGGGGCGTTGCAGCCGCCGCAGATCTGACCACAGAGGAGGGCTGCCAGGCAGCGCTGGCCGCCGCCGGGGAGGCCCTCATCCTCGTCAACAACCTCGGCCTGCGCGCCGGCAGCAGCTGGTTGGACACCGGAGTTGGAGAGATGGGGCAAGCGATGGCCGGCAACCTGTACCCGGCCGTCCGCCTCAGCCTCATGGCCCTGCCGGCCATGCGGCGCGCCCGCTGGGGACGGATCGTCGTCATATCGTCCCTGTACGGCCGCGAAGCGGGCGGCCCACCCGCGTACAACGCTGCAAAGGCCGCCGAGATCAGCTTCGTCACCTCGCTAGCCCGCGAAGTGGCTGGTGCCGGCGTGACGGTGAACGCAGTCGCTCCCGGCTCGATACTGTTCGAGGGCGGTTCCTGGCACCGGCGGCAGCTGGCCGACCCCGAAGGCATCGCCGCCTTCGTTCGGCGGGAGCTGCCGTTGGGCCGCTTCGGCACCCCGGAAGAGGTCGCCAAGGTCGTGTCGTTCCTGTGTTCTCGGCCGGCGAGCCTCGTGAACGGAGCCTGCTGGGCCGTCGACGGCGGCCAGTCCCGAAGCAACCTGTGACGATTCAGGGGGAGGGCAAACCTTGAGCGAATTCACCACGCGTCCGGAGCTGCAGGGCAGCTTCGGCATGGTCGCGTCCACACACTGGCTGGCGAGCGCGTCGGGAATGGCGGTGCTGGAGCGGGGCGGCAATGCCTTCGACGCGGCCGTGGCCGCAGGATTCACCCTGCAGGTGGTCGAGCCACACCTGAACGGGCCAGGCGGCGACATGCCGGCAATCGTCTACAGGGCTGATGGTGACCGGGCGCTGGTTGTCTGCGGTCAGGGGCCCGCGCCCGCGACGGCGACCATCGAGCGCTTCCGCCAGCTCGGCCTGGACATGGTGCCGGGCAACGGCCTGCTTGCGCCGTGCGTCCCAGGCGCCGTTGGTGGGTGGCTGCTGATGCTGCGAGAGCTCGGCACCTGGCGTCTGCGGGATGTGCTCGAATTCGCGATCGGCTACGCGGAGGGCGGCTTCCCGATCCTCCCGCGCATCAGCAACGCGATTGCCAGCATCGAGCGGCTGTTCCGCGAGGAGTGGACGGAGTCGGCGCGGATCTGGCTCGACGGCGGTGTTCCGGCGCCGCGCACACGCTTTCGCAACCCAGCCCTGGCCGCGACGTACCGGCGGTTGGTTGCCGAGGCCGAGGCCGCCGGCCATGACCGCCAGGAGCAGATCGAGGCCGCGCGACGTGCATGGTACGAGGGCTTCGTCGCCGAGGCGATCGACTCCTATCTCAGCGCCGCTGAGGCAATGGACATCACGGGTCGCCGCCACGTAGGGCTGCTTCGCGGCCACGACATGGCCACGTGGATCGCGACCCTGGAGGATCCCGTCAGCTTCGACTATGGGGAGTGGCGGGTCTTCAAGACGGGTCCCTGGGGTCAGGGCCCGGTCTTCCTCCAGCAGCTCGCGCTCCTGCGGGGCTTCGACCTGCGGGGAATGGGGCCTGGCAGCCCGGACTTCATCCACGCCATCGTGGAGTGCGCCAAGCTGGCGTACGCCGA
>Ga0126383_10000610_pt1 | contig 20413 bp, 18 predicted proteins | sample PanSoiMetPlot_35_FD_96882 | JGI IMG/M metagenome (GOLD analysis project Ga0126383, IMG submission 96882) | Tropical forest soil microbial communities from Panama - MetaG Plot_35 | ecosystem: Environmental > Terrestrial > Soil > Tropical forest > Bulk soil | place: Panama | collected 2016-02-17
AAGGTGGATCGAGATGAGCGTCCCGACGTCGACAGTCGATACCAGGCAGCAGTCAGCGCGTTGACCGGGCAAGGTGGATGGCCGCTCACAGCCTTTCTCACGCCGGATGGCAAGCCCTTCTTCGGCGGAACGTATTTTCCTCCGACAGAGCAATATGGGCGGCCAAGTTTCAAGCGCGTGCTTGGCGCAATTGCGCAAGCATATCGCGAGAAGCATGGCGATGTGACCGAGCAAGCAGAAATGGTGGCGGCGACAATCGCTCGTGCGGAATCATTTGCAGGAAACAACGGCCAGGTCACTCCGAAGATCGTTGACGAGCTGGTCGACACATCGCTGAAGATGTTCGACCAGCGCAACGGCGGATTCGGAGGCGCGCCCAAGTTCCCACATCCCTCGGCAATCGATTTGTTGATCGATCATTACGCGCGTACCGGCAACAACGAAGTGCGGCATGTATTTGTCAGCACGCTCGAGCACATGGCCCGCGGCGGCGTCTATGACCAATTAGCGGGAGGCTTTCATCGCTACTCGGTGGATGAACGGTGGATTGTGCCGCATTTCGAGAAAATGTCGTACGACAACTCGGAGCTTCTGAAGAACTACGTGCATGCCTATCAGGCGACCGGCAATCCATTTTTCGCCGATGTCGCACGCGACATCATTCGCTGGATGGACGAGTGGCTTAGTGACCGGGAACGCGGGGGATTTTATGCCTCGCAAGATGCCGATTACTCGATGGACGATGATGGTGACTATTTCACCTGGACCCTCGACGAAGCGAAAGCCGTATTGAGTCCCGAAGAAGCCGAAATTGCCATGCTGCATTACGACATCAACGAAATCGGCGAGATGCACCACAATCCGGCGAAGAATGTGTTGTTCGTCCGCGCCGATGTCGGCGAGACTGCGCGGCGGTTGAGTCTCAACGAGGAGCAGGTTCGTGAGCGTCTGGCGTCGGCCAAGAAGAAGATGTATGCGGAACGGCTGCAGCGGCCCACGCCCTATGTCGATAAGACCGTTTACACGGGTTGGAATGCAATGAGCGTCTCAGCGTATTTGCAGGCTGCGCGCGTGCTCGGGATCGACGATGCCCGATACTTCGCCCTACGCTCGCTTGACCGCTTGCTTGCTGAAGGATGGAATGGCGAATCCGTAGAAGCGTCAAATACCGACTTCCGGCCAACTCTAAAACACGTGGTCGCCTATTCCGATCCGGCGGCTGAAAAGCGGGATGCGGCGGGCGTTCTCGACGACTATGCGTTCACAGTCATCGCCTGCCTTGACGCGTACGAAGCGACCTCGGCGATGAGCTATTTCAGATTCGCGGAGAAGATCGCATCGGCGATGGTTACGGATTTCTACGACGTTGTCTCGGGAGGCTTTTTCGACACCGCTAGTACTGCGGTCGAGCCCAACGGAGAGTCGAAGGCGCTGGGAATCCTGGGAACGATGCGCAAGCCGTTTCAGGATTCGCCGACGCCCGCTGGAAACTCGGCGGCCGCAATCGCGGTGCTGAGGCTGCACTCCTACAGCAACGATCCGGCGGACCGCGAGAAAGCGCAGCGAACCCTGGAAGTCTTTGCCGGCTCGGCGCCGAAGTTCGGGATGTTCGCCGCCACCTATGGCTTGGCCGTCACACATTTCATCCAGCCACATACCCAGGTTGTAATAGTGGGGCGTGACGATGCAGCCGAGCGGCTCTACCGCGCGGCGATCGCGCAGTTCTCCGCTAACAAGGCAGTGTTGTGTTTGCCCCAAAGCTTGGTTGTTGACCAGAATCTGCCTCCGGCGCTTGCTGAAACATTGCCGAATCTTCCGGCACTCAACGAAGGACGCTCTTTCGCGGTCATCTGCTCCGATTTCGCCTGCCAGCCTCCCGTTTTTGAGCCGCGCGAACTAGAAGCGAAACTCGGTTCGGCTTCCCGATCGGCAGCCTAGACTCCAGTAGGGCGCCGGGGCTTCGACTCGCGAATCAAAGCCCCGAAGTCCTTCTCAGAAGTGGAAACCCACTTCCGCCGTGAAGGTGCGCGGGGTCACGTAATGGGTTCCTGTAAAGGTGGAAAGAAAGTTGTAGAGCGCCGTTTTGTTCGTGATGTTAACGGCGGTCAGTTGCAGGCTCCACTTGTACTTATCGCCGCGGAAGAGGTTGTCGTCACCGATCGCCAAGTCGAAAAGATGGCGGGGCGCGATGCGCGGCGGATTGTGGTCGTCGTTCTCAGTTCCCGGCGCAGGAATCGAGATCAGCGTCGATCCATACAGTGATGCCGGGCACAGATTCGCCCCGAGGCTGGAGCTGATTGGAGTGGTCGGAGTTGCGCGCACGCCTCCACAAAACAACCCAGCCTGAAACTGCTGGTTGGGGCTGATAATCGAAGTGTCAACCACCGTATCGGTGCCGGCCGGGCCGTTATTGCAGTTGCCTCCTGCGCACGGCACCGAGCCCGCCACCAATCCGCTGTCATACCGCCAGTTGAAGCCGACCCATGGACCTTTCTTCCACGGTTGGTACTGCAGGTGAGTTGTCTGATTGAATCTCTCGTCGTGATCGATGCGGAACGGCGTGTTGTCGGTCCCGCTGGTTCCGGGCGGGACGGCGCCAGCGCCGCCCAGTTGTGGATTGAAGAACCGCGCGGACACACTGGAGAAGACGAAGAGCGCTGAAAATCCGTGAATGTCAGGAACGCTCACGCGGCCGGCAACGCCGGGAATCTTCGAGTTGTGCCATTCGATCGGAAACGTGAGTGGTGTGGCTCCGAAGACGCCGAAGTCATAGCCGTTGTGCGTGTACTTCCAGATGTACTCTCCGGAAAAAACCAGGTATTTTCCGAAGGCCTGTTGCAGGCCCACGTGGAACTCGTTTCGCCATCCGGGTTCAAAGGGAGTAGTCGAATTCGAAGCACAGACCAGCAACGGATTGAGCACGGGGTTGGCACAGCCTGTGCTGGAAAGGATGAGGTTCTCGTTGAACGGGGTTTCGAGCACCCGAGCATACGACGCGCGAAGCACGGTACTTGTCTTCTTGATGTTGTAAGCCACCCCCATGCGAGGCTGCGGTTCTGCATGCGAAGTGAGGCCGTTATAGACGTCGCCGCGCATTCCGACGTTGAAGGCCCAGTTTCCCTTGCTGATCGCATCCTGCACATAGACCGACAACAGTTTGATGTCGGTGTGCCCGTTGAACGGAAACAGCGAGCCGCCGCGCGTCAAGTCCGCCGACAGCAACAAGGGATTGAACCCGGGATTTGGGAGTCCGCCGGGATTCTGGGCGCCTCCGCACTGAGTTGGGTTCGTCACCTGCGGATTGGTGTTTGGGCTTCCGTCGGCGTTGAAGCAGACAAAATTCAGTGTGGGATCGACAATCCCGAACTTGTTGTTCTCGTCCAGGAATGTCTGCTGGTAGGTGATACCCGCTTTGATGTTGTGAATGCCCTTGGCGTAGGAGATGTCAGAACGTAGGCCCGCATTGGTTAGCGTGCGGTCCTGACTGATGGTCTCTTGTTGCAGGGAAGGGGCGAGATCAGCGAACGGGTCGCCGCTCGGATAGTAGTTGAACTGATCACGCCGCACAAATCCGCCCAGTGTGAACACGGTATTGTTGTTAATCACCCGCGTCCAGGATGGTGCGATGTTGAAGGTCTTAATCTGCGAACGCTGGTCGGTCGGCCCGACGGGCTGGCCATCCGGACCAAGGCCGCCATTATCGACGACAAGACCGTTCCAGGCAGTTGCATTTTGCTGGTCGAAGGAGTTCGGCGTCTGAAACCAGGAGCGGGTGAGACCGAGGTTTACATGCAGCGAATCAACTTTCGACAACTGGTAGTCAAAACGGTCAAATAGATTCTCTTCATTCCCGCGGTCGTGCATGACCGTATATTCGGGAGGGTCCAAAAAGCGCCCGCCGCTGAGTCCACTCAAAGAAATGAAGTTGCCCCACTTCTGCCCTCCATAGCCGAAGTTCAGTCCCGCGTTCGAGGTGCCAAAACTACCGTAAGAAGCCGTGACGGAACCATGGGGTGTAGTCATGCCCTGGCCGGAGCGGGTTGTTACGTCAATCACAACGCTGGTCTTCTCGCCAAATTCGGCAGGCGGAGCGCCGGAGATCACTTCCATCGACTGGATGGAATCGAGCGGGATTTGATTGGAGAAGACCTTGCTTTGCTGATCGGTGATCGGTTGGCCGTCGACGGAGAAGGAATTCTCCGCGTGATCGCCCAATCCGTGAAATAGCCCGTTGGAATCGGCGGCAATTCCAGGCGATGCCAAAGTGACCAGCGAACTGACTGAGGACGACTGGCTTTCGAGCGGCAAGCGATCGAACAGGGACCGATCAACGTCGGTGTGGAAAGTCGAGTCGTTCTCCAGTAGGTCTTCGCCGGAGGCCTCCACGGTCACTGTCTCGGCGGAGGAAGTTACTTGCATCTTCGCGACAACATTCAGGGGCACTACTGAACGAACATCAATGTCCTGGACAAAAGCCGCAAAGCCAGCGGCTGTCACCGTAATGTGATAGGGATTGAAGGGAACATTCGGAATTGTGAACTTGCCCGCGGCATCGCTAGTTGCAGTTCGCGTAAATCCGCTCACAGAGTTTCGGATTTCGACCATGGCGTTCGGCACCACGGCACCAGATGGATCCAACACCGTGCCAGCCACAGTGGAGTAGTTACCCGCTTGAGCGGATAGCATCGAAACGAACGACACAATAAAAATAGTATGGAGAGTCGCGCGAAGCGACTTCCGCAAAGAAGCCAGCATGATTCCTCCACAAGATGTAGGTGTCCGGAGCAGTCCCTTGGGACTGGTGTAATTGCGACGGGACCTAGATCGCTGGAGGCGGCCGTACGCTGAGCGCGAACGGAATGACACGGCAGTCGACCGATATCGGCTTAACTGCAACGGTCGATACCGGAATGAAAATCGCGCTGGTGGGAGCGGAGTCGAACGTGGGTGAAGCAGAATGAGCGGCAACGCACACCGCGCATTTTTCTGCGTCGATCGTGCTGGCATGGTCGTGGATCGCGTAAGCCACCGCCGACCACAGCATGAGCAGTAGACATAACAACGCGATGCTTTTAACTACCGGCCGCAAGAGGTTATCCCCACGTACTTTTCTCGAATCTACAACATCGGATTAGAGGAACGCAATAAAGGCTGCCAGAATGGGCCTCTCCGGTAAACTCGCGCTTCACTGAAGAAGCTTCCGTTTGTTGACGATAACCAGCATAGCCGCCATGTTGCCACTCTTTGACAATCCGACATTGTTTCAGTCGGTTCTCGAGAACCTTCCGGTCGGCATCTACATCGTGGACCGGGAGCGGCGCGTGCGATTTTGGAATCAAGGTGCTGAGCAGATCACGGGCTACCATGCGCACGAAGTCGTCGGCCAAACTTGTCTGGGAAGGCTTGATCACTGCGATCAGCACGGACGTGTGCTGTGTGGAGACCGGTGTCCAATCAATGCGACGTTCCACGATGGACATGGCCAATGCGCCTTTGCATTCTCCATGCACAAAGAAGGACACCGCATCGGCGTCCAGCTTAAGACCGTTCCCATCTTCGACGACGAAGAATTGCTGATCGGTGTCACCTTTCTTTTTCAGGAAGCTTCATCGTCATCTGAATTCGAACCGTTGCGCCACCGATATATGGATGCCTCGATCCGGTAACGGGAATTCCCTCCCAGCGACTCACCCGCGCAGTGTTGTCGGAGTGCATCGAAGGGCTGAATAGCTCGCGATCAGGCTTCGGGTTGCTGTGCGTGCGAATTCTTGGCCTCGAGCAGTTTCGCACCAAGCATGGTCCCGATTCGGTTCTAGCGTTCCTGCGAACGACAGCGCAGACACTGCGTCACACGCTCGAACCCAGCAATTTCGTTGGCCGATGGGGGCAGGACGAATTTCTAGTGGTCCTGGATTCATCGAGCCCGATAACGGTAGCTGCGAAAGCGGAATCCATCTGGCGTCTGCTGAGCCAATCGGAAATCTCATGGTGGGGCGACCGATTCCTGATCGAGTCAGTGGTCGGACACGCCGTCGCACGCCAGGGAGACGATCTGGAACGGTTGTTGCACGAGATGATGCCGGCCCAGCCGGCTCGAACAGCGGCCGCGGCATCGGGCTCGCCGGGCCGCAACGCGGCGCAGGTTTGAGGACTTATGTTTGCGATCATTGGCATTCTCGTGGTATTCGGCGCCATCATCGCCGGATATCTGATGGAGCATGGCAACCTGCATGTCTTGCTGCAGCCAGCGGAACTGATCATCATCGGCGGCGCCGCATGCGGGACAGTACTTGTTGCCAATCCGCTCCACATCCTCAAGCAGATCATCAGTGGGATCAGCGGCGTATTTGGCTCTTCCCGCTATTCTCGCGAGCGCTACACCAATTCTCTAAAGATGATGTACGAATTGCTGAATAAGGCGCGGCGCGAAGGATTGGTCGCGCTCGAAAGCGATATCGAGGGACCCGCCAAGAGTGCTGTGCTTTCAAGATACAAAGATTTCATGAACGAGCAACACGCAGTGGATTTCGTGTGCGACACGATGCGCATGGCGGTGAGCGGCGGCGTCGAAGTATTCGACTTGGACCAGATGCTCGAAGCCGACATGGAAGTTCACCACCACGAGGCGATGCAGCCAATCGCTGCACTGAGCACGATGGCGGATTCGCTGCCTGGCCTTGGTATCGTCGCGGCTGTACTGGGCGTTGTGATCACGATGGGAGCTTGGGGCGGTCCGCCCGAAGAAATCGGGAGGAAGGTAGCGGCAGCCCTGGTCGGCACGTTTCTCGGTATCTTGCTCTGTTATGGCCTGGTCGGGCCGCTTGCGGGCCGAATGGGAAAAACAGCGGAAGAAGAACGTGCTTATCTTAACGTCTTGCGGGTGGTGATGGTCGCGTTCCTGAAGGGGATCGCTCCGATCATGGCGGTTGAAGTTGGACGTCGGGCCGCGCCGGGACACGTGCGTCCGTCTTTCAAAGATGTCGAGCAGGAATGCCGCGGCACCAAGGCAGAAGCTGCGCCAGCAACTGGCGCAGAGGCTGGCGGATAGGCGCGATTACGCCGGCACCTCCCATCGTCATCAAAAGGAAGGCGGCACATACCGGTCACCACGGCGGGGCGTGGAAAGTTGCCTACGCCGATTTCGTCACCGCCATGATGGCATTGTCCATCGTTCTCTGGCTGATGAACTCCAGCAAACAAATCCAGGAAGCGGTGGGAGGTTATTTCAAGGATCCCACCGGCACTGGGAATAAGCCCGGCAGCTACAGCTCGGGATAGGGAGAGAGCCTTCAGGTCACAAAGCAGAACATGGATCAGTTGAAAGAAGAATTGCAAAAGAGCATCCTAAAGATCAATGACCTCGAAAAGCTACGCGACAATATTGAGATGACAGTTACGGCAGAAGGCCTGCGCATCGAGCTGCTGGAATCGGAACGAGGGACTTTCTTCGACAGTGGTCACTCGGACTTGAATGGGACTGGAAAGGAGATGGTAGAGCTGCTGGCGCAGCAACTGGGACAACTTCCAAATCACATTTCTGTCGAAGGACACACCGATGCGAAGCCCTACACCGGAGGTGGCAACTACGACAATTGGGAACTTTCGGCTGACCGCGCGAATGCGGCACGCAGGTTGATGCAGGAATCAAGATTGAGAGCGGATCAGATCTCACAGGTGCGAGGATTCGCCGACCAGCGGTTGCACACGCCGCAAAATCCGCTCAAACCATCCAATCGAAGAGTATCGATCATTGTGCAGTATCTTCGGGCCGAAGGAACTGATGACACAAAGCTCCAGCCTGAAGACGCTGGCACACCCAAAACATCATTGCGCGAGACGCATCAAAGCAGCGGCAGAAGCGAACCAGCGGTGAACAAAAAATAAGGGCTGACGAATGGTCAGCCCGATAAGTCTATTTGTGTGGCTCCTGGTTACTGGAGGTTACTTTAGTGACCTTGCCAGTGAGCACATTGAAATCGCAAGCTACATGCAGGCTTGCGGTCTTTTGGGTGGGCACAGTGGAATCGGCCCGCCGTCCGGAGCGGGAACTCTAGGGACGGCAGCGTAAACATATGTGCCTACCAGACCTAACAGCAGGATCAACGCCCTGAGCGAACGTTTCATCGTCTTTCTCCTTGGGTCCACACAAGCTACCCGAAAAACTTTAGTAACCTGTGCGCCGCGCATTATACACAAGGAGATAAACTTCTGAGTCACAGAGGTTTATGTCGATTGAAGCACACCAACTACATGACTTAAAGACACCTTCGCCTGACAAGGCACCGTCTTTCCTGCCGATAGACTGGCAGCTTAAGAGCAATACTTCATGTAATTGTTAAGGAAGTTTCGGTCGCGCAGGATGCCGTTCTACAACAATCACAGATTTTGCTTGACACGATTATTGACAACTTACGTCTGGAGAGTTTTGCCTAACTGCGGCCTTTTGAAGCAGCTACTGCTGCAGCAGCAGGAACGGCCTTTCGCGACGAACTAGGTTCGGATAGCCGATTGGAGTCACTGGGCTCTATCACGACTGAGCTGCGAGAAATTGCCCGTTCTACCATCCCTTCAAACATTGGAATAAGTGAGTTGGAAGCGGCAGCATCAGCCGGGTGAAGGTCGGCAAGACTTTCCTCCCAGCGCTGCGTTTGCAGATGATTCGCAGCCTCCCGCGCCGTTCCAGGTTGCAGCGAATAGAGCAGCCAGATCAGGATAACCAGGTTGTAAGTGGCGGTATTAACGAAGCTCACCAGCTTCGGATCCAGATGAGCTCCGGAACTGAGAGCCAACAGAACAATTTCCACTGAGGCAAATAAGCCGAATCCAAGGGCGATGCCGAAGCTCTGCTGCTTCCGCGACACTCCCAGAAAGCGCGAGAAGAGCAAGAGGAATAGAATCAGGCCACTCTGCACCAGCCGCACCGATGTATCGAGCGTGGTCACGGCCTGGATTAGCAGGCCTTGGTCGCCGGAATTGGAAAACGCGACTACTGCTGAGACCATCAGCATTACGACGCCGGCCCACTTGAATAAAACTGTGCCCAGATCCTGGAGCGTGTGATACGGCCGGAAGATGTCGAGGAACACCTCGTGAATGACTTTGAAACCGAGTACAGCGCTGCCGGCGGCGCCTAACCAATATCCCCAGAAAAACCACTCGTAATTGCCCATGCGGCGCGGGGGATATGTCACAGCAAAGATCAGAATCTGAAAGAGGAGGTAAGCAAAAAACACCGGGAATTGCTTGTGAAGCTTGCGCCGCCAAAAGATTACCGCCACAACCGATTGCAACACCGGTTGGGCGCACCAAAGAAACATCAGCACGAATTGGCTTTGCGCACTCATTGGGGCTACGGCTGGGGGAAGAAAGCGTTGTGAACGAAAACTTTCTCCTCGCCCCCGGGATATAGAGTAGCGATCCCTACTCCAAGGGTCAACGAACTGAGGTAACGTTGGTAACCATTACCTTCTTGCCCGTTTTGGGAAGTTTTCATTCACGAGTAGAGTGGAGGTACGCGCGCATCATCCGGACCTCATCATCCTTTTCGTCAAGATCATGAAGCAAGATATCGCGCAAAGATATCACGCCTTTAAGTTCGCCCTCGCGACACACAGGCAAATGGCGGAAATTGTGGCGCCGCATAAGGGTCATGCAGATATCGATGCTGTCGCCGGGATTGACGGTCAAAGGATCAGTTGTCATCACCTCTCCAACTCGGGTCTGGGAAGGATCCTTGCCCGCCACGACGACGCGTCGCATTAAGTCGCGCTCGCTAAAGACGCCACACAGGCAACCGTCTTTCAGAACCGGGACAGCACCAACATTGTGCTCGACCATGTTTCGGGCGACATCGAGTACGGTATCCCCAACATTGGCCGAAACCAGAATTTGATTCTTGAGCAGATCGCTGATGAGCACGGGAACCTCCTCTTCTCAATTCGCCCGGCAATAGATTCTGCGCGGCGGGTGCAGGGTTGGCCCGAAAAGCAGGGAACGGGTCACTCCCTGCTCACATTTGGGCGGAGTATATGTCGAATAGAGGCTGGAAGAAAGGAAAAATAGCACTTGAAAAGGGGCAGACTAGCGTTTCCCGGGTGCCGCGAAACTGATGACATAGGATCTGCCGACCAGGCCGACCGGCAACCCAGACCGCTCCCGCGACGTGATGATCACGTTGTAGTCCTCGCTTGGACGAAGGCGCTGCAGCACCGATGTCGCCTCTTGGGGCTCGGCCAACGCCAGATACATCAGAAACGCGAATACGTCTTCTGTCGGCTCCAGACCGGGGGCAGCGAATGAGACTTCCACGTCTTCGTGGGCGAAGTACCAGCCGAGAGAGGCCGCGATATTGATTCCGCGTTCGTAAGCCGCAGCATCTAGCGCGCCGGGCATCGGATTATCGAAAACGATCCGCAACTTGCGTTCGTCTTCACGGCTAAATTCACGCACCTTGAGCGCGCCGGTTCGAGCTGTCGCTTTCCAGTCGACATGACGGGCTGAATCCTCGGGCATGTATTCGCGAATGCGGTACAGGTCATAGCCGCGTCCACGAACGAAGGTCTCAAACTCGCCCGTCACCATGGGTAGGACCTCAAAGAACTCTTCTGGCGGCTCAACTTTCGGATAGACGACGACCTCGCGGGCCAGACCAATGCGCCGCGTCTTCAGCAGAAACGCAAAAGGAAACCGAGTCGCGAGTCCAAAATTGTCTTCGCGGTAGCGTCCGCGAGCCGGAAAGCAGAGTTCCAAATCTGAGCGCAGCTCTTGCAGCGGAGCGAGAAACGGAAAATACACTGGTTGATCGAGGATAGGCTTCTCCAGGCTCTCCGTCACTCGCCGCAGCCGCCGGTCTGGAACGCGAATCCACTGCTTTTCCGGCGGGTAACTTTTCGGCACGGCCAGCGTATAGGCCTCCCATTGCCATCGTTTGCGAACTTTTCTCTTCGAGGGAACAACTCGTATGGAAAACGAAGGCAGCCATCGGCTCGGATTGCGAACAACCAGGCGCGCCAGTGCGGGCCTGCCGGCAAAAACATGCTCGGGAAGGTGTACGTCCAGTTCGAGGCTCTTCAGCACGAGCGCCGACGCAATTCCCGACACCAACACAGCTGATAACAGAGCCGCCACCACGATGTAGAGCAGGTTATTGCCAGTGTTCACAGCTGCAATCCCAATCACAACCGCGATCAGGATGTAAATCATGCCCGCCCGGGTGACCTCGTAATCGATCGCGTCCCGCAGACGCGTGGCAACGACCTGGCGCGCCAGATAAGGCACTGTCGTAAGGCCGACGACCGTGGCCAACAACAAGGCGGCAGAGGCAAGAATGACGGTGGCCCAAATGTTTCCGTTTTCGCTAAGAACGGTGGAGAACAAGGCGGCCCCGAAAGCAAGCATCAGCCCCAGGATCGCAACAAGAAAGCGAACCCAAACCTGCGAGAGTCCCATGTGTAGGATTTTTGGAGATGCTTCGAGCGCTCTTTCCGGAGAGATCACTGCGCCCCTTCAGTTGAGGTATCTCGCTGGAACCATTGTGCTGCTTTGTCACGCCACCTGTCGGCTGCTCCGGTGAGCCTGGGGAAGCGCCGGCGTAGCTTAGTAAGCAGATTGTGCGCCCAGACGTATTCGGACGAAAGAATGATCAATCCGATGATGACACACAGGGTGCCCTGAAAGAACGGCAAAAACAATCCCACGATGCCGACCACGATGAAAGCCCAGCCCGCAGCAATCCAGAGCACGCGTTTTATGGTCTGTGTCATCTCGTTTGAGAATAAGATGCGGGGAACGTTGCCGAAAGTGACGGAAGATCATGCTTTTGTTGCCGACCGCGAGCGCCGGCGCCATTTCCACCAGAAAAACAAGACAACCGCGGCTACAACGAGGACGAATCCCACATCGAACCGCTTGATTGCGCCCTCCAACTTGTCCCAATGTCGTCCAAAAAGGTAACCAGCGGTCGCGATTACCGAGACCCAGACGGCGGCGCCCAGGAAATTGAAAATCGCGAATGAGCGCCATGGCATGCGCAAGACTCCCGCGAGAGGGCCGGCGAAAATGCGCATCCCAAAAACAAAGCGCGCAAAGAAGACCGCGGCCGAACCATAACGGGCAAACATCTCCTCACCGCGCTCAACCGCCTGGGGGGAGATGCGAAGCGTACGCTGATAACGCTCGAGGAGTGGGCGTCCGCCGCGAAATCCAATGACGTACCCGAGGTTGTCGCCGATGGTGGCTGCACAAGTTCCAACAAGGATGATCCACCCGAGATGTAGTTTGTGTTCGGAGTGCGCCATGAAGCTGGCAAGCAAAAGCGTGGTTTCACCCGGTACGGGAATTCCGGCATTTTCGCAGAGGAGAGCGAGCGCAACCGCCCAATAGCCATAATCCGCAATCAGAGTGCGCAGCGAATCAAAAATGGCATGGCCCATGGTTAATCCCGCGACTCGCTTTCTGCGGAGACTCTTAAATGCTCACTTGTCATCGGGCTGGCACTGATCACAACAGGTTTTCTCAGTCCGCTGCCGGAGAGAAATGCAGCAAATACAAGCTGGGAAGCGATGCTATCAAATTGTTTTATTGGTGGGCAGTGAGGAACTGGATCAGTTCCTGGTTGAACTCGCTGGGGCACTCTTCGTATGGCAGGTGTCCAACTCCTGGGAATATGACCAATCCCGCGTTGCGGAAGTTCCGGCGAAGTGGCTCTGCGGAGCGCACCGAAACCGCGCGGTCCTTCGCACCCCACATGATCAATGTCGCGTAGTCGCGGACCGTCGGTAAGGCGGCTTCGAGTTCGACGAGGTCTGCCGTCCAGGAGCGAACGATTCTCAACCCGTGCTCGAACGCGTGGTTTTGCAGAACCGGAAGGCGATAGCCGTCGAGAGAATCGGCAGGAATCTTGGCGCCATCACCAAAGACTCTCCGCAGCCACAGGTAGTCGAGAGAGCGCCAACGAGCGACGGTTTTTCGAAACAGAAAGGATCCGGCGGCACTGCCCAGGAATGGAGCCAGCCGGCGTCCGTGCGGCGACCAGGGATTCACTGGCGCAACCAAAACGAGCCGGCGGAGATTGCCCGCTTTGCGCTCAACACAGACGGCTGCAACCATCATGGCAGCTGCGCCACCATGTGACGTGCCGAGCAGATCAAATTCGGTCAGGCCGATCATATCGGCGAACTGCAGTACTCGCTCTGCAGTCGAGCGAATCGAGCAGTTCATTCCATCGGGAGCGAGCGAGAAACCAGCGCCGAGATTGTCGATCGCATATACAGTCGCATACGGCGCGACTGCCGGAATCGTGAAGCGCCAAGAGAAGGAATATCCGAGAAGTCCGTGAACGAGAATGAGAGGACGTCCGGCGCCAGCCTTGAGGTAGCGCATGCGACCGCCGGCAAGATTCAGCCAACATTCCTCCCATGGGACCGAGCGCGCAGTTTGAGAATCGACCACGCATGGTTCGGATCCTGTCACTTGCAGATCAGTTCTTGGAGGCTGACTGGGCAACTAAAATCTCGTGCGCAGAGTCTATTTAAGTGATATCGCCTCTGTCGCTTTTGCAAAGGGGGAGCACCTGCTTCCCCTGTTTTCTTTTACCGCGCATTAGCGCATGCCGATAGCCGCGGAAACCCGGTCCTGCAGGCGTTGGCGTTTCTTGCCGAGTAATTTCTTCAAGACCTTGATTCCTTTGTCGACGTGTTTTTCTTCGAGGAGGAACGGTGGCAAGAAACGCAGAACGTTGTCCTGAGTCACATTGAAGAGAACGCCCTCCGCGAGTCCCTGTTCGACAATCGATCGGGCTGGAATATCAAGCACGAGACCCTGGATGAACCCGCGCCCTCGAACCTCCGTTGCTGACTGGTACTTGCCGATCAATTCTTCAAGTTGCTGGCGCAAATAAGCGCCGACGCGCGTGACGTTTTGAAGCAGGTCTTCTTCTTCAATAATCGCGAGATATTCCAGCCCGACGCGGCACGCAAGCGGGCCACCGCCAAAGGTTGTGCCGTGCTGTCCAGGGGAGATGGCAGAAGCAAAGCGCCCACGGGAAAGGAATGCTCCGAGCGGAACACCGGCAGCTATCGGCTTGGCGACCGTCACAATATCGGGAATCACACCAAACGCTTGAAATGCGAAGATCGTGCCTGTACGCCCCAAACCGCACTGGATCTCGTCAAAGATCAGCGCAGCCTGATGCTGATCGGCGACCGCGCGACATTCACGCAAGAATTCCTGCGAGCATTCCAGGATTCCTCCCTCGCCGAAAATAGGCTCGAGCACTATGGCACAAGTCGTCTTGTTTACCGCCGCGCGCAGGGCTTCAACGTCGTTGCGCGGGACGAACGTCACATCTTCGAGTAGAGGCTCGAAACCCTTGCGATATTTCTCCTGGCCGGTGAGTGACATGGCTCCGAACGTGCGCCCGTGATACGACCCCTGAAGACCCACGAGACGACACTTCGCTTCACCACCGATCTGGTGTCCAGCTAGACGAGCCAGCTTGATTGCGCCCTCCATGGCTTCAGTCCCGCTGTTTGAGAAGAACACTCTCTCAAGCCCAGATAGGTGGCAAAGGCGCTCGGCCAGATGACCCTGATATTCGTTGTAGTAGAGGTTGGACAGATGAATGACCTTGGCAGCCTGATCGCGGATGGTCTTTACGATCCGAGGATGTGCATGGCCGAGCGCATTTACGCCCAAGCCCGCGACGAAATCCAGATACTTGTTGCCGTCGAAGTCGTGGAGGAACACTCCCTTCCCTTTTTCGATGGCAAGCGGATAACGATTATAGGTCGGAAGCAGGTAGCGCTTTTCGAGATCGACGATCTGTTCCTGGCGAGACATAGATAAATTGTAGAACGACGTGGTGAACTGCGGCGGACGGTGGGTCCCGCAGAGCGCTACGACTTATCGGGGGGCCGCTTCGGATTGTCGGGATCAAGACCGGCGGCGCTCATGATCGCGCGTCCCAATTCCTCGGCGGAAACGACTTTCTCTCCGCCACCAAAGATGGCTTCATCACTGCTGGGAATGATGAAGCGGTAACCCCGTCCGACGACAGTCTGAAGATATTGAGGCTGCGCTGAATCATCGCCGAGAGCGCGGCGAACTTTGCGAATCGCCGTGTTGATTCCCTGCTCCACATCGACAAATACGTCTTTACTCCAGAGGGTGGTTGCGATTTCTTCCCTCGTGACGAGCTGTCCATTCTTTTCAATCAGAAACATGAGCAGTTGCAGCGGCAAACCTTCGAGTTTCACCGGACGCCCATCCTTCAGGAGTTGAAAGCGTTCGAAGTCGAGCAGAAAACAATCAAAGCAGATTTTCTTTTCAGCCACAGAACACCCGCGCCGCCATCCATTCTGTCAAAAATATAGTGTGTTTGCCCGAAAGAACGTATCAAGTCTAACAAAGCAAAGGGACATTTCTCGACGTTCACACTCTTCAGATCAATTCAGATCACTTCAGACCGCCTCCATGGACGTTTTCTGAGATCGGGATCAATATCGCAATCACTTTGGGGGAGGACTTGAGAAGTTCTTCCAGAAGTTGAAAAAAAGAAAAAATACGAGAACTGCTCAAAGAGGTGACTTATGAAAAACGCAAAGTGGATGTTGGCTCTGAGTTTGGTCGCACTTTCAACGCTGTCGGTTGCACAAACCATCACCAGCAATGGGGTAAAGGCCGACGTGCCGTTCGCCTTTACAGTCGCCGACAAGACGATCCCATCCGGTGAATGCGTCGTCCAGCGCTCCGGAATGGATCGCAACATCCTGCTGATCAGCAATGTTGAAGCGAAGGCTAGCTTGCTTTCGAACAGCACCATGAGCGAGGACCGCAAGAATTCGGAGAACACAGTGCTGGTGTTCGAGCGCTATGGTGATCGGTATTTCCTGTCGGCAATCCGGCTGGAGGGCAGCAACATGACGTATCACATTCCTCTGAGCAAGGCGGAGTCTGAGCTTCGTGCCCAGAACGTCACCGGGACGCAGGAGACTTTGCTCGCCTCGCTGAAGTAGGGCGGGCGAAAACGGGAGGGAGTTGGGAATTGGGGAAGTTCTCAACTCCCTCCTTACTGAAGAAAAGGAGGATCCGGGATTCGGGGAACTTCCCGGATCCTCTTGCAGTTGATCAGGACATTTAGGGGCTCGACCTGCCGCGATCCACCATCCATATCCCGACTTCATCCCGCCCGCCATCGCGCACCATCAGTCAAATCTGAAAATCAGAGCCCCTGATCCTGGTTAAAAGCTTTGTTAGCAGTCTGCTAGCTCAAGAGAGCAATACCGAAAACGGAATCAACATTCCAAAAATCATAGCCACAATCCACAAGCGCCTATACAATGTTGGAAGTGATTCTAGGGCAGCGACTTATTTGGGTGAACCGACCTCATCAGTGGCAGCGAAGTTGCTGAAGTCCAGATGGCGGGAAGCCGCCCGTTCCGCTGCGGCTACTTCGTCCCTGCCTATGAACCGAGAATTCCAGGCCCGCTTTACCGCCGCGCTGCTGTTCCTACTAACCGCTGCGGCGATGGTTCTTGGCTGGATCAACTTCCAAAAGGATCACGAATACCAGATTCCAGACGATGGAGTTTGGTGGCTGGAGCGAGATGGTCATTTGGTGGCCGATCGCCTTGCCCCCAACGGTCCGGCGGCGCTGGCTGGTATTCGCACCGGCGACGTGGTCGTCAGCATCAACGGACGCGATGTCAAAACCTCTGCCGCCCGAATGCGGCAGCTCTACTACTCTGGTGTCTGGTCGAAAGCCACTTACTCGCTCACGCGGAACTCGGTTCCGGTAGACGTGCAGGTCGTGCTAGCGCCGGCGGATCGATCGGTCAACGATTGGCTGCGAGTCATTGCGCTGATCTACCTGGGGATCGGTCTCTACGTGCTGCTGCGTCGTTGGACCGCTATTGGATCGACGCACTTTTACATTTTCTGCCTGGTTTCGTTCGTCTTCTACTCGTTCAAATACACGGGGAAATTTAACGACTTCGACTGGGCCATTTACTGGAGCAACGTGGTGTGCTGGTTGCTCCAACCGGCGTTGTTCCTGCATTTCGTTCTCACGTTCCCGGAAAAACGGGGAATCATCCGAAAACACAGCTGGTTCCCGCTCCTGGTCTACGTTCCAGCCGCGGTTCTGATGGTGGTTCATGTCGTTGTGGTGCAGCTGCTCCAAGCAAGCGAACACGCGCGCTGGAATATCGACCGCGTCGAGATGTTCTATCTCGCCGCGTATTTCGTGATTTCTGCGATCGTCCTAATCCACAGCTACCAGGTCGCCAGCACTGCAATCTTGCGGCAGCAACTGAAGTGGATCACCCGCGGCACAGTACTCGCGATCGCACCATTCTCGCTTCTCTACGTCGTGCCATTCCTTTACGGATCAATGCCCACGCCGATGATGAAAGTCTCGGTGCTGTCGCTGGGCTTTCTACCGCTGACCTTCGGGTACGCCATCTTCCGCTACCGACTGATGGACGTGGATCTGATCTTCAAGCGCGGCATGGCCTATACGCTGGCGGCAGTCGCGATTGTCGGGACATATTTTCTGGGAGTGGCCGGCATCGCGGAATTGGTTCACACGCGCGTGCCAAGCACCGGGCCGTACGGGCTGATGCTGGCGATCGCGGTGACAGCGCTGTTGTTCGATCCGGTGCGCAAGTGGATCCAGGACAAGCTCGATCAGTTCTTCTACCGGACCCGCTACGATTATCGGCGCACCTTGATTGAGTTTGGCCGCGAACTGAGTTCCGAGACGGATCTCGATAAGATGCTGACCTCGGTGGTCGACCGGCTGGCGCGCACGCTGCTGGTGGACCGCATGGCAATATTCCTGGCAAATTCGGAGATCTCGCGGTTTGAAATGGCCGAGTCGTTCGGGTTGGCGCATGTCGGGAACCCGGATCTTTCTTTCCTCGCCAAGCCTCGGCTGGAAGATGCCGTCGGCCACATCTTCTTCGAGAACACCCATCTGACGCCGCGTGAGACCCCAGGTGCGCAGGAAGCCATCCGAAAGCTGGACCTCAACTACTACATTCCGTGCCATGCGCAGCAGAAAACAATCGCTTTTCTGGGGCTCGGCAAGACGATGGAAGGCGATTTCCTCTCGAGCGAGGACATCGAACTGCTGGAAACGCTGGCCGGGTACATCGGCATCGCGATTCAGAATGGCCGCCTGTACGCCTCGCTGGAGCAGAAGGTTGCGGAGTACGAACGCCTGAAGGATTTCAACGAGAACATCGTGGAGTCGATCAACGTTGGCGTGCTCGCGGTTGACCTGCAGGATCGCGTCGAGTCGTGGAACTCGCAGATGGAAGTCATGTACGCCCTGCCACGTTGGCAAGCGGTGGGCCGCTCGTTGAGCGAGGTATTTCCGGCGGCATTTGTCGAAGAGTTCTACCGCGTCCGGCAGAATCCCGGCATCCACAATCTTTACAAGTTCCGGCTGGGAACTCCGACAGGCGAGCAACGCGTGGTGAATGTGGCGATCGCTCCTTTGGTCACGCGCAAGTTCAGCGTAGTGGGCCGCCTGATCATCATGGACGACATTACCGAGCGCATGGAACTGGAAGCTCAGCTTTCGCAGTCCGACAAGCTGTCTTCGATCGGATTGCTGGCTGCAGGCGTGGCCCACGAGGTCAACACGCCGCTGGCCGTCATCTCCTCATACGCGCAGATGCTTTCAAAACAACTGCAGTCGGATCCTGGGAAAGTGTCGCTGCTCGAGAAGATCACAAAGCAGACATTCCGCGCGTCGGAGATCGTAAACAACTTGCTTAATTTCTCGCGGACGACGGGAACCGAATTCTCAGAGGTCGACCTCAACAAAGTTATCAGCGACACCCTTGCGCTACTTGAACACCAGTTCAAGGTCGCCCAAGTGAAAGTCGACAGCGACCTGTACCTCGGTTTGCCTTTCATTCAAGGCAACGCCGGGCGATTACAGCAAGTGTTTCTTAACCTGTTCCTCAACGCAAAGGATGCGATGCCAGGTGGAGGCATGCTGCAAATAGCGACCTCAAATGGCGAGTCGGTCAGTGTCAGCGTCTCTGACACGGGTGTGGGAATTGCGCAGGAACATATTCAACGAATCTACGATCCATTCTTCACTACCAAAACAGCTCCTAAGGAAGGCCAGAATCGCGGTACCGGGCTCGGTCTCTCCGTCACCTACGGCATCATCCAGGAACATGCGGGCAAGATCCGCGTGGAAAGCCGCCCTGGCGAGGGCACGACTTTTACCTTGGATTTCCCTCTGAGCAGGAAGGCAGCCCATGTCTGAAGCAGCGGTTATTACTCGACGCAGTAGCCCAGAAGTCATCACCTCGAATCTGGGCAGCATCCTTATCGTGGACGATGAATCCGAGATTCGTGAGTCCCTGGAGACTCTGCTGCAGCTGGAAGGTTATGCGGTTGCGACGGCGGCCTCGGCTCGCGAAGGATTGAGCCAGATTGGCGATCGCACGTTCGATGTTGTCTTGCTCGACCTCGCCTTGCCCGACAAGAGCGGCATGGATGTGCTTGCTGAAATGAGGATGGTCAATCCTGAGCAGGCAGTCATCATGATCACCGCCTACGGCACGGTTGAGAACGCGGTACGGGCGATGCAATCAGGGGCCACCAACTTCATTCAGAAGCCCTGGGACAACGAAAAGCTTCTGGCGGACGTTCGTGCAGCGGTTGCGCGCTCGCGCGCGGAAGAAGAAAACGTTCAGTTGAAGCGCGCACTTAAGCAGCGCTACAACTTCGAAAACATCGTCGGGAAGAGCGAGGCGATGTTGAAGATCTTCGATCTGGTCGCCCAGATCGCGTCGAGCCGGTCGACAGTCCTGCTGCAGGGCGAGAGCGGCACCGGCAAGGAACTGATCGCAAAAGCGATTCACTTGCATTCGCCGCGCGCAGACCGGCCGTTTGTTCCGGTGAACACCGGTTCGATGCCGCCGGACCTGCTGGAATCGACGCTTTTCGGACACGTCAAAGGCGCCTTCACAAGCGCAATCTCGTCGAAAAAGGGCTTGTTCGAAGTAGCCGACAGAGGAACGCTCTTCCTTGATGAGATCGGGACGATGAGTCTCGATACACAGAGCAAGATTTTGCGCGTGCTGCAGGACCGCAAATTCATGCACCTGGGCGGCGTGCAGGAGATCCAAGTGGACGTCCGCATCATCGCGGCCACCAATGTGGATCTGCGTCAGCTCGTTCGCGAAGGAAGGTTCCGCGAGGACCTGTTCTATAGGCTCAATGTCATCAGCGTGGATTTGCCTCCGCTCCGTCAGCGCAAAGAAGATATTCCGCTGCTGGTCGAACACTTCCTCAAGAAGTACTCGGCGGAGAACGATCGCACGCGGCGGAGGATTACGCCCGAGGCCTTGCGGCCACTGGTCGCCTATGGGTGGCCGGGAAACGTCCG
>Ga0126383_10000611_pt1 | contig 20390 bp, 17 predicted proteins | sample PanSoiMetPlot_35_FD_96882 | JGI IMG/M metagenome (GOLD analysis project Ga0126383, IMG submission 96882) | Tropical forest soil microbial communities from Panama - MetaG Plot_35 | ecosystem: Environmental > Terrestrial > Soil > Tropical forest > Bulk soil | place: Panama | collected 2016-02-17
ACAAGGCCGCTACAGGGCCGATGCCTCCCGACGCTGAACTGGCCACAATCAAGATCAGCGTGAATCCCCCTCGAGCCGCGGTGTTTCTGGACGGGCGTTTCGTAGGCCACGTAAGCGAGTTCGCCGGACTGGGAAAAGCATTGCAGGTAGTTCCGGGGAAACACCAGATCCGGATTGCACTTCCGGGATATGCAACATTTCAGAGTGACATCAACCCACTGCCCAAGCAAAAGGTCGAAGTCAAGACGGACTTGGTCAAGAGCGCAATTCCTGTGGCGGATCCGCTACTGAAAGGGGACACGAATGGGGCGAAGCGACCACATCCGTAGCATCTGGGAAAGCCTTGCGATTTGCGTAAACGCGAGTCTGGCGACCGCGGGCGAGACACAGCAACCCCTACCCCCGCAAATGCAGGACTGCCCCCCTCCCCAGGAGCCGATACTTCCGAGCCTCCCGCTAGTTCCTAGCGGCTCGGCCTCCGTCCCCCCTACACTGTGCCAGAGGGAACGGGGGCCTTTTTTCTGTCCCCTCACGAAATGCAGGGGGCGACCCCGCCCCGACAGCGACCACATCCATAACTTTGGGAAAGCCTCAGATTTGCGTAGTTGCGATCAAGAATGACCGCGCCACTTGATTTCGAACCCCGATACTTGCGATTACGTATTCGCCACGATACCAGCTGATCGTGGTCGAGTTGTGAACGCTCCGGGATGCGCTTGCGATAGAGCCAGCGCAATCTCCCGTCGCAGGCCCTGGTCTGATCACCGCTTGAAGGCTGCACCGCTTACTACGCCGCAGTCCGCCGTTCGAGTGATTCAAACGGCATCGGAGGACGCGCAATCGAACGCGGGAACAACCCCGCGTTAAACTCGGCACCGATTAGCACGATCAGTGAGATCAGGTACATCCAGACAAGCAGGGCAATGCCGACGCCCAGCGAACCGTATATTCGGCTGTACTCAGCATGGTTGTTCACGTACCAACCAAAAAGCATTGTTGCGCCCAACCACATGCCAGTTGCGAGACTGGCCCCCGGCCAAACGCAGTGCCATCGTTGGGTGCGGGGTACCGCATTGTGATAGATCAACGCGATGACCGCGATGCTGGTCACAATTGCCAATAACCAGCGCAAACCATTCCACGTGAGCAAGATGAGCGGCCCAGCTTGATGCCCGATGTAGAGCATAGCGTAATTTTCGATTTGGCTTCCAAACGCGACGAGCAATCCGCAAGTCGCCGTACCGCTTGCAGCGAGCACGGACAAACGCGCACGGAATGAGACCTGCAGCGGCAACTGCATCATGGAGTGTGAGCATAAATCGTGGCTACGTCCCGTCGCATTGATCCGCGAACCAACCGGCCCGCGCCGTACTGATGGCGATAATGCGGGCACCGCTAGGAAGTACGGCATTGATGCACTGTTCGCCTTCGGGGACGAAGGCAGCTTCATCACGAATATAGAGGGTGCTGTGATAGCAGAATCGAGTGTATGAGTCGGGAGGACCTGGAGGCGCAGGGCAGGAAAGTATTAAGGAGCGGCTCTGTCATTGACTCGTTCGGCGGTTCGGGAGCTCTATACACGTTTCAGCGATTTCCCCGGTACTACTCTTGGCTGAACCGGGCAAACTATGTTCTTATCGCAGCCAATTGAAGTCGTTCCGCGGGCAGGCGATGAACAGCCGTGATGCTATCTGTATGGCTATTTGCAACAGGTCCGCTCCTGGCGGAGCCTGGAGAACGAATGCCCGCAATGTGGAAGTGATGTGGCTGCTGAATCGTCTTGCCCTGATCACAAAGGCATCGCCGGGTTCCGGCGCAAGCAGTGACGCAGGTGGGAGCGGAGTTGAGCGCGGGCTTGAGCCCTGTGACGGATGCCAGGCAGGCCTATGCCGTGCGAACACGCGAAAATTCCACGTATCTTTGCGGTTCCCTCAGCCGTACTAGCAAATGAAACGAGTTCAGAACGCAAAAGATCAGCTGCTGAGTACGCAGGTGTTCCTAATTGCGCTTGTTCAGACCAGGCAGGAAACTATGATGACAAGACAAGAACCGAAGACGGCGACGCCGATCTTCATCGGCCGGTGGGCGCCGAAGATTTTGTTTTCGCTTAAAGAAAAGCCTTATCGCCGTGGGGTGCGGATACCTGGATGCCTTACTCAGCCATTCGGTTCAGCGTGGTTGGCCAACGGATCGATCGCATTGTGGATTACATACATTGCCCGTGGGTATTTTCCGCGGCAAGCGCTTTTACCATCGACAAAAGATAAGGTATTTGAAAAGACACTGAAGTTGTCCAAAACGCGCTTGCCGACGATCCGTGACTTGTCTGGCCGCGCACTGCAGCTTAAGGAAACACATGTCAAACAAGCTCATAGTGGTTGGCGCCCCCAGCAGTGCTGGCGCTTATGCACCTGGTCAAGAGAAAGCTCCCGAAGCGCTCCGAAATGCCGGATTACTCGAGATGTTGCATGGGAATCATCTAAGGGCGGAAGACGTTGGTGATGTATCGAGCTTTCGATGGCGCCCTGACAGAGTATCTCCCCGCGCGATGAACCTTGAATACACCGTCAGAGCGGCTCGGGAAACAGCGGAAAAGACGCGTTCCGCGCTCTCTTCTGGAGCTAGGGCCTTGATCTTGGGTGGTGATTGCACCATCGAACTCGGAACGGTTTCAGGAGCGTTACGAGTCTCTTCGAACGTTGGCCTGATCTACGTCGATCTTGACGTGGATCTGCATACGCCGCAAACAACTACTGACGGCGCTCTGGACTGGATGGGAGTCGCGCACATGCTCGGCGTTGAAGGTGTCGCGCGGGACCTGAAGGAACTCGGACCGTGTTCGCCTTTGTTGCCCCCAGACTCCGTATTTCTCTTTGCATACAAGAATGTGGAGCCAGCTGAGCAAAAATTGATCGATTCTCTAGACATCAAGGGAATTCACGCCGATACAGTCGCCTCAAATCCCAAGGGTGCAGGTCTTGAGGCAGCTCTAGATTGGGGGAAGAGGTTCAATCACCTTCTCATTCATCTAGATGTGGACGTCATTGATTTCGAGAACTTTCCCATCGCCGAAAATACTCGCCGCAAGATGGGGTTGACGTTCGAGCAGGCAATAATTGCACTCGAAGCGCTCCTGCAAGCACCAAATTGGACCGCGTTGACGATCACCGAGGTCAATCCGGATCACGGCCTTGCGGATGGTTCGACGATTCGTGACTTTGCCTTGGCTATAGCTTCTGCGCTTGGTCGCACGCCCGCGCTGATGTTAAATCGGTGAAAGCTGCATACGAGTGTCTTCTACCAGGTGTGTACGCTAGTTTGCGAGTCATTATCGCGAGCAGAGTCTGTATCCATTCCCACCGTCAAGGCGCTCGTCTCGGCATGATGTGTCACGGCGTTGAAAGTTTTCCCTTCAATGTTGGCGGACAACACCCCGGTGTCTCATCGTGTGCCCTTGAGGACTCAACCTCCCAGGACGATCCTCCTGAACTGCTCGAGCGCGACGCCGTTCGGTTGGACCTTCAGGTTGCCGAACATTGGCCGCGGCTCCTCTCTCCCCGACCATTGTTTCCAACCTCTTATCTCACCAACTCCCTCGCGGCACCCTTCCACACTCGCATGAACCCCCGCATTCGCCATGACCTTTAGCCGGAAACGAAACCACCCCCTGCAACGCCCTCTCCGTTTCATCGACTCGCGCCTACAACTCCGCTACCTTGCTCGCAGGCACCGGCAACCGGCTCGCACACCAAAGAGCAGCCACTCGACTAACCCACCATTTTGCGTTGATCGTCGGCACGGCGCTCTCGGTCCTTTGCAAATCGTTCCACACCCGCGAAGATCGAATCGGGGTCGAGATGCGCTTCCGCGATGACGTCCGCTTCGAGGCCACCGCTTCTCCAGCAGTTATCAAAATCCGACGTCAGTGAATACTCATCGGTCAAGGGACCCAGGTTGCGCAGCGGCCAAACGCGTCGCGTGCCTGTGGATACCACCATTAAGTCGTATCGCGCCTCGGGCGGCAGCACCGCGTCGCGGTACGCTTGCGGTTGGCGATCGAATAAATCCTCGCTGATTGCTGCAATCACTTTTACGTTCACGCCGGCCGCTTCAAGTTTCGCCAGCACTTTGACCAGGTTCACCGTGGAACTCGACCCCTGGACAATCACATAGCCGTGGCGCGGCTTGTCGGGCGCGAAATCGCGGATCACGTACAAGCCTTTTGCCGCAGCCCGCAGATCGGTGTCGGCGAATTTGCTGCGGTCCGCGACCGGGAAGTCGGGACGAGCCACTTCAATCGTGATAATGCCGACGTGCGGATCGCGTGCCGCGACTTCGGCCGCCGCGAAATAGCCTGGCGCGACATCGTTGTAATCCCAGAAGCTCAGGTTGATCGCCTGACCGCGCGGGAAAAGCTTCCATACTTGCGGGGCGAAGATGCCGAAGTGCGTGCGCGCGTCGGCCGCGGTTTCAGGACCAGAATGCGCGGCAAGAATGTGCAGTACACCCATGCGGAATTTGCTGTCCTGATTTTGCTGACTCCAGACACGCGCGGGCGTGTACATCAACGGTGTGAACGCTCCGTAGGTGCCGCTCAGAGCCCAGACGCCGGCGAATTTCTCCGGATCGACCGAAGCGCTCTGGCTGACTAGTCCGATAGCGGTGGAGACATTGCCCGCTTCCTGAATAGGCGCTTTCAGGCGCGTTCCCAGCGGATTTTTCGTGGGACTATAATGTCCCCACAAACTGCCGTGCTCCACGTTGATCGACTCCGAAAGGTCCGCAGCCACAGTAAAAAAGCGGCCTTCCGTGACGTAATTCATCCATTTGATGATTTCGGAAATTGCGCGCCGCGCGCCGGCCACCTCGCCGGGTTTCTTGAACAGCGAAATGCTGACTTGCTTATCCGCACCGGAAATCGCATTGCGAATTGAGAGCTTCTGTGTTTCTTCCGGCAGCTTTGCGACGCGCAACCGATCGTCGAGGAACGGATTGCTTGTGGCGGAGATCCGCAACTTCACGTCGTCGGGCACCGCGGAGCCGATTTCCACGAGGCGATCGGCGAGGCGATCGCCCAATCCGTTGCGGTCGAGCAGCGACATCACTATGTCGATGTTCGTCTTGAACTGGATCAATCGCTCCCGGATACCGGTGACAGGTCCCTTGCGAATACCCTCAAACTCGATGCTGTAATGTTTCTCGAAGCTCTGCGCCAGCGCGAGAAAATACTCCGAGTTCATCTTCAACGCGTAGGGGTGGCTTGCGTAACCCACCAACTGATCGCGGTCAGCAATCTTTCCGTTGGCCGCGGTGGGCCAGTAGCCCTTGACGGTTTTGCCAATAGCGGCCACGGGACGGCGATCGTCCGGGTCAACCTCGTCCATGGCTTTCAGCACGGCGGCGACTTGACCGTAGTCGTTGCCGTTTTGCAGCGTGAAGACATTCCATCCGTAGGAGGTCCATTGCCTGACGACATCGTAGCCTTCGAAGCTGGAGTCGATCACGCCGCCAATGGGGCCGCCAATCAGGCAATCGTCGATGCCCGCGTTGTTCTCAGAAATCATCACGCGCAAACGCTTTCCCACTTGCAGCGCGAGCGCCTGCGTCTTGAACTCTTGCGCGTGACCTTCCGTTAGAGCGAACTCACCTTCGAGCGCGATCACCTTCGGCGACGCAGGCGCGCCAACCACATCCCAGAACGCCGCTTTGCCCGCGGCCGTCGCGATACCGATACCCGAGGGTCCGCCGTTCACATCGTTGGTGACGTCGACGCTCTCCGCATGTCCGGAGAGCGCGCGAATGCCGCGGCCTTTCGCTTGCGCGAATAGCGGGTCGTCTTCCAACCCTGCGTCGTGCAGCAGGGTCTTCAGCGCGCCAGCGCCGCGCCTGAATCCCAACGCATCGATCGGCAGCATCGCGACCAGCGGGGCAACGTAATAACGACGATCGCCGGTCTGCTGGTACTTGCGATACAGAGCCTGGCCCATGATCATCCACAGCGCGTAGCAGGTGGGGATCGAATGGCCCGCCGCTAGCATGAATTTGTCGCAGTAAGGATGCTTCGGCCGGCGGTAATCGTAACGGAGCCCACCATTTTCAGGACCGACGAGATGCGCCGCGACATTGTAGGGCGTGTAGGCGAGCGGTCCGCCGAGGTGTCCGGTCTGCGCGTAATTTCCGAGCAGCACCAGGGTCATACAGGTCATGAATCCAATGTCGTCGAGCAACGGATCGTAGGCTTGTTGCTGTGAGGGCGAGGGGATCTCGGAAATGTACGATGTCATAGATGGTGGTCTCAGACGAAAGATTTTATTTCAGTGGAGCCGAAAACTGAAATCGGGGCCAGTCTCGCGCAGTTTGGGGTGCGAGGGGTGGCAGTTCAAATCAGCCCGCCCCGACCGTCCTTTCAGTGTCCGTTCCGGAGACATGGGTACCCGAACGTTGCGGAGACATAGGTTACACTTTTGGCCCGAAGGGGACATGTACCCAGTGGAATCGATCATTACTCACCCGCTTTTTCGATAATGGGCACGATCGCGTTCAAACTAGAAGAATGCCGGGCATACGATCTCTTTGTGGCCGCGGTATGGTCTCAGAGTAGGTCCGCTGAGGCCGCCTCTTCATGTCGCTATTGCCTTCGGGCAAGGCGCTGGTCGTGCAACTCATCCCCAAAGGCGACAAGTACAGAGACAATCTGATCAGAAATCGCCGTGCTGCCGACGACAAACCTCGACAGGAACTGACACCCGAAGAAGGCGACGCGCTTATCCGCCTTGTGCGCTGCCACCATCGTTGCCTTTTGGCGCGCAAGATCTAGAAGGACCTGCGGGCAAGGATTCGTCGATTACAAAACCTGCGAATTTTAGAAGAAAGGGCTTTCTAGCTCCTAAGCGACACCGAATGAAGCACTTGGCTTTTGACCTGCTCTTGGTTCGGGACCAAGGGGTCGGAGGTTCAACTCCTCTCTCCCCGTCCAATCCTTTCAATTAGTTAAGCTCCATTTTATGTGCATCTTGCCGGACCAGGGTCCATCCGCCTGTGCCTCTGTATCCGCCCGGCCTTGCTCCAATTGCCCCGTTCTCCAGGATGGACGATGCCGGTAACAGCCGCTTGATGCGTGTCTGCGCTCAGCAACTTCAGTTTCCTCGACGCTTTCTGAGATCCGAGTTCGCCAACTGGCGGAGTCCGATGGAAGCGTGCTGGCATCAAACCTCGTGATCCTATGGCGGAAGAACCCAATCCTCGCGGCGTGCAAGAATTCAAGGTGTACTCGCTACACAGGTCCCCGACCGTTACGATCCGTGACACTAAATGCCAGGGCAGTTGCCGGTCAATGAGCCCGGAAGAGTCGACGACGACGACACAGCTTATCTTCCCCTACCGCGGTGTGTATGTACACCATGTCGGACAGGATCAGGCTGTGGCGGAAGCGAACCAGGTACTTTTTTTCAATGCCCATGAGGGCTACCGGGTCAGCCATCCGGTCGCCGGCGGCGATGGCAGTCTAACGCTGGTGATCGAGGAATCCCAGCTGCACGAACTGGCTCCGATCGAGATTTTGCATCGAGGCTTCGGAGTTCGATTCCGTCGACGACGTTTACGGATCGATGCCCATGCGCAGGCCCTTGCCGCGATCCTGCGCCACAGCCTGCACCAAAACATTGCGGAACCGCTCGAGGCCGAGGTCGTGGCATTGACCCTGGTGCGACGATCCCTCGGGCCACGTAGTTCGCATGCGCCGCGCGCTACGGTTGGCCGCCAGAAACTGGTAGATCGAGCCAAGCTCGTGCTGTCGAGCGATCTCATGCGACGCTGGACTTTGGCCGACATCGCTGGTGAACTGCGCGTTTCTCCTGTCTATCTCACTCAGGTTTTCCAGCAAGTCGAAGGACTGCCTCTGTATCACTACCAATTGCGGCTCCGACTGGCACGCGCATTGGATCTCCTCTCACGCTACGATGACTTGACCACTCTGGCTCTGGATCTTGGCTTCTCCAGTCACAGCCACTTCAGCTCCGCATTCCGCCAGCTTTACAGCTGCTCCCCCTCGGAATTCAAACGCTCCGCTCTGCATCGCTAATTTGGAATTGAACAGAAATCGCTAAAGATTCTGACAGCGCCGAGGTTTGGGTACGTGGCCTACTGATCTCACTCGAATTTCGGGATGGAGAAAAATCATGCCGGAACGAACTTGTGCAGCTTGTGACTGCAAGCTGGACACCGATGTCATTCAGGTTAAGGTCGGCGGAAGAACCGTCGAGGTTTGCTGCGAGGACTGCGCGCAGAAACTGAAGGAAGCGAATGCTTCCACAACGGCAAAGAGAGGTTAATTCATGGAACGGAACCAGCCAGTCGCAGAGCGAAAACAAGTTGAGACCCCGTCTGGGCGCGTCAGCTATATGGAACAAGGCCAGGGACCAGTAGCATTGTTTGTCCATGGCGTCCTCCTCAACGGATATCTCTGGCGTCACCAGCTAACCGAGTTGTCAGATATGCGGCGCTGTATCGCCCTAGATCTGCTCGCTCATGGTGGCACAGAAATCGCACCGGATCAGGACATTTCGGTCACTGCCAATGCCGAGATGGTCAAGCAATTTCTTGACGCCCTCAAGATTGATCAAGTAGATCTCGTGGGCAACGACAGCGGCGGCGGTATTTGTCAGATTTTTGCGGCTTTCTATCAGGAGCGTCTTCGGAGTCTCACTCTCACCGACTGCGACACCCACGACAACTGGCCACCCGAGGCATTCAAGCCCTTTCTCGTGATGGCGGCAAATGGCGGATTACGCCGCACGCTTGAGGCGATGCTGTCGGACAAGAGCATTTACCGATCACCGGGCGCTTTGGGTCCTGCCTATGAGCAACCTGAGCGCTTGAGGGACGAGGACATCGAAGCATATCTGCGGCCGTTCGTGAAGTCCGAGCAACGAATACGGGATCTCCAACGGTTTCTGGCGGCGTTCGACAACAAGCACACCCTCGCTGTCGAAGATCGACTCAAGACTCTGAAAACACCGACGCTAATCGCCTGGGGAACAGATGATGTGTACTTCGATCTGAAGTGGTCGCATTGGCTGGCCGAGAACATTCCCGGAACGCGGCGTCGCGTCGAGTTCAGGGACGCTAGGATCTTCTTTCCGGAAGAGCGCTCACACGAGTTCAACAAAGAACTGCGAGAACACTGGAAGGCGGCTGAGCAGGGCAGTTGATCGCTGTTCCCTTCGACTTGCTGGAGAAAACACATGAATCAATCCGAACGAGCCCGTCATTTTCGTCAATTGCACGCCGAGAGGCCCTTGATTCTGCCCAATGCATGGGATGCAGCTACCGCACGCGTGATCGAGGCGGCGGGAGCGCCGGCTATCGCAACCACCAGCGCCGGAGTTTCGTGGTCTTTCGGGCGTCCGGACGGTCAAAAACTCAGTCGCGAAGAGATGCTCAAGGTGATCGGCAATATTGTTGAGTGCGTCAGTGTTCCGGTTACAGCCGATATTGAGAGCGGGTATGGCAATGGTTCCCTCAAGGACGTGGCCGACACCGTACAAGCACTGATTTCAATAGGTGTAGCCGGAATCAATATTGAGGACTCGCCTGGACGTGATGGACAGACGCTGTTCTCTCCCGAAGAACAGGCCGATCGCATTCGCGCTGCGCGTGAGGCCGCGGTGGCTGCTGGTGGCGACTTGGTCATCAATGCGCGCACGGATGTCTACCTCTTTGCAGTAGGCAAGCCGGAGACGCGACTCGAAGCGGTAGCGAAGCGCGCACGGATGTATCGCCCTGCCGGCGCAGACTGTGTATTTGTGCCGGGTGTGATCGATATCAGCAGCATTGCGGAACTGGTGAAAGCCGTCGAGGGGCCTCTGAACATCATGGCGATGCCCGGAGCTCCGAGTGCAAAGCAACTCGGTGAAATCGGTGTCGCTCGTGTTAGCGTCGGCCCATGGATCGCTCAAGCGGCGTTGGCGGCGGCACAACGGGCCGCGCATGAGCTAGTTGACCAGGGCACCTACGGATGTCTCGAATCGAGCTTGCCTTTCGCAACCTTAAACGAGATGTTTGCGCAACGTTCTGAGCAAAGAGCGAATCGATCCTAAGCACGACGAAGGCCGCGCTCCCATGTCAAGCACCTCTGCGTCTTCTCAAGCTCACAAGATCGTCGTGTTCGGGGCATCGGGTCACACGGGGCGCTTTGTCGTCTCCGAATTGGCGCGTCGCGGCATGAGGGCTATTCTTGTCGGTCGAGATTCGGAAAAACTCTTGACCGTCCAGAGGGCATATCCGACGTTTGAAATCCGAGTCGCGTCGGTCAATCATCCTCGATCACTCGACCAGGCCCTGCTCGGGACGTCATTGGTAGTCAATTGTGCCGGACCGTTTCTTGATACGGCGGCGCCAGTGATTGATGCGGCGCTTCGGGCCGGAATTAACTACTTCGATGTGACCGCGGAACAGGCGGTCGCGCTCGCTGCCTTTGAGAAATTCTCTGACGCCGCACGGAGAGCAGGCGTTATGATTTTGCCGTCAGTGGCATTTTATGGGGCGCTTGCGGATCTCCTGGCCACGGCCGCTATGGACAGCTGGTCCACAGCGGATGAAGTTCGGATTGCAGTCGCGCTTGACAGCTGGAAACCAACCCAAGGAACTCGACTGACTGGTCAGCGCAACCCAGGCCGCCGTTCGGTGTTTTCGAACAGTAGGCTATCGCTGGTCGAAGAGCCATCCCCGAGAGTGAAATGGGCTTTCCCGCCACCATTTGGGAACCAAGAGGTAATCGCCTTCCCTTTAGCTGAAACGGTCATCATTTCCCGCCACCTGCGAGTTCCGGAGATTCACGCCTACATGAATCTTGCACCACTCGCTGATCTACACAATCCAGCTACTCCCGGACCGACGCCATCGGACGAGAGTGGTCGTTCAGCGCAAGAATTTTTGATGGACGTAAGGGTTCGGAGCGGGAATGAAGAGCGACAAGCGATCGCTGCGGGACGCGATATATACGCGGTCACCGCTCCGATCGTCGTCGAAGCCGCAGAGCGGATCCTCGCGGGTGATGTCCGGATCGCTGGGACTGTAGCACCGGGGCAAATCTTCGATGCCGATGCTTTCCTGCGAACATTTTCTCCCGAGCATGTTTCCTTCGAGCGGACAGATTCACGCGTGACCTGCCAACGTTTGCAGGATAGGAATTCGGCACCGATTTAGGGGCGCGCTTAGGGCTTAGCTTCTTTGCCCGAGCGAGCCCACCCTTGCGACCCGCAACTGATGGAAGCGTAGCGACCGCCTCTTCCGCAGGTCCTCGGGATTTTACAGAGGAACCCTTGGCCTGAAACGTTCAGACGCGGGCGAGCGATAGATCGCATCTCAGCTGCTTCCAAGCCTAAAACAAACTCTTGAATGAGAAGCTGCGCTTGAAGCTGCCGTAACTCAAGAGGTGGAGTTGAACAACTCCTGTTCTGCCTGGTCGCAAGCGTTGATGAATTCCTCGAATATTTGTATCTTCTGAGCACAAAGGTCGAGAAGCTGTCGGACAGGGACGTCGAGGGGCTCAGCGTCGTAGTCCTGAATCTTCCCGAGGATCTTGCTAAACATTTGCTCTTGCTGGCGCTCAGCTTGGAGGAGGGCTGGATAGTCAACCATGGAGGAACTCCTTAGAGCGGTGGGTTCTCCAAAAAATACCACTGAAATCTGAATTTCCTAAAATGGGTCGCGCTGAGTATTGGGTTGGAAGCGCGGCCCATCCGTTGCGCGGTCTCGATTGTGTTTATGCCACAGGCACCGTTCCTCTAAAGCGCATCAATTCGTCCACAAGTGCGGCAATCCTCTTGCACCGTTCGTCGCATCGTTTGGCCTCATTCGATTCCATGCCGACAAATATCGCCGACTCAATGGCGTGCGCTTGCTCGTTCATGAGTGCCAGGAGTTCGTTCTTGATACGGCGAACCTTGATATGGCGGACGATGTCATCGCCTGTTGACTGATGGGCAGTTTGAGTCTTCATGACCGTGCCCCCTTTTGATGTCGAAGTTGGACGTTGGACCGCGCTGGTAGGGTTCTCAATGGGGTACGCGGCCTCGTTGCATCGAACGTCCGCAAAACTCTATTTCATCAGGTAGGTCGCAACAATCGGGCAAATGCTGTAAGGTAAACTACTGTATTCGTCTTTCCTTCGCCCATGTAGAATGTCCGGTCATGCCCGCGGACCCGACATCAAGCGGCATGGAAAGTTCATGAGTCGGGAGGACCTAGAGGCGCTGGGCAGGAACCTGGCGCTTTTGAGTCCGAGCGCCGTCAGGGACTTCTACGAGCGGACCTACCAGCAGTGCCGGATCAGCGACAGAGATTTCCCTTCGGCGCGAGCGATTTTCGGGAGTCGGCGTCCAGATGCGCCAGTGCGGAGCTAATGTCAACCCGAACACTCGCGAACCCTGAGAAATGCCAGAGACTCCCCCCAAAGTTAACTTGGAGCGAAATCCCGGTCCCGACCGGGATTAGTCCTGACAAGTCCCGCGGTTGCCGAGGGAAGTAATGTGCTTTGTTGGCCTCTGCCTCCCAAGGTCAAGTTGAAATAGGGAATCCGATCTTTCGGGAGAGAGTCGAAGTTGCTCTTCTGCACCAAGTCGAATGTCACAATCAAGCGATTGGACTCATCAACGCGAGGCCGCGTCCCGCTAAGAAAGTTTCTCCACCGATCGCAAAATTCGTTCGCGGATTTCGCTTACCTAAATAGAGAGAATCTCACAGTCCGAGTGGACCTTCCGACCCGCACAGATTAGCGACCGCGACAGGTTTCCCGAGTGCGCAATCTGGTCTTCCCCAGCGTGTGTGGGCCTCGATTCGTGGGTACTCACAAAACACTTGGAGAAGCGTAATGAAGAACATGCACCGTCGTCTGCTTGCATTTTTGCTATTCCTCACACTGGGGACATTGACCACGGCCTTTGCGCAGATCACGCCTAGCCAGGATAGCTACACGAACACCGCCGCGTCGTCCACTAACTATGGGACCTCGCCAACCCTTGGTTTGGCTAGCACTAGCGTATCGATCCAAACCGTTTACATTCAGTTCGATCTGTCGTCAATTCCAGCCGGCTACAACAGCAACAACATCGCCAAGGCCACGCTGAAGCTATTCGTTGACAGTGTGACCGCGGGAGGCAGCCTCAACGTAGACTACGTTAATGGAAGCTGGTCAGAAAAGACGATCACGGCGAACTTTTTACCTCCGCTGGGCGGTTCGATCGCCTCTGGCGTGCCTTTAACAAGCGCCAATGCCTATGACTACCTTCTGGTCGACGTAACGCCGGCGGTGGGCGCCTGGCTGAATGGCTCACAGGTCAACGACGGCATAGCGCTGGTCGCGAACAACGGGCTCTCTGCTGTTTTCGAAAGCAAGGAGAATACGAACCAGAGCCATCCGGCAGAACTGGACATTGTATTTACCAGCGGCGGCAGTATCACGGGTGTTACGACGGCCAGCGGCAGCGGATTGGCGGGCGGCGGCACCAGCGGCACACTGAACCTCGCCCTGCAGAAAAACTGCTCGACCAATCAAGTATTGGAGTGGAACGGGAGTTCCTGGGTCTGCTCGTCTACAGGTACCGGCTCCGTGAGCAGCGTTGGATTGTCTGCGCCGTTGTCGGACTTCGCTGTAAGTGGCTCCCCGGTAACGGGCACAGGTATGCTGAATTTCGTGTGGAACGTGGCCCCAACCAGCGCCAGCACTCCCAATGCCATCGTCAAGCGCGACGCGAGCGGCGATTTCAATGCGAACATCATCGACGTCGGGGAACTCGTCACGCAATCCGTCGTTGCTTCCAATGTAGTAGTTTCCAGCGGTCAAAACACTGACGCTGTGCAGATGGAAGGATGGAATCAAGCGGCGTCTGGATCTCAAAGCTGGGGCATTCTTGGCGGCACCAACAGCGCTACCAACGGGGCAACCGCAATTGTCGGCCATGCCTACGCAACATCCGGCGTAGTGCAGGGAGTGCAGGGCGTTTCTGATAGCCCGTCCGGCTATGGCGTCTATGGAGTCAACGTTTCAGCCAGCGTCGTCGGCGCGGGCGACGGTAGTGCTGGGGTGTGGGGAGATTCGGCGACAAATTGGGGAGTTTTGGGAACGTCGGACAACGGCATAGGCGGGCTCTTCCTCAACAACAGCACCGTGGGTTACCCAACCCTGGCAGCTTTTAGCGAGAACGGCGCTGCCTACCCATTTCTCGCATACAACAACGTGACTTCTTCAAGCTGCAACATCGATGCAAACGCCAACCTCAACTGCACAGGCGCCAAGCACGCAGTTGTTCCCATTGCCGGCGGACAGCGCAAGGTGGCGCTTTCTGCCATCGAGTCTCCCGTGAACTGGTTCGAGGACGCGGGCTCGGCCCGACTCATGAACGGTGCTGCAGTGGTCGGCCTCGATTCCGACTTTGTTCAGACCGTGAATACGGAGATGGAGTACAACGTGTTCCTGACTCCCTATGGCGATTGCAAGGGGCTATACGTGTCGAACCGGACAGCAACGTCGTTCGAAGTGCATGAACTGGGCAGCGGCGCCGCAAGCGTCCCATTCGGCTACCGGATCATGGCCTTGCGCAAGAACTACGAGAACATCCGCATGGAAGACCACACAAACGACCCGGACCCGGCGAAGCTCATGAAGGCCATGAAGAAAGGAGGCTCTTCGGCGAAGGCTGACATGAGACAGCCCCTGTCACTGTCGAACCTGGCCCCGATCACTCACCCGATCGTGCAGAAGCCCGTTAAATAACGGGTGGAACGACGGCCCTTGGGCTGATAAACAGCAGTACCCTCGGTCAACGTCTGGAGTGAAAGCATCGGCGGGCGCCCCGGTTGGCGTCCGCCCAGTTTGATTGGGATCCGCTGTGAAAGAGCTGCTTAGGAGTTTTCCCTTCACCAGTCGAACTCACCGCTTTGTCTGGCACGAAGAGCCGATCTTGAAAATGCATGATCGAGAGTCCTTCGACTGTGGCGATCCTCCCAAGAATGACAAATCAGCTCGCTGCAAGTGGTCCTCAATCGCACGCGACAGCTGCCGATCCTGCTCCTTGCACGCGGCCATCAGTAGGCAGCCGAAGACCAGCAAAATGGCCCAGGCGGCTACGCCGAGAAAGCTCCAGATAATAGTGTGTAGAGTCATGCGGCACTGCCATCAGCAAAGGAGTGGCGATTTGAGAAGAACCGCTCCTCGTAACGTGAGCGCCGCTCCGTCTTCGTGGCTCAATCCAAGACGAACCCGGTACCGGAGTGAGCCCGAATAGGAGTCTGACATTCCAGGCCCTCCAAGTCGTTGCTCTATAGCAAGCACCTGCGACACCATCAAATCGTGCGATTCCTGCCCAGGTAGAAGGGTTCTATGGCGGAGGTGATCTCCAGACCGTTCCCGCTGTAAAGGCCAGTTGTGACGTACTTTGTGCCGTAACCCTTCACCCCTGCCTATTGGGGTGAACCCACGAGGTGAGACAGTCTTGAATGACACACGTGCCTTTGAGTTGAAGTTTGCTGCCTTCATAACTAGCTGGGGATGAGGTCTGGAGCAGGCGACAGCGTTTGAGCCCCCTGCTCCAGCATCATCGTAGAAATCCACTCTTCGGTTCCTGGGAAAAATTCCAGGCTGGGACTGCACAACTGTGTCATGGCATCTGCAGGCTCCGTCTGCCGTTCAAATTCTTCCGGAGAACAGTTCGCAGAAACCGAAATTTCGGTTTCTAAAACCCGGTGCGATAATTCCTCTTCCGCTGTTCGATGGCATAACGGTTGGTCGAACATGGCGATCTCAAGCAATCTTTCCCGTTACCACTCGCGTAGGCACCATCGCGGTGCACTGCCTGCCCGAGTTGACTGTGAACGATCTCGCTTTGACACGGACAGGCGAATGCTTGACTGGTTGCCCCGTTCGGCTCAAATTATTGCTGGCCCTTTGCTCGCAAACCCCTTGGGATCCATATGGCCGCTGGTTCCATCACGGTGGTGATGCACGAATACGCCAACGGCGACAAGGATGCTCTGGATCGCCTGCTGCCCGGGGTTTACTCTGAGTTGCGCCGCATCGCTCAAAAGCATCTGCGAGACGAACGGCCAGGCCATACATTGCAGCCTACCGCACTCGTCCACGAAATGTACGCGTGGTTGGCTGGGCAAGCTCGGCCCGATGTTCGTGATTGCGTTCATTTTCTCAGTGTGGCCGCACATGTGATGCGTAAAATCCTGATTGATCACCCTCGCACGAAGTATGCACAGAGGCGGAGCGGCCGACAGGAAAAATTGTCGCTCGATGAAGCCGAAGACGCTTGCATAGAGAAGCCAGCCATCATGCTTCGAATTGATGAGGCCTTGAATCAGCGGGCGCGTCATGATCCGCGCAAGGCTCGCCTCATTGAGATGCGTTTCTTTGGCGGACTGACCGCCGAGGAGTACGCGGCCTGGCTCGCATTGCCCGTCAGCGTCGTAGGACGTCACTTGCGCTTGGCCCAAGCGTGGCTGCAGCGCGAACCAAACCAAAGGCCGGACGGAACTAGGAGAGGAGCGTCCGAGGGTTCGCTAGCTTAGCTGGCTCGAGCCGTCGACAGTCCCATGATTGAAAACTGGGAGAGCGTGCAGCGTCTTTTCCTGCAAGCGCTGGATTTGCGCCCTGAGGAGCGGGCGCAATTCCTTGACGCGGCGTGCGCTGGTGACGCGGAAATGCGGCGAGAGGTCGAGTCGCTACTTGCCCACGACGTCCCCGCCGGGCAAATCGCCGAAGTGCTCGAAGGCGCCATGCAATCGCTCTTCGCGTCAGTGGCGATCAAACCTGGTACAAAAGTTGGAGACTACGAGGTACAGAAGCTGATCGGTTCCGGTGGTATGGGCGAAGTCTATCAGGCGCGAGACACACGCCTAGCCCGAGATGTAGCCATCAAAGTATTGCCTCAGTTCCTTACGAATGATCCTGAGCGCCTCCGGCGCTTTGAACAGGAGGCGCAAGCCGCCGCCGCCCTGAATCATCCCAACATTCTCGCCGTGTACCGGATGGGTATTTACGAGGGCGCGCCGTACCTGGTTTCAGAGCTGCTCGACGGCAGCACGTTGCGCGAGCTGATGATGCAAGGCCCGTTGCCATCACGCCACGCGATCGACTGCGGAGTGCAGATCGCGCGCGGTCTGGCAGCGGCCCATCGGAAGGGGATCACCCATCGCGATCTGAAGCCGGAGAACCTGTTCGCGACGAAAGATGGACACATCAAGATTCTCGACTTCGGGTTAGCCAAGCTTACACGCACATCCAGACCCGACTATCCTGCAACCGAATCGGGCATCGTGATGGGCACCGTCGGGTATATGTCCCCGGAGCAGGTGCGCGGCCAAGGGGTGGATTACCGCACCGATTTTTTTGCTTTCGGCGCGATTCTGTACGAAATGCTGTCGGGACAGCGGGCGTTCAACAAGCCGACCGCGGCCGATACAATGAGCGCGATTCTCAACGAAGATCCGCCAGGTATTTCGCAGCTTCAGCCAAGCACTCCGCCGGCGTTGGAGCGGGTTGTGCAACGCTGTCTCGAAAAGAACCGCGAGCAACGGTTTCAGTCAGCATCGGATTTAGCCTTCGCACTCGAGGCGCTTTCAGACTCGGGGCCACTCGCCGCCGCTGCTGTGAAGACCAGGGATGGCGGTCGGCGTAACCTAGCCTGGTTCGCGGCGATCGCCATAATTGCTGTCGCTCTCGGGCTGTGGTGGAAAACCCCCGGGGCTCGGCCAAAAGTCGAAACCGTGCGGCAGCTGACTGACGACGGTGAAATGAAGGCCACCGTTTACACCGCCGGAGAAGGCTCTCTGGCCAGTGATGGCTCTCGCGTTTACTTCAACGAAAGGCAGTCGGGTAAGTGGATGATTGCTCAGGTTTCGGTGAGGGGCGGGCAGTCCGCGCCCGTTAATACTGCAGTGCCGGAGCCAATCATTGAAGGAATCGCTCCGGATTCCTCCAGTCTGCTTACGCTCAACGGCTGGCTCCTGCCTGTTCCGGCGGGCAGCCCACGGCGCTTGGGAGATCTCGCCAATCTTGACCTCAGCGCTGTCAGTTACTTTCCCGATGGGCAACACATCATTTACGCGGCTTACGGATCTGCTGGGTCCGTAATCTACATCGCCGACAGAGATGGCTCCAACGCGAAAAAACTCCTGCAATTACCCAGCTATGCCCTTTGGCTCAGTGTTTCTCCGGATGGTAGGAAGGTTTGCTTTACGGAAATAGACGCTGTGTCAGAAAGTCTCTGGGAAATCAAAGCCGACGGGACCGCACTGCGCAAGCTCCTCAGTGATTGGAAGAAAGACGAGTCCTTATGCTGCGGCAAATGGACTAAGGATGGCCGATACTTTGTGTTTCTTGTGGGCCGTCGCAGCGGACCGTATGACATGTGGGCACTGGCTGAGAAAAAAAACCTCTTCCGTGGCGCTTCGGTCACACCAACGCAGCTCACCAATGGACCTCTCTCGTATTATCTGCCACTTCCGAGCGCCGATAATGAAACGGTCTTTGCGGTCGGAGCGCTCAAAAAAGGTCAATTGATCCGGTATGACGCCAAACGAGGCGAGTTCGTCCCCTTTCTGGGAGGAATCTCCGCCACCAATGTTATGCCGTCGCGGGACGGTCAATGGGTGGTTTTCCTGTCGTACCCGGACGGCATCCTGTGGCGCAGCCGGATCGACGGCAGTGATCGGATGCAACTCAGCCAGAGTCGAGCACTTTTCCCTCAGATTTCCCCGGATGGTGGCAAGGTTGCCTTCGTAGCGCCCGAATCCCGTGCTGAACTGGGAGCTTATGTTGTCAGCATAGAAGGTGGCAGCCCGCAGAAGGTTGTCGAAGAAGTCCGTTTCGCCGCATGGTCTCCTGACGGCAACCAACTGGTTTTTCAGACCATTAATCGCCGCATTGTGAAGGATTTTGAGATTCACACGATCGATCTCAGGACAAAGGAAATTCGTGCAATCCCGGATTCTCGAGGTATGCTTGCTCCACTTTGGCCCAACCCCGACACCCTGATCGCAGGGTCACCGAGCGTGGCATCCTCTCAACCTTTGGTGGCATTCGATTTTAGGAGCCAGAAGTGGTCACCGCTGGTACACGACCCGGTTGACAACTGGGTGCAGTCATGGGATGGCCGTTGCATTTATTTCCAAAAGTCTGATGCCTCTGGTACGAAAGCGTTTCGCATTTGGCTTGCTGACCGGCGTATAGAGCCCGTGGCGGACCTATCTGGCGCAAACCGGGTGGAGGAGCCAGGCGTCGGCACGTGGTTGGGCGTCGCCCCCGATGGATCAGTCCTGATCACCCGCGACATTGGCGTGCAGGAGATCTACGCCCTCGATGTCAGGTGGCCGTGATCTCGCCTTTTTCGACCAAACGGTGTGTGAAACACTTCTCAAACAACCACCCGTGCGGTCGGGACCAGGGGGTCGGGTTCAAATTCTCTCCCCAACCGGTGCCTTCAACAACATAAGTCTCATTTTACCGATAGCTTGTGAGACCAGAGTGTCATTCGACAACCTCTTTGACCTGGATCACTTGCGGAGGCGGGCTCGCATTGCCCCGGTCAGGACTAAGTTTTGCAGCTTTGTTGAAGGTCATGACTTCCCATTCGCACGGAACTCAGGAACCTTGTCTCGCATCCTGCTGAATGCGAATTCTGAGCCGGCGCCTGAGTCACGATTGCACAATGAAGCGTCCGTGTGAGTTAGCGTCTCCAGTTTCAGCTTGTGCTCACGCGCATTAGTGTAGGACGCCAGTTCGGCGAAACGCTTCGCCTGTGTCACGCTCGTCTCCGCCTCGACTTCGAGGAGTCGGATTGGGCATTCTACCTTGTCCAGCATAGATACTAGCTCGGCGGCCCGACTGAATCATTTCAACGCAGCTGCACTAGGCGCCTGACTGTTTGACGACTCTCTCATGACAGAGGTAAACTGAGCCGCTTCTTGCTATGGGTACTCCACAGGTTGTAGCTTGAAGGAGGTTGTCACCTGAGGTGACCGTACCTCAGCTGATAATCATGGCTTCCATATATTCGTTGCAATCCAAGCCGACTCGCGCCCTTCAAAATCAGGCTCTCCAGCAGCACATCGGTGGACGATATCTCTTTCAACTTTCCCTCGTCTTCGTCGCCTATCTGGTCGCAGGCAAACTCGGCCAGGCGACAACGAACATCCGCAGCAGTAATCTTGGCCCTGTATGGCCTGCGTACGGAGTTGCTCTTGCCGCGATTTTGATTTGTGGGTACCGCGCGTGGCTTCCAGTGGCAGCTGCGGCTTTTCTCGTCGCATTCTTCAGCCCGGTTTCTCACGTTGCTGCACTCGGGCAAGCAGCGGCGGCGACAATGGCAGCAATGGCTGGCGCCTTC
>Ga0126383_10000612_pt1 | contig 20356 bp, 18 predicted proteins | sample PanSoiMetPlot_35_FD_96882 | JGI IMG/M metagenome (GOLD analysis project Ga0126383, IMG submission 96882) | Tropical forest soil microbial communities from Panama - MetaG Plot_35 | ecosystem: Environmental > Terrestrial > Soil > Tropical forest > Bulk soil | place: Panama | collected 2016-02-17
CGCCCTCGTCAAGCGCGGCGCCATCGGCCTGATCAGCACCCACGATCTCGCGCTCACCGAAATCGCAGGCGAGCCGATCCGCAACGTGCATTTCGAAGACGAATTCCGCGAGGGCAAGATCACCTTCGACTACAAACTCAGGGAAGGCGTGGTCAGCAAAAGCAACGGCCTGGAACTGATGCGCTCGATTGGCCTGGAGGTATAGACGCAGGTGGAGAGGACGCGGCAGCCGACCCCCCCCGAGGGGCGCCGATGCCCGTCCTCCAACGCGAGCTAATTATCCGTCGGCTGCACCCTGACGCGGGGAGCCGGCGACGGGCGCGGAGGTTTGGGGGGAGCGGGCAGCGGCGCGGGTGTCTCCGCTACCGCCATTCCCCGCCGCAGCTCGATGGTGCCATGTTCATTGTTGAGCACGATGTGCGGACCACCCGTGCCCACGCTGCCCGACGCCGTGGCCTGGTCCTCTGCGTTGTTCACTTTCAGTTCGGTGAAATCAGTCTGGAAATCGCCGCCCCGCGCCCTGGCGTCTACCTGGAAGCTGGATTTGTCAGGCACGAAGAGCTGAACGTCACCTTTGCGATTCTGCACCTGAACGCTCCCCAGTCGGGTCATGTGCAGTTCGATATCGCCGTTCTGGTTCTCGATGCGCACATCTCCGCTCATGCCCTCCAGGCGAATGTCCTTCGAACGCGTGATCAGGCGGAACGGGCCGGTCAGGTCAGTGATGCGCAGGTCGCCGGAATCCATGTCGAGATCGCCTGCCAGGCGGGAGAATTCCATGTCCGTGCGCTCCGACTTGAAAGCAACGTTGCCGGCGATTTTTCCCAGCTTGAGGCTGTCGAACTCGCCATTCAGGCGCAGCGCTCCGCCCACATCCTCGATCGAAACATCATTGGGACGTCCTTCGACCGACACATCTCCCGTGACTTTCGAAATCCGACCCGAACTGTGTTCCAGGCTGAGGGTGGCTTTGCCGTGGATGTCTTCTGCTGTCACATCGCTGTGCTGGCTGGAGATTTCCACGTCTCCGTCGCGTCCCAGCACGCTGATGTCGCCCCGCCGTCCGGAGACGTTCACCGCGGCCTTGCGGGGCAGCGTCACCGTGATATCGGACGCCACCCAGTGATCGCCTGCGCCCTGGGTGTTGGCGTTCAAGGTGATGATCTGGTCCGAGGTGCTGAACGTGGGCCTGGTTTGGGCATTCCAGCGGTCGGCCTCGGCCTGGCTCTCAGCGCCGATCCGTTTGTGCACCACGACCTGGATCTTGTTGCCCTCGGAGGCGTTCACATTGACCTGGCCGCGATCGCTCACGATATGCAGCGATGAACCCAGAGGAAAGTCGTGCTCCAGTTGGTCGTCGTAGCTGTAGGTATTGCCGAACAGGGGGATATCTCCGCCGTCGAGGTCGATGTTGTCGCGGATCGATCCCCAGTTGACGCGCGCCGCCTGGGTCGCGGCCAGACCGCAGACGATGAGCACGGCCAGCAGGAAGGCACCGCCCACGCCGATGCCCGGCGCGCGCAGGCCCTCCCTCTGCGCTTGCTGATACTCGATCAGCTTGATGATGCCCCAAAGGATGATCAGGACCGGCCAGAAGTGAGCGAACCATATACCCAGCGTGCGCCACGGCAGCTTGCCCATGTTGGCCAGCAGCAACAGAATGCCCACGACGATCAGCACCACCGGTCCGGCGAAGGAGCGGCGTACGCGCACGGGAGGAATTTGCGCCGGGCTAGCCATGTTTCACCTCGCTTGTTGGAGGCTGCACCTGTCCGGTGATCACTCCCGGTGGCGGCGCGGACGTTCCCACTCCCGGCGGTCCATCCACGTGACCCGCCGCGGAAGCATGCGCCTGCAGCGCCTTCACCACTCCGATGACCACCAGCAGCAGCGGCCAGGTGCGATGGATGCTGATCATGTCCAGCTGCTCGAACAAAAACAACGCTCCCAGCGTAACCAGCACCGCCGGCCCCATGAGGCCACGGTAGCGGCAGCGGTCGCAGTCGTAGACCCTGCCTCCGCCCACGTATCCCCAGCGCACGGCGAATAGCCATCCGCCGATGCCCATCAGGATCAGCGGCCAGAGACGGCTCAAGTTGAAGAAGTGGAAACCCAGGGTCTCGAGCAGAAAGAGCATGCCCAGCAGGATGAGAATCACTGCGCCGGCCGGTACCTTCGTGGTGTCGACGCTCTGCCCGGAACTGAACGTGCGCGCCAACCCGAAAGGGTCGGGCGCCGGCTGGCCGAGTTGCACCGCCTTGGCGGTGCGCACGGCGTCAATGATCTGGTAGACGTAGAAAAACGCGATGGCAAAGCCCAGCATGACGTGCATGGCATCGCTGTCGGTAGTCGATTCGCCCCAGACCAGGCCGAAAAGGATCAGCAAATGCGCGAGGCCCTTGGCGTACTGGCCGCAGTAGACCGCGCCCACGCCGAAGGGAAACAACCCGGCGAGCACGCCGGCCAGGCCGGGATTGGGGCCTGAGCCGGCCGACGGAAGCACAGGCGGGGGCGCATACGCGGCTTGCGCCGGGGGCACGAAGGGGGCAGGGACGCCGGTTTGCGGCGGCGCTCCCTCCAGACGCGCTGCCAAACAGTTCTCACAGTAAATCACTCCGCGGACCGAGCGGGCACAGTTCGCACACAGGGCTTTCCCGCAGGTGCGGCAATAGGCCACTGCTTCGACGTCTTGATGCGTGGCGCAGTTCATACCAACCTCCTGTAAGTGGTCACCGTCACTACAGGGTTCTCCTGGCGGAGAGCGGCCACCACGAACTGGCTCTCTCCCTGGCTGTAGTTGCGTTCCTGCCTTTTCTCCGGCTGTTCGCTGGTGTTGTTGTTCTTCCGCTCCTTGCTCGGCTGCTCGCGGGTGGGTTCTTCGGGCGTGGTGGCCCGCTTGAACTGCTGCACGCGCGATTCGACCTCATACACGAAGCGGATGTTGTCGTAATACTTCCTCACCCTTCCCGTGGTCTCGTAGTAGGAGCGCCGGATGGCGCTGGGCCGCAGGTCGGCATGGGCGAGGTCTTTGACTTTGACCCCGGTCATGCTGAGCGCGACTGACAGCGAGAAGAACGCCATGCCGAACGACATGGCGAACCTCGGCTGGCGCGCCACGGTGAACACCGGAGCGAACACCGGGCGCAGCCATCCAGCCACCGCCTGCTTCCATGAGACCTTAGGTCTGGCGATCGAGCGGGCCCTTTCGACCCCGCTGGTCGCGGCCAGAATGTTATGCACCAGGTTGGCTGGAGCCTCCACCTCCACGAGGGACTTCAGCCAGCGCCGCCCTTCCTGGGCTTCCGCGAAGAGCGGTCCGCACTGCGGACAGGCTTTCGCGTGAGCCTCGAAACTCTGCAGCCGAGCCCCGGTCAAATTGTCGTCCAGAGCATCGGTGAGCAGGGTTTCGAACTCGGCGCACTGCATACTGTTTTTGCTTTCGCCTGGCATTTAACTCACCTGTTTATATGTACGTTGGAGCAGACGTGCAAGTTCCGCCCGTCCGCGGTTTATTCTTGACTTTACGGTTCCCTCGGGAACCTTAAGGACGGCCGCAATTTCCCGGTAGTCCAGGTCCTGAAGATCGCGCAAAATCACGGCTTCGCGCAGTTCCGGAGACAGCCTCTGCAGCGCCCGGTGCACGGTTTCGCCGGTCTCCCGGCTCTCGACGCGGGCATCGGGAGGCTGGCCTCTATCCTGGATCTGGTCGCTAAGTGGCATGGTATCTTCATGTTCCGAAGACCCAGCGTCGAGTGAATCGGTTACCCGGTCCTGTTTGGTTTTCCTGAAGTGATCGACCAGCAGGTTGCGGGTCATGGTCGTCACCCAGGTCATGAAGGCGCCGCGGCCGACGTCGTAGCTTTCGAGGGTGCGGTACATCTTGATGAAGACCTCCTGGGTGAGGTCCTGGGCATCGTCGCCAGAACCCGCAAACCTATAGCAAATGTTATAGATACGGCGATGGTAGCGCTGAACGATCTCCTCCCAGGCTCTGGCGTCGCCGGCTATGCAGCGACGGACCAGCATCCCCACCAGTTGGGCATCTTCCAAGACCGGACTCCTGGAAATTCAGGCTCGGACCGCTACCCCCAACATCACATGGGAGATACGTCAGAGTCGGAGAAGAAGTTCTTGTGCTGAACGAGCAGAGAATTGTAGCAGGGGTGTAAATGGGGCGAAGAAACGACGTAGGTTCTCCCTGGGGACACGGGACAGACCGGAGGCATCCCTCTGTGAGTTGCGGGTGGGTTCGGCTATCCCCACGGGATGGAGAACCAGCAAGCTGGCTCTCCACGGAGTTGGTACGCGAATGATTTGAGATCAGGTTCCTACGCGGAACAGGTTGGAGGTTTGCGTTCCACTGCACATGGCGCCGCGCACCAAGTTGGCGCCATTGACGCTGAGGGTGAAGGCGGAAGCACCGGGAGCGACGCTGACCGGGGCCTGGCCGGAAATCTGCGGCACGGGATGAATTGTGGCCGCGAAGGTCGCGGGTACAGCGACGAGCAACCGCAGAGGGTTTGCCGCCGGGGTTGCCGACCCGGTTTAAACCGGCAACGAACGGGGCGTGAACCCGGGGGCACCCGCCAACCTTGTAGAATGCGCGGTAGCATTTGGTCGCGCCACCGGCGCTGACGGTCGGCGCCGATGCGGCTGTCCCCGCGTGAGGCGGGAAGGATGGCGCGTCCGTCGTGGAACGGATTCCAATCCATGGGCAAGATTCACGTTCTCTCCGAAGCTGTCGCCAACAAAATTGCCGCTGGAGAAGTCGTGGAGCGGCCGGCTTCGGTGGTCAAGGAGTTGCTCGAAAACTCGCTCGACGCCGGGGCGACGCGCATCCGCGTGCAGGTGGAAGCCGGGGGCAAGAAGCTCATCCAGATTACCGACAACGGCTGCGGCATGGTGCGGGACGACGCCCTGCTCGCCTTCGAGCGCCACGCGACCTCGAAGCTGCGCAGCGCCGAAGACCTGCTGAAGGTGGCGACTCTGGGTTTTCGCGGAGAGGCGCTGCCCTCGATCGCGTCGGTGTCGCGGCTGCGGCTGGAGACGCATGCCGGGGAGCAGGAATCGGGCACGATCATTGAAGTCAACGGCGGCAAAATCGCCGGGGTGGAAGAGGCGGGGCTGCCGGTGGGAACATCGGTCACGGTGCGTGATCTTTTCTTCAATACCCCCGCGCGCAAGAAATTCCTGAAGGCGGAAACGACCGAACTGGCGCACATCGCATCGCTGGTGACGCACTACGCGTTGGCACATCCGGATAAGCACTTCGAACTGCACTCGGCGACCAACGCCATGCTGGTAGCGCCTTCGGTGGCCGGACACCGCGAGCGCGTCTACCAGGTGTTTGGGAAAGAGACGCTCGACCAGATGATTCCCCTGTCCGCGGTGCAGCCACTCGCGCGCCTCGGTTTGCCACAGCCGCCGCCGTGGAGGAGGCCAGAGCCGGTCGAGGAGGAGAAAGAGTCCGGCCCACCTTGGTTCGGCGAGCTGCGCGTACATGGCTTCATTTCGAAACCGGAGATTCAGAAGCTCAACCGCAGCTCGATCTACATCTTTGTTAACCGGCGGCTGATTCGCGACCGGCTGATTCAGCATGCGCTGACCGAGGCCTATCGGAATATTCTTCCCCCGACGGTGTATCCGGTGGTGCTGCTGTTTCTGGAGATGCCGAGCGGCGAAGTTGATGTCAACGTGCATCCCTCGAAGACCGAGGTGCGCTTTCGCCAGTCGACCCTGACCCATGATTTTGTGCGCGACGCGGTGCGGGCGGCGCTGATGAAGGCTCGCCCGGTGCCACAGTTCGCGGCGGAGATTCATGCCCATCCGACGGCCAGCCCGTCGTTGACGCCGGAGAGCGCGGGCGGTGCGGCCTGGCGCGAGTTGTATGCTCCGCTCGCGGCGCAGCCGTTTACCTTGCAAGCGCCGGTTCCGCCGCCGATCAACCCGCGATTTCATTTCCAGGATGGCATCGCAGTGGAGGGGAATGCGGCGCTGGCATTGGAACCGGCGCCCGAGGTCATTCCCGGCGACGGGTGCGCTCCGCCGATACCCGATCAACTCGAGGCCCGATCGGAGCTGGCGCCGGCGCTCGGGTCGCTCAAGCCTCTGGGACAGATTCGCGAGTCGTTCATCCTGGCAGTGAACCACGAGGGCCTCTGGATCATTGACCAGCATGTGGCGCACGAGCGCGTGCTCTTCGAGAAAGTGTTGAGGCAGCGCGCGGCGCAGGCTGTAGAAAGCCAGCGGTTGCTGATGCCGCTGGTTGTCGAGCTGACGCCAGCGCAGCAGGCGGTGTTTGCCGAGATATCCGGGGAATTGGCTTTGAACGGATTCGAAGCTGAACCATTCGGCTCGCGCAGCATCGCGGTGAAGGTGGCCCCCGCCGGGGTGCAGGCGACAGAAGTGGAACACATGCTGCATGAGCTGCTTGACCAGCTTTCTCGCGAGGAGCAGAGCATCAATCTCGAAAAAGTGCGGGCGCGGATCGCGGCCTCGATCGCCTGCCACGCCGCCATCAAGGTGAACATGCCACTCGAGCAGAACAAGATGGAGTGGCTGCTGGGGGAGCTGGCCAAGACGGATTGTCCCATGAGCTGTCCGCATGGCCGGCCGGTGGTGCTGCGCTACTCGATGAAGGATATTCAGCGGGCGTTTAAGAGGATTTGAAGGAACGGTCAGCATTCTTCAGCAACTCAGCGCTCCGCCTCTCCACCCTATTTGCGGCCTCCCTGCGGCATCTGCCCCTCTTGACAGCTGCTGCGTGCTTTTGTATTCTATGCATCGGAATTAGAGGTATTGAGATGAACTTTAAGGGAACGCTGCCCACCCTGATTCTGGACGCGCTGCAGTCGGAGCCGAGTCATGGCTACCGCATCGCGCAGCGGATCAAGGAGCGCTCGCGAGGGGTACTGGATTTCAAGGAAGGCACGCTTTACCCGGCGCTGCACAAGCTGGAAAATGAAGGGCTGGTGGAGTCCTACGAGGGAATGGAAAGTGGCCGGCCGCGGCGCTACTATCGCATCACCCAGGCGGGGCACGGGACCTTGCGCCGGGATCGCGCCGAGTGGCGGAAGTTTTCCCGGGCTGTAACCGCAATTCTGAGGGAGGCATAAGCCATGACAGCATTGGACCGTTGGCTGGAACAGGCGACCCGGCAGTTGGCGAAGGATTCAGCGGGACAGGTACGCGCCGAGATTCAGGAACACTATGAAGCGGCGCGCGAAACGGCGATCCGGAGTGGCGCGACAGCCGAGGAGGCGGAGCGCCTGGCGGTACGCGACCTGGGCGATGCGAGGACGGCGAACTGTCAGTATCGCAGGGTACTGTTGACGACGGGCGAGGCGAGGTTGCTCCGCGAGGGCAACTGGGAGGCGCGGGCGGTGTGCTCGCGTCCGTGGCTGAAGTGGATGTTTCTGGTGGTGCCGGCGGCTGCCTTCTACACGGCGACTGCGCTATTTCTGAAAGGGTCGGTTGCAGGAGCCTGGGTCTGGGTGGCGGGAGGGATCGGTCTGTTGCTGGCGGCGCCGCTGTTGCCGATCTATACCCCGTCGCGCGGGCGCGTGTTTCGCCTCGTGAAGTGGGTGGTGATGCTGAGCCTGTTCGGGATGGTGTTCGGCTCGGAATGGCTGAAGTGGTCGTGGCTGCTGATCTCGTGCCTGTGGCCGATGGCGTGGGTGGAGTGGACGCGGGTTTCAATCCGGCGGAAGCTCCCGGTGGCGCAGTGGCCCAAACAGTTATATTTGTAGGCTCTCAGCTGTCCGCCTATCCGGGAAATCTGCCGCATCGTGCCGCAGCGACCTGCGGTGGAGGAGTTCAGGCTGTCGGTTCGGGAATCTTCCAGCCCCGGATCACGAGCCAAAGCGGGAAGATCAGCTCCACGAACGACATGGTAAAGAAAAATCCGAGATTGGCCTTGGGATAAAGGTATGGCCTGAGGCCGTTGATGACCCAGCCCAATCCGTCCAAGGCGAGAAGAATTCCGATAATCCAGGGAACGTAGCGGCAACGGCAGATCAGGTAGCCCAACAGGGCAAGGTGGATGCCGAAAATCAGCAGGCTCAGCGACCAATCGTAGCGAAACGAATTCAGCAGGAGCATGACTTGGGCGTGCAACGCAGCGGACCCGAAGGCTTCGAGGTAAGCCGACGTGGTTAGCAAGCGGAGCACCGTCACCAGTTGGAACAGTCCAACCAGGGCCACCACCGTGTACACCAGCCTGAACCAGGCAGTGAGCAAGGAAAGAGACTTGTTGACCGGCACGAACAGGACATAAAGCGCCCATGCAATGATTACGTCGAGCATCAACGTAACCAGGTGGCACAGGATTCCGACAAAAAAGAGCTTTCCATGGGCAGTAATGTTTTCGGCGGTCTGCTCGATGTTGCCGGGAATTACCAGCCGGGGAAAGATGGAAAGCTCCGCGTAGGCAACCGGCATGAGCAGGTAGGCAATGCCCGCAGTCAGCGCCGCCTGGCGCAGGCTCAGGCCCTGGTGGGAATTGTTCGGCACATTCACGTCTCGCGGAATGTAACACAGGTCCTGCTTGTCGGCAGAAACGGCAGGGCTGTCTTACCGGCTATTTCCGAGACATCGGCGTCTCCCTAGGTTTGCGGTTGTTCAGTTCGGCTTGCTTGCCAACGGGCCCCAGCGGCGGAGGAACCAGAGGAAGACGCGTGTTTTGAGCGGGAGATTGCGGCTGACAGGCGAGTCGGCCGCCGGAGTGCCGGCGTGTTTTCCCAGGCTCCAACCGGCTGTGGTCAAATGCTGCTCGGCAAAGTTGCGTGGCGCGGCTTCGAGCGACGTGGCCAGCGTATCGTTCCAGCGGTTGAGAAACGCCATCAAGGACAGCGTGGCGACCATCTCCATGATTTGATTGTCGCTGAAGTACCGGGACAGCTGCTGGAAATGAGCCTCGCTGACGGCATTGGGCACCTGCCCGGAGGCTTGGGCGAATCGCAACGCCGCGCGTTCCGCGTCGCTGAATTCCGGGCTGGTCTCGAACTGAAACGCCTGTTCGACCTTCCGCTCCTCGACGCCGTACAGCGCCGCGAGATTGCCGGTGTGGGCAGCGCAATACTGGCAGCCGGTCGAGCGGCTGACCAGGTACATGATGAGGGCTTTCAGGCCGGGATCCAGCTCGCCGGGACGAACCAGGATGATGGCGGCAAGCTGGGAAAACGACGCCAGGAGATCCGGGTCACGAGCCATGACCAGCATGCTGTTGGGCACAAAGCCCATCACGGCTTCGGTTACCTGAAATACCGTCTCGAAATCCTTGGCCTGACTGCGTTGCAACGGCTCGATGCGCGTCATGGAGACTCTCCCCTCGGCTCACTCGCGCGGCACTGGGGCGGCAAGGAAGTCAAATTCCCCGGCGCGGCGATTCTTTCTCAGACCGGGCTAATTCTAGTCGAACGGTGGAGGCCGGCTGCCGTCAAGGTCAACCCGAGGCGAGCTGAGGAAATCCGGTGGCAGGGTAAGGAAGTAAAGGCGGATTTGCGGTCAAACACCGGAGGCGGCTGCCCTGGTTGAAGGAGGTCTCCCCGCCGCCCAGCCACGAGGATTGCGGAATGCCATCGGCGCGAAAACGAAGAGCCACAGAATTGCGCAGGTGACGGACACCAGCTGCCGTAGGTCGCCCTTGTCCCGCAATTGTTTACTACTCGTTCGAACAACTGCTATTAGTGGCCGCGCGTTCCTCAATGACGCATGAGTGTAACTGCCGGTCGACCGTCGACACACAGCCAGCCTATATTACTAAGTATTTCCGTCGACTTACTTTGGCTTTACCACTCTTATTGGTTCTTATCATTGTTTGTTTCTTCAACAGGCGCAATGGGTGCGAAGGACTCGGAGAAAGACTTAAGAACGCGCAGGGCGCGCAGAACTGTCGCGGAGTACGGAAGATGCCGGCGTTGTTGTGCCGCTTCCCCGGGACCGGCGGGGATGGCCGTCTTCCATCATGAGCGGCCCGATCGACGGTTTCAGGATCTGGCTTCGGACTGGGGCGGCCCCTTGGCGCCCATGATGATCAGCCAGAGCATGATGGCGACCTCGGCGAACAAGACCGGTTGAGTCAGGGTGAAGATCCTGTCTTCGTAGCCGGGAAACAGGAACGCGGCAGCACTGAGAGCCAAATAGCCGAAGCAGGCGATCACCAGCCATGCTCCCAGGATGCGGGGCAGGAAGCGCGATCGGTAGACCAGCAGGCCGAAGGGGATGAGCCACAGGCCCCAAAATATCTGGTTGGCCATGTCACCATAGTGGTGCAGGCGGAGAAACAACATCGCGAAGGCATCGCGCTGGGGCTTGTCAATCGCGGATAGGAAATCTTGACCTCGCGCAAACAGAAGGGCGCCAACGTCGTTGACCGAGTTGAGAAAGAATATGGGCACCGGTACCAGGCTGCCCAGGATGACCATCAGGATGGCGAGACCCTGGTCCACGCCCTTGAGCAGACGATAAAGGGCCAGGGTGACGAAGATCCATAAGGCGGCGGCGAGCAGGTAGCTGACAATCCCGAAGCGGAAGAGCGTCTCGTGTGCAGCGATGTTGTTCGCCGTTGCGGCCGCGTCCCCCAGCACAAACAATTTATTGGGGATGTAGAGGAGGCGGACGACGGCCAGTACGGAACCGACAAGGTAAAGCAAGCCGGCGACGCGGGCGTTCCTGCTGAGTGAAGTCATAGGTCCTCCAAAGTGAGGAAGTCAGTCTGAGTTACGTGAAGAGAGGGGGAAAGGTTCGATCCGAGAGTAGTACGGCAGGATTCCGGCCGGATAACGGCGGAGACGACTTACCGTAAACGACGCGAAGTTGGTGCGCAAAGATCGTGAAGAAGGTCATCCCGGGGTGCGCAGCGCGGAGCCGTCCACCGTCATCCGATGGGTTGCGACATCCGATGGGTTGCGCCATGGCTTGTTCTTTGCCACACCGCAGCCTGTGCCCGAAGCCCGTACCCTATGCGAACGAATGTTCCGGATCGAGTAATGCCGGTCACAATGGCAAACCCACGAGAATTACCTCCCTATGTTCTAATGCTTAGGTGCCCTCTGCGGACCTGATTACCGACCAGGAACTCGATCAGCGGCGGCGGGAAAAGTGGCGGCTGAACGGGGCGCCCATCCGCACGCTCGAAGACGCGCGGGCGTTCATCGAGGACGTCGGCTTCAGCCTGCTGTATCCCCTGAAGACGGCAGTGCTGGTTCCGACGTTTATAGGAGCGTGGGCGGGGTCGGATGAGAGGCTGCCCACCTGGCAGCATGCGTTTGCCGATCCCCGGGCGCAGGAGGCGACCGATTTGATGGTGCGATTGCTGCGCGACCACGCGGCGTATGAGGCGAATCTGTTCGACGAGAACAATGCGTTCGTGGTAGCGGCGTCGGTGTTTCCTTACTTCTATGCGCTGGTAGGAGAGCGCAATCCCAAACAGGCTCCCAAGCCGGGGCCGCGTTCGCCATATTCGCAACTGGCGTGCGACGCGTTTACGGTGATTCACCGCGATGGGCCGGTCTCGAAGCCCAGGCTACAGGAGAAGCTCGGCGGCGCGGTATCGTTGGCCGGGCTGGACCACGCGCTGGGGACCTTGTGGTCGAAACTGCGCATCACGCGGGTGGATTACCAGGCGGGCGAAGGGGCGTTTTGGGATGTGCTTTACCGCTGGGCTCCGGAGGCGGTACGGGAGGGCGCGGGGCTGTCGGTGGCGGAGGCGTTGAGCGCCCTGGTGTCGAAGTACCTGGATTGCGTGATCGCTGCCGATCAGCCGGAGATAGAAACCTTCTTGGGAAATTTCGTTCCCCGGTCGCGGGTGAAGGAAGCGATCAATGCTCTGCTGGCAGCGCGCGAGTTGAGTTTTTTGCGGGTGGGCAACCGCTCGCTGATCCAGATCACGCCGGTGTAATTGGCCGAACCGAGTCAAGTCTCCGGTCTCAAGGTCTGACGGCAAAGAACGCCAAGAACTGCCGTAAGCTCGCAAGGAAGAGTTTCTGGTTTGCCGGTATCCGGTGCGCGCCGCTCAGCACTGTTTCATCCTGTAAAATTACACGCAATGTCCGACAGTTCCCCGCGTAAACTGATTATTGCCATCGATGGACCTGCAGGGGCGGGCAAGAGCACGATCGCTTCTCGACTGGCGCGCAAGCTGGGGTATGTCAACCTGGAAAGCGGGGCCATGTACCGGGCTCTGGCGCTGAAGGCCATTGAGTGGGACGTGTCGTTCGACGATGAAGCGGCTCTGGCCGACCTGGCCCACAACTCACGGATTCAACTGGAACCCAGCCTGGGCGGAAACCGCGTGCTGCTTGACGGACGGGACGTGACGCCTCGCGTAAGGGAGGCCGATGTCAGCGAGGCGGCGTCGCGGGTGTCGGTGCATCCCCGGGTGCGGGAGTGGATGGTGGCGCGGCAGCAGGAAATGGGAGCGGGCGGCGGAGTGGTGATGGAGGGACGGGACATCGGGACGAGAGTCTTTCCCCACGCCGACGTCAAGGTGTTTCTCGATGCCGATCCGGTGGTGCGCGAGCAGCGGCGGTTGGCGCAACAGCACTTGAAGGGAAAATCCGCGGCCACGACGGCGGCCGAGTTGCGCGAGCGCGATCGCCGGGACCGCACGCGCGCCACGTCGCCGCTGGTGCCTGCGCCGGACGCGTTGCTGCTCGATTCGACCACGCTGTCGGAAGATGAGGTTCTCTCCCGGGTGGAAGAGCTGGTGAATCAGAAGCTGGGCAGTCTGGCGCGGGGATAGGCCGCGGCTTTGCGGCTGACGGGCGTGGACGCCCATCCTCCATTGTGATCAAGGTTTTAGCGACGCGAGGTATTCCGCCAGGATTTTCTGGGTCTTGGCATCCATCGCACCAGCGTTCGCTGTATTCGTCCTTTTGATCCCGATATAGACGGCGTTGTAAGGGGTATCGCCGAGGTTTTCGACGCGGTGCTTGAAGGGAGGAAACCAGCGTGACTCGCCGGGTTTGGAGAAGACCTCCTGCATTCTCCCTTTTTCGTCGGTGAACTTGAGGTGTCCGGGGGTAAGCACGACGACCACGCCGCCGGGATGATCGTGGAGAGCTGATCTCTCGTGCGGACCGTAGTGGACATCGACGACCTGGACGTACTGGTTTTCAAAAGCCAGGTGGTAGTGTGTGGGTTCGACCTTGGTGGGTTCCTGGGCAACTGCAGCGAGAGCCAGAGACACGAAGGCGACCGTCAAGAACCTCTTGGAGACCATGGTTCTCCTTCTGACGTTCACGATTGAGCGCTGCGATTGGAGACACGCTACTCTCGGTGGGGGCAAAATTCAAGCGCGACGGACGCGAGTGATCAGGAGTTGGGGCGGTGTCGTCCCGCGGGTTGCCCTCGCTCCGCGAGTGAGTGGTTGGTCTCCAGTCTTTGGTTGTTGCCGTTTGTGCAAACATCTGCATATTGACACCGGGGCTGCGACGTAGAATACTCCGCCTCCAAGTGCTCGCCTCCCGGCTGGGCAGAGTCGAACGGGGCGTCACCACATTCCTACCTATTCCAAAGCCTCAATTGTTGAGAGGGGAAAAACATGAAGATGTTGCGCGTGCTCGGACTCGGGCTGGGCGTCATGCTGGCGTGGGCTGGCATTACACAGGCCCAAACATGGACATCGATCACCAACCAACCCACTTTCTTTCCCGACACTTCTGTTCTGCTCACCGACGGTACGGTGATGACGCACGAGTACAACACGCCGAACTGGTGGCGGCTGACCCCAAATAACACCGGCAGTTACCTCAACGGCACATGGACCAAGCTGGGTTCGATGCCTTCCAACTACGCTCCCCTGTATTTCGCTTCGGTGATTCTGCGCGACGGCAAAGTGATCGTCGAAGGCGGCGAATACAACTTCCTGAGTCCGGTTCAGACCAACCTGGGAGCGATCTACGACCCAGCGTCCAACACCTGGACGAACGTGAATCCGCCCAGCGGATGGACGGAAATCGGCGACTCGCCCGGCATCGTGCTGGCCAACTCGACGTTCATGCTCGGTCAGAACATGAGCGAGAAAACCGCATTCTTCAACGAAACGAACCTGAGCTGGACGGTTAGCGGGACGGGCAAAGCCGATGATTTTGAAGAGGAAGGCTTCGTGCTGCTGCCCGACACCACGGTGTTGACGGTGGATGCCAGCAAAGCCAAGAACGCGGAAAAGTATCTCCCGCCCAAGAGCCAGAACAAGTGGATCAACGCGGGCACGACTCCGCAACCGCTGTCGGATCCGGGCTCGCTCGAAATCGGTCCGCTCATTCTGCGGCCCGAGGGCACAGTATTCGCGATGGGCGCCAACGCTTCCGCCGCCGGCCACACGGCGGTCTACACTCCGCCCACCAGTCCCCTGCAGCCGGGCACCTGGGCTGCCGGCCCCGATTTCCCCAACGGGAACGACATGGCGGACGCGCCGGCGGCGATCCTGCCGGATGGCAACGTGCTCTGCGAAGTGAGCCCGGGGATTTTCGGATCGCCGGTCGCCTTCTTCGAGTATGACGGGACGCAGTTCAACTCGGTTCCCAAACCGGCGATGGTAGGACGCGAAAACACGTCGTATGAAGGACGGCTGCTGGTGCTGCCGACCGGCCAGATCTTCTTCGTTCCGGCCGATGGCAAAACCAAGTTCGCCGCCATCTACACGGCAAATGGCAGCGCGAATCCCAGCTGGGCTCCAACCATCACCTCGCTGGCCTCGACCATCACGCACGGCACCACGGTGAAGGTTTCAGGCACGCAGTTCAACGGGCTCTCCAACGGCGCCGGTTACGGCGATGATGCGGGCATGAACACCAACTATCCCATCGTACGCATCACCAACATCGCCACGGGGCATGTCTTCTACGCCAAGACGCACAACTTCAGCACCATGGGCGTAGCCACGGGAACCAAGACCGTGTCAACCCTGTTCGATGTGCCGGCGACCATTGAAACTGGCGCGAGCACATTGGAAGTGGTAGCCAACGGGATCGCGTCCCAGCCGTCGAATGTGACGGTGAACTAGAACGACAAACTACTTTGGCTCAGGCGCCGCCGCGGCGGCGCCTTTTTCTGCGTCTGATGTATACCGGACTTCTAGTATTATCGAAATATGACCAGACGGGTGGCGCAGTGCGCCGACATCGTACTTGCCACGGGCGCCGAGCGGCCCCGGCGTATCATGCAGCTTCTTTCGATGGTTCGACGCGGATAAGCTCGCCTGAGCAGCGAGCATGAATTCACACTACAACGTTCTCTTTCTTTGCACGGGAAACTCTGCCCGTTCCATCATGGCCGAAGCCATCATGAACCACCGAGGCCACCCTGATTTCACCGCCCACAGCGCGGGGAGCCACCCCACGGGACTAGCTCGCCCCGAAGCTCTGCGCGAGCTCAGGCTGGCGCGCATCTCCACCAAGGGCCTGCACAGCAAGAGTTGGGAGGAGTTCTCCCGGCCGGGCGCGCCGGAGATGCAATTCGTCTTCACCCTTTGCGATCACGCCGCGAAGGAACCGTGTCCGGTATGGCCCGGCCACCCCATGACGGCGCATTGGGGAGTTCCCGACCCGCCTGGCCCGGGGCAAGGCACGGAGGAGGAAATCCAGCGGTCTTTTCACGATGCGTTTTTCATTCTTCAGCGGCGCATTGATCTGTTTCTCAGCCTGCCGCTCGCCACTCTCGATCCGACGGCTCTCAAGAAGGAAATCGATCGAATCGGCCGGCAGTAGAGGCTTGCTCCGCGGGGCGTCTTCACGGCCGATTCTGCTAGCGCGTTCGCCTTAGAACACACCACCTTTCGCGCAAGGCACGTCGCCCGATTCTGGCGCACTAGGCGGAACGGCCAAGTGTGGAAGGCAGTCCGAACGTGCCCTCGACCAACTCGACGAAGGTCCGTTCTTCGCGCAGGATGATGCGCTTGCTTTGCGCCATCTGAAAGTTTTCCCGCGCCTCGAGGTCCGCTTTCAGTCGCGTGCGGTAGGCTTCGTAGGCGGCGAGACTGTCGAAGGCGATCAGGCCCCAACCGATGTCATTGGTGCCTTCGGCGGGAAGAAAATAACCCACCAGATGGCCGCCGCAACGGGGAATGATGCGGCCCCAGGTTTCCGCATACTTCTTGAACTCGTCTCGCTGAAAGGGATCGATCTGATAGCGGATGAAGCAGGTGAGGGTCATGGCCGTCCTTTCAGGAACCTTCCCGCCGGCCTGCGAGTCGTTCCCGCCCAGCGCGGCTCCGAGAGCCGCCATCAGCAGCAGAGCCTCGCGACGGTTGAGGGGAGGCAGGCTCGTGGCGACCGGTTCCATGGCAGGAAATATGCCAGTTGCCCGGCAGCCATACTTCGTTTAACATCACAGTATGAATGTTGATCCGGCCGAACTGGCCGTTGCCCGGGTGGCGGCCGCCATCGGCGAGCCCGCGCGGGTGCGCATGCTGTATTGCCTGATGGACGGCCATGCCCGCACCAGTACCGAACTGGCGGTGGTCGCCGGCGTCACACCTTCGACGGCGAGCGTGCACCTGAACCGGCTGCGGAACCAGCAGCTGATCAAGGTACTGGCGCAGGGAAAGCATCGCTATTACAGCCTGCAGGGAACCGAAGTGGCGGGCGCGCTGGAGACATTGAGTGCGCTGGCGGGAGGGACGCGTCACAAGTTCGCTTCCAACACCCCTGACCATCTGCGAATGGCGCGCACCTGTTATGACCACATCGCGGGGACGCTGGGCGTGGCCCTGCACGACCGCATGAAGACGCTGGGATGGCTGGCGGTGACGAAGAGCGACGACGCGTACGATCTTACGCCCGGCGGGGTCCAGGGGCTTGAGGCCCTGGGCATTGATGTGGAGGAGACTCGCGGGTTGCGGCGGCGCTTCGCTTACGCGTGTCTCGACTGGAGCGAACGTCGCTTTCATGTGGGCGGAGCGCTTGGCGCCGCAGTGCTGAGGGTGACGTTGAGAAGGAAGTGGCTGAGCCAGGAGTTGGACAGCAGGGCATTGTCGGTGACTAGCCTGGGGCGGCGGGAACTCGAGAGGCGGTTCGGGTTGCGGGCGTGAGCTTATGAAACGAGCCGGCAGGCACTAAAGCCTGGACTGACAGTGCGCTCGGCCGCAGGCTTTATTCCTGCGCCGCTTCGCGGCCATCAAACGCAATCAGCTTTACTTCGTGGTCTTCTCCCAGTCCGGTTCAACCGGGGGCACCAGGTTGTACTCGTTTGACTCCTTGCCCTGCAGATAAATGTCGAACCAGTTGACGATGTGATGCAGGCGCTCGACGCGGTGCCAGGGTTGGCCAGAGCGCGACAACTCGTGCGACTCGCTGGGAAAGCGCACTTGTACAGTAGGAATTCTTCGATATTTGAGGGCGCGGAACATCTGGTCTCCTCCGGTGTCGGGCGGAGTGCGCAAGTCGGCGTCGCCCAGGATGAGCATGAGCGGCGTTTTGACATTATTGATGTAGGTAATTGGCGAGCGATCGCGGTAATCGTCAGGATCGTCAAAAGGAGGCTTGCGGAACCAGTTCTCGTGGAACAAGGTGAAGTCAGCCGCGTACCACCAGGCCGCCCAACCGGCGATGTCGCGCTGGGTGACGGCAGCGGCAAAGCGATCGGTGTGTCCTACCACCCAGTTGGTCAACAACCCGCCGCCACTGCCACCTGTAACGCCCATGTGCTTTTCGTCGATGTAGCCGCGTTTGATCAGTTCATCGACGCCGGCCATCAGGTCTTTGTAGTCATCCCCGGGATAGTGAAACTGAATGATGTTGGCGAAGGCCTCGCCATAGGAGGTGCTGCCTCGCGGATTGGGATAGAGCACGACGTAGCCCCTGGCCGCCATCCACTGCATCTCGTGGAAGAAGACGTAGCCGTAAGCGGTGTGCGGCCCGCCGTGAATATTGAGGATGAGCGGGTACTTCTTGCGGGGATCGAAATCGGGCGGCTTCTGCACCCAGCCTTCGATCTTCTTGCCGTCGAAACTGGTGTACCAGAGGTCCTCGGGCATGGCGAGGTTGAGTTCGCCGAACAGTTTGGCGTTGACGTCGGTCAACCGCTTCTGCGAACCGCCGTCTACGAGAAACAAGTCATCGATCATAACAGGCGTGGAAATCTGCGCCACTACCCGGGTTCCGTTCGAGGTGAAGGTTTCGACCGCCTGGTCGCCGCTGGTCACCGGGTTGGGCTTGCCGCCGGCGGCGGCGAAGCGCTCTACATTGGCGCGGCCCTGCCTGGCGACAATCACTAGGATCGACTTGCCGTCCGCACTCCAGACGGGATGTGTCCCCGCTCCACCCCGCGGCGGCTCCTGATCACCCAGAATGCCTCCGTCGATATCCAGATCGTAGTCCGAGGTGAGCTTGCGCGGTTTGCCGCCTAAGTCCATCACCCAGAGATCGTTCTGTTTGTAGGACTGAACCGGTTTCGCATCCTGCCCGACGAAGGCGAGCCTGCGGCCATCAGGGCTGAGAGCGATGGAAAATGCGGCACCATCGATGCGCGCCACTTCCGTCGGCTCACCGCCCGCGGCCGGAACCGAATACACCACGTTGGAGGGAAGTTCGTAGTAAGGCTCCAGGTTGCGGTCGGAGGTGAAATAGATCTTTGAGCCGTCGGGTGCCCAGACCAGATCCTCCTCGTCGAAGTTTCCCCGGGTCAACTGCTTGGGCTGGGGCAGGTTCTGCGGATCGGAAGGGAAGGCGATGCTCCAGATGTGGTCGGGCCGCGAGAAGTCGAGATAGCCCTCGCCGTTTTGGCGGAAGACGGCACGGGTCACCACGTGAATGTCCGGTTCATGCTCGGGCTTCGGGCATTTGCTCTTGTCTTTTTCCTTTTCGCAGGCGGCCTGGGCGAGATCGGCGGCATTCGCGCCGCTGGAGAAGGCGACGGTCTTGCCGTCCGGAGACCATCGGGGGCCGTCCGCTCCCCTGGGCATGTCGGTCAACTGCCAGGCTTCGCCACCCCCCATAGCAAGAATAAAGATCTGCGGCGGCTGCGGCTTGCCGTCTTTCTCCGTCGACCGCTGAAACGCGAGATACTTTCCATCCGGCGACCAGCGCGGGCCGGAGTCATGCTTGCCGGAGGTCAACCTGCGTGGCTCACCGCCGGCAGTGGAGACGCTCCAGATTGAGGTCTCGTATTCCGGCTTCTCGGCAACCACGATCTTCACAAACGCCACCTGCGAGCCATCGGGAGAAATTTGAGGATTGCCGATCCACTGAAACTGGAAGAGGTCCTTCTCGGTGATGGATCTTTTCTGTTGCGCAATTGAAGAGGATACAAGCAGGAAGGCGACACCGGCGTACACCAACAAAACAGCACGAAGCTTTCTCATCGCGCTCTCTCCAGGATGGTCAGAAACAGGCGGCCCCACACCGCCAGAGAAACTGCAGCCTACGCTATCGCCGGGGCTACCGCAACTCCGGAGCGCAGGCTCACACATTTGACGACAGAGAACACAAAGGATCACCAGGAGAGGGAATTCCTTTCCCGGGAAGGATTCCCCCAAAAAAGACGTTCACGTTCACATTCTTCCCTTCCCCCCTTGTGTTACAGCAAAGGAATCGCCGGTGACCTGGACTCACTTCCCCACTTCCGCAGGAGATGTCCGCGCCTTTTGTGACTGAAAAAAAACTTCTCCGTGTGCCTTTATCTGTGTGGTGAGCGTTCTCGGGTGCGCGCTTGCCCCAGCCCGGGACGTCTCGATCGGCACGCTGCGCGCCACCTTGACCCGGGACTATGCAAGTCCCGCTTGCCAACGTAACGGCCGGTAATACTGTCACCTCGACGGGCATCGCCCCCTCTCGGCGTCCACCGACGCCGAGTACGCTCCTTCCTCGAGCCGCTACCGCCAGGAGACTATGCAGCGCGCGATGAATCGCAAGGCTTGTTGCCGTGACAGTCCAATCTTCGATATTGACATCGGGGCTTGCTGCGACCGGACTCTGCCCTGGGCGTGTCACGCTGGCACGAGACGGCGGGTTTTCGCGGAAGCCGGCTGACATTTTTAAGTCATTTATAAACAGTGACATAACAATAAGTACGAGTGCCGTAACTGAGGCCGGCATCACCGTTTTCGGGATAAAAACCAGAAAAACGCCCAGTTTTTCCCTACCAAAACTCGACAATCCCCTTGACTTGCCCGCAGAACCTTGCAATAACTATCCGGTCCAAGTGGGACGAGTTTGGGGGTGTAGTTCGGTTGGCTGAAGTACGACTCCAGGAGGGTGAATCCCTCGAGAATGCTCTCCGCCGTTTCAAGCGCAAGGTGCAGCAGGAAGACATCATTAAGGAGGTCAAGCGTCATTCCTTCTACCTGAAGCCCGGCGAGAAAAAGCGTGTCAAGGAGGCGCTGGCTCGCAAGCGCAGCCGGAAGAAGGCACGCAAG
>Ga0126383_10000613_pt1 | contig 20334 bp, 21 predicted proteins | sample PanSoiMetPlot_35_FD_96882 | JGI IMG/M metagenome (GOLD analysis project Ga0126383, IMG submission 96882) | Tropical forest soil microbial communities from Panama - MetaG Plot_35 | ecosystem: Environmental > Terrestrial > Soil > Tropical forest > Bulk soil | place: Panama | collected 2016-02-17
ATGCGCCCGGCCCTCAACTATACCTCCTCTCGCCATCCGCGCCTTTCACACCGCCAGTTTCAAAAAACGGTTCTCCGCACGCTCAGCTACATCGCTTCGGCCCTCCTTTGTAGCGCCTTTATCCATCATGTGGATCACGCCTGGTCCCTTGCGATTCGCGTGGGTTTGGTGACGGGCATCGTTACGGCTGTAGGAGTTACAATCAATCCATACATTGAATACTACGCCGACAATCTCCCCGAACGCCGCCTTGGAGCCTTCGGCATCGTGCTCATCCTCTGCGGTTTCGCTCTTCAGTCCTTCCAGTATTGGCTCACATTGTTCGATGTGCACTTGACGTAGCCTGCCGCTGCCGTTCAACACCTTTTTCGGTTTTCCAAACACCCAGGGGGCTGGCGAATACGCGCCCCCTAAGCTGCAGGTTGCTCCGGCAAGGGGTGGAATACACTGTGGAACGGCACACAACCAATGGAAACTATTCAGATAGGAGATGGCTCGTCGGGCGCCCGTCGCCGGTTCTGATTTCTAGACCCCTCACATCCTTTGACATGCACCTGACGTAGGCAACCCTTGGACGTTTGAACTCTTCGACTCTAGAACTTGTTTTTATTGGCGCGCGATGTGACGGTACTCGCCACGGAAGAAAAGCAGCGGTTCCCCGCCCTGAATTTCGGCATCTTCTACTTTTCCGACAATAATCGTGTGATCCCCGGCTACGTGCGCAGACACAACGTTGCAGCTCAACTGCACGACCGTGTCTTCCAGAACGGGAACCCCCTCGGGTGTCCAACGATATCGCAAGGCCAGCCGATGTTCCGCCTCCGCATTCTGCTCGGGCTGCGCGAAGTACTCCGAGAGCGCCCGCTGATCCTGCTTGAGCACGCTGATCCCAAATTTTTGTCTCTTGTGCAGGTGAGGAAGGATTTTAGCGCGCTCCTCGACGCAAACAAGAATGAGCATCGGATCCAGCGAGACGGACGTAAACGCATTCGCGGTCATCCCGAACACCGACCCCGGCTCCTGCTCCACGGTAACTACAGTCACACCCGTCGCAAATTGACTAAGAGCGTTGCGAAATTCGCGCGCTGTCAGTGCCGTCGCCATCTTCTCAGAAGTTTTTGAAGATACCACACTTTCCTCGACAAACTCTTCCACTGAGCTCTTCAATCCTTCCTGTTTCGACTCGCCACCCTTAGGCTCTTTAACTCTTCGCGCTTTCGACTCTCATTGGGGTTCACAAACTCAGCAGCGCCCGCGCCAACTCGCGTTTCTGCTCCAGCGTTTTCATGACCGTGGGGACCATCGCAACTTTCATTCCCAACTCAGAAATGGCCCCAGCGTGTCTTTTGTCTGCGGGGTCGATCACAAACATTCCGCTGAAATCCGCATATAACTTTGCCACTCCCAGCGCCGTTGCTTCATACCCCAGTTGAGCCAGCATTTTGTCCGACGGGCCTTTCAACGACTTGCCTCCAACAATCGGGCACACGGCAACAACGTCATCCTTTCGCGCCCGCATCTCTCCCCGTACTCCGGGAACCGCCAGAATCGGCCCGATGCTAATCAGCGGATTGCTGGGACAAACGATAATGCGTTCGGCCTCGCGAATCGCCTCGAGCACTCCGCACGCCGGCCGCGCTTGCTCCACACCCGCGAACCGAATCCCCTCTACCACCGGCTCCGCGCGCCGCTTCACTAGATATTTCTGAAAATGCATCGCGCCTTCATTCGTCTCGATGATCGTAGGCACGGGATCATTCGACATGGGCAGAATCCGCGCCTGCACGCCGAGCGCCACGCGAATCGACTCCGCGGTCTCGGACAAAGTACTCCCTTCCTCCAGCAGCGCGCTGCGGTGAATGTGCGTGGCCAGGTCTCGGTCGCCGAGATTGAACCAGTCAGGGCGGCCATAAACAGCTAGCCTCTTCAGCGCATGAAACGTTTCTCCGCGAAAACCCCAGCCTTTTGCCGGATCCACAATTCCCGCCAACGTGTAGGTCACAATGTCGAGGTCCGGAGAAACCTTCAACCCGTGCAGGACCAGGTCATCCCCAGTGTTGACGATGATCGTCAGCTCCGCCGGGTCCATCACCTGATAAAGCCCCAGAAGCAGCTTTGACGCGCCTACGCCACCCGCCAGCGCAGCGATTTTCTGTTTGTTTGTAGCAGGCATGAAAATAGGTCCAGATCCAAGAACACCAAAGAATTTAGCATAGCGGTCTCTCAGGATTGCAGAGATCAGATGTGGGTCGGTTTTTCGTGGGGCAGGCGGAACCTTATTTTAAGCGGCAACCATTTCCAGAATCGAATAGGGAGTTACGGTCTCCACCATCAGCTTCAACTGAAGGCCGCATTTTGCAGCCAAGCCCGCGTATTCCTCCCGAGTGCGTTCCATGCCGCCGGGGACCACCATCATGGCGATGTCGAGCTCCTTCGAGAGATGCGCCCCCGGCGTGGGCGGTACAACCGTCTCGATGATCAGCACTCGGGCGTGCGATGGCATGTCGCGCCGGATGGCGGAAAGGATTTTGATGGATTGCGCATCGGGCCAGTCATGAATGATATTCATCAGCAAATAGGCGTCCGCTTTGGGCATGGCGTCAGTGAAGAAATTGCCGCTGACCACTGTGAGCTTCTCCCCATTGTCCGGTGCCACGTCCGCCACCACGTGCGGCTGATCGAACAGGACTCCCTGCGTCTTCGGCGAACTCTTCAGGATGGCGCGCAGCAGGTGGCCGCGTCCCCCGGCGATGTCCGCGATGGTGGCGAATTGCGAAAAGTCGTACGTCGGCAGTATGGCCGCGATATCGCGGTGCGATTTCGAGGTCATCGCCGCGTCGAAAATGCGGCTTTCTTCCGGATGCTTCGCCAAGTACCCGAAGGCCCCCTCCGCGTGCCGCTTTGTGAACGCACATTCGCCAGTACGCAACGAATGCTCCAAGTCCCCGAACGCATCCCAGAACACAGGCAGACCGAGCATCCGGACGTAATCCCGAAGCGAACCGCGATGGTCGGATCGCAGGAAGCGCGATGCCTCAGTATGATGCCAGGTTCCATTCCTCCACTCGAAGATCCCAACCGAGGCCAGTAACCGCAGCACGCGGTAGAGTGCCTGCGGCTGGGTATCGGTTGCGTTCGCGAGCGCCTCGGTGGATTGCGGCTCATCGCCGAGAGCATCGGCCACTCCCAGTTCGGCCACCACGTGCAGGCAACGCGACGTCCAGCACGCCGTGGTGAGCTGCATGAGTTGGATGTTGGCGGAACTCGGTGACGTAGCGATGCTAGGCGCAGGGCTGGCGTTCATCTGTATTTCCTCGCGAAAACGTAGGGAGAAGAAGTTGCGAGATTATAGCCCAAACTGTTCCTCTTGTGCTTCAAATTCCGTCATAGCGTGAATACCCGCGCTTTGCCCAATAGTCCGGCCGTTCGTCCTTCGTATAGGTGATCCGGGTAATCGCCTTGATGTTCTTCAGGCCTAGTTTCACAGGTACAAGCAGGCTCAGCGGAGCTCCATGCTCCACGGTGAGAGGCTTTCCGTTCAGATGAGTCACGAGCAGGGTCTGCGGATGACGAGCCGTCAGCAGATCGAGCGACACGAAGTAGGGGTCGGGATTTCCCCACGGACCGAGATTGACCGATGATTCTAAGCGGGCCCATCTCGCCTGGGACATTGGCGGGTAAGCATTCAGCAAGTCTTCAAATCTAAGTCCGGCCCACCAGGCAATAGCGCTCCAACCTTCGACGCACACCAGCCGGGTGACTTGCGGTGAGGAGCGCGTCGACGAACGCGACATCGGGCTTGATGAACCGGATCCGATAGTTAGAGAACGCCGCTTGTGTGGTGCTGTTGACGGCTTGCTGCGCCTCGGGACCGAAGTCCTTCACGATGGCAACCCGCCCTTGCAGATAGTCGCCTACAGGCGTCACGAAGGTTCCATTTTCGGCGAAGATGGATGCTCGGAGGTCGGCATTCTTCTGAATGAACGCCTTAGCAAAGGTATCTCCGAGAGCGCGAATGGCTGCTTCGTCTCGAGCCTCGCCGGCACTCGCAGAACCGGTCGCCCCGATGACGAGCGTACCTGCGAGGAACGTCAAGCCGAGGAGCTGCATCAGGCCCCGGAGCGCTGACTTGGGCTCCTGGGGCGCGGAAGCAGATCGCTTCGTTTGTGAGATTTTCATTTCTTTTTCCTTGATTTTCATTTCTTTCTCCTTGATTTGTATTTCTTTCTCCTTGGTTGTCATTTCTTGTAACCAGAAACCGCACGTTTACAAGCAGACAGTCGCTCACCCTTTTAAGGGTGTGTTTGCCCAGGACCTCCACTTTTGCCACCTCTGGAGGAACCGCAAATAATTCGCTGGCCCGCGCCGTCAACGCCTTCGCGATCTCGCCAGTCAAGCGGGCATTGCGGCCCGCTTCATTTGCAAAAGTGTCGAAGATGCCGAACTTCCCCGGCCGAGCTTGATCGCATACCATTTCAAGGTCGCTGTTTCATTCAGCGCGAGTGGCTGAGCTGACTTTAGAAATGCCTCGGCATCAGCCTCCTTGCCTTGGCGTGCTTCGAGCGTGACTAACAATCCGATTACTTCCATTGAGTTATCCTCCTGCATTGATCTACTTCCACTGTGAGTAAACTGCACATCGCATGCGGAGTTGGTCGGATTTCTGCTCGGATGGTCGGAATCTCGCTTAATTCATGTCCTCAGAGGCGGATCTCCAAAGAATCACAACTAAGTTTGCGGGCTGTCTTGACTGAGCGGCGACGAGAGTTCGAATGAGCTACACCGACCAGCCAGAGATCTTGATGGAGGCGACAGCGCTGAGGCAGATGCAGGGAGCGATGAGCAAATTCGGCTAGCGCGAGACGTTAACAACGAATTAAAAGGCAAGCAGAGACAGTGACCTATCTCCGGCGCGGGTTTCCGACGCGGGAGCCGCCTCAGAACCCAGAATACCCCGGCGATATTCTCTATGGCTAATACCGCAGACATCACGAAAGACCTGCGCAAAGTGCTGCTGGTCTTAAAGCCACAGGCCACGGCCACGTCCAACACTCGCGTATCGGGAGCACGCAACATAGCCTTAGCACGCTCAACCCTTTGGCCCAAAAGAAATTGATGCGGGGTCTCGCCCGTGGACTTGCGAAACAGCCGGCCGCTCGGAAACCCAGCGACCATCTCCGCATGAGCGGCCGCAACCAAGGCACGCAGCCGCGTGTTCGCAAACTTGCGTGAAGGGCGCAGTTCTACCTCGCCATAAGCTCCGTCAGAGCTGGCCGTCAGTGCTGCATCGGAAATACCGAGCTGCAGATGCGGTACGTTCATGAGTCCAACCCACTCTCCTATATGACGGTCGCACAGTGCTAAGTCGCCCGCTGCGTAGTCGAACTTTTCCAGCGCGGAACGCCGCAAGCCCCATTCCATGGAGACGCGCCCCACCATCATCGCGAAAGCCTGGTCGTGCCGCACCCAATGACGCGGCTCTATGTGAGATTCGGGGCGAAAGAGTTCAACTTTCATATTTTCGCTTTATGCTTTCTTGCCGTGGATACCGCTGATTACCTTTTGGCCGTTCATTTAACGCTCATCATAGATGGAGGGATACAAAAACGTTATGCGCTATTCCGTCGGAGAGAGACCACGGCAAAACACAAAATTGATTAAGCGCTGCTTGGGCGCTCCACATTCCGTTTTGTCTCTTCAAGGGGGGACTGGGGCAGACGAGAAGTATCCACCGGACCGCCCTAGCGGAACAGGTCCTCGCCTGCCGGTCGAATGATGCTCGCGGCTTTCTCCGATGCGGGCTTGAAGCTGTAACCGCGAACAATCACGACAGGAGTTCCTTCGGATTTGCCCATGAGAAGCCCTGCGGCAGCGGCCAGCTCGTCGGCTACGGCAAGAACGGTCGCGGTGAGCCGCTTCCCTTCCCGGTCTTTCGTGCCGCGCAAATCCACAAGGACCGGCACCCCAGACGCTCCGATGGCAACATTCGTCAGTCCCAGCCGCCATGGACGCCCAAACGTATCGCTCACAATCACTGCAATTCGCTTTCCCGTCTTTTTACTCAGTTCCCTCGCCAGTTTTTCCGCGGAACCATCGGGGTCGCGCGGAAGCAGGGTCACAACATCCTCTCCCGGCACGTTCGAATGATCCACTCCCGCATTCGCACACACAAAGCCGTGTTTCGTTTCGGTGATCAGCACGCGCTCGCTACGAAGAATCCGCCGCGACTCTCGCAACACGAGTTCAATCGCCCGCGGGTCTTTCTTTGATTCCGCCGCGAGCGCCTCCGCCTTTTCCGATGCCTTTATCGTCGCCAGCGCAACGACCGCGCCTTCCGCCTTGGACACAATTTTCTGCGCAACAACAACAACGTCGCCCTCTTCAAACCTCAGTCCCGCTTTCTTCGCCGCACTCACAATCCGCGCCGCCAGATCGTCGCCTTCCCGGATCTCCAGCATCCCCGGAATCGCATACAACTCCAGCTTCGACGCCCCCCGATCGCCGCCTCGCAATCTCGGCCGCCGCTTTGCCCATGAACGTTTCTTACCGGCTTTTGGCATCGTTGGGTGAAGAACTCTTGCCGTCGTCTAATTGGCTTGAGCCGAAGGAAAAAATAGTACGCGAGCCGCCCTTATCTTTCACCCAAGAACTTCAAATCTACCGAAAAATTGCAAGCGCTACTCAAAAAAAGGCGCTCGCAGTTTGGCGAGCGCCCTTTTCAGACCTTCACAGATTGCTAGCTTTTCAGTGGTGTGGCTTGTCGTCCTTCTTGTCCTGCTTCGCCGGCTTGTCTTGCTTTGCCGGCTTGTCTTGCTTTTCCTGCTTCTGACGTTCCACCTGCTGTTTTTGTTCAAGCCTCTGTGCCTGCTGGTCGTGTTTCTGTTCGAGCCGCTGCAATTGGTCCTGTTGTCTTTGTTCGAGTTGGCGCTGCCTTTGGTCGGCTTGCTGCTGTTGGCGCTGCTCGGCTTCGCGTTGTCTCTGATCGGCTTGGGGCTGCTGTCTTTGGTCGATCTGAGACGGCCTTTGGTCGGCTTGCTGCTGTCGGCGCTGCTCGGCTTCGCGCTGTCTCTGATCGGCTTGGGGCTGCTGTCTTTGGTCGATCTGAGACGGCCTTTGGTCGGCTTGAGGGGGCCGTTGCGAGTTCGGATTGTTTTGCTCGAGTTTTTGTCTTTGCTGGACTTGCTGCTGCTCGACTCTCTGGCGCTCCTGGTCCTGTTTCAGGCGCAAATCCTGGAGCTGTTGCTGTTGCTTCTGCTCGAGCCGCGGGTCGGCGTTGCCAGGATTGTCTGGTCGCGAAGAAGGCGGCCGGTCGTTGTACACCCGGGAATTGCCCTGATTTGCAGAGCCGTTGCCCTGAATCGCGGGACCATTGCCGGGGCGGTTCGCTTGTCCGGGCTGATTCGAATTGCCGGGATTGGAGGAAGGGTTGGCTGGGCGATTCGAGTTCCCCGTATTCGCATTTGGCGGATTATAGTTCGGCGGATTCGCGGGGTTCGTATTTCCCTGCGCCGGCCGATTCGAATTGCCCTGCTGCAGGTCCTGCCGATTGTTCTGAGCATTTTGCCCCGGCCCCTGCCGATTGGGGTTGCCCTGCGGCATATCGGGCCGGTTATCTCGCGCATTTTGCGCTGGTCCCTGGCGCACCGGAGGCGCCATTCGAATGTTGGGCCGCTCGGCCTGGGCATTTTCCTGTTGCTGTTGGGCGCGCCGTATCTCGGAAATGGCCGCAGGTCTGCCGCCATTCTCACGCACGATTTCTTGCTGCTTGGCGAAGGACACCGGAGCGGGCGGCGGCGCCGTTTTGGCCACAACCGGCCGGCTCAGCACCGGGCTTGGCGGGCGCACGCGAGCTTCCGCGCCGCCACCAACGACGCTGCGCTGTTGCGGCGCGACCGCTGGCGTCATCGGAGCGACTGGAGCCGCCGCGATTTGCCTCGCGTCCACGCGAATCATGTTGTTATGAACCGATCCTGCGGATGTAAATGTTTGGTTAGAGACCGCGGTCACGGCGTTCACTTGCGTTTGGTTCTGATACGTAACGTTCGTGACGTTCACGGTCTTGTTTACGTAAACGTTGTTGTAGACGTTGGTGACTTGCGTGCGGTTGATGATGGTGGTGTTCGAGACGTTGACGTTCGTCACGTACCTCTGGCTAACGTGGTACGACGGGCAGTACACGTCACGCGGACCGAGCGGAAACCACGCAACGCCCGCCGCCGGCGCACCGCCGGCAACGACTCCGACGCCCCAATGCGCGCCGCCAACCCAAGCTACCAGCGCGGGCGCGTACACAGGACGCACATAAGCCACGGTGACGACTGCGGGCCGCGGCGGGCACGGCACCCAGCCCCACACACCGCCAACGACCACCCAACGGCCATAGTGGAATGGAGCAAAGCCCCAGGGCGCGTCGTCGACCCAAGTCCATCCCCACGGGGAAATCCAAACCCAGTGGCCGTAGCGATAAGGAGCCCAGCCCACAATAACGGTGTGCGGGAACCACACGTTGCCGTATTCCGGCACGGTGCGCCAGCCACCGTATTCGTCGAGATCTTCGTAACCGACTACGTCATCAGAAACGTAGCGCGCGGAAGCAGAATGCTCTTCCCGGCGGTCGCGGTCGTAGCACCAGTGATCGAAATCGTCCTCATCACTGAGACCGCGCTGAATGTCGGCGTCCAGCTGGTCGAGCCCATTGAAATAGCCTTCTTCGCGGGAGTGAATCGTGTAGGCAGAACCGCCGCCGGTGATTTCGCCCTGGCCCTCGCGAACGGACACTATCGTGGCGTCGCCGGCTTCGTTCACGTTGATGCGGTAGCTGCCGGGACGCAAAATGGAGAACGCGAGGTTGGGAGTGTCCACTTCAAACGTTTCGTCGTCGCTGAGCCGGCGCACGTGAATGTTCAGCGTGCCTTCGGTCAGGCGGAGTTGTGTCACTTCATCGGTGAGATTCAGAAACGAAAAGCCAGTGTGATCGGAAAGCCGGACGACGGCGTAACCAAGGTGCAGTTCGGCGCGGGAATTGTCATCCGACCAGAGTTTGTCACCCGTGGTCATCGGGCGGTTGACTACCGCCGCGACCCAATCATCGGTTCCCGCAGGATTGAACGAAACGTTGCCGCGCACGAACGCGAGGCGCGCTACTCGGCTGGGAGGATCGTCGTCATCGGCGGCGGCGCGCTGCGGAGCGAGTACATAGACTGCCAGCACGACGCTGATAAGGCTCATCCACTTCAAAAACTGTTTTCTCATGGCCTAATCTCTCCTGAAGCTTCCACGGCAACTGTGCTGCCGCGTTGATTCCCTTTCCTGTTGACGTCACTGGGACTATGTGCACTGGGCCAAGTTGCTGGAGTTCACTTTGAGCCTAACATCGGGTTTTTCAGAGCTTTCGACCGGCCCATTTCCTCTTGTCGAATGAGGAAATAGCTCAGGCGAATGGCTCTATTCCATCTAACACCGGCGCGAGGAAAGAGTTGTGGGGAGAGGTGAAGGGATCGCAGTGAGAGAGGTCCCGGAGAAATCAAGAATTCCCACCCAGACAAAACCAAAGGTGGGGTACCCGCAGAACAGAAGGCAGAAAATAGAAGGTAGAAAGGCAGGACCAAAATGGGGCTTCGGGAAGAATCTGTGTATGATACGCGGATTCACGGAGGCGTAATGGCAAAGGTAAAGGTAAGCGAATTGGCTAGCAAAGCGTCGGAGCCGGAGAAGGTCAATGCGTATGTGGCCGGACTGAAGCATCCCCTGACGCAAGTTGTCAAGAATCTGCGCCGAATCATTCTGAGCGTCGACCGCGAAATTGGAGAGGAGATCAAGTGGAATGCACCGACGTTCTTCTACGCGGGACCCATGAAGCCGTCGAATCCGAAGGAGTACCGGCGATACATCGTGGTCTTCAATTTATTCAAGAAGGATTGCATCCGGCTGGTATTTCCCAGTGGAGCGAAAGTGAACGATTCGTCCGGTTTGCTGGAGGGCGACTATGCGGACGGAAGGCGACTCGCGATGTTTTACAGCGTGAAGGAGGTGAGATCCAAGGAGAAGCCTTTGCGCGCCGTTATCACCAGATGGCTAAAATTATTGGATAAATAGTTTTGTGTGCGTTTCTCGAGGAAGGGGGGCGGGCCCATGGGAACTGCGTACTTGTTCATTACCACTGCTCTTGCGGCGATGGCGGTGTTTTCCGGCGTCGGGAAGCTGCGGCGCGATCCGAAGATCGTGCAGATTATCCACGAAGTCGTGGGTGTGCCGATGAAGTATTTTCCGCTTCTGGCGGCGTGTGAGATTGCTGGGGGATTGGGGCTCGTGCTGGGGATCTGGTGGCCGTTGTTGGGCGTGGCTGCGGCGGTCGGCTTGGTCATTTACTTTCTGGGGGCGGTGGTGTCGCATCTGCGAGTGAGCGATGTGAAAGGAGTTGGACCTGCGGCCTTCCTGCTTACAGTGTCCGTGGCAGCGCTCGCCTTGCGGATCCTGACGCACAAAGCGGGCACAGCAAACTAGCCAGAGGACGACAGAAGTGTCGACTCTCCCTTTGCGCTCCTGGCCATAATCGGCAATTAGGAGATCTGGACAGCCGGAAATCCTTGCTGCAATGCATAGTCTACGCGGGGGTTTTCGTTCGATTGGACGCACTTCAAGGCGGAAAAGGACGCATTTCCGTATTGTGTTTCGCGGCGTGCCGTAGTAGTTTCTCGTTTCCTATGACTCGTGCGCGCAGACCGTGACTCCTTGTTGTTGACCACAGTACCGCCGTGCGCGGTGCAATTCGGGATTTCATCGAAGCGACAACTCCTTACCAGGTCTGCGACGCGGTGGAAGATGCCCTGTCCGCCATCAGGAAAGCGACGGCGTCCCGTTGTGACCTGATACTCCTCCACCTGCCCGCGCCTATTTCCGACAGCGTCGAGGTGGCCTCGCTCCTGCGCAGCAAGCTGCCCCAAATCAAGGTCGTCGGTTTCACCTCACTGGACCTGGAAAACCCGGTGGGTCCAGCAACTGGGTTCGATGCGGTCATCACCAAACAAGACGGGTTGTCAAAATTGGTTCAGACATTGAAGGGCTTGATGCCCGAACCATCCCAAGGTAATCGCGCCGGAACGAGTCAATTAGAATCGTATTTACGTAACGATTCGTAACGCTGTATTCTGTTGCTCCGGCGAGACGACGTTGCGTAGAACCTGCGCGTCCCTCGACTACAGCCCTGGTTCAAAGTGGACCAGAAGCGGACCTGGGAAGGATAGCTGCTTATGACCTATCGGCGCGGAACCGTCTTCCAGGAAAGATCGTTGAACTGCAACTCAGCGGCGTCATGGCCCATGTGGCGGTGAAAGTTGGCGACAATCGGATTGAAAGCGTCATTACCAGGCGGAGTGCCGAGGAGATGAAACTGAAAGTAGGCGACACGGTTTCGGCGATCATCAAATCCACCGAAGTCATGCTGGAAAAAGACTGACAGCTCGTCGTGCGTCGCCCCGTCGGGCTCATTCCGATACTGCTCGTCTTTTTCACCGAGCTTTGTCGCTTGACGCATGCGCAAAGCACCACAAACAACGCAGAGCTGAAAATCAATGGCGCCGTTTCCTCACCTCTTACACTCACCGTGACAGACTTGAAGAAGATGCCGCGGAAGATCCTGTCGGTCCTGAACCCGCACAACAAGAAGACGGAGGTCTATGAAGGTGTGCCGTTGGAAGAACTGTTCGCAGAGCAGGGGTCCCGCAGCACGAGCAGCTTAAGGGGCAGGCAATGGCTACGTAGGTTGTCGCCGAAGCCGAGGATGGTTATAAAGTGGTTTTCTCTCTGGCTGAACTGGACACTCCTCGACTCGGAAGCAATCGTGGCGGACACCCTGGATGGCGCAGCGCTGGCCGCGAAAGAAGGACCTTTTAAAATTGTAGCGCCTCACGAAAGCGTCCCGCACGCTCGGTGAGGATGCTCAAGTCGATTACGGTTGTGCGCGTTTCGTAGGGTATGCTTCATTTCCCGGCGCTCAGACGCACCTCCCGGGCTGTCCGTGCCTAGCGGTCAAGCTCGCCGCGCCCTATCTTCCCTTGGGGAGAAGCTGCGCATTGACATTCGTGGGGCCGCTTGGCAGGTTCAACTTTTTCTGCCATGCAACAAATCCCCTCTTCTTAACTGCGATCCTGTGATCTCCCGGCATTAGGATGATCGTGGTTGCAGGAGTACGACCGAAGAAGTGCTCGTCGATGTAGATGTCCGCTCCAGCTGGAGTAGAGGAAACGTCGACTAGCGCTGCATCGGTGGTACCGGTCGAAGACGGAGGGTCAGCTGCATCAGGTGTGGGCGCCTTGGCCGCGGGCAGCTTATCAAGCGTGGGGGTCTTGACTGTGGGTGGCTTCGGTGCAGATGGCTTTGGTGCGGGCGGGTTCGGTGCGGGCGCGCTCGGGGTCGGTGCTGGAGAGCTGGCAACGGACGCGGGTGCTGGTGCAGGCGGCACTTTCGCTTTCGCTTCCGCTGGATTCGGCTTTTTGCCGATTTCGCTGCGGCAGTCCCCTCGGGCTTCTTGCAAATCCTCGGATGTGTAATGTGATTCCAGGACAAGGACTTGGACGCCGCGCGCCTGCAAATTGCGCACGTCGTGCTCGGTCATTTTACCGTGGAAAGAGAATCCCTCAGGCAGTTTGCCTTCGACATATCGAAACTGCTTTCCGCTTAAGCCCAAGGAGTACAGCCGACTTTTAGTGCGATCCATGCGTCCCATACGCTTTAAGATTATGCAACTCGCTTGAGACGCGTGACTCGCATCCACATGAGGAGTTACGGCTCCCGATTGCGCGCGAGACTCTGGGGACAACAGAAGTAGTGCAAACCCAGTCCTGACCATCAGACGCTTCATTGATGCCTCTCTTTGAGGGCATGGGCATGGTCTTTGCGCGGACTCGCGAACCGGAATCGTAGGTGATGCCCGCAGGCTGGGTGGAAGAGCCGAATAGCTTCAGTGTCAACACCTTATCTGCGAAACCTGGGAGTTGTCAACGTCGATGATCGCATCGATGACGTCGTGGGACAGACGAATGACGCGCTGTGGCACGGACGAGGGGACACCCGAAAGAGAGGAAGAGCGGGGCTATGCCCCTCCCTCCACGCCGCGACTGGGCCTTGCAAGGGGAAGAAAGCAGGTGGCTAGAAGTGAGGAAAGCCAGAATCGAAGAAAGACTAACGCGAGGCTGCGGGCGGGCCCGATCTATTGTGCCTTGCGAGGAAAAACGCCGGCAGAGATGCCGGTGATACGCATTGCGCCGATGACGGGCCGCATAGAGCAGATCCCCAACTCGCGCGTTTCTGCATATAAAATTCACAAATCCAAGATTGCTAGCATCTGCCGATCGTGGTATAGCGGAACGCAGATGATTAAGGGACATCAGTTGATCTGAGAAACCGATGCGACCTCGGAGGTGGCACATGATTCGACATAAATACGCTTTAGGAGGCGCTCTGGCCCTGGTGGGGTTCCTGCTGGTGAGCCCGTTGTCTCGCGCGCAGGAACCGGAGAAGGAGCCCCAGAGGCCCATGGTCTACGAGGGAGCACCCGGCGGGTGGAGAATCCTGGAGGAGGGTCAACCGCCGGCGATGATTCATGCCACCGTTGAAGACATGAAGCGGTTTCACGAGGCCAGCGGCCAAGCACGGCACGGCGGGCATGACTTCAGCGCGCAGAGTGAACTCACGTACCACGGCGGAGTCGGAGGCGTCGGTGTCGAGACGGCACCCAAAGTCTTTCTGGTGCTTTGGGGCTCGCAGTGGAATAGCAACGACCCGAGCGGCGAGGCAGCCATTTTGCAAAACTTCTACAGCGGCGCCGGGGGCAGCGCCTGGCTGAACAGCGTGACGCAATATTGTCAGGGGGTGGGCCGCGGCACAGTGTTTTGCAATGGTGCTGGTACCGCCGCTGGCAATCCGAGCGGCATTTTTGCCGGTGTCTGGGCGGACAACGCGACAGCGGCCCCTCGAAGCCCTCGCCAGTCGCAGTTCGCTGCCGAGGCCGTGAGCGCCGCGCAACACTTCGGCAATACCACCGCTGCGAGCAACGCCAGCGTACAATACGTAATCGCTACCGCGACGGGGAATAACTCGAGAGGATTTAAAAGACAATTCTGCGCATACCACAGCGCGACCAGTTCGTCGGTCGGCAACGTCGCCTATACGAACCTCCCGTACATGACCGACGCGGGCGCGAGTTGCGGCGCAAACTTCAATGGTCTGGGCCCTAACGCGGGTATTACCATCGTCGCCGGCCATGAAATGGCCGAAACGATTACCGACCAGTTCCCGAACGGCGGCTGGCTGGACTCGAGCGGCGGGGAGAATGGCGACAAGTGCGCCTGGATCTCCTCGGGGCAAGGAGCGGCGGCAGACACCAGCTTGTCCACGGGAACTTTCCCAGTGCAGTCGTTGTGGAGCAACGCTTTTAACAACGGTTCGGGAGGCTGCGTCCTCTCGTTTTGAGCAAGCGACTCTTTATCGGCTCAATACCGGAGGTGCCATTGGCATCTCCGGTATCTTGTTTTCGGAAGCTGAGGCGGAAGGGATCGCAGTGAGACGAAGGAAGGAAATTAGAATTGCAAAATACAGGCACGGAGAACCCCGAGGCAGCAGATAAAACGAAATTCGACGGGGAGTCGAGGAGCCCAAGAGGGCAACGTTCAGGAGTCGAGGAGTTCAATTGAAAAAGGAAGCCCGCCCGGAGATTGGGCGGGCTTGGTGTCAGAAGTCAAGCAACAAACCCTGACTAATGAGGGCCGTGGCCGCCGCCACCGCCATGCGAGCCACCTCCACCTCCGCCGCCGCTGTGGCCACCGCCACCACCGCTCACGTGGCCTCCGCTGCCGCCGCTGAAACCTCCACCGCCGCGTGATCCACCACCGCTGTAGCCGCCTCCACCGTGATAGCTGCCGCCTCCGCCACCATAACTACGTGGAGCGCTATAGCCGCCACCTCCGCTGTAACTGCGCGGGGCACTGTAGCCCCCACCGCCGTAACTGCGAGGAGCGCTGTCGCCGCCGCTTCCATAGCTGCGGCTTGGCGGAGAGGAGTAGGACCGCGACGGCGCCGGATAACTCCGGCCTGGCGAAGAATAGGTGCGCGGCGAGTACGACGGCTGCTGCGCATAGCCGCGACCGCTGTACGAAGGTGCCCGATCGCTCTGCCGCGGAGGCTCATAGGAGCGCCCGCCGTTCGAATAGTTCGGGCGATTGCCGTTGTAGCTCGGCGCGGAAGAGCCACTGTTGCCGCGCGGGCCGCCATTGCCTGCCCAAGGCGGACGATCGCTCATCACGCGGGCATGCGGCGAAGTCGAACTCGAGCCGGCGAACCCTTGCGATGGACGATCACCCATGCCGCGCGGTGAGTTTGGCGCCGGCGCGTTCGTCGGACGATTAGAGTTGCCGAAGCCTTGCGGCGCGCGCCCGCGATCGGTGGCATTGCCCTGTGCCTCCCAGGTGCGACCGTTGCCGGCGCGTGCGAGATTGCTGTTCGCCGCAGGGCTATTGGTGGAGCGGTTGCCATTCGGCATGGCCGAGGGCGGCCGGTTCTGCGATAGCTCCCTTTGGCGTGCGGTCATTCCGGAATTGGCCGCGGAATTTGCCGGAACGTGGCCGGGTCGATTCTCGGGCCTATTCTCAAACTGGCCGGTGACTCGCATATTGTTGTGCGCCCCAGAGTTGCCAACCTGACTGTTCGGTCTTGCGGCGCCTTCGACTCGCGCGTTGCCAAAGCGTCCGGCAGTTGTTGCGCCGTTCATCGTGCGCACTTGTTCGTGAGAGGCAGCGCGTGCCGGAGCCGTGCGCGCCATGACCGAGCGATTCTGCACGGCGTTCGACGGACGAGCCACGTGCGAATTGAAGTTTGCAGCGCCGAGCGTACTGTGCTGGGTCGGATGAATGCCGACGGAGTTCGTGACGCGCGCGCCATTTAGGCTGGCCTGCGTGAGCCGTTGCCCGCCGCGATTGATGCGCCCACCAGTGACAAAGTTGTTGCGCGAAGTCGTGGTCACCGCGCGGAGGTTGTGCGCGTTCACGAAATTAAAGTTTTTGTTGTTAAACACGTTCACGTTGCGGATGAACGTGTTGTGGACGTTGATTACCGTGACGAAACTGCGGCTGCAGCCAAACCAGGGGAAGAAAGGTTCGCCCCAACCGAGCGGGAACCAGCCCACACCGAGGCCGAATCCAAAGCCCCAGCCTCCGCCGAGCCAGCCTACGAACGCAGGGCCATAAACCGGAGGACCATAGAACGGTCCAGGGCACCAACCCCATGAGCCGCCAATGAACGCCCAGCGGCCATAGTGATAAGGAGCAAAACCCCAAGGGGAATAGTCCACCCAGGTCCAGCCCCACGGGCCGACCCAGTTCCAGTAACCGTAGCTATAAGGCGCCCAGTCGGACGGCATATCGGCCGGATACCAAACGTGGCCGTACTCCGGCTCGTCCCGCCAGGTGCTATAATCGTCGAGGTCGTCGTAGCCGGGAATGTCGCGCGAAACATACCGGCCGGAGCCGGAGCGGTCTTCTTTCAGGTCACGCTCTTCGGCCCACTTGTCCAGTCCGTCGGGGCCCGGCGCGCGCAGGATGCTGTATGTGGGGTTGTCTTCTGCGCCGTTGAATTCGGCCTGTTCGCCCGCGTGAACTTCATAGGTTTTTCCACCGGCGCTGATCTCGCCTTCGCCGCGAATCACGGTGATGCGAGAGGAGTCACCGGCTTCGTCGACATCAACGCGGAAGTCGCCCGCTTGCCGCACGTTGAAAACCACGTTTGGCGTATCAACTTCGTAGACGTCGCCCTGACGCAATTCGCGAACGCGGAAATTGACGGCGCCTTCGGGAATGCGCACCTGGGTGATGCCTTCATCGAGGTTGAGGAAAGAAAGGGCGGTCATGCTGCCGATATGAAAAGCCGCTTCGCCCGCTTGCAGTTCGGCGCGGGAGTCCTTGTCTACCCAGATCTTGTCGCCGATGGTCATCGGGCGGTTCTTGGCGGCGCTGCCCCAGTCGCCTTCCCCGCCGGGCTGCAACGAAACAGAACCTTCGACGATGCTGATGCGCGCGACGCGCTTGGGCGGATCCTTGGTGGTGTCCCCATCATCCGCGCGCATTTGTGGCGCAGCGAAAAGCAAAACACCCGCAAGGCAGGCCAAAGCCGCCAACTTGTTTAGGGTGCTAGATCTCCAAAATATGGTGGTCTTCATGACGAATCCCCTGTTCTCGGAAGGGACGTCCGACTCGCACGGGACCTGCTGGAAAAGGTCCTTCCGACGGAAGCCTAACACCTTTGGCTTCCGACACTTTAAACCCCAGACCGGGAAAGAAGTTGCCCTTCCGCACAGGGTCGCCTTTCTTAACTCGGCGGGGCTACGCTTATATAGGACGCGGCCGAGGGGCCGACGGGTACAAGGCTGCACGGTAAGGATATCGATATGTTGTTGATTATAAGGAGCTTAGTAGAGGGATTGACACATACGAGAACCGCTCCCGGCTGGCCCCTAATCCGGAGTTGACTGAGGAACAGGTTCGTCACATTGTAAGAACCACAGGATCTCGAGAGATTCCAAGTACATGGTGACTTGTGATGTTCTGCCCCGAATGCAGGGCCCTATACCGTCCTGGGTCTGCCCGCTGCTCGGACTGCGATGTGGACTTGGTGGACGAACTTTCTGAGCTGGCCGCCCGGGCGCGGAGTGGGAAACGCAACTGGATGTCAATGCTTCCACCGGTGAGAACGATGTACAGCGAAGGTCGGAGCACCCTTCACTGGTGGGCGTTATACGAGCAGCAAACCGGCACTTGGCCCTGGTCTTCCATCGCCATCCACACGGTGAATTGGGTTGTGGCTTTGCTTGGAGGAGCGTATCTCATTTGGTGGACAATTGTGCATCATCTGTCGCGCTGGCAATTCTTAGGAGTTCTTTTACTGGTTTCATTGCCGTACTGCATTCTCGAGAGCTGGGCAAAGAGAGCAGTGAAACTAAACTATCTTCGGAACGCAAAGCGCCTGGCAAAACGGCGAAAATGAATCATCAGGCGCCGGCATACCAGGCATAGCCGCCTTCGGGCTCGGCGGAGCCGAGGCCCTTGCCGAATTGTTTGATGTTGTCGGTAAGCGTGAGTTGCGTGACGTACTTTAGGCTCTTGTAGCCGAGTTGGCGGGTGACGCGCATGCGAAGCGGTCCGCCAAATCCGACCGGAAGCTCCCCGCCGTTCATTCCATACGTCAGCAGAGTTTGCGGATGTAACGCATCCGCCATGTCGATGCTCTCCCACCAGTCCGTTTGGAACGAACGGTAGACAACGTAGCGCACTTGAGGGGCCGCGCCTACCCGTTCCAGGACGTCAGAAAGCGGAACACCCGTCCATTCGGCGATATAAGACCAGCCTTCCTCACACTGAATCATGGTGATGTGGCTCCGGCGAGGAAAGCTTTTTACTTCCGCCAAAGAGAACGACGCCGGGCGGGCGACCAACCCATCGACGACCAGGCGCCAGTCGGCAAACGCTCCTTGTTGCAATCGCTGGAACCCATCGCCCAAGGGGGTGACTTCGTTGGCGAACGGCTTTGCAGAAATCTGGCTTCGAGAAAACTCGCGCGCCAGAGAGTGGCGGGTCAATAGCTGCTGTGCAGCGTACGTCAGCGTTTCGCCAGGCCCGTAGATGCCGCCGGAATCGGGCGGAATCAGTCCATAGCGCTTGGCGAGCTTCGCGGCGACGACAAGACCCGACGCGCTGGCCGTCGCCACCATGCCCGTGGTAATCAATGCACGGCGAGAAAGTTTGCTCATACGCGCTCCAGAGGTTCCGGGGCGCGCCCGGTAATCATGGCGCGCATGCGGCTTCGGAATCCCGCCAGAAAAACCATAAAGATGTGGACCAGAACGAAAAGCACCAGCGCCCAAGTAAGAAAAAAGTGCAGGGTGCGCGCCGATTGCTGCCCACCCAAGAAATTCACCGCAGCTGGAACCGCCGATACAAACGAGGGAGACATGGCCAGGCCTGTCCAGATGATCATGGGAAACAGAACGAAAATCACCAGCAGATACGCCAAGCGCTGCAGCAGGTTATAAGACCAGGCTTCCTCCGCCCTGGGCCGCTTGAAACGGAAGTGCTCGACAATGGAGGACGCTAGCCGTTTGGGGGAAACGTCAGAGAGAGACGGAAGCAAATTCCGCCGGAAATGCCCGTTGAAGAGTCCGGCGAGGCCGTACAGCAGGGCGACCAGCACCAGCACCCAGGCCGATTGGAAATGCAGATAGCGGCTCCAGCCGTTTTGGTCTGGAAGAACGTAGCCGTAGGCGGTAGGGACCAGGTTCCTCGAAGACGGAATGGGTATTTGAAATAAAGGAGCCGTGTTGACGTTTCCAACCTCTCCCCAATAGAAGCGCGGGTGCGAGACAACAATTTCCAATCCGCTGACAAGCAGGGCCAGGAAGGCCAACGTGATGAGCCAGTGCGTAACTCGCACGAGAATCGAATGCCGCGGGCGGGGAGTTTCAGCCATTTGCGCAGTTCTACCAATAGCGCCCGGGTTGTGCAAGGGGTATCTGGGAAAAGAGGCGCACGACACAACCTTTAGCTTCGACCGCAGTACGGGTACGGCCCACGCGGTCAGCGCAAGGCGGCGAACAAGGCTTTTTTCCAGCGGGGGATATCGACGGTCCAGACGACTTTGGTTTTTGCTCCTTGCTTGAGGACATCGGCCCAGAGGGCCTTGTTGCGGTCGTTCCCTGCAACGTTGAGACGATCCACAACAGTCATGCCGCATGTGAGTTCGCTTGTGGTTTCTATGTCCACATAGTGCTCGCTCTGGCTTGTCACGATGGATGGGTCGAGCGCGATGGACATGCACACCGGATCGGGCAAGGAGATGCCGTGCTCGCCGGTTTGCTCGAAGTAGGCCTCCTGCGCGCGGCTGTTGCACTCGATGGCGAAGCGTGCGAGAGGCGTATCGAGGCTGAGTACGCTTTCGATGTCCTTCAGGTTGAGCGCGGCTTCGCCGCGGCAAAGATGCCATCCGACCAGTTCCACCGGCAAGCCGCTGCGCATCACGATACGCGCTGCTTCCGGGTCGCACCAAATGTTGTACTCTGCGGCGGGCGTGACATTGCCTTCGCAACAGGGCGCGCCGCCCATGATCACGCAGCGGCTCACCTTTGTGGCGATATCAGGTTTCTTCTGCAAAGCCAATGCCACATTGGTCAGCGGCCCAAGCGTGACCAGAACTAATCCGGGATTTGCTTCGATCGTTTCGACCATCGCATCAACGGCAGGCCTCTTTTCCAACGCTCGCTTCGGAGGCGCGTAACCGTGGTCACCCAGGCCATCC
>Ga0126383_10000614_pt1 | contig 20325 bp, 16 predicted proteins | sample PanSoiMetPlot_35_FD_96882 | JGI IMG/M metagenome (GOLD analysis project Ga0126383, IMG submission 96882) | Tropical forest soil microbial communities from Panama - MetaG Plot_35 | ecosystem: Environmental > Terrestrial > Soil > Tropical forest > Bulk soil | place: Panama | collected 2016-02-17
AGCAGAAAGAAGAGCGCGATCGCGCGGCCCGCGCGGACAAGTTGCGCGCCCTGGGGCAACTGGCGTCCGGCGTCGCCCACGATTTCAACAATTCGCTGGCGGCCATCCTCGGTCGCGCCCAGTTGATTTTGCGGCGAGTAAAGGACGAGGAGTTGCTCCGGAGCCTGGGCATCATCGTGACTGCTGCCGAAGACGCCGCCGCCACCGTCCGTCGCATTCAGACCTTTGCGCGCAAGTCGGTTGCGTCCGAGCTTGAGTTACTGGATGTCGGCAACCTCTTGCGCGACGCCATCGAAATTACCCGTACCCGTTGGCAGAATGAAGCGCTGGCCGCGGGCATCGACATCGATGTATCACTCGAAGCCGAACCCGAATCCTTCACTCTGGGCAACGCTTCTGAGTTGCGCGAAGTGTTCGTCAATCTAATCGTAAATGCAGTCGACGCCATGCCGCAGGGCGGGAGTTTCAAGATTGGCTGTCAGCGAGACGGCCATCGTCTTAGATTGAGTTTCGCGGACACCGGCCTCGGCATCAAAGAAGAGATTCGCGAGCGCATCTTCGAGCCTTTCTACACCACCAAGGGTGTGCATGGCACCGGCCTGGGCCTGGCCGTGAGTTACGGAATCATCGAACGGCATCAGGGCTTGATTGCCGTCGAATCACAGGTGGGCAAAGGGACCACCTTCAAGATCAGCTTGCCGGTCGCGGAACGTAGTGAAGCGGCGAGCACGACTAACATGACAAATCTATCTATCCGGCCGCTCTCGATACTAGTGATTGATGATGAGCCGTTTGTGCGCGAAACGCTGGCCGATATTTTGGTAGCGATGAATCACGAGGTCCAGACGGTCGACAGCGGCCGCGCTGCGCTGGAAAAGATCGATACTTATGATTTCGACGTAGTGTTTACGGACCTGGCAATGCCGGAAATGGACGGTTGGGAAACCGCCAGGGCAATTCGCGTCAGGAATCCCGCGATGCCAGTGGTGTTGGTCACCGGCTACGGGGCGACCGCGCAGCCGCCTTCGGGTGAGCGGGATTTGGTCGACGCCATCATCGGCAAGCCGTTCGCCTTTGATCAAGTCACGGCGGTGCTGGCCAAAGTAAGTTGCCAGACTGAAGTGTGTGCCGAAGAGCCGGCGCTGGTGGCTTAAGCAAACCCGGTTTAGGGAAAACCAAGTTCGCCCTTCACGCCGCCTTCCCAGACGAGCTTACGCCCGAGTTTCTCGTTGAGATGATTTAAGCTGGCGGCCGCCAGGATCAGCGCGGCCTGTAATGCTTGAATCGAATCGCAGCCGCGCCCGAGCTCTGCTTTCTGATGACCAATCCCGATTAGCTGAAACGGGCACTGATAATCGCGCGATTCAGGCGAAGGCTGAGGTTTGCCCACGAACACGCTCACGAGGCGCTTGCGGTTTGTGTCATCGAAATAGTAAAGCTGCCGCGTCGCGATGATTTCTCCCACGCCCTCAAAATCCATAGTGCTCTCCCTGCCTGGCCCTTTGTTCGTTGGAAAGTTAATCGTTTTTGGGTATGAGAGCGCCATGGTGCAGACCTGTTTATTTTATCTGGCGGAATGATCAATCCGGGTGGGGACGATCCAGGCGCGCGGCGCCGGCTTCATTTCGTTGACATCCATCCAGCCGGACAATCGCGTGATTACCATCGGCGCCGCGTCTGAAGAGTTGCGGCTTACACGCGAATTACCATGGTTGCTGGTCTGCATCGAGGTTGGGGTCGAGTTCGTCATGGTCGTTGCCTTTCTGTAATCTATCGGGGGTCCGGTTTTTCGGGTGTCTATTTAATTCAAGTGCATCAAACCTGCGCTGGCGGTGAATCCTACGCCGAAGCCAACCACCATCGCCGGTCCGGCCCATTCCTTCTTGTTCGCCAGCATGAATCCAGTTGAAGCGCTCGAAAGGTTTCCATAATTCTCGAGCACGTCGTATGACTTGTGCACCTTGGTCGAATCCGTGTCGAGGTGCAGTTGCGAGCAAACGCCGTCGAGGATCTTCTTGCTGCCCGTGTGAATCAGGCAATCGTCAACCTGGCTGATGTCCGACACCGGTGAATTTGGGTTGTGCAGCACATCATTGACGGTGGCGACGGCATAGTGCGCGCCGCGCGCGGGGACGGCCGGTCGCATGAAATACTGGGGCTTGCCTTTCAATGACGGATGCGCGCTGTTGCTGACCATTGTGAGCAGGTTCATGTCGTCGGGACAATCGTTGGTCAAATGCGCGATTGGACCAAAGGCGGGCTTGCCTGATACGTCCTGGCCGAGCAACATGGCGACCGCTCCATCGCCGAATAACATCATCTGGATGAGCAGGGCGGTCTCGACGCGCAGTTGTTCGAAGGCGGCGTCGTCGATTTGACCGCTCTTTCGCAGGCGGGCGATTTCGCGGAAACCAAAATACTCGTCGCGCACCAACGGACCGGCCAGCGGCGTGTGCGCTTCGGACATCAGCACCATGGCCATCTTGCCCGGGTTGGCTGCCAGGTACCATTGGGCGACTTCCACCGACTTCAACATCACCGAGCAACCCTGCGACTGCATGCTCACCGTGCTCAGGCTGCGGGGCAGCAAGCCGTGGGTGCGACCCATCACTTCAGACGCAAGGCACGGTAGCATCTGATCCGGGGTATTGGTCGCTGCAACCAACAAACCGATCTGCGACGGGTCGCCGCCCCACTCCTCGATGCACCTACGCGTGGCTCTGACGCCCAGGTCGGTCGTCGAGCTGCTTGCGTTGATAGGTGCGCCATTCAAAAAGTCTGCGTAATTCTCGATGGCTGAATAACGATTTTCGACGCCCAACGAGCAAATTGTGTTGATGAGTTCGGGCGAAAGCTTATGCATCATCGAGGCGACTAATTCTGTGGTGCTGAATTTGTTCTGCGGAGTGGCGGTGCTGGCTTGTACTAGGCTAATCATTTGGGGCTGTCTCCTTAACTTCTTATCAATGCTTACTGATTTGATTGACCAGTTACTTAACAACCGCCGTGCCAATGCCAACAAAGCATGAGACGAGGCGACCTAACACTAATTATTTATGCACTTAGACGCGATGTAGTGGGGTCAGTCGAGTGCCCTAAGTGTTCAGAGCAAAAGTGAGTACAGAATATCCATAGGACCGCCAAGAAAGGGAGTCGGGCGTTAAAGATCTGTCCTTGTAACGTGATTTTTCAAGAAAACAGGAGAAAAAGCAGACGAACGTCCCCAGAGGTATACACCTGGTTAACAGTGGATATCCAAGTGACACCTGAGTATCCACTGTTCACTCAGGTGCCACCGGCTCGGCTTTGCCTGAAAGGTCATTGCGAAGTGATTTCGTACGGAAACGTGCCGTAGGCACCTAATGTTTATAGAAAGTCGACGGGCCTATCTCTCTTTGTGGGAGATGGGGGCAGGAGGATCGCTATAACATCTCGCCGCCAGGCGGCGATGAGCCGCGCAACATCGTTTAAGAATTGCGTGATGGAACTTTTGAGCCAAAGCTCACCGACACACCGAACGGTCTTGCTTCAAAAGAACTTTGCGGTTGGGGGCTACCGTTCGTCCGGTGCGGCGGCCGATGGCTTGCTCGCGCGTCTTTCAGGGAGTAGTCTGCTCTTCCAAAATTTCTTTGGCTGGGAGCCCGACATCATATGCCGCAACTCAAAGCCCGGTTGTTCGCGGTGGTCTTAATTCTGGCGTTCGCTGCTTTGACCTATCTCGGTTGGCATGAGCTGCTGACCACCGGGCGCTACTCTTTGAAGATGGCCGCGTTCGCGCCGGTCGGAATTGTGGGTGGACTATTCCTTTTGGTTTTCCCCTCAAAGATCGGCAAACCGCAAACCACTGGCGACAAGGTCATCGTGATGGTTGTCTTTGCCATCGGCCTGCTCGCCGGTCTCGTCAATTGGTATCTGATGGATCCGGGCTTCTTCGGCAGATAGATACCAACTTACCCGACATGACCAAAACAGTTCTAATAGTTCTCTTGCTGCTGGCGCCCACCGCTGCGTTCGCGCAGGACGATGCAAATTGGCCTTCGCTGAAATATTTGAAAAGCGATTACCGTGAGTCGTCCATAGTCGCGCGCGTACGCGTCACCGAAGCCGAAATCGTGAATCGTATTCCCGGTTACGATAATTGGCGCGTCGTCTGTGAAGTCATCGAACCGTTTAAAGGTAAGTTCCGCAAGGGCCAGACGCTGACCTACTATCACGGCGCCGAAGCCGGCTTCAAGAAGGAATTATTTCTCGGTGACAAGATCGTATTCCTGCAGCGCACTTATCACGAGAAAGAAAAACAGTGGGTGTACGCAGTCATCGAAAATTCGACGCTGCCATACAATGACGATCGCGGGCAAAAGCTGCGAACCATCAAACGCTCGGCGCATACGCGGCCGCCGGCCAAGCAGTAAGTATTAGCGCTGCCTGCCGCCATGGTACTGGATGCCGCGCCAACGGAGCTGTGACCCAATCGATGAAGATAGAGACCCTCGGCCTACTGGCGTTATTGTTGCTGGCTACCACTGTCTTCAGTAGCGCACGCCGCGCCGCGGAGCCGCAGTCATGTCGCAGCCGGTCCGACGTCGCCGGCAAATGCTTCAACGTGCATGGCCGCTTGTCTGTTTACAATGGCACACCCAGTATTCGCTTATGGCCGGCTGGCACCAGGAGATTGCTCGGCGTGATCGATCCAAACGATACGTCGAATGCGCCCGGTCCATCCGTGTTGCCGCTCGATATCAAAAGCAAACTCGATTGGGACAAAGACGTGTTCGGTGATTTCCTGGTTTGCCCTCTGACGAAAGCGCAGCCGGGACATATGCAGACTGTCTGCCTCGAATCAGGCAGGAACCTGTCTATCCATCCACACAAATTGAGCGCCCACTAGATCGCGCCGGAACGGCGCGGGTCTTTTGAGGTTAGGACCTTTGATGAAAATTCGACCCCTGTTCTTCTTCGTCTTCGCGGCTTCGCTTTTGACGTTGGCGTCGGCCGCTTCCCGGCCACCGCGGCAAAACAAAACTGCCACCACGCAGTGCAATGTTCGCGCCTATGTGCTGAATGGAGGGCCGAACGGCGTGAATCTCCGCGCCGCCGCCGGCAAGTCTTTCAAACTCGCCGGCAGGTTACCAACCCAGAAAGTCGAAGGCGTGGTGGTGCACATAACCGGCGCGAGTGGCGAGTGGATGCGCATCGACAAGGCCACGGAAGAAGGCGGATCAACTGATCGCGTGTTGTTTCGGGGAGCAGGTTGGATTAATGCGGGCCTGCTGGGAGTCAGCGGTAAAGCCATAGATAACGGCGCGACCAGTCTGTATCAATCAAAGTCAAAACAGAGCGCGGTCGTCATCGCTGTGCCGGGAGGAGACGACGCCGTTAAGATCCGCGGTTGCGACGGCGGCTGGTTGTTTGTTGAATACCAGCAAAAGACCGGCTGGGCCGCGCCTGATACGCTCTGCGCGAACTCGCTTACTACGTGTGTCTAGTCGAACCAATATTGTCGATTGTCTGCCGGCCCGCGGAAGAGTAGTCTCCTCGTGCTATGAACACTCGCCGTCAATTTTTGATCACTGCGCCCATGGCTGTGCTCGTCACAGCTACAGCCTGCCGAAAGCAAACGCCCTCGGCTAACTCCGGAACTTCGCCGACGACCGCCGGCGCGCCGCCGACATTCGGCACCGGCGCCAGCGCCGGACCAACTGTCACCACCGAAACTTTTGCCGAAGCCGAAAAGCTGATGCAGGTGACGATGACCCCGGCCGAACGGCAGCAGGCCGCGGATACCTGGAGCACCTCGATGGCCCAGTATCTCGAGCGCCGGACCGGACCGCGCAAAGTGGCGATTGGCGCGACGGAGCCGCCGGCAACCCTTTGGAATCCCAACGGCTTGCCGGGAAATTTCCGGCAGCCCGCGCGCGAGCAATTTGTGAGATCGAAGGATGATGGCCTGCCGCTGCCGGCCTCGGACGACGACCTGGCCTTCGCACCGGTGACCCAGCTGTCGCGCTGGATTGAATCAAAGAAACTCACCTCAGAACGGTTGACCAATATCTATCTCAATCGCATCGAGCGATTCGATTCAAAAATTCGCGCGATCATCACTTTAACCAAAGAGCACGCGCTGGCACGTGCGAAGCAAGCCGACGCTGAGATCGCTGCCGGAAAATATCGCGGGCCGCTGCACGGCATTCCTTACGGTGTGAAAGACCTGCTCGACACGAAAGGCATCGCCACGACCTACGGGGCGGAACCCTTTCGCAATCGAGTGCCTTCCGAAGACTCCGCGGTGGTGCGCAAATTGAATGACGCCGGCGCGGTGATGCTGGCAAAGCTCTCACTCGGCGCGCTGGCGCTGAACGATATCTGGTTCGGTGGGCAGACGATGAATCCCTGGCTGCTGGAGGAAGGCGCCTCAGGATCCAGCGCCGGACCGGGGGCCGCGACGGCCGCAGCGCTGGTCGCTTTCTCAATTGGCAGCGAAACCGGCGGCAGCATCGTCAGCCCGGCGATGCGTTGCGGCATCACCGGTTTCCGGCCCACCTTTGGGCGGGTGGCGCGTACCGGCGCGATGACCTTGTGCTGGTCGCTGGACAAGCTTGGGCCCATGACGCGCTCGGTTGAGGACGCGATGCTGGTGCTGCAGGCTATCAGTGGTCAGGACACCGGCGACGCCGCCAGCGTGCCGGGCAGGTTGGATTTCGACGCCAGCCAGCCGGTCAGGGGATTGACTGCCGGCTACCTCGCGCAGTGGATGAAAGAGAGTCCGGCCACGGACGTCGACCGGGCGGCGATGGAAACGATGAAGAAGCTGGGAATGGAATTGAAAGAAGTAACGCTGCCTGATTGGCCCTACGGCTCGCTGATGCCGATTCTGTTTGCCGAAGGCGCCGCGTCGTTCGAGGATCTGGCGCTCAACAATCAGCTGGGTGAATTGAAGGTGCAGGTGAAGGACGCGTGGCCCAATCTCTTTCGTCAGGCGCGCTTTCTGTCAGCAGTTGATTTCGTGCAAGCGGATCGGTTTCGGCGCAAAGTCGCGCTGGCGATGGCGGACATCTTCAATAGTGTCGACCTGCTGCTGGTGCCGTCGCTGCGCGACGAACAGCTGACGATTAGCAACTTCACCGGACATCCGTCGCTGACGATGCGCGCAGGTTTTGTGGAAGTGTCTGTAGCCCGCAGTGACTGGGCGCCGGATCCGGCCAACCCGCTGCCGACGTTCAATCCGCCGCGGCGAGTGCCGCACGGCATCACGATTCTCGGACGCCTGTTTGATGACGGGTTATTGGGCCAGGTGGGTATCGCCCTCGAACGCGAGTTCAGTGTCGTCAAAGAACGACCGGCAGGTTTTTGAATCTGGGTGGAGCGCGGGCGTCCCTGCCCGCATGAGCGCGAAGCGCGAACGATATCCAGGCGTAGGTCGCACACTCATGCGGGCAGCGATGCCCGCGCTCCATGAAGTTACGCCGCGAGTTGCACGATGCAATCGATCGGACATAACTCGACGCATTTCGGGGTGTCGTAATGACCGACGCATTCCACGCAGGTGTCGGCGTCGATCAAATAGATGTCATCGCCCGCACTGACTGATTCAGTCGGGCATTCGGGTCGGCAAGCGTCACAGTTGATGCAATCTTCCAGTATCTGATAGGCCATATCTGATCTCCCTGAGAATTGGTTACGCACACATGTGCGGCGTCATGAGTGCAAAGTGAATGCCAGCGCGGCACCCGGGCAATTTCCCCGGAAAATCGCAATTGGCCATCAACCTGGATTGGAAATTCTCGCGTCTCTGCGAGAAAGAACGCACCACTACTTCTGGTCGGGCACGGGCAGGCGGCCGATGGCCCTTTCGCCGATGCTGCCGAAATACAAATTACCTTTGTGTTCGACTACGTTGGCGATTTGGCTGAAGCATTGCGGAGATGAATCCTGAAGGTTGCGCACGACTTTGCCGTTCACATCGAGTCCCAGGGCGAAGGCGAATCGTTTGGGGTTTGGTTGCACAAACATAGGCAAGCGCCAGACGATTTTGCGCAGGAAGGGGTGCGGCAATAACCAATCGACGGCGGGCAGGCGGCGATTCAGCGCGAGCCAAAACATGTCTCTCCCATTTGACGAGATGCCATCGGGGAATCCCGGCAAATTATCGATGAAGGTATCCGACTGGGCGGCTTTTGCGCCTTTGAGCCAGTAACGACGCACGCTGTATGTGCCGGTCTCATTGACCAGCACGAATGACTGATCGGGACTGACCGCGACGCCATTCCCGAAATAGAGATCGCGTAACAGAACTTTCGTCTGCTTCGTTTTCGGATCGTAGGAAAGCAGACGGCCGTGCGGCTGGTGTTCGAGCAAGTCGTCCCTCATGTGAGTCAGCGGAAATATGGATGAGTCGGTGAAATAGATCGTTCCGTCCGCGGCCACATCCAGATCGTTCGTGAATTTGAACGGCACGCCCTCAGCGTCGTTAGTTAACACAGTGACTTGCGCGTTTGGCGCAATTGAGAGCAAGCCATTTACCGCATCAGCGACGATCAAGTTGTCCTCGTGATCGAACACTAACCCGAGCGGCCGTCCCTTGGTGTCGGCAAAAAGTTCCGGCTGCGTCCCGTCTGGTCGGAAGCGAAAGATGCGGCCCTGGTCATCGCCGCAATAGATGCGATCCTGTGAATCGAATGCGACGTCCTCGGGTTTATTGCCGCCGATCGGCAGACGCTGGATCTTCGCAAGCGCGGAATTTTGTGCGTAAACGCCGGTCAATTCCGGAGCCGGCGGCGGCGTCCACGCTACCGGATTGATGGGTACGGGCCAAAGTAAGAGATAGCCGATCAGTAGCACGATGGCGGCGAGTAAGGAGCGGAGGATGGTTCGTTTCATCGGATCAAGTGCTGGGCGGATTTGAAGCCGCGATCGTCAGCAAGGAACGGCTAGCGTTCGCCGCGTGCAGCCTCAACCTGGCTTTCCAGTTCCACGCCGAGTTTGCGAATGCCGGGTTCACCCATCGGTTCCAGCCATCTCAACGCCTCTTCGATGACTCTTCTTTGGTACTCGGGAAAGTTGGGCTTTCCGGAGACACTGCCGAACTGGCCGGCATAGTACCCGGCGCGGGGCGGGCGCACGCGTTCAATCGCCGCGCGGTCGACGCCAATGGTCACGGTGGGAATTCCGGCGGACTCAATCGCCCGCGCCGCCAGTCCGACTGATTGATGACAGAGTTCAGAGGCGGGAATCAGCAAGGCTCCCTGCACGCCGTAATACTGCAGGCGTTCCAGGAGTTTGGGCAGCGCCGTCTCAGCGAAGGTCGCGGCGTCGGGGACAAAACCGCAAAAGCTCCAGAACACAGAATTGAGCTGGCCGATGACGCGATTCGCCTCGAGTTCGTGCAAGCGGTTCAGCGGGAGCTGGGAATTGATGTCGTCACCGACGAACTGCGCGTCATAGCCGCGCGCGGCGAAACGCAAATCCCGGGAATCAATCTCGGCCGGAATCTCGCGAATGTTCATATCGCCCGCGGCGCCATTCGTGTCGAAGGGATCGGTGCCGTCGATATAGGCGCCCGCCGAACTGATTAGGGCCAGATTCATCAACGGCAGGGCGCGGCGCGCCGGTGTAAACGGAGCGCGACGGTTTTCAATGAAGGGATAGTTCTTGAGTTCGTTGCCGGCGCCGCGCGAACTCCAGGCGCGATACTTTTCACGCCACTGGTCTCTCTGTTCGATGATTTCCACGATAAGTTCTTTCTAACTGACTGGTTCTCTCACGGTCGGGCCACTGTCCCGAAGATTACTGCTGGCGATCATAAAAGCGATGAGGCCGGCAATCAGCGCCACGCCCATGACCATCACCGAGTAGCGATGCAGCGAATCAAATTCGAGGCGACGCGCGTCCACCGGCGAGACTTGATCGATGTTGCCCATCGCAGCTCGCAATGCCAGCATTCGGGCCGAAATTATCCAGTGGCTTACGCCCGTCATAATAGCCATTATTACGATTGAAAGCACCTCGGCGAGTTGCGCCAGGCGGCTGCGAGTTCGATTTACAAAGAAGGCGGTGACAAACAGAAAGAGCGCAATCTCAAATCCGCCGCGATTGATGAAGCCGAGGAGCCGGGTGACCACCGAGCCGGCCAGCTCGTTGGCGTTAGGCAAGCCGGCGCCGCGCAGCACATTGAAAAGCGCCGGGGCGACCGCCATGCCAAAGAAAATCGCAGCGCCGAGCCACAAGCCCAGCAACAGCAAACGCAACTGACGAACAAATCGAGTCATTAGGTACGCACGCCTCAGGCGTGCTGGTTTATCAACTATGAAGGCAGCACGCCGGAGTCGTGCGGACCGGACACCAGTCTAATCGTCGGCGGTTCAATTTGCGGCTGCTCAATCTCGCGCGGATCCGGAACCGTCAACAACCACGACAGCGCGCGATCGAGTTGCGCCTGATAATCTGCCAGATCAAGCGACATGAAGACGGTTTGGTTCAGCCGCGCAAATTTCTCCTTGGCCATTAGATACATGCGCCGCGCCGCGCCGGGCCGGCCGATTTGCAAATGATGAAAGGCTACGGCTGATTGAATCATGGCCTGCAGAAACAGTTTTTCATCCGGCGCTACCGGGCCCATCCAACGTTCTTCCCAGGCGTCGTGCGCCGCGTGATATTCGCCGGCATTATAAAGATCGATCCCGGCGATATATTCTATCGGATAGGTGAGGATATGTTCCTCCGTGTAGTGCGGCGCAGATGACACGAGGCGATTGTATGCATGAGAATGGTTTTTCTCTAGCCGGGCGTCCGGCGATTGTGCGTCTCGGGGCAGTAGCCCGACCGTCAGGAAGGGCTCTTTTCTGGGGGACGTTACGAGCCCTCCCCGAACGGTCGGGCTACTGCCCGCGCCGGCGACATTAACGTTAATTGCCGATAAAATTTTCGGGACAGGAGTCAGCCACTTTTCGCACATGAAGCAAACCGAGCCGCCGTACGAGATCAAACGCTCTGCCACCGGCCTGGGGCTATTCGCCACGCAACGCATTCCTAAAGGTAAGAAGATCATCGAGTACACCGGCCCGCGGGTGCCGAACGACGTGGTTGAGAAAAGCAACGGCAAATATTTCTTTGGAGTGAACAAGCGTTGGTCGATTGACGGCAGCGGCCGCGACAATGTGGCGCGCTACATCAATCATTCATGCGCGCCCAACGCCGAAGCGATTATCACGCGCGCTCGCGTCTGGATCTGGTCGCGTAAGACGATTAAGCCGGGTGAAGAGATCGCCTACGATTACGGTAAGGAATATTTCGACGGGATCATAAAAGACATCGGCTGCAAATGCGCCAAGTGCGCGCCGCCGGCCCGCAACGGCAAGGCCGCGCGTCGAGTCAGACGGGGCATTAGACGGGATTCAAGATAACTATTTCCGTGCCCGGCTGGTCGCGTAAGCGGTCGATGAAGTTGTCAATCTCGACGCTGATTTTCTCTTCGGTCAGATCGTGCTCGATTTGAGCGCGCGCCTGGTCCAGCGTCTTCACGATCTGGTTACCTCGCGGCCGCCGGTAGTCTCTTTCGTATCGATCCTCGATTTCCTTGTCGGACACAATCGCAAATGCTTTAAAGCGAAAATCAATATAACGGTCCATGGTGACCCGGTCCCGCAGAATTTGATCCAGTTGTTCGCCGGTCAGTCCGACCTGTTTCATGCGCTCTTCCAGCCGCGCCCGGGACCCAAAAAGCTGAATCAGTTCGCGCAGCTTTTCCTGCACCTGTTGGTCGAACTCGTTTTGGGCGGCGGCAGTTTGCGAGAGCGGAAGCTTTCTGGCCTCCTGCACCACGAGCATTTGCTGCACCAGCAAATCCAAAGCGTGCTTCAACTGGTCGGATGACGGGCGCGCCGGCGACACTTCGCCAGGTTCCAGGGCCAGCTGCCAAACAATTTCGGAATAGGTAATAACGTCGGGTGTGGCCTGCGAGCCGTTGGTAACACTGGCGACGATCTTGTCGGGGACGATCTGCGCCGATACTGAGGGGGCCAGTGCGAGTGCGAGCAGCAGGGTCAGCGAACAGAGCAGGGTAAGAGAAAAGAATTGAAAATCGAAAATTGAAAAATGCAAATTGCAAATTCGCGCCCCGGGCGAACGGAGGTAAACACCGGGGAAGCGGCGACGCGTTGCGCTCGTGACGGATGCTGCCTTCGCAGCTCGCCGGTCGTTGGCGCCGATCACCGGATCGCTGACGGTACGACCCAGGAACTTTGCAATCTTCAATTTGCAATTTTCAATTTGCAATTTCTTACCTCTTCTTGCCGGCGTCTAGAACGTCTGCGTAAACCTAAACTGCACCTGTCCCTGGTGCAGCCGATAAATGGCGGTGGTCGGACGTGCAGTGTTCAGGTTCTGCGGAATCAAAAACTCCGACGGATTCAACAGGAAGCCATAATCGACCGCCAGCGCGCCTCCCAGCGGCGTCTTGAAACGAAACCCCAACCCCACCGTGTGACTCCAGCGCACCCGCAGGTTCTGGGCGTTGATGTCGTCGACGAAATTTCCCGTGGGCGTGAACGGTTTCGGATGAAACACGTCACTGATGCTGCGAAACACGTTGCCGCCGTCATAAAAAGGGACGGCCTGAATATTTGGGTTGATGGGGATGCGCGCTTCCAGATTGGTGATCACCTCCGCATTACCGCCGATGGGCACGGTAAATGGATTCACTCCCACGCGATTGCCGGAGCTGTCGTGAAATTCACCCTGCGGGACAATCACCAGACGCGGTCCGGCCTCTTCGAACCCGAAGCCGCGCAGGGTCGTCGAGCCGCCTGAGAAGAAACGTTCGCTGATGGGCAACAACAAATCAAAGTCGTCGACCTTGCCGTTGTTGTTCAGATCGCGCGGGCTGAAAAGGTTGGCCAAACCGACGCTGATGTTGCCGGCGAAAACCGTGTTTCGGGCGCGCCGCGACTTGTAGTAGGTGTGATAGCTCGTCTCAAAGCGGGTAAACGAGGTGTTCCCGCCCAGCGCCCGCGCCGCCACGCGAAAGTCGGCATTAAAAAATTGGCCGCGGGTGGCGTCAGTTTGATTGTAGCGGCAAACCTCGCCGCCGCGGATGGTTTCATCCTCTCCATAAATCGTGCCCGCCAGCCGCCGTTCGCATCTTTCGCGCGTGTCGATGACAAACGAAACTCCCGGACCCGAGAGCCGCACCACTTCGTCGGGCCTGAGGATGGGCTCAATCAGCAAGCTCTCGATGTTCTTGAGGCGCACGTCTTCATAGAAGTAGCGCGCAAACAGAAGGCTATGCATTTTCCGGCTCATCACCCGCTGCGTCTCGATAGTCACCAGGAAGCGGTTGATGGTCGGGATGCCGGCGGGTTGTCCGAATTGATCGACCGGGTTGCCGTTCTCATCGAGCCGCTGCACGATGCCGTTGGTACCCTGATCGATGGTGGAACGGAAGAACCGCGTGATGCTCGAGTCGCGCAGGTACTGGGCCGTAATCGCCAACGGCGCGTACTCGCGCTTGCGGTATTGGAAGAAGCGCGGATCGAGAAACTCCAGACGCACGAGCTGCTGTCTCGGGCTCATGCGAATTCGCATCGCTGCCTGCTCCAGCCGGTTGCGAAAATTAACGTTCGTCAGCTCGAATAATCCCAGCGGCCCGACGTCTGTCGAGTAACCGCCGCCGTACTCGACGACCCGCGGCCGCTTCTCTTCGACGTCGATAATGACGTCATAGCGCGTGACGTTGTTGCCGGCGTCGCCAGCCGGTTGTTGGGTGATCACCACCTGGCGGTAAGCGTCGGTCAGATACAGCGCGCGCTCAGCCTCGCTGATGCGATCTGCGCGCAACAGATCGCCAGGCATCAGCGGGATGGCCCGACGAATGGCGGCGCGTTTGGTTTCCTGATCAGAGCTGCTGCCGGTGACGCCGTTAATCACAATGTCGTTGACGACCGCTTTCGATCCTTCTTTCTTGATCTCGAAGATGACGGCGGTCTGCTCATCCGCGCCCAGGTTGTTCATCTTCTGGCGGGAGGTGCGCACGTCGGCTTCGATATAACCCAGCCGGGCATATAAATTGAGCAGTTGATCTCTGTCGGCGCGCATCTGAGAAGGTGAGAAAGGCGCGCCCTTGATCATGGAAATCTCCTGGCGCAGGCGGGCCTCCGGAATCACCTGCTCTCCCTGGATTTGAATATCGCCCACGCGGGTCAAGGGCCCTTCAGTGACCCGGAAAGTAATCGTCAAAGAATCCTGACTAAGCGGGATGGTGGGCACCCAGGTGACCTCAGGATTTAAGTACCCGAGATCCTGCATGAGCCGCCTGACGGTGCGCTTATCCTCTTCCAGCATGGCATTGCTGGTGACGCCGCGGGCGTAGCCGCCCAGCAGCGGCAGAAATCCAAAGGCGCTCGCTTTGCGCGACCTCAACTGCGGCGTCAGGTCGGTGATCGTGATCTTATTTGTGCCTTCGATGCGAATGTCGCTCAGTCGCAATTGGCGGCCCTGATTCACGTCATAGACGATCTTCACCGAGCTGCCTTCCAGGTTTGTGGGATTGAGATCGTGACAAGTCTCACTGGTGCCGTTCTCGGTCGTGCCCGGCGGCGGCGGCGTAATGGTGCACATCGCGTTAACTTCGGCGAAAAAATATCCGTGCTCCTGAAGTTGTAACTTGATGCGACGGGTCCCTTCTTCGATGACGGCATAATCCAGGTTGCCTTCGCGTTTTAGCGGCAGCAGCTTCTGTTGCTTTGATTCGCTCAGCGTATAACTCGGCGAGAAATCTATATCCACATGCGGGCCGAGCTGGCCTTTGAGATCGATATCGATGGTGTTGGTATTGGGGTCATGCGTTACCTTGGGATCTTCGAACTGGGGCGCCATGAAGCCCTTGGCAATCAGCGCCTGCTTGATGGTGTCAAGATCTTCGCCCAGGAGTTCGCGAGTGAACGGCGCGCCGGTTTCGAGCTTCAAGTTTGAGGCGATGTCCGGCAGCTTAAGCCGCGAATCGATGTCGAATTTTCCGACATGAGCCTGCTCGTTGGGCGTGATGGCAAAGATTACGATGCGTTTGGTGCCGCTGGCGTCGCCGGAAACGGGCTGCTCGTTGTGTTCGACGGTGGCGTTGAAATATCCGCGGTCCCGCAGGTAGGTCTGAATCTCATCGGCGTTCCTCTCAATCGCCGCGATCGAGAAACGGCGGCCGGGTTGCAACAGGTTCACGCGGGCGCGAATTTCGTCGCGGGCCACCGGCGTGCCCGTGGTGGCCGCGATCCTGATGCTGACGCTGGCGATGACAATCTGCCGCTGGACGATAAAGTGAACGCGTATCGGTAAGGATCGATTGCTGCCGTTGCCGGCATCGTCAATTTCGACTCGCGCCGACGCAACGCGGCCCGAGGCATACAGATCGTGCAGCGACTGCCGCACGGAGACGGCCGAGTACTCGCCGCCCGCAGATATTTTCAGGAGCGCCTTGAATTCATTTTGTGCGGCTGCGTCCGCCGGTGTGACTTCCAGGGTGACATCAACCGCCGACACCGGGCGGCCGTCATAGTCGCCAACCTGGGCGCGCGCTGAGATGCACGTGCCGGCGATGACCAAGGCCAAGATTAGGATTCTATAAGACTGCACCTCAGCAATTTGCGGCTTTGCCGTGGCCTCGTCCGGTCAGGGTTTGCCAGACCGTCAAGGCTTTTATCAACGATAAGGCGGCGAAGATTCGGGCCTCGCCGAATCCGAGGCATAGCCTCATTAATCTACTTATGGAAAACCGGCCGGAAAGGCAGAGCCCTTCCGCGCCGGGGCGCGGCCCCCGCCGCAATTAAAATCTCTTCCGGAACCTAACCTCGAAACTGTAGTTATTGTTTCGCGTCGCCAGGTTGCGGTTCGAACCCTGTTCGTATTCGGCCACAAACGACATCCGGTTCGACAGTCGATATTCCACCGACAGCACCTGGTTCGGATCGGATGCGATGTTGGTCGAATAAGTTATGGTCATGTCTTTTGTGAGTTGCCGGGCCGCCGTTAGTCGCGCCGTCGGAGCTGAGTTGGTGGTGGAAACGACGGGATTGATCTCCAGCCGGCTCAGGCCGAACAGTTTGTTGCTGGCGCGCGTGATGGGCGCGTTAATCAAAGCATCGGTCAGCAGACTCGCCGCCGTTCCCAGACCTGATTGCGCCAGCACCGAAGTGCTTTGATCGGTCGACGAGAGAGTGCCGGTCAGGATGAGCGACACAACATCGCCTTGCGGCAACGATGGCTCCGCGCCCACGCTGGTCGTCGGATGAGTCAGCGGCCCTTCGATCATCGCAGTCACCCGATAGCCGCGAATTACCGACTGCGCTTCGATGTTCAAAATCGGATCGGCATCGAGACGCGGCGGCAGATAGATCAAGCCGCGGGTAATTTCATAAGGATTGTTCCGGAAGTTCAGTGTGCCGCGCGTGGCCGTGATGCGACCCTCGATGATCGGGTCTTTGACCGGCCCATCCAGTTGCAGCGACAAGGACGCCACCACATTCCCGATGTTGTTACGCATAATCAAGGCGTTACGCCCTTCGACCCGCAACTTGTCGAAGTTTGCGGTTTGCGCAAAGGTGAACTCGCTGCCTTCCTCGAGCGTGGGCTGTGGGCGCTGATTGATTAATTCGGCAAGCTGAATGTCCTTGGTATATTCGGCGCGGCGCACGCGGACATCGCCGCTGATAAATTCCGTGATATCGCACTTACTGCCGACGCAGTCCGGTTGCTTCGCTCCGCGCACCTCCAAATTGGCATCAACAGTTGAGGTGAAGTCCTGCGGATAATTCATCGTCATGCTGGTGCCGGTGATGTTGAAGAGAAACTGCGAGACCGAGAAGCCTTCGATCTGGGCGCCGCCGGTCACGGAAAACTTGCCGCCGCCAATCGTTCCTTCCACGGTCTGATCGATTTGTGCCTGATGCGCGTTGAAACGAATACTGCCCGAAAGGTTCGACAGCATCACGCGCTGATCTCCGAGGTAGACCGAAACCGTCGCCCCGCCCACTGACACCTGGCCGGTCACGCGCTGGTTTTCGTACGGCCCCAGCACTTCAACGTCAAGCTGCGCCGTGCCGGATGAAAAGAGATCCGGTGAGAACAAACTGAGGATGCGCAGGTTGACCCGGCCCTTGACGGCCAGAGTGTTGCGGCCGCCGGTCTCAATCGCGAGCGCGCCGCCCACGTTCACGTCGGTTTGCGTTCCGGTGAAGTGACCGTCGTGAAAGATGACTTCGTTAGGCGTCACCTCAATGACGACGGGTTGAGCGGCGGCCAGGTTTATTTGCTGACCGGTTTCACCAATATCGATTGCGAGTTCAGAAAACGTGGCGTTGCCGACGAGTCCATGAATCGTCGGATAACCATCTTCATCCAGTAAGTCGCCGGCCAGTTTCAAAGTTCCGGTGGCGCGCCCGGTCACGGTGACTTCCGGCGGCACAAAGATTCCCAGCAACTGCGTAATGTTGGCGCCGTTCATGGTCGACTCGACGACCGCGGGAAGTTTCTCCTGGGACAGATCGACGCGCGCAGTAATCACCTGCGGCTGCGTGCCGAGCAGCGCGGTCGAAGTCAGGGTGACATTCAGCTGCTTGTTCTCAGTGCGTCCCACGATCGCAATGGCGCCGGCCGACCTGCCATTTAGAGTTATGTCCGTGGTTTCCGCGTCGAACGATGCCGTGTACGACGTGACATCAGTGGCCGTGCCGGCCAGGTGGAGGTTTTTGATGGTGGCCGTGCCGGCAATCTTTGGCAGATTCGGGCGGTTCGCGAAGGCTTGCAGGCGTTCGAGCTGAACCCGATCCCCACTGCCGGTAAAGTCGAAGGCCTTCGTCTTGAGGTCGTACTTGCCCGATGCCGTGATGTGACCCGCATTGAAATTCAGGTCAACCTTGTCGACATCAACCGCCGAGCCTGTGAAGGTCGCGTGCGCCGTCAGTGCCTGGAGCGGTTCGCCGGCCAGGCGCCCCGGCGATGAACGAATGTCGGCCACGCCGCTCATGGCGTCGGGCATCCCGGTGATGTGTACCGTGCCGGAAACTTCGCCTTGCGTGTCGCCGATTTGCTCGCGCGTCTGAGGAGTGAACGGTAAGGCTGCCACCAGGTTGGTGAGATTCATCCGATCAAGCGTGGCCTCGACTGAGGCGTTGTTCTTTCCGGTCCGCGGCACCATCAGGGAGAACTGCGCCCCGCCGCCGCCGGCTTGTGCCAGCCGTCCCTCAGTCACGCGCGTCTCGGTTGCATTTGAAGAGATGTTGGCCGCCAGCGAGCCCAGGTCGCGGTCATTTACCAGCAACGAAGCGAGTTCCGCATGTCCGTTGACGATGGGATCCTTGAGCGCGCCCGTAAGGGTTCCGTTGAAGGCCAGCTTCCCGGCGAGATCGATCCCATAATCCTGGAATTGGGCTTCTAAATCGGACAAGGCGCCTGAGGAAATCAACAAACGCTGCAATTCGGTAGCGTCAGTCGAGGCCACGTTAACGGTGAGATTCGAAACCGGTTGCTCCATCGAGAATTGTCCCGACGCTCCCATGGTGGTAGCCGCAGTTTGCAGGTTCGCGCGTTGAATTTGAAAAACGCCGTGGTTGGCTGAGAGGGCGATTTCACCGGCCAGCGGAGTTTGTCCGGTGGTCGTCGGTGCGGCAACCAGTTCGGCCGTCACCGTGCCGTTGGCGTTGGCGAAATCTGAATCGGTAAAGGTCAGGTTGGCTTTGCCCGTCGCCTTGCTGGCAATCGGCAGCGCGCGCTCGGTCGCGATGGTGATCAATCCGCCTACGTCGAAATTGCTGAAGTCAGCGTTGACGACTGAAGCGCCGCTCTTCTTCAGCGAGATAGTGGCATTGCCCGATACGCGACCGTCGAGCGCTTCCGCCACAAAATTGTTCACCTGGACCTGATCGGTCGTCGCGATTACAGCTGCGTGGGCCGGTCCGAGTTTCATCTGGCCCATCACGCCACCGCCCAGACTCAAATCGGCGCTGGCGCGATATCGGCCTGAGGGTTCGACCGTGAACGCCGGCCGCGCCAACTTCACATTTTCCACGGTGCCGTCTTTGAGTTTGACGGCGCCGGCATTGATGTCGCTGGTAGTGCCTTCGACGCGCCCGTTGTGAACCGCGAGCCGAACTCCGGCGATATTGATGCTGCCGGTCTGCGCGCCGAACGCGCTGGCTTCGCCAACCTGCACCTGTTGCACGGTGACATTACTGGTGTTGCCGTCGCTCTTGATGTCGATGCCCCTGGCGTTCACGCCGTTAACGGTCGTGTCGCCTGATTGAATTTTTCCTGCTTTGGCGCTGGCGATAGTGGCTGAGGTCTTTCCGTTCTGCATGGTGACATGAATATCGCTCGCCTGAATTCCGTTCTGCACTTTGGCGGTGGCCGTGGTGAGGCTGTTGCCGCTGAACTGCGGCGCCGCCGCGGTTAACACGCCGTCGCGATATTCTGCCCGCGCATCGCGCAGGATGAGTCCGGTAATCGTGGTGCCGTAACTTTTCTCGGCCGCGGCCCGCAGCTCGCCGACCCAGCGAAAATCAGAGCCGGTGCCCATAACACCGCCGGTAATTTGCACGGCATTTAGTTGAAAGTCGCCCGCCGTCAGCAGTTGCGCGACCGCGCGCCCGTTGAAATCGTACGAATTTCCCTGTCCCGATCCTTTGGCCGAGACACTCAGCGCCTGTAGCCGGACGCCATCGGCCGCCAGGGCGTCTGACTTGATGTTGCCGTCGACCTGATAGTGCGAGCCGTCGCCGGTGACGGTGCCCACAAAATTTCCGGCGCCCCGCAAGGTCGCTCCCGTTTTCAAAACATCAGAGGCCTGCGTGAGGTCGACACTCGAGGTGATGTTCATCGTGTATTTCAGATTTCGCCAATCATCCATCACGCCTTGCAAATGAGCTTCCGCAATCGGCGAACGCAGGGTCAGGTCCTGAATTTCTGCGCGCGTCTGATTCACTCGCGCGCGGGCGTCGACGTCGATGTTGTTAACGGTGCGGCTATCGTACACAAAGGTTGAGTTGGACGAATTGAAAGCGACAGCATTCATCCAGCTGGCCGCGGGCGCATTTGGATCGTCAGGCTGAATGGTAAGGCGCAGGTTTCGTGCGTCACCCGACAGACTGTGCTGCACGTCACCATAGTGAATTTGTGAATTCTTTAATTCGACGTGGGCCGTTGAATAAGCGAAGAGAATGCGCGCGTTCGGCTCGGGGGGCGGCACGTGAATGTTACGGAAATTCGAACGGCCTTCAGCGTCAAAGTTCACCCACAGTTCGAGCCCTTCGATTTGCAGGTCCTTCAGGTTGATATTGCGGCGGAGAC
>Ga0126383_10000615_pt1 | contig 20305 bp, 15 predicted proteins | sample PanSoiMetPlot_35_FD_96882 | JGI IMG/M metagenome (GOLD analysis project Ga0126383, IMG submission 96882) | Tropical forest soil microbial communities from Panama - MetaG Plot_35 | ecosystem: Environmental > Terrestrial > Soil > Tropical forest > Bulk soil | place: Panama | collected 2016-02-17
CGCCTATCTCACCAAGTTTCCCAACGGCCTGTTCGTCGAACTGGCGAACAGCCGCATCTCGTCGCTTGAGTCGGAGGCCAACGAGCGCGAGCGAGCTAAAGCGAACGCCGCGGCTGAAGACATCCGCCGCAACACTCACATCTTTGAAGTACGCGATGCCACCAATACGGAAGGCGCGCTCACGGTAGCGCCGGGGACGGTTTCATTCGCGCCGAAAAAATCCAACGCTAAGCGCGACGTACTCATTCCCTGCGCGGACATTAAGCGGGTGGAAGCCGGCCAGTCAGCTATGGCGCCGCCGCACGTTAATATTTTCGTGTTGACCGGCGGCGGTGGCGGCAAGCTGAGATCTACGGCCGGCGCCGAGCGACAGATGATTTTCTATACCCAGTCGGGCGGCGCCGGACTCTTCGCCAAGACCCCGATTGTCAACGTGACCTCGGAGGTCATTACCGCCATTACCGACGCGTGCCGGATGGTGCGCACCAACAAGTGATCGACCGGAATTAACCATCTTCAGGATCAGTCGCCATGAACCTAAAGTTGTCAGTCACAATAGCGGTTTGCATCGGAATATGCGCTGCCGCTCCCTTCATCGCGGTCAAGTCGCAAACCACGTCTACCGATCCAGCCAGACAGCTGGAACAGGTTCCGCCGGTGAAATCCTGGCCCGGCAAGGCCAACCGCTGGGCGCTGGTGATTGGCGTCGACAAGTATGCAGACCCGCAAATCAGCGCTTTGCGAGGCGCGGACAACGACGCGCGGACGTTGAGTGATGCGCTGATTCGATATGCGGGATTCCCGCCGGACCAGGTGATCCTGCTGGCGACCGATCAGCCCGCGGAACGACAACCCACACGGATAAACATTCTGCGCCGCCTTTCGAATCTCGCCTCAGTGGTGCCCAAGGACGGGTTGCTGCTCATCTCTTTTGCCGGCCATGGGATTGAGCGCAAGGGACAGGCTTATCTGATTCCTTCCGACTCGCAAATTTCCGACGACATCAACCTGCTGGAAGAATCGGCGGTCAGTGTTGCCCGCATGAAAGATCGAATTCGCGCCACCGGCGTAGGCCAGGTCGTGATTCTGCTCGATGCCTGCCGGAACGATCCCGGCGGGCGCGCCGATGCGCCGAACCCGCTGACAAATGCTTATGTGAATGCGTTCAACTTTGACGTCCGCAATCATGAAGTCACCGCCTTCGCGACCATCTATGCAACCGCGGTGGGCCAGCGGGCCTATGAATACAGTGAGAAGAAGCAGGGCTACTTCACCTGGGCTATTGTCGAAGGATTGAAAGGCGCGGCGGCGAACGACAAAGGCGAAGTGACCCTGGCCAATTTGATCAGCTACCTACAGGACACAGTTCCCAAACACGTCGCCATCGATCTTGGTGGCGGCAAACAGCAGCGGCCGTTCTCAGAAATGGCAGGGTACAAGGCGGACGAACTGGTGATCGCAGTTACGGCGAAAGTCGCTACGAACCCAACTGCGGTTTCGCCAACTGTCACGACCGTCGATCCGACCGCATTCGAATTGGCTTATTGGGATACGATTAAAACCAGCGCCAGCGCCAACGATTTCAAATCGTATCTGGACAAATATCCTGATGGTCAATTCGCGGCCCTGGCCCGCAATAAGATTGCCGGTCTGCAACCGAGTGACACGGCTAACGGCGGAACCAACCAGGCCGAAATTACTTACTGGGACTCCATCAAGAACAGCGCTAACCCCGAAGACTATCGGGCTTACTTGAAACGATATCCCAACGGTGTCTTTTCAGATTTGGCCAGGACCCGTCTCGCGCCCTTCGAGTCCGCGGAAAAAGAGAAAGCAAGGCAGGAAGATCTCGATCGGCAGACTAAGACATTTAAAATTCAAGGCGGCGTTTGGAGCAGCATGGGAACCTTCAGCCGCCCCGGCAAACTTTCGGTAGGGCCCCGGGGGATTCACTCGGTGGCAGATGATCCCTCGATAAAACCAGAGAACCTTGAATGCCGATCATTCGCCGGCGCTCGTCTGGACCACGCCTTCATCCGCGAGATTGATTATGGCGGCAGCAAGAGCGCCAAGGTTCGCTACCTGTTCGAATCAGCGGATCAAGCAACCCAGGCTTTAGAGGCGATCCACAATTACTGCAGCGGCGCCGGCCCGGCGGCCCCGTCAACCGCGCCCCGGTCTTCCGCGGCATCGCAACCGGCTGACACGCCCGGAGGGAATGTGGAAGCACCGGCCTCACCCGTCACCATCGAAGTCCGCAACGGATCGAGTGCGAGTTCACCCAAAGGCATCTTGTACATCTCTGCTGCCTCACTTGATTTCAAGGATGATGAGCATCCGGAAAAGAACCGGACGATCCGGTGCTCAGAAATCCAGGAGGTCAAACAACTTAAGACGAATCCTTTTTTCGTTGGATGGAAAGGATGGGTTCAGGTTAAGACCACCAACGGCAGGCACGATTTTCTGGCGCATGATCGCGAAGCTGGCGCGGCCCTGCAACAAGCGATCTTAAATGGCTGCCATTTGCGATAATAGCCAGGGCCATCCGGATTGTTAGCTCACAGTTGTTTCAGTAGAATGCGCGGCAATGTCCCTCGACAAATCACAAGCCGAAACCCAGACCCTCAATGAAACTTCCACGGCGCCGCTCAACGAAACGACCCTCCCCTCGCCAGCAACCTTAATCGGTCGGGTGCTCGATGCGCGATATCTAATCGAGAGCGAACTTGGCCGGGGCGGGGTGGGCGTTGTCTACCTGGCCCACGATCTGAAGCTTCACAACCGGCGCGTGGTGGTGAAAGCGCTGCTGGACGAATCACTCGACAACGCCTGGGTGGTGCAGAAATTTCAGCAGGAAAAAGAGGCGCTGGCCCGCGTCGATCATCCTGGGGTGGTCGGTGTGCTGGACACCGGTGAGTTGCCGGATGGAAAGCCCTACATCGTGATGCAGTTCGTCGATGGCGTGACGCTGCGATCGATGATTAAACCCGAAGGGATATCGCTCGATCACGCGGGCGAAATCATCAAGCAAATCGGACGTTCATTAAGCGCCGCACACGATAAAGGAATTTTCCATCGCGATCTGAAACCGGAAAATATCATGCTGCAAAGCTTCGCGGATGGCGAAGAGCAGGTGAAGATCATCGATTTCGGCATCGCCAAACTAAAGGATTCGACGGTGGCGCCGAGCACTGCGACCGGCGCTACCGCCGGCACCGTGGCTTACATGGCGCCGGAGCAATTGAGCGGCCGGGCGATCTCAGCGGCCACGGACGTCTATGCTTTCGGCACGATCGCTTACGAGATCCTGACGGGCCGCAAACCTTTCAATCCTGAAACCGGATTTGAGTTGCTCGAGATGCAGCGCCGCGGCCTGCGAGTTAACGTGAGCGACCTGCGCCCGGCAGTGTCCGGCGAAGCCAGCGACCTCGTGGGACGCGCGCTCAAGTTTGAGCCAGGCGCGCGTTTCAAATCGGCGCGCGAATTTGGCGACACCCTGGCGCGCGTGCTCAGTGACGAAGTTACGAGCAAGCAACCGGAGGATCGACTGCCTGAGATTGCCGCCACCCAACTCGCCACCCAGGCAACTCCAGAGACACGCCGGACCGCCGATGTTGCGCAGAAGACGATGGCCGGCCGTTTTGAACCGGCTAAGGTTGACACATTGAACCAGCCGGCCCGCGCGCCGGCGATGGGCGTGGACGAACCTCAAGGACGCCCGGGTGCAAAGATTGCGTTCGGTCTAATCGCTCTGGTCGTAATCGGCGCGCTGGCCGCGATTCTCATTTGGAAGCGCGACGGGATTTTCGGCGCCAGCAGCCCCGAGCGATCGCTGGCGTACTCGCTCACGGTGCAGAAGATGCGCGACGGCAAACCTTATCAAAGCGAGTTCCAATCATCGGGCCAGGAGATTTTTGAGAACGGCTGGAAGTTTCGCATGAATCTGACCAGCCCGCAGGACGGCTACTTGTATCTGCTCGACGAGGGGCCCGCGAGCGGCGACGCGATTTCTTACGACGTTCTTTTTCCCGAGCCAAAGACGAATGGCGGCTCGGCGCGGGCGACGGCGAACCAGAAATTGCAAACCGCGTGGATGCGATTTGACGACAATCAGGGCACGGAGAAATTCTGGATGGTTTGGGCCGCCGCACCGGTGAAAGAACTGGAGGCGGTAACCGGCGCGGTAAACGATCGGGACATCGGCCAAATCAAAGACACTGCTAAAGCGCGCGCCGTGTACGATTTTCTGAAGCAGCATTCATCGCCAAAACCGGAGTTGACAAAAGATTCCGGGCAGGACCAATCAATCGTAAAGGCGCGGACCGACGTGCTGGTGAGCCTGATCGAATTGAAACATCACTAGTAATGTGTAACGCAAACTGTTAGTTTGCGCCGCGGCTCTTGGCGCGCAATGTTCTCAGACCAAAATTCATGTGTCTCTAACTCGCTCCTCCGAAGCGATAGCATCAACATGAAAATACTTTACCCCGTCCTGGCTCTGTCATTGATTTTGTCATCTGCGGCGATCGTGTCGGCCCAGTCCGTTAAGACCACGGATCAGGATGACGACGAATCGTCCCGCCAAATTGTCCTCGATCGTTTCAACACGGCGCGCCCGCTTTCTGAGGCAGCCAAAGGCGGCATGGACACCGGCAAGACCCCGGTCAAGCCGCCGCTTTATCGACGCACCGGCTCGACCCGCCTCGCCCGCCGCGGAGCCCGGCCGCCGGCGACTGAAGAAATTGGCGTCACCGTCTGGCGGCTGCGGCCGTCAAGGGAGAACGACCAGGGCGGCCGCGTCATGGTGATGGACGGGCTGAAACAGGCGCAATACACGCCCGAACGAATCGAAGCCAGCACGCCGTTGGCGATCGGCGACCGCGTCCGCATTACGGTCGAATCGCCGCGGCCCGGATTTCTCTACATCATCGATCGCGAGCAGTACGCCGACGGTTCATTAGGCGAGCCAATGCTGATTTTCCCAACCCTAAAAACACGCGGCGGGGACAATCGCGTGCTGCCCGGCAAGCTCATCGATATTCCGGCGCAGGAAGATCAATACAGTTACTTCACGGCGCAACCCGCGGGTAGCCGGCGCGATCAAGTCGCCGAAGTGTTGACGGTGATTCTCGCGCCTGCGCCGCTCGCCCTGAAGATCGGCGATCAGCCTTTGAAGATTCTGCCGACGCAGATTTTGGAATGGGAGAAATTGTGGGGCGGCATCTCGGAAACGCTGGAACTGGTGGGCGGCGCCGGCCGCACCTGGACCAATGAAGAAAAAGCGGCCAGCGCTGCGAATGGCCGGCAACTCACGCAAGCCGGACCGCCGCCGCAGACCGTCTACCGGGTGGCTGCCCGCAAGAGCGGTGGTCCATTGCTGGTTATCGTGCCGCTGAGATACGCCCGCTGACGGACGCCAATGCGGAGCGCGGGCATCCCTGCCCGCATCAGCGCGAGGCGCAAAACAGATTTTAGGAATTGAGCGTGCTGCGCAGCTTTGCGGGCAGGGATGCCCGCGCTGCATTTGCTTTCACTTCCACTCGCCGACTAATACAAACGGCGCCCAGTAAAAAGGCGCGCTGTACTTCTTGCCATTGATCATTGCGAGCTGCGCGTCGCGCATGGCGGCGCCGGAAGCCTGGGGAGTCGCGACCAGGAGCCGCTTGTAGAAATCAGTCATCAGATCGGCGGTCGATTTGTCGGCGACGGACCAGAGGCTGACGCCCACCGTAGGCGCGCCCGCATACATGAAGGCCCGCGTCAAACCGATCACCCCTTCACCGCGCTTCTCTTTACCCAAACCCGTTTCACACGCTGACAACATCACCAGGGGCGATCCGAGCTTCAGATTAAAGATCTCATCGGTACGCAGAAATCCATCGTTCGTTTTGTTGCCCACCAGCGATAGAACCACACCGGTGAATTGCGGCCGCTCAGCATCCAAAAGCCCGTGAGTGGCCACATGCACATAGCGATAGTTGCTGACGTCGCGCGATTTCACGTTGTCTTCACTGGCATTTAAATCGGTCCAGAGATCTGCTTGCCCGCCGCCGGTCTTGGCAATGGCCGATATCTCATCAGCTTCGGTTCGCGTGCCTGCCAATCGCGCCAGCCGCAAACCGCCGGACGTGGCGGCCGCATCCGGGGACACATCGTTAACCGCCGCTTCCAGGCCCAGGCCCAGCCCGCGGGTTTCGCCGCTGGAGGCTGCGGCGCTGCCGCCCTTCGCGCGCGGATCGTCGGCGCTGAAAACCGGATCGGCAACTACCAGCATCGCTTTGCCCGCCGTGGACGCGGCGCCCTGACGGATGGCCGCAATGACTGACGCTGACGGTGAATAGACGATCTCGTTTGTCTTGACAAGATAATTGAGCGAGGCATAGTCCGGGCCGTCGCTGTTTTTCACCAGCGCTTCAAAGGGAATGTAATTGAGCGCGCCGTCAGCCACGACGAGAATCCGTTTGTCTCCGATGACCGCGGCGGCTGGTTCAATCGCTCCCTTATAGAGCGCATTTGACGCGGCGACGAAGGGCGGCAAGTCCTCTGACGGGCCCTGCACGATCCCCAGGCCACGTTGCTGATCGGCCGCCACATCGATGCCCACAATGCGACGTTGAAGTTTTGGCGGAATGAGTTGAGCCCGGAAGTCCGTCGCGAGCTTATCCACTTCAGCCCGGGGCGGGAGCTTATAAAGCGAAACACCCGACTTCGTGACGGTAAACAGATACGAGTGGTCGGCGCCCAGCGCGTATTCAAGCAGCGCCGTGTTGTCGTCCAGGACCTTCTGCTGCACCTCGGCCAGGGTCAGCGGCTGCGGGCCGGTCAGCGCCGCATATTTCGGACTGGCGGTGCGAATCTGGTTTTCGAGTTGATCGAATTCCGTCTGGAGCTTGTCCAGTTGGCTTTCCAGGTCGGAAGGCTTCTGCTTTTGATCACCGGAGAGGGTGATGCCGGTCAGCTGTTCGGCAATCTGCTGCTGTCGATCCAGATTGGCCTGCTTCTTCTTCAACAGATCGGCCGGGACGCCCTCCGTTATCTGAGCGTTGACCTCGCCAAGCATGTCGAGCAGCGAACGCGCGCGGCCGGCTTCGGCAATGCGGAATGATTCAGCCGCGTAATCGAGCGACTTGCCCGAGAGCGCCGCACCGGAGCCGCCGGCGCTGAGCAAGGCCGTCTCCGCAAACGCGCTCGAAGCTTCGTCATAGACGTCTTCGGTAGTCGCCAGGAAGGTGGTGCGCGATTCGTCGGCGCGCAGGCTGCCTTCGCGAATCGTCTCGATGGTCTTGAGCGCGTCGCGGTAAGAGTTCAGCGCCTGTTCGCGCAGCTTCGCGCCGTCTTTGTCCTGGGCCGCCTGCAACCAAAGCGCGCGACCGAGTCCGCGCTGGGCCGGCCACATTAAATCGAGCCGCTCGTCTTTTTTGGCGCCGTCGGCCGCATCAGTGAACATCTTGGCGGCGTCTTTGTAGCGGCCTTCCCGCAAGGCAACGTCGCCGAGACTGGTGCGCGCGGCCGCTTTAAACCGGCGCGTCTGGCCCGCTTTGGCGATCACGGGCAACGCGCCACTGCCGGCATCGAGCGCGTTCTGAAAATGTTTGCGCGCCGCTTCCAGATCCTTATTGGCGAAGGCGATGCGCCCCAGACCCAGTTCGAAAGTCATGTAGACGATCGACTTGCGGTACTCGTCAATCTCTTTCGTGGTCTCGAGCAGGCCGATGGTGCTGGTGACCGGCGTCTCAATCGACGGCTTGCCGGTGGTCAGAATGCCGCCGATGCCTCCGAGCCCGCCCAGCCGCCGCGTCGTCTTGGCCGCCGCGCTCTCAGGCTTGCTCACGTTCATTTGAAAGTAAGCAGTGCTCGCTTCGGACATTTGGCCCAGGCGATAGTTGGTGTCGCCAATCTTCGCCAACATCAGGTTCGCGTTAAATCCGTTATCCATCGTGCTCGTGGTCGCAGTTTCAGTCGCGGCGCTCGCGGTTGAGCCGGCGCGGCCGGCGACGTTATTGGCGACATTGGCCCCCGCCTGATCTTTGCCGCTGGCGACGACGAAGGATTGATACGCCTTTTGAAAATGATCGAGCGCAACCTTGTACTGTCCCTGGACCAGGTAAAGATCGCCGAGCGCATCCTGCGCCGCCGCGATGCCCCGCGAGTTGTTTGTCGAGGTGAATGCCGCCAGGGCAGATTCCAGCAACGGCAGCGCCTGATCGGCATGGCCCTGTTTGAGCAACGCGCGGCCGCGAGAGAGTGAGGTTGAAGGATCGGTTTGAACCGGAAGCGCCAGGATCTGCTCAATTGAGATTGAGCTGGCCACGGTAACGGTTGAATCAAAGTCTTGAGCCCGTATGCCGCCGATACTCGCAGTTACCAGAAAGAGCGCCAATGCCGTACAAGTCAAATACCTAAACCACAACATGTCTCTCATTTGAGTTCCTCAAGACTGCGAACTACTTAACGGAGCGCGGGCATCACTGCCCGCATGAGCGCGAAGCGCGAATGATTTGGCGTGCGGCGCACGCTTTGCGGGCAAGGATGCCCGCGCTCCTTTACGATTACTTGTGAACCAGATCCAGCAGGGTCACCAGCACCGGCGCGCTGGTTGACGCGCTCATCCGAATCACCGACGGCTGCGGCGCGCTTTGATCCAAACCCAATCCGCGCGTGGTCGCCACTTGTTCTTTATCGGTCTGCTCCTGTCCCGCGGTGTTGCTCGTGACCACCTTCACGTCAGCCTTTGCCGCTTGTTGAATGCCCGTCCAGACGCCGGCCGTCGGGTGCCACGGGCAATCGTTCTTATTCGCGCTGCAAAGCCCGGTCAGGGTGTCAGCCACCGGCACGTCAGCCAATGGTTCGCGGGTAAGCACGACAAAGAGATGTTCGGTGGCCGGGTTGCCATAAAACTGAAACCACTTCAGCCGTTCATCGGTTTCCAGGTTTGACGGGACATCGAGCGGTACGTGCGCCTCGACCCAGTTCTCACCGCCCTCGAGCCGCGCATCGGGAAAGATCATCTCCGGCTGCCCATCGCCTTCGATATGAAACACGTACAGATACCCATCGATGTTCGGTTCCAGCGAAATGCGAATGCGGTCGCCGTTATGAAATTCGCGCGTCGGGTCGATGCGCACGGCGCGGCCATTGACGTCGCGCATGAACATCGTATAGCCCAGGGCGATGGCCTGCGCCGGGGCGCTGTTTGAATTCTTGTTGGCGGCGCCGCTGTTCGCGTTGCCGACGTTCGCCGTATTTGTATTGCGCGCCGTGTTTGTATTCTTGGCGGCGGACGTGTTGGTGTTCCGCGGCGCTTGATGCCGGCGGCGCGGCGGCGGGTTCGGATTGGTGGTCTTCGGGCGCGAACTCAGAAATACGCCGCGCACCTCGTCATCCGACTGCTGCGCGCTGGCGACATACAGGCCGCAGGACAATGCCAAACTGACAATTGATAAGATTACGAGTCTAAATTTCATCGTAGCTTAGACCTCCGTCACTAACTGAACGTTATTTGTGAGCAATCTTGATTTTAAAAACTACCGGCGCGCCTTCAGCGGCGGATTGGGGGACTTTGATTGAGACGAACGGCGCGGGAGCGTTCTTCATCACTTCGATTCCGGCCAGATTCGATTTAAATCCGGCCATCGCCTGATTAAGTTCGGCCTGCTCGCTGTCGCTAAGTTGGCGCAGGGCGTCCGCTTGAAAAAAAGCCGGGCTGCTTAACGGGGTGCCCGAAAAAATGACGGTGAATTCATCGGTGCCGGCGTTCTTGTCGAGATTCAGCCAGTTCTCGTTCTTACCCGTGTCTGCCGGAAAGATGAAATCCTGGCCGCTCTTCACCTCGTTGCTGCGGACGCCAAAATCACGCGCCGGTTTTGCGGTCAGAAAGGTCGTCGGCACATTCGCGTCATCCGGACCAATGATATAGAGATAGCCGCTTTCGCTCGGGGAGAAATGAAACTTGAATTGCTGGCCGGAAGCCAGCTGCAGGTTCTCGTCGGCGCGAACAGAATTCGAGGCGCCGTCGGAATTCACCTGCAGCCAATAGCGACCGATCTCGTGCGCCCCAGCGACATCGGCGCCCGCACTTGTCGACGATGAATCAGTTTGCGCCGTCTTCTCCTCAGGCTTACTCATCATCGTGTGCATGACAAAATAGCCACCGACGCCGGCGATCAGCAGCAGCACCACGAGACCGACGCCCGCGAAAATAAGCGCCCCGCCTTTGCCTTTGGCTGGTTGCGCAGCGGCGACAACTGGGGCAGCGGCAGCTTGCACGATCGGCGCAGGCGCCGCCGGGACCGCAGCGGGCGGCGCGGGCTGCGGCGCAGGCGCACTCGGTTGCGACACCACCGTCGGCATCGTTGCGGCCTGGCTGGGAATTGCTTCCGGCGCAGGCGCCGGTTCTGCTTCGCCGATGCCGGTCACGAGGGTGGCTGCGGTTTGCTGTGGCGACGTCACCGATCCGCGCGCACCGTGGGGTACCGGCGCCGAAGCAAAGTCGGCGACCGAGGCCGAAGGCGAAATTCCTTCCGCCGCCAACGCGGCGACCAGTTCTTTCTCCAACTCGCCGGCGGTCGATTGCCTTTCGCTTCGGTCTTTGGCGATGGCCCGCGCTACGGCGTTACTGAAAGCTGCCGGGACACTGGCGTCCACCGCATGCAGCGGCGGCGGCGTAAGACTGATGTGCTGGCGGCGCAACTCAGGCAGGCTCAGGCCATCGAAGGGCCGCTTGGCGGCCACCAATTCATAAATAACCACGCCCAGGCTGTAGATATCAGCCCGGCCGTCGATTTCCGGATTGCCGTCGTTCGGCAGATCGCCCCACTGCTCGGGCGACATGTAATAGGGCGTGCCGAGCATTTGCCCGGCGACAGTCAAATTGGTACTGCCGGTTGGTTCTGAACCAGCCACTTCACGCAGCTTGGCGATGCCCAGATCCAGCAGCTTCACGACCGGCTCGCCGCCGGTTGAAGGCTTGCCGATCATGATGTTCTCGGGTTTCAAGTCACGATGGACCACGCCCATGGCGTGCGCCGCGTTTAGCACACTCATCACCGGCGTCAGCACAGTCACAGCTTCCGCGGGCGTAAATTTTCCGCGCTTCTTCAACTCAACGTCGAGCGTGTTCCCCTCGACGTATTCCATGACAAGGTAAATCGTGCCATCGGCTGAGGTGCGCAGATCGTAAACCGTGACCGCATTGGGATGCCGGAAGCGGCGCGCTGCCTGCCCTTCACGTTGAAAGCGGCGCAGCCATTCGGTGTTGCTGCGCATCTCCGGCGGCAACACTTTGATTGCGACCCGGTCGCCGAGCAGGATGTGGCGGGCGCGATACACAGCGCCCATACCGCCTTTACCCAGCATCGCTTCGATTTGGTACTGGCCGTCGAGCGCCTTGCCGACGAGCGAGCCGGAATCTTCTTCCAGGACCTCGCCATCCTTGGGGCAAAAACTGACGCTGTCGTCGAATTTTTCGTTACAGACTGAGCAGTACTTCATTGGTGGGATAGTTTACAACGAAGCAGCGGGGACTTAGTAGGAGTAATAGTAAAAATGGGATTTAGGGGACAGATGGGCCTTATGGGACGCATAAGTCCCATGGGGCCTATAGGCCCATCTGTCCTCATTGAGATTCAGTAAATCCGCTCAACATACTCTGCGACCATCCGGTCGCTGCTGAACTGCGGCGCCAGCATCCCAATGGACTTTTTCATCATGGCAATCCAGCGACGCGGCAATCCGTCATTATCCCGATCGTAGAAGCGCGGGATAATTTCTTCCGACAATACCCGGTACATCGATTCAGAGTCCTGGCGGTCCATTTCGACGTCGCTACTGTCACTCAGATCGCCAATCGCAAACCCATTGTCGCCGTCATAGCCTTCAAGCCACCAGCCGTCAAGCACCGAAAAATTCAGCCCGCCATTGACCGCCACCTTCTGCCCGCTGGTGCCGGACGCCTCCTGCGGCCGGCGCGGCACATTCATCCACACATCGACGCCCTGGACCATCTGGCGGGCGATCTCCTGATCGTAATCTTCGATGAAGGCTACGCGTTGGCGCACGGACGGATCGCGTTGCCAGTCGATCAACTCCTGCAGCACCCGCTTGGCGCCCTGGTCCTGCGGATGCGCCTTGCCGGCAAAAACAAACTGCACCGGTCGCGCCGGGTCGTTGATTAGCTTCACCAGCAACTCAGAATCGCTGAGGATCAAATCCCAACGCTTGTAACCAGCGACGCGCCGCGCAAAGCCAATGGTAAGAATCGCCGGATCAAACATCGTGCGCGCAGCTTCAATGTGCTCTTCGCTTTCGCCCCGCGCCAGCCGGGCATCGAACGAAATATCTCGCACATAGGCGACCAGGCGTTGTTTTAGAAGCATGTGCGCTTCCCACAAATCTCGATCGGCAATCTTGTCGATGCCGTAACGCCAGGCGCCGGCGTCCCGCGCCCGCTCTATCCAATCTTTGCCGACGCACCGGGCGAAAACGCGACGCAGCAGCGGCGCGACCCAGGTCGCCGGGTGCACGCCGTTGGTAACCGAAGTGATGGGAACTTCGTTCAGCGGCAATTGCGGCCACATCTTATGCCAGAGATCGCGTGACACTTCGCCGTGCTTGCGGCTGACGCCGTTGGTCGAACGGGTCATGCGCAGGGCCAGCGGCGTCAAGCCAAACGACTCCTGCGAATCGCCGTTGATCCTTCCCAGCTTTAAGAACTCTTCGCGCGACAAGCCGAGCGACTTCTCAGCCCAATCACCGAACCCCTTCGCCACCAGTGAAGCATCGAATTCATCATGCCCGGCAGCTACGGGGGTGTGCGTCGTGAACACACACCGGTCGCGCACGCGCTTTATTGCTTCGGCGAAAGTGACGCCGTCGTGTTCGATAATCTCGCGGGCCAGTTCGAGCGTCAGAAACGCCGAATGCCCTTCGTTCAAATGAAAGACCGACGGCTCGATCTTCAGCTTCTGTAATAAGCGCACGCCGCCGATGCCCAGCATCATCTCCTGCACCAGACGCGTCTCGCGGTCGCCGCCGTACAGGTGGCCGGTCACCAGTCGATCGACTTCATTGTTCTCGGGAACGTTCGTATCGAGCAGGTAGAGACGCACGCGTCCCACCTCGGCGCGCCATACGCGGGCAGAGACGATGCGGCCGCGCATCACCACTTCGACCAGCATCGGCTTTCCCTGCTCATCGTCGACGCTCTTTAACGCGAGTTCGTCGACGTGGTTTTCGCGATATTCCTCTTCCTGCCAATCATCGCGACGCAGGCGCTGGCGAAAATATCCGAACCGGTAAAACAGGCCCACCGCGATTAGCGGCACATTCAAATCGCTGGCTGACTTCAGATGGTCGCCCGCCAGAATTCCCAGGCCGCCTGAATAAAGCGGCAGTGAATTGTGCACGCCGAACTCGGCACAAAAATAAGCGACCGGAGTCTGGGCGGTGACGTGCGGCGACAGCGCCAGTTTTGCCCAGGGCCTGGTTTCGCTGACGTACTTATTGAACCGCTGATTGAGTCGCTCTACCCGTTCGAGGTAAAGCGGGTCGGTAGCTATTTCAGCCAGGCGCAAATCAGAAATCTGCGTCAACAGCAGCCGCGGATTCTGTTCGCACTGCGCCCAAAGATTCGGATCGAGATCGCGAAAGACTTCCGAGCCATCGGGGGCCCAACTCCACCAATAGTTCCAGGACAATTGGCGCAGCGGCGCGAGCGTCGGCGGCAGCTCGCGCGGCGCAAGAGCGGCTTTGTTTTGGGTGCCGGGTTTAATGTCAGGGGTCATTGAATAACTTTGAACGATTCCGAATCAGCGCAAAATAAAGCGGCCCTCAGCCGCCGAAAGATTTGTGATTTTGCAGAAACTAGCGCCGCGCGTCAAACGCGGTGCCGGAGGCCCGACCTGGAGGGAGGGCCCGTCAACCGGGCGACCAGTTTACCGGGGACCGAATCCTTTGGCGAGCTGCCCTCCCGGGCGGCCGGGCTGCTGACGCTTATTCACTGAATTTCTGATGAGCTAAAAATATTTCTGCGTCCTGCGGCTGAAAAAATACCAGGCGCACTTCCTTCAGTTGCAAGTCATTCGCGAGAAACTTTTTGATCGTGCGAGAAGACACTTCGGCCGCTTCCGCGCGCGGGTATTCGTACACGCCCGTGGCAATCGAGGGAAACGCCACCGACGTGACGTTCTTTTCAACGGCCAGCGCCAACGAGTTGTAGTAGCAATTGGCCAGCAACTCGGCTTCGCGCCCTCGGTGTTCGCCATAGATTGGGCCTACCGTGTGAATCACGTAGAGCGCCGGAAGGTTTCCGCCCGTGGTCACCACCGCCTCACCGGTGGGCAAGCCCTGCGGAAAACGCGTGCGCCGAATCTCGCGACATTCTTCGAGAATCGTGGGGCCGCCGGCGCGATGAATGGCGCCATCGACTCCTCCTCCTCCCAGCAGAGATGAGTTGGCGGCGTTGACGATCGCTTCGACGTCCTGTCTGGTGACGTCGCCAACCATGACGGTCACCCGGCCGTCCAGTAAATTGGTGATGGCTTCAGCGCTCATATTGCCTCAGGCGCTGCCGGTTCAATTGGAACAGGCCGGCGCCAAATATATAGATACCAGTAAACCGGGGCACAGAGAATCGACACCACAGCGAACAGGACGATCCAGATTATCTTATTCGTCTGATCGAGCCGATCGTTTTTGACCGCCAGCACAATGTAGAACGGCATTTGCGCCGTCATCAATAAAATCGTCGCAAAATGAAGCGCCATCAGGACCATGAAACCGAGCCCGGTACCCACCGCCAGCGCCGGCGGCATTTGCGATTCCGGTTCGCTGGTAATCTGTTCGACTCTGGGGCGCCCATCAACCAATTCGTTGGCGTCAGCCAGGAGCTCTTTCCTGGTCGACTCATCAACCAGCCGGGTTTGATAATTGCAACCGCCCTTGTCGCGCCCGATGACTTCAAAGTCCCGTACCTTTAATTGAGTGATCTCTCCGGCCTTAATCTTCCGGTCGAGTTGCAGCACGTCGAGCCGGGCACAAATGTTCTGGTCACGGTTCTCTGCCCGCTCGCTTAAAGCCATGACCGAAATAATCACTCCTATGAAAAGAGGTATGTAGATAAACGGCCAGACCGTCGCCGCCAGCAGCAGAATCTTGACCGATTTCCTCCAGCCATGCGCTTCCCAGCTCCAGCTCATTGGGCGTCTTCCTCACGCGGCTCAACTTTGATTTCATCAAACATGTCCTGGCGACGTAAGGCTTCGGCCACGCCTTTGGCTTTATGTTCAGTCAGAGGGTGATTGGGATCGTCGCTGGAAATTTCAAACACGCGGTCGTCGATCATATAGACGCCCAGCGAACCGAGCGTCACGCCCGGCGTCACCTGGATATCGTCCATATTGTGAATCTTGAAGTGGCCGTGCTGCTCAACCCAATCTTCAATGAATGGATCGCGCAGAGCATGCTCAGCCTCGACCTCGGTCAAGTAAGCGCCTTCCACGATGATGCAGTATTCGCGGCCCTTGGTATCGGTCATGTTCGGAAGAGTGTTGGACGATGCGCGGACGGAGCGTCCGCAGAGTTCATGGAAACGATCGCGGGTTTGGCGGCGGTCATGACTGCAACCAGTCAGGTTTTCTGGTTGTGACCGGCATAATTTACCACTGAGACTCTTAGCGCGCCAGAAGTTTTGTGTTACAGCGAAGTGTCAGAACCGGGAGCGGTAGCGACCGGGCCAAACGGGTTTCTTCACTTTTGCTGGAACTCCACGCAAAAACTAAAGAATCGGCTTGGCCCGGTCGCTACCGCTCCCGGTTCTGCCGCGCGCACACAAAAGCGCCGCGGGCCTTAAACCCGCGGCGCTCTCCGCAAACTTACAGTTTGCGCTACTTCACGAGGCGGTCGCGTAAACCCGATTCAACTCCCGCGTCAGCCGGGTGAAGTAGGAATCAAAAGTTACGAATCCGGTAGTCCCCTGGAAAAACGCTTTGCCGCCCGTTTTGTCCGCCACGCGATTTAGCGAGCTCTGTCCGTAACTCGCGGCGAGATAACTGCGGCTCGTCAGTCCCACCGATGGCGCATAGAACGAAAAGATCGCCACGTTCCGGCGGTTCGCTTCCTTGATCGTGCGATCGATGTCGAGCGTGTGCCCGGCCGCCACCGGATCGAAACCGCGCGAGGTATCCAACCCGTCCGAAATCAAGAGGACGGCATTGTGACTCTTCGAATTGGAATCGAATTTCTTCAATGCTTCGATCACCTCGACGTACGGGTTGTAAGGCGAGGCCGAGACGCTGGCCACCGGAATGCGCAACGATTTCGCCGCTCGGTCCAGGTCAGTCGTGAACGATTGACGCACCTGCAAAGAACCCGAGGTGATGTAAGCAACCATTACGCGAGAACCGGAAGGCAGCGAGCGAATGAATTCGCGGGTGACACCCAACTCGTTACCGACGCGCGAAGTGAGATCGTCTTGAATCAAAATCGCGATGTTCAGCGGCTCCTGCACGCGCGCGGCGTCAGTGCCGGCGCCGGTCCTGGCCAATGAAACTGCAACACAAACAACTACTAAAAGTGAGGCAAATAAGAGTGAAGATATTTTCCTAAACATGTTCGTACCCCTGACCCCAAGCGAACTCTGTTCGCTTTGAATTCGTCGATTGTCTGGGTCGATTTTGAGATGAGTTGTACGCAGCGTACGTTGCCACGCACCGTCAGAACCGGGAGCGGTAGCGACCGGGCCCGCAACTATTTGTCAGTGGTCAGTGAAAACGAACCAACAGTTGCCGACTTTCCAATGAACAAATGAACAGATGGCAAATGATAAATGACAACTAGTCTTTGTTCGCTGAAGTATGCGGGTCACCTGGGTCGGTCCTGAATCTACTGATGCAGTTGACAGGCGCCGTTCGGGTCACATGGCGGCGGCACTCCGAACAGAGTGTATCGCCGCGAAGCGAGCCAGTGATAGAAGATTGGCCCAAGCCTGGTGAAAGGCCAGATTCGCAAGATGGGCGCGAGCCATTTCCAACGCGGCAGGACTTCAATGACTGTGATCCACCCCCAGTATCCTTTGGTCCAACTGCTGTCAGCGCGGCGCACGTGCATTTCGACAGCCATCTGCTCGACCGTGTGCGGCGCAGCCCGCCGTAAGATTTCCGGATCGTTATAATCCAGCCACTCGATGCGATGATCACGATCGAGCGGCTCGACATGGGCGCGCATCCAGCGGCACAGATTGCAGTGGCCGTCCGTATACACTTCGATCTTCTCGCTCTTCGCTATTGCCATTTTTTCAATTGCGGCCACAGATCCTGAAGGGTTCCAAACTTCGCGCCGCGACAAAGAAAGACCGGCACCTGACGTTCGAGAGCGTAAGGGTTGTCGGCTGCCCCCACGTATTCAACCTGTGCGAATAACTTGTCGAGCGTCTCCTTATTATCATCCAGGACAATCATACAATTGCCTGAGTAGCCGCGCGGCCCCCAAAGGAAATAAGTCTGATGCCCGCTGAGCGCTTTCGGCAAGCCATAACGCGGCCCAAAGAAATCGATCGCCCCGGCCTGGCCGTAATTCTGCCCGAACACGGCGCAGTCCGATCGTTGTTCCGCCGGCACCCGGCCCCAGGCCTCGGCGGTCATCGCCACCATCTCTTCCCAGCCGAACTGGTCGGCATAATGTTGCGGCAAGGCGGCGCGCTCATGACTGTGTTCGCTGCGCGGCGGCTTAAAGGGAAGAGTGTTCAGGTAAGAGATGAATCGGTCAACCGACAAAACCGGGATGACGACCGGCGCCAGCCAGGCGCCGCCGATGAGCAGCACCACGACGAGCGCCGGCTTCAGCCACGATTGCCGGGTGCGCTCGATCCCGCTTTCGAAGGCGACGGCGCCCGCCGCCAGCAACATTGGGTAGATTGGCGCCAGATAATAATTCTTGCCTTTGAGAACCACGAAGGCGGTAAAGCAGATGAGGTAGCACCAGCCAAGCACCCGGTAGTTTCTCAGCCTCGAGGAGAACAGGAGCGCGATCAATCCGGTAATCCAAAGCGGCGCCGTCAGCGGATGAATCAGCAGGATTTGCTGCAGGAAAAACTGAAGAGGTGAAAGCTGCACGTCGCGCCCATGGCTGCGAATGTTGTGCATCAGTTCGAGAAACGGCCAGTGATTGTGAATGTTCCAGAGCAGGTTCGGTAAGAAGATCAGGAACGCCAACAGGCCGCCGGCCCACAGCCACTTATCAAGCAGCACGCGGCGATGTCTGGTCAATAACAATCCGGCCACCACCGCCAAGCCAAAAATCGCAATCGAATACTTCTCCTCCAGACCCAATCCCGCACTGAGGCCGAAGGCCAGCCAAAAGCGGGAGTCGCGTTTGATCGCCAGGATCGCAAAGTAAGCGCAGCCCATCCAAAATACCGGCTCCAAACAGTTCGTGGTCAACAGACTTCCGTTCGATAAGAACTGCGGCGCAATCAGCACCGCCACCGCGCTGAGGACGAGGGCAAAGCGCCGGCCGCCAAGCTCACGCGCGATCATTGCCGCCAGCACAATTGTGAGGGAAGCAGCTAACGCGGGCAGAAACCTGATGCTGCGCAGCGAATCTCCGAGCACGACGCGACTGACACGAACGAGAAAAGGAAGCAGCGGCGGTTGATCCACATAACCCCAGGCCAAATGGTCGCCGCATGCCAGGTAGTCGAACTCATCGCGGAAATAGCCGTAGCGATTGTTGAAGATGCAATGCAGGACCAGGGTGGCAACGGCAATGGCGATCACTGCTGTCAATCCGCTCGACCCAGATGGCCGCGCGCGATTCGATTCGGTAGTCGAGAACCACTTAGTCATCTACTCGGAAGCGACCCGCACGATACAGTACGGCCCGCGTGACGGCAAGAATTTTTGCCGGAAGAACTTGTAACGCAAACTGTTAGTTTGCGGCGCAACCAACAGACCGCATTACGAAATCATCTTTCACCGGAACAAAGATCCGGTTCCCGGCGTCTAAAGGCTTTCCCTTGACAATCTAGGGAAGGAATCATATTTTGCACGGCGGCGCCATCGATCGACTTAAGACACAAATGACCAAAGTCCGTACCGACCTAATGCAGGGCACCCTGGAGCTCTTGATTCTCAAAACGCTCTCGCGCGCTCCGATGCACGGTTACGGCATTGCCCAGCGCATTCACGAAGCCGTGGATGACCTGCTGAAAATTGAAGACGGCTCTCTCTATCCCGCGCTCTATCGCATGGAAGAACGCGGCTGGATCGCCTCAGAGTGGGGAGTCTCCGAAAACAATCGGCGGGCAAAATTCTATCGGCTGACCAAAGCCGGGCGGAAACGGCTGGCCGGTGAACGCGCGAATTGGGAGCGCGTGTCGCAGGCGATTGGCCGGATTCTGGAGACCGCTTAGGAATAGTTGAAAGACGAAAAATGAATCTCTTGATCGGACCATTTCGACGTTTCGACAGCCGGCGCGTTCACCGCGAAATAGACGAAGAGCTGCAATTTCATCTTGACCTGCTGACGGAAGAAAATTGCCGCCAGAACCTTTCCTGGGACGAAGCGCAGGCCACGGCCCGGGAGCAATTCGGCAACGTGGCCCAAATCAGAGATGAATGTATAAGGATCGCCGATCGCAATCACCCGGCCATCTGGGCTTTGAAGTGGCTCCTGGCATTCGTTTTTGTAGGCGGGGTGCTGGTGCGCGTTTTCAGTCACGAGTTTCACGTCACCCGGGTTGGCGATATCTTGATGGAGATTGGCGTCCTGGGCCGCCTGTTGCTTTACCTGCGGGGAGCGACTCGTTCGAGGAATCTGAAAGAACCTGATGACTCAGCGCCGCTCAAACTAACGTCGCACTTAACACTCACGGCTTACGATCAGAGCGGGCGTACGCCTGTTGAGCGCGTCCTCTCGTCCAAGTAGATTCCCAGCCCTCGGGTCAGAACCGCCTGCGGTAGCGGGCGGGCCTGTTCTGATAATACGGCGGGCCAGTTCTAATACTACAAAGGCGAAAGATCGGCCCGCCCGCTACCGCAGGCGGTTCTGACCAGAGTTTGAAGCAATGCTTCATATCAAGGAGCTCACCAAGACCTACCCAAGTGGAGTTCAGGCGCTGAAAGGCGTCAGCCTGGAGATCCCGCCCGGCGTGTTTGGACTGCTGGGACCTAACGGCGCGGGCAAGACAACCCTGATGAAGATTCTCGCGACGTTGCTGGAGCCGGACAGCGGCTCGGCCGGAATGAATGGGCTTGATCTCATTAAGCACAAAGCCGAGACGAGAAAAATTCTTGGATATCTGCCGCAGGAC
>Ga0126383_10000616_pt1 | contig 20290 bp, 18 predicted proteins | sample PanSoiMetPlot_35_FD_96882 | JGI IMG/M metagenome (GOLD analysis project Ga0126383, IMG submission 96882) | Tropical forest soil microbial communities from Panama - MetaG Plot_35 | ecosystem: Environmental > Terrestrial > Soil > Tropical forest > Bulk soil | place: Panama | collected 2016-02-17
GGTGTTGGTGCAGTCCGCGGAAGCACAAGGCGACAAACAGCGGGTGAAACAGCTCTCCGGCGACTGGCTCGCGTTTCTCGAGCGCGAGGCGGCGAGAGCGCAATCGCCCGAAGCCCGCTCTGCCTTCGACTCTCACCGCCTGGCAGCTGCGCTCAAACTTGGGGATCCCGCTCGTGCGATCCCCGCGCTCGAGGCATCTGAGCGCGACCTTCCCAACGACTACAATCCACCCGCGAGGCTCGCGTTCGTCTACTCGGAGCTGGGACGATACGACGATGCGCTTCGAGCGGCGGATCGCGCCCTGTCCAAGGCCTACGGACCGCGCCGCATCCGAGTGTACGAGACCAAGGCGCAGATCTATCTGAAAGCAGGCGATAGGTCGTCCGGCGAACGGACGTTGCTCGAGGCGCTGCAATTTGCCCAGACGTTGCCCAAAGCGCAGCGGCCTGAGCGCGCGGTTGAGCGGCTTCAGGCAGCCCTGGACCGAGCGCGACAGACTGCCGCTGTTCAGGTCCGTTGAGTGTGACCGAATTGCGGACAGGGCGCTCCTTCCTTTAACTCCTCGGGTATTCTCGAGGGGTCGCCGGTCCCACCCGACCGGCGGTTTATACTCTGCCCATGCAAAGGCTTATCTACGCTCTTCTCGCGCTGGCGTTGGCCGGCGGCAGTGCCTACCTGTACTTGAAGAATGTGGGGGCCGCGAACCGCGATGCAGCTGCGGCTGAAGGTCCCTCGGCGCCGAAGGAGAGGATCGACCGAGCCAACAAGATAGCGAAAGACATCGAGCAACAGGCGCAGAAGCGGGCGGACGACGCGGCAAAAAAAACCGAGTAACGCGGCTTGCGCTACCGTTCGGCGCTCTTCACATAGGCGACGGTCACCGTGGTCGCAATTCCGCCGCGGACGAAAAACCTCCCTTCGACGGTAGCCGAGCGCGGCTTCACCGCAGCGACCAGGTCGTCGAGAATTCGATTGGTCACCGCTTCGTGAAAAGCCCCTTCGTTTCGATACGACCAGAGGTACAACTTGAGGCTCTTGAGCTCCACGCAGAGACGATCTGGAACGTAGCGGATCTTGACGTGCGCAAAGTCCGGCTGACCCGTGAGCGGGCACAGGCAGGTGAACTCCGGGCAATCGAAAGCGATGTCGTAGTCCCGATCGGGGGCGGGGTTCTCGAAAGTCTGCAGCTCCTTCGAGGGTAGCGTTCCCATGGTGCTCTGCTTAGCGCAGGCGCCGGCTCTGCGTCTAACCGCGGAGGACCGTGAAGTCGGCGACGTTCACGCCCGCGTGCCGAAGCAGGGCCACCGCGCTCGGGTGGATGAAAGTCTGCAACTCCACCTCGCGCTGCGAGGAGTAGGCGCTGGGAACGGAGATCGGCGAGTAGCCCGGATGGCACATCAATTCCGTCACTCCGTCTGCGAGCGTTTCGATTGCAGTCTGAAAGCGGGACAAGGTCCAGTACGCTTCCCCGGATGCGTCGCCGATGAACTCATGCGGAGTCGCGATTCCTCGCTCCTGAAGAGCCTTTCGCATGGCTGGGTCGATCGAGCGAACCGGCAGCCCGCGCGCCTTCGCCGCCGCGCAAAGCCCATCGAGCACCGCCGGCCAGCGGTGCAAGTGCTTGTGAGCATCCACATGAGTCGCCGGCCGTTTCATCAGCGCCTCGAAGCGATCGAGCTGCGCCCGCGCCTCCTGCTCCACGACGCCGGCGGGCAATTGGCTCGCAAGCGACTCGGAAAGCTCGCCTCCCATGAGCCACCCAGCGGGAAAGCCGTTCCACGCCGGCGCGAATCGAGCAAGGTTCAGGTGCAGGCCCACCGCCAGCCCGGCAGCGGACGCCGCAGCGTCCTCGGCATGGGGCGAATTGACGATCAGCGTCGTGGAGGTCACGACGCCCGATCGCATTGCCTCCACGATTCCACGCGTGACTGCCGGGTCGTACCCGAAGTCGTCCGCGTTGATGATCAGAGTTCGGGGGGGCATGACTTCGTCCTCGGGCGGAGCAGGCTGGGCAAGCATACGGCAACACGCAGAGGCCGCGCCTCATCCGCGGGATGCTTCGAGGCATCGCACGGCAACTGTTTGGCCGCGCCCAATTCCTACTCGCGCCGTTAGGGAGCGCAGCGCGCCACCGCCGCATCGCGCGGGAAACGGCTGGCGAGGAGCTGCTTGACGTCCTTCGCCTCGGCGGTGTGCCCGCTTCTCGCCAGCATCTCGCAAAGCGCACTCAGCGGCGCAGGATCGCCGGGCGCAATCGCGTCCGCCTCTCGGTATTCCCGCTCAGCACTTTTCAGATCGCCTTGGGCATTCAGGGCGGCGGCTAGGTAGTAGTGACCCTTCGCAAGGCGGGGCTCCTTCTTCAGTGCGCGCCGCAGCCAAGCGACGGCATCCGCGGGTTCCTTTTGGCGCAAGCGAACGAAGCCCAGCTCCGCGGCGGATTCCGCATCGAATTTCTTCTGCAGCACCGCGACCAGCACTTCCGAAGCCTCGTCCAACCGGCCCGCCTGGGAGAGCAGGAAGCCGTTGCGCGCGAGCAGGGCCGTGGAGTTGGGCCGCTTCTTCAAGGAGCGACCAATCGCCTCGAGGGCGCCCGGTAAATCGCCTTGGGCCTCCCGCAAGTCCGCCAGGAGAACGTCGGGTTCAGTGTCCATCGGATTCAAGCCCGCTGCCTTGTCGATGGCCGCCTGTGCGCGTTTGCCCAGGCGAAGCTTGATGCTCGCCTTGGCCTCGAGCAAAAAAGCTGCTTCCTCCAGGGGAAAACGCGCCGCGAACCGCTCGGCGACCTTGAGGGCTGCCTCATAGGGGCCCGAGGCGATGATAAGACCCCCCGCCTTCTTGAACTGCGCTTCGGTGGTTCGCGAATCGTTGGCGAGGGACTCGAGCAGCTTTGCGCGGACAGAGAGATCCGAAGTCGCCTGCGCATCGGCAAGCATCTTCGTCGGCGTGGGACCGGGGCTGAATTTCCAGTAGACCACCCCGCCGCCCGCGGCAAAGGAGATCAGCGCTGCACCAAGCGCCCACGGCCAGCGGCGGCGCCTGCGAGCGGGGGAAGGCTGAGGCTGTGCACCTGCTTCTTGAGAGTCGCTGGACTCGCTTGCTGCCGCCGCGCCCGCTGCTGGGCCGCCCGTCATCCGCTTCGCGGCGGGGGTCGACGGATCCGCCGCGCGCGCGCGCCGAAGGGTCTGGCGCTTGGGGTCGTGCTCGGCGGGAAACATCTCGCTTACGTAGGCGCCGACCTCCTCGCGCGTCGCCACCTGTGCCACGCCTCCCACGGACTCGATCGCGTGGATGAACTCGCTTAGGCTGGCGAAGCGCTTCTGCGGCTCGCGGGAAAGCGTCATCAGGCAAATCGCTTCAAGAACCGGCGGGACGGAGGGGTCGAATTCGGTCGGTCGCCGCGCTTGGCCCTCGGCGATTCGCGCCAGCACTTGATCCGGTCCGGCGCCGGTGAACGGCCTGCGTCCACACAGCTGCTCGTAGAGCATCACCCCGGCAGCGAAAATGTCAGCGCGATGATCTACTGGGCGACCGGCGATCATCTCCGGCGACATATAGAAGAACTTGCCCTTGAGCGTGCCCGGCTCTGTTCCGGTGCCAAGGTTCTGAGCCTTGGCGATCCCGAAGTCGATCACCTTGATGTCGCCGGACACGCCGACGTGGATGTTGTCCGGAGTGAAATCGCGATGAACGATGCACAGAAACCGCCCCTGCTCATCGACCGCCCGGTGCGCTGCATCCAAACCGCGACATGCGTCCGCAAGCACCTTGAGCGTGATCCCCAGCGGAACCCTCTGCGCAAGCTGCGCCGCGCGAAATCGCAGCTCGGCGAAGGAGCGGCCCTCCAGAAGCTCCATCGCGATGTACGGTTCGCCGTTCTCGTGACCCAGGTCGAGGATTCGAACCACGTTGGGGTGGTTGATCTGCGCGGTGATCCTCGCCTCATTGAGGAACATTTGAACGATGGCGCTGTCCGCGACCAAATGGGGCATCAGCCGCTTCACCGCCACCATCGGCCCGAACTTCCCATCGGATCCAACGTGCCGGCCGAGGTACACCTCGGCCATTCCGCCGGTCCCAACCCGGGACGTCAGTCGATAGGGTCCAAACCAGAAGGGGCTCTGCTGCGGGGACAATCCTTGCAAAGCCTACCTCAAGCAGATGTGCGCAAGGCTATGACTCGATGCCAACCGCGCTGCAGTGGCTCTCGGTCGAAGGACTTCAGGGCTTCACAACGGATGCGGTTCGTTCGCGCTGATGTTCGAGCTGGTTTTCCTCCACTCCCCTTGAATCAGGAAGGCGGCCCAGTAGTAGGGGGAGTGCCAGCGCTTGCTCTGCCACATCGACTTCTGCGCGGACCGCAGTGCCTGCGCCGGCTCCAGCCCCTTGGCGAGCATCGATTCGTAGAAGCGCGCCATCAGCTCAGACGTGGCCACGTCGTTCACTTTCCACAAGCTGGCCACGATTCGCGCCGCGCCCGCGTACATGAATCCGCGGGTCAATCCGACAAGGCCTTCGCCTTTCACATCACGGCCGAGTCCGGTCTGACAAGCGCTGAGCACGACGAGGTCCGCCGGCAATTTGAGGTTGTACAAGTCCCGCAGTCCGAGGAACCCGTTCTGCGCCTTTCCCTCCGCATCCACCAGAGAAAGCACGATTCCCGACAGCTCCGGGTTTTCGCTGTTGAGAATGCCGTGGGTGGCGAAATGCACGATGCGGTGATTTCCCAGCTCGGGGTTCATCGCCGTCGCTCGATTCGCTTGGAAGTCGAGAGAGACGGTCGCATCGGTCGCGAAACCGGAGATTCGCTGCGCCTCGCGGCGGGTAAAGGGCAGCCGTGACACCTGGCCGCTGTCGTCGGTCAAGTCGCGCGTGGCTCGGACGAACTGGGGCGCTGCCGGTTCGACCTGCCCGGACTTTCGCACCGCCTTCTTTCTCACTCTTTGATCGTCCGCGCTGAACACCGGGTCCGCGAGCACCGCCAGTGCCTTGCTCTGCCTCGGCTTGCGATCGGCGATTTCCGCCCGAAGCTCCGCCAGGACGGACATCGAGGGAAGACTCAGGATCTCGTGATCGATCATCAGCGGCGTCCAGACGGCCCGTGGACTCCGCACGCCGGGAACGGGCAGCGCGGCGAAGGGCACATACTGCAAGGCGCCGGCGGCCACGATGATCAAGCGCTGATGCCCCAGCTGAGCCGCGACCGGCCCGAGAATCGTTGCGCTCAGGGCTTCGGCTTGCTCCAAATACGCTCGATCCAACTCTCCCGGCGTCTGACGTTTCTTCGATGAAGTGGCGTCCAGCACCTGGCGCGCGGTCAAGAGTTGGTAGAGTTTTCGGGCAGCCGATTCGATCTGCGGCGCGGCCGGCAGCTCGTACGTCGCCAAGCCCGAAGTCGAGACCGCCCACAGGTAGCTGCGGTCCGGACCGAGCGAGTATTCCAGCAACATCGTTTCCGGATCGAGCAGTCGCTGTATTTCCGCCAGGCCGAGCGAGGCCGGCTGGGTAAGAGCGGCGTAGCGCGGGCTCTTTGCTCTGAGCTGAGCTTCGACTTCCTCAAGCGCTCCCTGGAGGTTTTCAATCTCGGTCGCCAGGCTCGCTGCCTGCGGGCCCGCGTTCTTGCGGCCAAGCAATTGGGCTCTTCTCTCGGTTTTGCTTTCGAGCTGCCGCCTGAGCTCTCGCTCGCGATCGAGCAGATCCGGGTCTGCCCCTTGGCGAATGTCGGCGCGCGATTCCGAGAGCGTCTCGAGAAGGACGCGCGCGCGCGACCGCTCGCTTGCACCGAGCGCCAGGACATCCAAGCCTTTGTCCGGGTCCATCTGGTGAAGGCGCATCAGCACGTCGATGTAGAGGTCGTAATAGGGCTTCACCGAAGCGAAGTAGGAGGCCCGGAGATCGGGTCTGAGAACTTTGGTGCGTTGAGATTCAGCAAGCGCGAGCACGGCCTCGACCTTGGCGCGAGCCTCGGGAAGGTTCCCCTTGTCTCGTTGGATCCGCGCAATTTTATGAAGAGAGGCCGCTTCCCGGGCGCGGTCTCCCACCTCCCGCGCTATCGGCAGCGTCTCCTGATAGAGCTCGAGCGCGCGATCAGATTCACCGCGGGCCTCGTCTGTCGCGGCAATGAGATAGAGCGCGGCGGCTTCTCCCGGCCGATCGCCAGACTTGCGAACTCGCGCCAGGAATTGCGTGTAATGGTCGAGCGCCTTGTCCTTTTCGCCGAGCACAAAATACGCGTAGCCGACGTTCGCCAGCCCACGGACTTGCAGTGCTTCGTCGCCCATGGCGGCCGCCAAGGACATGGAAGCTTGATGATCCTCGAGGGCCTTCTGGTGCTCGCCCAAGATGGAGTGCAAAACGCCGCGATTGTTCAGCGCATTCGCTTCGGCGGTTCTGTTGCCGCTGCCCCGGCTCTCCTCGACTGCCCGGTCGAAGTACTTCAAGGCCCGCTTGTGGTCCCCCAGCTTGCTGTAGAGAGTTCCGAGGTTGATCAGGATCTGGGTTTCAGCCCCTGAGTCCTTGAGGAGAGACGCAATCGAAAGTGCTTCGTCGTACGTCTCGAACGCGCGCTGATACTCAGCCAGGTCCGAGTAGTCGGTACCGAGATTGCCCAACAGATGTGCGACCAACGAATGTTGGCGCAGGTCTCGTCGGATCGACAGCGATTGGTTATAGAAGTCGATCGCTTTCGATTGGTCACCGAGGCCCCGGTACAGGCCGCCGATGTTGTTGAGTGCGTCCGCCTGCGCCGACCGGTTCTTCGAGGCCTTCGCGACGTTTAACGCTTGGTTGTAATAGTCCAACGCCTTTTGATGATTGCCCTGGCTGAGCGAGAGAAAGCCGAGGTTGTTGAGCGTTTTGGAGAGCCCTGCGTCGTCCCGCGCCTTTTCCCAGAGCGGGACCGCCTCGGTGAGGTTCTTCATCGCCTCCTTTTGATTTCCAAGCAGGCGAAGTGCCAGCGCGGCGCCGTTGAGTGAATTCGCCTCCCCTGCCGGGTCCTCGGCGGCGCGAGAATGCTGTAATGCAGCATCGTATTCCTGCAGCGCCTGCTTGAGGGCGTCCGGCTTGCCTTGGCCATAGAGCCGGTCTGCCCGAAACTTCGCGCGCTCCGCCGCCACCCGCTCGCGGTCTGCCGCAGTTGCTGCTCTCAAATCGCGGACGGTCAACTCGTATTCGCCGAGGGCCTGCGTCTTTTCCACGCAACGCACTTCGACCCGATAGATTCCAGCGACCTCAGCCACCAGCGAGACAATTTCGGTTCCCTCGATTCCGCGGAAAGCGTCCGCTTCGGCAAGGGTGGCGCCTTCGCGTGAGAGCATCCGCAGGCCGACGTCGACCGTCAGTTGCCGCGCAGCGATGCGCACGTACTGATCCTTGTCGAGCGCGAGCGTGTAATGGTGTGTTTGCCGCGTGGCGATCAACCCCTTCACCGGATTTTCGGATCGAAGGGCAACCGCTGCGGCGCCGACGGATGCGTTCGCAGTCTTGCCCTCGGTCGGTTCCGAGCGAGCGCTCTGCGCAGAGAGCGATAGAGCCAGACCGCATGCGACGGCAAACGTCGAGGTGAGGTACGGCGAAACGGAGCACGATTTCGGTGACCTGAGCATGTCGCCTCCCACCCCGGCGCAAGACTCGATCAACGACATCTCGCTATCAAGGCCGGCGCGCTTTGAAGTGCTCCGGCGAAGCGATCTACCCGGCAAACCAGCTCAGCATCGCGTCGAATGCAGCCGGGTGAGCGGATAGAAATCTGACCAGTTTGCGGCGCAACCTGAGGTGGCGGGAAACCGCGAGAACCGCTTGCGTCACCCAAGCGTATCGCCTGAAGTGCCGCGAAAAGGCGCGTTCATAGGGGCTCAGCGAACGCCGAGTTGCTCCTTTGGCGAGAGCATCGGGGAGCACGCGGGCCAGCGCGGCGGCGCAAATCAGCGCCAAGGACAAGCCCTCCCCGGTGATGGCATCTACGTATCCAGCGGCGTCGCCCAGCAGCGCGAAGCGATCGGCAGTCCGGGCCCGGGCTGCACGCGCGAGCGGTCCCGCTCCCCGCGCGCTTGAATCGAGCTCCGCGCCACCGAGCTTCTCCGCTAGAATTGGAAAGCGGTCCCGCAAGGTTTCGGCGGAGATCGGCGGCTGAAGGCGTCGATCCTCCCACAGGAACGCAACGCCCACGCGCTGCAGACCGACCGGCGTGACGTACGCCTCCGCGCCATCCGACAAATGTACTTCCACGAAGTCCGTCCAGGGGCTTCGGCGAAAGTGCTGGCGCAGCCCGAAGCGGCGCGGCCGGATGGGCCGGCCGTCAAGCCCCTCCGCGTGCCGCAGGGCGGACGCGAGCCCATCCGCGGCAATCAGGATCTGCGCTTCCACCGAGCCGGCTTCGGTGGCGATGACAACGCCCCGCTCGGTCCGGCGGTGCGAGAGCACTGCACTGTGATCGCGAAGGATCGCACCCGCGCTGCGAGCTCTGGCGGCCATGGCGTTGACGAGCGCGGTCCGCCGGATACCCATCCCCCCGCCCCCGGGAAGGCGACCCTCGGCCGACGTGCCGTCCTCCTGCACGTAGCGGATGCCGCGAAACGGAGCGCAGTCCGTGGGGCTGATCAACGGCAGCACGCCCAGCGTCTCCAGCTCGCCGACGCCGGTGGGCATTACCCCTTCGCCGCACGCCTTGTCCGGCGGAGTGGCCCTTCGCTCGATGACCAGCGTTGAGAGACCTCGCTCAGCCGCGTGGATGGCCATCGCCAGCCCCGCCGGTCCACCGCCTGCGATCGCTACGTCAACTTTCACCGCTGAGCTCGATCTTGGCGAACGCCACGGCCGACTGAACCAGCTTCCCGGCGAGCCGAAGAACATTCACCGGCTGCAGCGGGGTCAATTCGTCCGAGAGGAACCGGCGCAGCGCTTCGCCTCGTCGCATCTTGCCGCTGGAGGTGCGCGGCAGCGTGCCCGGAGCAAGGACTCTCACCGTATGGGCGCGCACCCCGGTGCCATCGAGCACCGCTTTGCGGATCCGCTCCTCCAGATCGCCCGAGGCGCCGCGCACGGACCGCTCGGCGAGAATCAACAACTCCTCTCCTTCGGCTCCTTCCGGCGTGAAACCGAGAGCCACCACGCACCCCGTGCGGACGCCATCGACAGCGTCGACGCAGCCCTCGAACTCCTGCGGTTGATGGTTTGCACCCCGGATGATGATCACGTCCTTGGCGCGCCCGCACACGTACAGCTCGCCTTTCTCGACGAAGCCCAGGTCGCCCGTATCCAGCCATCCATCGGTCAGAGCGCGCGAAGTCGCTTTGCGGTTGCGGAAGTAGCCCATCATCACCGAAGGGCCTCGAACGAAGATCCTGCCCACGCGGCGCTCGGGCAGCAACTCGCCGCGGGCGCTGCGGATCTCCACCTCCAGACCCGGAACCGGCGGACCGACCGATGCGATCTCGAACGACCCGCTTCGAACCTCACCTCTGCGCGCGAGCTCCAACGGGTCTATGCTCAGGGCCTGGACCGGCCGCTCAGGCGCGCAGTAGGTCACCGCCAGTGCCGCTTCGGCGAGGCCGTACCCGGGAGTGAGGACGCGCGGATTGAAGCCCCAGGCCTGAAATCTCCGCGCGAAGTTTCGCATCACCTTCATCGAGACCGGCTCGGCGCCATTGAGCGCGATTCGCCAGGAGGACAGATCGACTCCGTCCAGCTCTGCGTCTTTGATCCGGTGGGCGCACAGGGAATATCCGAAGCTGGGCGCCGCCGATGCGGTTCCGCGGTGGCGCGAAACTGCCCGAAGCCAGAGCGCCGGCCGCGCGAGGAAGTTCTCGGGCGGAATCAAAACCAGCGGGCCGGGATAGTACACGGCGCTGAGCAGACAGCCGATGAGTCCCATGTCGTGGTACAGCGGCAGCCACGAGACTCCCACTTCATGCGCGGTCGCGGAGGCGTTGATTACCGAGTTCAGGATCGCGCATTGGTCGACCAGGCTCTTTTGCGATAGGGCAACCGGTTTCGGATCCACTGTCGAGCCAGAGGAGAATTGGATCAGCGCAAGGTGGTAGGGCGGTGCTTCGACTTCGTCCGTTCCCGCGACGAGCGCGTCCGCGGTATGGCAACCGAGGTCCGGCCGAGACGCCTCCATCGCCTTTCCGAGCAATCGCCGCACGCGCGAATCGCTGATCACCAGCCGCGCGCCGACGAGGTTGATCATCCGAGCAGTGGCCGAGTGGTACTCGTCGAGACGACCAAGGCGCAGCGGAGGATAGAGCGGAACAGGAACCGCCCCCGCGAGCAGCGTGCCGAAGAATGCGTCCAAGAACGAAGGCCCAGTCGGAAGAATGATCGCAACGCGATCTCCTCGGCGGATCCCGAGCCGCATCAGAACCGAGGCGGATCGGCGGGCCCGCCGGTGCACTTCGCCCCACGAGAGGAACTCCTCATCCTCGCGCATATCGACGAAGGTGACGCCTGAGCTGTTCCCCGCGGCAGCCAGCGCTTCGTTGAGCGTGTCGAACTTTGGCGTGGGGGCCGGGGGACCTTTCACAATTGTGCCTCACAAGCGCGGCTCGAGACCAGACCGGCCAGATCCTCTACCGTGCTCACCCGCGCGGAGTCCTCCTCGGTCAGCTTGATGCGGAAGCGGTCCTCCAGGCCGACGGCGAGGATGGTGAGACCAAGCGAATCGAGCTGCAGATCTTCGATCAACCCGTCGGAACCCTGGACCGTCCGCTCGAGCTGGAGCTCCTCTTTAGCGATGCGGCGGATCTCCGCCAGCACTTCCTGGGAGCTAGGCGCCACGGTGCAACCTCGGCAAAAAGCGCGGGCGATCCGAGAAAGCAGCGGCATACGCTTCGCCGAGCGCTTTCTCTTCGCCGCGGATTCGCGTCTGCAAGACCAGTGCATTCGCGATCGAAAAGACAATCGCGGTCAGCCAGCATCCGTGGATGAGCGGCACGCACGCCATCTCCAAGCCGACCGCGACGTAATTGGGGTGGCGAACAAACCGGTAGGGACCGCCGGTGATCGGGCGCTCGCCGGGGACGGCGATGATTTTCACATTCCAGCGCGACCCCAGGGTCAGAATCGCCCAGTAGCGAAGCGCTTGCGAGCCAAGTGCGCCGAGCAGGGCGATCGCGCCGAGCAATCCGGGAAAGGGCCGGTGAAGGAGGATGACTTCGGCTGCGCAGGCGGGCAAGAAAGCGCTGTGCAAAGCGGCCATCAGCCGGAAAGGCTTCTGGCCGTACTCCCGGGCACCGCGAGAGAAGGCGATTCGCGCGTTGCGGTGCGAAAGCGCGAGCTCGAAGCCTCGCTCGATCGCGATGAGGCCAAGGAAAAGCAGATAGGCCTTGACCGAGGTCACCATCGCAGAAGAACGAGCTCGGAACAAAAGCCCGGCCCCATCGCAAGCAACAGGCCGTAGTCGCCCGGCTTGACCGCGCCGGACTCGAGAAGCTCTCCCAGCACGAACAGGACGGACGCAGAGGACAGATTCCCCGTCTCCGAGAGCGAGCGCCAAGAGCCTTCAAGGGATTCTTTCGGCAGCTCCAGCGCCGACTCCAATGCCCGAAGCACTTTCGGACCGCCGGTGTGCGCGATCCAATGCGCAACGCGCGAGCGATCGAGGCCCTGATCGCCGAGGAACGAGTCCACGTCCCGTCGGACGTGCTGCGTTACTATCTGCGGCACTTTGGACGATAGGACAACCTTGAATCCGCCATCGACGACGTCCCAGCCCATCACCCGCTCGCTGTCCGGATAGAACACCGAACGGGTTGCCACCACCCGCGGGCCGCGCCGCTCGCCGTGTCCGCTTGCGCCGGCGAAGACGACCGCCGCTGCTCCATCGCCGAAGAGGCCGGAGGCGATGATGTTTGCGACTGAAAGATCTTCGCGCTGGAGCGTGAGCGAGCACAGCTCGACCGAGAGGAGAACGCAAATCTGGTCTCGAAACGCGCGCAGGTAGTCGGAAGCGCGCGCAGCTCCCGCGGCTCCCGCCACGCACCCCAGGCCGAAGATCGGCGTGCGTTTGATATCGGCCCGAAGGCCAAGCCGATTGACCAGCGTCGCGTCGATGCTGGGAGTGGAGATCCCAGTGACGGTGACGAAGAACAGCGCGTCCACCTCGAGCGGCGATAGCCCGGCGGCTCGGAGCGCGGAGCGGATCGCCGTCTCACCTAGCTCAACAGCGATGCGCTTCCATGCTTGGTTGCGCTTCCCAAACGAGCCGAGCTGTGCGTACTCCGCAATCGGAAGGGCCAAATAGCGGCCGGTCACCTGAACCGCGCGGTGCAGCTCCTCGAGGCGCTCCAGATTGTAATGCTGTTCAGACCACCCGCTGCGGAACGCTGTGATCAGCATGTCCTGGTCGGCGTAATGCGGCGGCAGCGCTCGACCTACCGACAAAATCCGCGGAGCATTTTCGCTGTCAGTCGTCAAAGCGCATTCTCGCCGGGATGGTAACCAAGGCGAATTGCCGAAGCCCCGCGATCGTCACCCATAGAACACCAAGGGAATACGTACGAGCGCCTCGCGAGGCTTCATCGCTGATACCGGAGGCGCGCGGGCGCCGGCACCCGTGCCTTGTACTGGAGGACCATATTCAAAGGACAGGCTAAAGGAGTATTGATTGCGCACGACCGATAGTGCGCTCGGCCGCGCGGCCGCATCGTCCGCTGGTAGACGTCGATCTTTCAAGCTTGGGAGCGGGGGGACACCGCCCTGGAAGAGCGCCTGAACGAGGGTTGAGGGGGTTCGTCAGGCGCCCAACCAGAGACGGCTGGCTCGGCATCTCACAGCTGCTGACTCTTCATCCCGCGTCGCGGGGTCCAGATCCCAGGCACGGGATTTGATGTTTCCGAGGCCTCCGTTCGCGCCAAATGGCGCGAGCTGATCAAGACCCCGCCGGGGTTCAGAGGTTAAAACGGACCCCGCGGGCCAATGGGGAAGATCGTCGCGCCTGCGTGCGCCAGTGCCAGGGCTGCCGATGCGCCAACCATCGCGACGAGCAAACAATTGCCTACAAAGTCGTGCGGCGAATCAAAAATTCACCTAGAAGAGCGACCTGGCGGTTGCGCTCCTGGCGCATCCTGACTAAGCAATCGCCATGCTTATGGGCCTACTCAGTGGACTACTCGTGAGTGCTGTTCCGAGCGCGGGCGACGTCGCGCCGGACTTCACCGCCAAAGATACCGACGGCAAGTCGGTTACCCTGTCTCAGATGGTGAAGGATGGTACGGTAATCGTCGCCTTCTTCCCCAAGGCATTCACCGGCGGCTGAACAAAGGAACTCTCGGCGTACCGGGACCGGTACGCGGACGTCGAGAAGCACGGCGCGCGAGTGATCGCCATATCCATGGACGATGCAGAGACCTTGAAGAAGTTCAAGAGCGAGCTCAAGGCGCCGTACTCGTTCGTTGCGGACCCCGAGGGAAAGATCGTCTCCCAGTACGACTTGAAAATGCCGGTAGTCGCGATGGCAAAGAGGTACTCGTTCGTCGTCGGTCCAGATCGGAAGATCATCAAAGTCCAGAGCGGCTCGGACGCAGTGGACCCGAGCGAAGCGATCGCGGCTTGCCCGGTCACCAAGAAGAAAGAAGGCTGAGCCGAGTTTGCGACTCTGCGAGCCTGCTTGCATCGCCCAGTGGGCGTGAAGTTCAAGGCGGGGCAAGCGGGATGAGCGCCGCGCCGAGCACCTTTCCCGTTCGGCGTTCCTGGAGAAATGCCGCCGCCTGAAGGTGAGACCGGGTCCAGCTCGGATCGAGTTGCTCGGTCGACGTCGCCGCGAGCTCCTTGGCATCCCCGGACAGCTTCCCCAGCCGCTTCGCCCGGCGGACGACGGAAGCATGCTTCAACTTTCGTCCCGCGTTCTCGCCTCGGAGCACGTCGCTTTGAAGATCGCTTTCGATGAGCGCGAGCCACAGCTCGGCATCCTCCTTCCGAGGAGAGGTTGGAAGTGCCGCCACCTGTACCCGAATCTCAACCACCTTGGCGGATGCGGAAGCCACAGAGAGCTGTACTCGCGCTTTTGCGCGCCGAGCCGCGTTTGCGATTTCCCCGGCGGCCTCCGCTGAGTCACCCACGAGCTGCTTTTGCCCATCGATGACCAGCTGGGGGGTATAGAGACCGTCGATGTGGAAAGCGGTGGAGTAAGCTTCCTGCCGCGCCGTGGCTTCGGCGGACGAGAACGGGTCTATCCAGCCAAGGCGATTCCAGTAGTCGACGTGCCATTCTAGCGCGATGACTTGCGCGCCATTCACCGGCTGTCCTTTCTCCAGGCGCGCCAACGCATCGTCCGCAGGCGGGCAGCTCGAGCATCCTTCCGAGGTAAACAGCTCCACGAGCACCGGCGATCTCGCAGCGGAGTTCGAAGGCGGCGGCGCGGGCTGCCCGGAGGCAAACAAGCCCAGGAGCAGCGGCATCGCTGTTAGAGGACACCCGGCAAGTTTCATGGCGCGAAGCTCCGCGATGGAAGCCTGGAGCGAATGCCGACGACGACGGCGATCAGCGCAAGCCAGGGCAGCACGTGGAAGAGGAGCAGGTGCGCGGCCGATCCGATCCCGCAATGCAGGTGCAGCACGAGGAGCCCAACCGCCCCTGCGCTCATCCCAGCGATCGCGGTGCGCTGCGCTTGGAAAGCGCTGCCGGTGATTGCCCACAACGCGAAAACCGCCGGCACAAGCGAGGCGGCAGTTTCCACGATGAGGCACGGCAGGCCCGCTTTGATCAACCCCGCGTGGGGTTCCACACCCGAACCGCCCAGCCCGACGGCGAGCGCCAGCAACGGAAGAAAGACTAGAACGCCGCTGCGCAGTGGTCGGCGACGCGGCGCGAGCGAGATAATCGGACCTGCCACCGCCAACAACGAAAGAACGGCCGCAATCGTCCAGACGATCGGCGCGGGCGCGAGATTCCCCACCACCTGTCTGCGGGATAGCGCAAGCAGCGCCGCCACGAAAATTACCGCGTTGACTCCCACTGCAAGCAGTCCGTCCCGCCACCACGGTCGAGCGCGCGGGTGGCTCGCGACATCGGAAAGCGCTCGCGCCACCACCGAGCTTTGATGCGCAGGAGCCTGTCGGGTCCACTGCGGGATCGCCTCGAATGCTGACACTACGGCTCGGCAGCGCTCGCACTCTCGCAGGTGCTCAGAGAGCTCGGGAGTCATGGGCTCGCCCAAGCGTTCCAGCACTCTGCCGCACTGCTCGGTCACCGCTCCTCCCAAAGCTTTTTGAGCAACTCTCGAAGCCTCTGATAGCCGCGGTGGGCTCGGACTTTGACCGCCGATTCGGTGAGATCCAAGGCCTCCGCGATCTCCGCGAACGTCAAATTTTGAAATCGATGCATCACGATTGCCAAACGCTGGCTTTCGGGCAGCTGCTGCAGGGCGCGCGCGACGGCCTTCTGGAGCCCTGGATCAACCTCGGGCGCGCGGGTTGCCTCTTCGTGCGCCGAAAGCTCACCCTCGGCAGTCAGCTGCTCGGCGCGATGGCGCCGCAAGAAATCGCGGGCTGCGTTGGTCGCGATCGCGTACAGCCAGGGTTTGAACCGCGCGCCGCGATCGAATCGCCCCCTGGCGCGAATCACGGAGAGGAACGTCGTCTGGAGCAGGTCCTCGCTGGTTCGCTTATCCACGATTCGCGACAAATACGCATACACCGGCTCCCGGTATCGCTCGAAGAGGGCTTCGAACGCGCCGCGGTCCCCATCGACGAAGCGCACCATCAAAACCTCGTCCGACTCGGAGGTAGCGCGGGCAGTGCCGGTTGCATCTCCCACGGTACGCAGGGGCGGCAAGGAGGGTTTCAAGTTTGTCGCACTGTATGCGAGGCCGCAGCGGTGTCACCAGCGAGACGCAAGCTGCGCAGCCGGCGATCGATCCCTGGACTGAAAGCTTGGGCTATTGAACGGGTTCGGATGCGCCCAGGGCTTTGGACGCGGCGAGCGCGCTGCGGACCTGCTCTCGAGCCGACTTGAGCTGCGCCAGCGACGGCCGGCTGAAAAAACCTGGAGAGCGCAGGATCGCTCGCTCCTCGGGCGCGTAACTCTGATAAGCGTACTTCACCGCGTCCGACGGCGTCCGCAGATCCCAAACGATCCCTAGCCAGGAGAGCGCCTTCAACAGGTAATAGCTCGGATCCCATTCCCACCAGAACCAGCCCTGATTCGCGGTGTTTTGGTGGTAGTGGTGATTGTTGTGCCATCCCTCGCCGCAAGTGATGAAGGCGAGAAGCCAGTTGTTTCGGCTAGTGTCGGCCGTTTTGTACCGCTGTCGACCAAAGACGTGGCTCAGGGAATTGATGGTGAAGGTCCCGTGCCACAGCAAGGCCGTGCTGATGAAGAATCCCCAGACCAGCATCGGGAATCCGCCGATGAAGAACAGCGCCACCGCCAGCGCGATCGGCGGGACGAGGTAGAACCGGTTGAGCCAGCGCAGCTCGGGGTAACGCGCGAAGTCCCGAATGTTCTCGACCGGCGTCGGCTCGTACTTGTCGCAGAGGATCCAACCCACGTGGCTCCACCAAAATCCTCGGACCACCGGCGAGTGAATGTCCTCCGGTTGATCGGAGTAGCGATGGTGGTGGCGGTGGTGTCCCGCCCACCAGAGCACGCCCTTCTGCACGCACAGGGTGCCGGCGAATGCGAGCACGAACTGAAACGCTCGGGACGTCTTGAAGGTGCGGTGTGAAAAATAGCGGTGATAGCCAGTGGTCAGCGCCAACATCCGGGCGAAGTAGAGGGCGAGACACACGGCGACGTCCTGCGTCCGAACGCCCGTCCACAGTGCGGCGAAGCACATCAAGTGCACGGACAGAAACGGAATGCAGGCGACAAAGGAGATCTTTTCGGCCTCCGAGGGGGAGCGAGTCTCGACGTTCAAGGGGAAACCTTTCAGACGGTCGCGGCCAAATGCGCGTTGCTGGCTTCCTTCTTAAGCCGCGCATGTCATCGGATTGTCAGCGCGCGTCCGAATTGTCGAGCCGATCCAGCCAGGTCTCGAACCGTGGGTCGGCGTGGAGCAAAGCGAGGTCCGGGTCCACCTCGGCGACGGCGCGCTTGCGAAAGCCGAGCTCAGCGGCTCGGTCGAGGAGTCGCAGCGCACCCTCCGCATCGCCGGCTCGGGCCATCGAGCAGGCCACGTCGTAAGCGGTCTCCGCAGAGGGGTATTCCTCGAGTGCCGCCAGGCCTACCTGTGCAGCAGCGGCAAACTGTCCGCGGATGAAAAGGACGCGTTCCGCGCAGGTGTACGCCAACGACATGTCCACTCCCGGGAGCTTTCGAGCATCCGCCACCCGATTGTCGCGGATGAGCGCGCCCGCCCACTCGTGGAGGAGGGTGGGGTCGTGACTTTGCTCGTAGGCAACCTTCCAAAGCTCCAGCGCACGAGTCTCATCCCCAGCCAGCGAATACGCCGCCGCCAAGGCGTGAGGCTCCACGGCTTGCCCTTCAACCAAAGAGAAATGCTCGAGGGCGCCGCGCCCATTTCCTTCCTTCACGGCGATCCATCCCAGCAAGTGGTGAATCCGCGAGCCGAGCTTCGGATCGGACGTCGCGGCGGCGAGGGCCTGCTCTGCCAGCTGCTTCGCCGCCGGCAGCTGATTTTGGCGATAGAGGTTCTGCGCGTTGCCGAACGGAATGAGAGCCGCGCTGTTCGGATCGGGAATCTCGCCGCGAAAATAGGCCGTCACTCCGCCGAGGGCGCGCAGCCCGAAGATGACGACAAGAATGACTAGATACGGCTGCTGGCCACTCACCGCGAAAAGCCAGGCAAAGAGCACCACACAAGTGCCGAGTGAGATGAGCTGCGCGAATAGAAATCCGCGTCGTCCGAAAAGCCGTATCAACACAACAGTCGCGATCTTGCCACCGTCCATGGGAGGTACAGGGGCGAGATTGATGAGCGACCAGCCGATGTTGACCCAGATGAGGTTGGCGAGCACGGTGTGCAGATAGCCCGAAGGTGGAGGCGTAGTTTGCTCGATGAGGACGCATGCGAGTCCAAAGAGTAGACCAAGCCCGGGACCCGCCAGCGTCAGCAGCACGTCCCTGTACCAGGGGATTGGTGCTCCAGCATTTGGGTGAGTCAGCCCGCCCATCCAGACGAGCTCAATTCGGGGCCTGTACCCGAAGGAGCGCGCAGCTAGAGCGTGACCAAGCTCATGCAGCAGAACAGAGACAAAGACGATTGCGACCCAGGAGATCAGAAGCAGTGTGTCCTGGCGGGTGTCGCGCCAGTCCAGCGATGCATAACCGAACAGCGCGGCGACCAGGAAGTGACTCGGATGCACCTCCACCGGGATGCGCCAGATCCTGAACCTCAGCATTCAAAGAAGGTTAACGCGAAGGGACGTGAGCCGGTACTTCATCGCACCCGCGCCGATGACTTTCGTTTCGCGCTCGTTTTCAGTTAGATGTACAGCCGACGCATGCCGGCGATCGGTCCGTACGAGCTGCCCAATCCGTACATCCTCGCTCCGATGGCCGGAGTGAGCGAGATGCCGTTTCGCGTGCTCGCATTCAAGATGGGCGCTGCGCTCTGTCCTACCGAGCTCGTCAGCGCCCAGGGATTGTTCCGAGCGAACTCGCGGACCCTTCGCTACTTGCGACACGACTCGGAAGTCGAGCGGCCATATTCGCTTCAGATTTTTGGCGGAGAGCCCGAGGTAATGGCGCGGGCCGCTCTGATCGGCAAGCAGTGGGGCGCGCAGATCATCGACATCAACATGGGTTGTCCGGTGAAGAAGGTAACCAAGAGCGGTGCAGGCTCGGCGCTGCTGTGCGATCCGCCGCGCGCAGCGCGAATCGTCTCGGAGATCCGAGCCGCCACTGGGCTGCCGGTGACCGCCAAGATCCGCTCCGGATGGGATGGGAGCAGTCGCAACTATGTCGAGATGGCCGAGGCCCTCCAGGACGCTGGATGCGCCGCCTTGGCAATTCACCCGCGAACTCGAGCGCAGGGTTATTCGGGGTCCGCAGACTGGGATGCGATCGCGCAGCTGAAGCAGCAGGTCCGGTGGATGCCGATCATCGGCAATGGCGACGTTCAAACTCCCGACGACGCCCGCCGGATGCTCGAGACGACGGGCTGCGATTTGGTGATGATCGGCCGGGCTGCGCTGGGCAATCCGTGGATTTTTCGCCGGCTCAACGGCGGGCCGCCGCCCTCGGTCGACGAGCGGTGCGCTACCATCGTGCACCACTTCGAGCAGCATGTTGCGTTCGTCGGCGACGAACGCGTCGCCGTCCGGGCATTTCGCAAGCACCTCGCGTGGTATGCGCACGGGCTCAGGGGCGCCGCCACCTTTCGAGCCGAGGCAAACCAACTCGAGCTCGCCGATCAAGTTCGCTTTGCGGTCCGGCGGTTTTTCTCGCAAGCGGTAGATCAAGTTGGCGGCGGAACCGAGCAGCCAATTGACTACCGCACCGCCTTAGGCTGAAGGGCCGAAAGCCCCCGATTCGCCTGGGCTGCTTGGCAAACGGCCGAGCCAGTGACCACCTTCGCGTCGATGGCTCTTGCCCTTCCCACCCTTCGGGTGACCGAACGCGCGGCTTCGATTCTCGCCATTGGCGCGACGCTTGCGTTCCTTTACATCGCGCGGGACTTACTCTTGCCGAGCATACTCGCGGCATTCGTCGCGATGACGGTCCATCCGGTGGTCGAGTTGCTGGTTCGGCGCCTCCACGCGCCGAGGTCGCTTGCGGCGCTGGCTGGCACCTTGCTCGCCGTAGCGGTGGCGGCGCTGATCGTGTTCGTGCTCGTGCAGCAAATCAACAGCTTCGCGAGCGAGCTTCAAACATACGAGGACCGCCTGCAGTCCACATGGAGGTCCCTCACCCAGAAGTTCCTCAAGCTGCAACAGAGCGGCGAGTCGCTGGTGCCTCGCCAGTTGCGACCGGTGAGGACTGTGGAGGGAGTGCCGTGGGAAAAGCTCCTCTTCGGAACGGCGATCGGCGTCGTAACCTTCATCGGTCAGGCGACGCTCGCCCTGTTCGTCCTCTACTTTCTTCTCGTGGAGGCCGGTGTTTACCGGCGCAAGCTGGTTCGCCTCTTTCGTGGAAACCCTGAGGGGGAGGACCGAATCCTTTCCGTCATCGGCCAGATTCATCGCGATGTCGAGAAATACATGCTCAACCGCGTGCTGCTGAACGCAATTCTCGGGGTCGTGGTTGGAGCCGTCTTTGCCCTTTATGGTCTGGACCACGCGCCGATCTGGGGGCTCACCACCGCACTCTTGCATTTCATTCCGTACCTCGGGCCCGCGGTCGGGCTGTTCCTTCCGGTATTGATGGCGCTGCTGCAGTACGACGGGTGGCGCGA
>Ga0126383_10000617_pt1 | contig 20241 bp, 38 predicted proteins | sample PanSoiMetPlot_35_FD_96882 | JGI IMG/M metagenome (GOLD analysis project Ga0126383, IMG submission 96882) | Tropical forest soil microbial communities from Panama - MetaG Plot_35 | ecosystem: Environmental > Terrestrial > Soil > Tropical forest > Bulk soil | place: Panama | collected 2016-02-17
CCGTTTCCGACGTTTTTACCATCTTTGTACCACCAAGGAGCCCCAACATAATCATATTCGAGGAATTCGGGCCTCCAGGCCCCTGGATCAACCACCCAACTGTCCCACTGGATGCCCAAAGCGTGCGAAGTCCGCATATAGGGCGCGACTCCCTGCCAAAAATGCCTCGACCAGCCCATCTTAGTGGGCCAATCCTCGACCACATAAACCCGTCTATCCGCCCGCATAAACTGACTTGGATGATTAGTGAACACTAAAACATCCCCAAACTCGCACAGTCGCTCACTATCCTCGAGCGCGAGCTGCGCGAGAGCGTGCTGGCGAGTCTCAATCATAACTAATGTTACGTCAGGAAGCTTTAGCATTCAACCAATCCTGCCACGTTTGTATAGGATCACTCTTGTTGTGAGCCTCGGCGATCTCCTTCGCCACCTCCTCGCTACAGAGCGACGCAACTACCCAGTGCCTATCGTCCACCACCCGCCACAGTTTGGAGACCACCGGATCCTGGTGGGCGTACCATCGGCAGAACCTGGGCTCCACGCCACTTTTCGGCAACGGCTTTAACCACTTGCTCAACCGAGATGTCAGAGATACAAGCTGCACCGTTTCCCTCCTTGTTCACCACACAAGTTGAGATGTCATCATGGAGCCTGTGACAGGGCCAGCACGGCACGCGGTTAGCGTCCGCGTGAAGAGTGGTGGTGTTGAGCCAGTGTTTGGTGATGTTTTCCGCGCTCGCGTGCGAGACCATAATCACCTTTGGCGTTGGCTCCAGCGCCACCGACCACGCTGGGCCTGTATCCGGAGCGACCACGAGAGATGCGCCATGTACGAGGGCAAGGCTGACTCGCAAGGGCCAACTTCCCGAACCATCCTGTGGTACCGCAATGTGCAGTCCCTCGCGGCCGCCATTCTGAAGCGCCACATTCTCCAGGATTACCCTGGCCATCGATTGTTCTTTTTCACTCGGCCCGCCGATCAAGAGTACAGACGCGTCTAACTCCTTAATAATCCGCGCCACAGCGTAATAAGCCCATGGATACACTTTGTCAATCCGAGTCCCACTAAGTACCCAACAAACATAGCGGTCTCCCATGATCGATGTAACCTGGCGCGCCAGCCTTTTTTCTTCCTCCGTCGGAAAGTACAGTGGGCAGAAATCATAAGGGGGACTAAGTCCTGCTATCTTGTGTGCAGTTTCTAGATACGATCCGGCGCATATCTCTCGACGAACCTCGTCCGACCACCAGAACGAAGTCATGACTCGAAAGACTGCGTGGCGGCCTTCCATCGAGTGCGATGCGTGAACGAAGACATCATACTCTTTCGCGCGGCCTCGCATCCACTCTTGCCACGCCGCGAGATTGTTCTCGGCGATATCCCGCTCGACGTTCTTCACAGTGAGCTTGTCGATATAGGGATTATTATGGAACACTACATGGTTGGGCTCGGAGGTTAGAACCTCGACCATATATCCCTGACGCTTGAGCGCACGCGCTGGCGATCCGGCGACCAGGTTGTCGCCCACCCCGCCCATCCTGGCTATGCCAGCCCAGCGTTTCATCGGTTAAAGCCACCCTGGCCCATTACCACAGCCCGAAGCTGATGCACCACCGGTTCCACTGGTTTTCCCTGAAGGTGGTGGATCATTCGGAGCTGCTGATCACAGCGATCCTTAATCGCCTCGATCATACCCTCATAGAGGGCGAGCAATTCCTCTTCGGTCTCTTGACCAGTGCGGTGCTCGTGGATGCTCCACACCACATCCCGCACTTCGCGCGCGAACTGCCTGAAGATTTGGCCCTTCTCAGTATCCAGATGTGACATCAGTACGCTCTCCAGTCTCCCGCCCCCTGAAGGGGCTTCGATATGTAACCGACCTTCATGGTCTCCGTGATCTTCCGCATCACGGGTACATAGGGTCGTGACATGCACGCATAGCGCCACTCGTCCCCCGCGTGATCTTCCGACTCCGTGTCCACATCCTCGATCTTCGCTGGATCATGTTGAAGCGCGGGAATAGTCCTGATGGAGTCGTTGTGGTTGCTCATGCAGTAGATCATCGGGATATCATTATCTCCGAGGAGTCGGGCTCGCATCTGGTCCCATCCTCCCATACGACCGGCAGTAGGTACCCGAGCGTTGTCAGCCTCATGGAAGGGCCGCAGCTTGGCGGCAATAAGCACCCTATTGATCCGCTCGGCGATAGAGGGTCCACCATCCTCTTTGAAACAAGCTGGATCGAGCACTCCATAGCGGAGTGCCTCCCGCTCGCGCTTAACGATCCCCTGCGCAACTTGTTCTGCAGTCATCTTCATCCCGACGTTCGGTCCTACCGACCCGTACCACTCCTTGTATCTGACGAGCGCGCCACGTGGGATGAACCTCTTTTTCTCAGTAACGTAGTCGTCTCCGACGATAGCCCACCAGCCGATGGAAAAGGGCTTCGCTGAGCCCCAGTCCATCGACCGGAACCGAGCCCAGTCAGCCGGGACTTTAAAGGGCTCGACAACGTGCCGGTCATAGCGCCAGCAATCAAAGAAGGCACCCTCGATCACCGTCCAATCCCCTTCGAGCCACGCCCTTACCATAGAGTCACTAGCGAGGCCCTTCAATCGGTCTCGGTAGGTTGGGTCGGAGGCAAGCAGTATTGCGTTGTCGCGGAGTCTGGCAGGTATAAACATCCTTCGTGCTTTAACGGTTGGATCAATAACGGGGGCATAACCCCCTGGGGCTGGGTCAACGAAATAAGCTTTGACCCAATGATGTCCCACTCCTCCCGGGTTGGCAGCCGCCCTAATACGTTTAGTTGGAACCTCTTGCGCGGATCGCAATCGGGCTCTAAGAAAACGGTAACCGTAGTCAGTTGGCCATTGAGTGAGTTCGTCCCATCCAATCCAGGTATATTGATGACCTTGATATCGAGTTGCATCCGCGTCCCGTTCTATGTATCTCATCCGCAGCTGCGCCCCATTGGGCCAGGTCCACGTTTTCGCCTGCTCATGCCAGGTCGCGCCCGAGGCTGGATAAATCTCACGCGAGCGTCGCAGAAGGTCCTCTAACTCATTATAGGTCCGCCGAAAGAGGACCCCCTGCCACGCTCGACCGTAGGAGGGAACATCCTGGAGAAAGTCTCCAAGCAGAAAATCGCTCTTGCCACCTCCCGCGGCCCCGCCGTAGAAAAGTTCGTCGCACCAAGTGGCCATGATGGCCTCGGTCTGCGGACCAGGCTGAGGGGACCACACAAACGACTTCTCTGCGGCAGGATTGAGTCGCATAGTTTAGGACTTTATATCCGAGTCCGCTTCGCGGTGGTCAGGTACGGGGCGTGGGCGCCAGAGGCCGACACTTATTGGTGTTCCCCTTTCCCTTACCCTGACTCACGTTGACCCAGGCGCAGCCCCCATGATCCACGCAGGTAGCCGCTGAGTGCATCGACTGGCAGGGTTTGGACTTTGGGGCACCGAGCGCGGGCACGCCCGCTATTGCGAGGATAAACAGTACTCTCCACCACATACCTTCCTCCATTACAGTGTAGGGGCCAAGTGGCCCTTGGTTATCGTCTTATGGCCTTCTCGATCACGTCTAAGGCGTCGCTGGTGACCTTCAGAAGCTGGGCATCATCGGTCAACCAGTCTTTGTTTCGCCCGGACGACTCCGATGTCCATCCAAAATCATCCCTCAATGGAATGTAGATTTCCAAGAGGAGCTTTTGCGCATTTGGCGCCTTGGCATCATAGTACTCGTAAGCTGGCGAGAACATGATGCCTCTGTTATTCACATAACTGGCGATCTTGAGCTGCTGTCCAGAGGACAATATGTTGGTAGTCACCGGCTCCCTCCCTTAGTTCAACTTCTTGATATCCGGGCGCGGCTCCGCTGAAAGATTGAGTTCCTTGGCGCGCCTGGCCTCCCATTCCTCGAAACTTTCGCGAGGCGGCCGGTCGATGAAGTCCTTCGCTACTTTCATAGTGATTTCTTGCCCCGGCCCATGCCCTGTACGGTCAGCGAACGCCTTAACCACGTCCAGGAGCATGGGGATCGAGAAGTCCTCGGGCTTCGCCTGAAGTCGCTCGTGGAGTAACTCGATCGCATCGAGGCTTATGTCGGCCATCCGCTCGCCCAGGTCCGCGAAGATAGCCTTAGCCTCGGCCCGGTAGTCGGCGACCAGGGCGGTGAACGCCGGGTCGTTCTTAAGAATGGAAATTCGCGAGGGGCTGTAGCCTGTGATCAGTGAGGTGTGGGTGTCCTTGAGTCCCATCGCCATGCAGCGGGCGAGGGAATGATGGGAACTGTGGATGCGCAGAAGCGCCACGGGCTTCGTGCCCCGATTGCACACGAGAGCCGCCATGTCCGACTCAACGAGGTCGCGAGTATAGGCGACGTACTCGGAGGGCACCGTGGCCGCCGCGATCTCTTTGATCTGAGCTTCCGCCCCGAGGTCCAGCTCGTCGAGAATATCATCCGCCGCCATTATCGAATTCCATACTTCATCGCCTGCCTGGCTATATCGCTCCATTCAGCTGGAGTGAGACCGTAGCCAGACTGGCGCTCGACCAAGTATTTGAAGGCATCCTGAAAGGGCATCTTAGTGCTCTCTGCGAGATTCCGCGCCCCGCCCCACAGTGCCTCCGACTGAAGTAATTCGGGTCTGCTCATTCCCTCGGTCCGAGCCAAAAAGTCTTCCATTCCAGTTCGTGGTACTGGCACGCTCGGATTATTAGTGTTAGCGGCTGGGGGTGATCCTCCTGCTGCTCCACCTTGTCTTATCCCAAGCGGCTTCCCGCCCCGTCGCATCTCCTCATCCGCCATAGCCAACTGTTGCACAGCGTCCGGTCGCGTCCGGGATTGCAGAGTCTCAAAGTACTGGCGCGGATCGTAGGCCATCAACTCGCTCTAGTGGATCGTAGGTATGATCCGGGGATTGTGACAGAGGGCCACCCTACGAGGTGGTCGATTGTGGCTCAGCCACGGCCCATTGTCAAGGGCGCTATGCGCCTTTTGTTGCCAGTTTGTGCGAGGAATCTCGGATAAGAGGTACAGTGGATGATATGGCTGTTTACTGGAGATTTTCGAGCGGGGTCGAAGCGCCTCGGAGAAGAAAATTCTTTTTTCCCCCCTCCCCGAAGAATAAAACTCTTTGCTCACGTTACGCGGTCAACTGCATTGACCACAAACTGCATGAACACGCACAGTGGTCAATCAATTGAACACTCGTTGTGTTTTTTATTCGAGGTATGCGTGCCGTACAACTCGGCCATGCGTTGCCAGCATGAATATTTATGTGGACTCGCGCCCCGATTTATGCGAGGATGTACGTGTTGGACGGGAATGGTTCCCGCCACATAACGGAGTCGAAAACATGGATACCAACGAGACCATCACCGTCACCATCCCGCGATACACTCGCGTCATGGTCAACAAAACCGGCCGCGTTATCGAGTTGGACAACTCGCGTGCCCCAGCCTCGTCCATCGAGTTTGGATGGAATTACGGATGGGAGCAAAAGTTCAACGACTCGCATTCGTCGATTACCGAGGGCGGAAAGAACCCATTCCAGGGCACGCGCGATCAGTTCGTTGACGCGGTGCACGAGGTGACGGACGATCTCGAGGCCCGGTTCTATGCCGGTACACTCGGCACCCGTACCCGACGGGTCGAAGACCCCAACAAGGTCGCCGCCCGCCAATTGTCGAAACTCTTGGGCCGCGAGGTCACGTTGGACGAGGTTGCTGCCGTCATGGCGAAACACTCGAAGAAGAACGCGGCCTAATGGGGAACGGGGGGACGCGAATGTCCCCCCAACTCCACCCACCATACGGGAGTCGAACCATGACCGTGCAATATCTGCAAACAACTTGGGGTTGGCAGTTTAATTACCGTCGTCACTGGCCAGTCGGCTGGACGTGGAAGTGCAATGAGTCTGTCTGGCTGGTTCCGGGCACGTGCCATGCCAACTGATCCAGGTTTCGCCGCGATCATTCTCTGCGCTGTTATCGCTCTGGTTCTGATGATGGAGGTGATAGATGGGGCATAATGCCCCATCACAGTGAATGATACGCCTGATACGCAATGCGTATGAGCCATACTTATGCCCCTGGATTTTGACAAATTAGCCCCTAGGTTCTCTCGATTGTCTCGAGTGTTGGACCCCGGTCGCGTATTTCACGGTTCCACCAGGCGCCAGGAGTTAGGGGTTAGGCCCCCAGTTTTGGGTAGAGGTAGTTTTTTTTTTTTTTTTTTTTTTTAACTTCTCCTAAGAGACGGATCCCCCCTCGGTATGGCCCCTCCAACCCGCGCCGGAAATACGCGACCCCCAACCAGCACTCGAGAGAACCTAGAGTACACAGGGGCTAATTTTCCAATTTCCAGGGACTCCCGAGCCATACCATCGCCAGCAACACAGAGAACAATTCGAACGATCAAACGGTCATAATTCCGCCACAATTGTGTGGTACCATACTATTTCAACCAAGGCAGACCATGGGAGCCGGAACACTATGAAATTCAAGAGGCGTTCCGATGACCACTGACAAACCCTGGACCGAGCTGATCCATTTCCGCCTCTTCCAAATGCCCTGCTGTGGTCACAGCCTCTGCTGGGTCAACCCCCGACTACCCAACCACTGTCCCTCGATCGCCTCGGGCTTCGGTCCGGAATGTGAAGGGAAGGTATTCCAATGAAAGCGCTCCGTACCGGCCAAGGCATCTATCGTCTTGGCCAGTTGCCGGATGGCCGGAACCTCTACCGCGCTGTCACGGTCGATGGCTCAGCATATTGCGCCAGCGACGAGATCATCACCGCTTGGGACGAAGGAACGTGGTGGCTGACCTCTGCATCCTGGGTGCAGACGTGGATCAAAACTGTGGAGCGCGACCAATGATCCGGCACCCCATTCTGATCGCCCTGCGGGATGTCACCCGCGAGCTTGCCAATCTAGCGCAGAACGAAGCCTGCGATCACAGCGTCGGCATCTGCTGGTGCGAGACCCACCGCGCTCTCGACAAGGCGGTGGAGATTCTGCGGCGCAACGGTTTCGCGGAGGACTTGTCATGAGCACATCGCGAGCCAAAACCTATCTCATGCGGGCGCTCACGCAGTGGGCGCACCGCCTTGAGGACGAACAGCAGATCGACGTGTTGGTCGGCATCACGGTGCGGACCAGCTTCGGCAAGGACTGGATACAGATCATCGTCAGTGACCCGCTCGGTTCGCCGCCACGCTATCTCACCGTCAAGATCACGGAGAATCTGTCGTGAGCACGATTATCGAATCGCCGGCGCGCGCATTGCGCCGGCAGCTGGAGAACGCCTTTCACAGCCGCCATACGACGGCGCGGGCATTGACCGAGACCGAGCGGGATATTCTCGCTCGGTCGTGTGATCGATACAGTCTGCATCCTCAAGTCCCACAAGGTACCAAAAGTCAACTCCGATCTTGGAGAGCCTAAATGACCCGCGCCCGCAAGCGTTTCCTCGTCAAGTTCCTCTTGCTTATCCTCTACCGAGTCCACCGCAACCTCAAAGGAGACTAACATGAAGTGGATAATGGTCGTCTACGTGCTGGCCACTAACCAGTGGCAAGCCGTGCCCGGATGGTCCTCCCGGGAACTCTGTAACGAGGCCCTCGACAAGCTCGTCATCGAGAGTAATCCAGAGAAACTACCAGACGCTTTTCTACCAGTGTCTGGCTACTGTATGCCAGACGAGCGTACTCGCCCCGCCATCACCCTGCCAACCGCGCGCTAAGCGCCAAACTGGAGTCACCCAATCATGACTACTAGCGTAAACGTCCACGGTATCAGCGCAGTCAGTGCCACTACCAGCCCGACAGAAGAGGGCAACCGCAGTGCTTGGGTCACTATCTATGCCACCGACGCTAACAGTGGCACTGACCTCCTCGAGATCACCCTCTTCACCAATGGCAACCAAGCGCTTGCCGAGAGGATCGCCAATGCTATCAACAACGCCATGCCAAAACTGGAGCTGGTCTCATGCAGCGAGTCGTAATCTGCAGCCCATATTCTGGCGACATCGAGGCAAACTTGACCTACGCCCGCACCGCACTACGCCACAGTCTCGATCTAGGGGAGGCACCGTTCGCCTCCCATCTTCTCTACACCCAGGTCTATGACGACACTTCCCCGAAGGAACGCGACCGAGCTATGCAGGCTGAGTACGAGTGGATCGAGCACTGCGATTTCGTGGCGTTCTACATCGACCTCGGGTGGTCGCCAGGAATGCTCAAGGAACTCAAGGTCGCCCGTCTCTTCCACAAACAGTACGAGAACAGGAACATCCTCCGATGACCACCTTTGACGCCTTCCGTCAGTTCAAGACGTTCGTGGCGGACCTCGAATTCACTGAGGATACCCTCGAACTCGACCGTCGCCTAGGGATGGCAGAGCACATCCTCTATAACTGCCGCCGCGAGATCGATGACGAGTGGCTCGCCGCCCGCGCAAGACGGCGTGCCCAGAGGGCAGTCAAACCATCCCGGATCGATCTCGATGACCCGGAGGTCGCTGCCCTTGTCACCCAGTTCATCAAGGAGTATCAACAGTGACTTATACCCTCGAAACCGATGGCAAAGTCCTCGAGGCCACCGAGGAACAGACCGACATCATCGACTTCGTGCTGGGCAACCCCAGCACTCACCTCCTAATCAACGCACTCGCGGGCGCGGCCAAGACCAGCACCCTCCGCTTCCTTGCCAAGTACCTCCCTCAAGAGGACTGCCTCTCAGTAGCCTTCAACAAGCGCATCGCCGACGAGATGTCCAAGGTCCTACCACCTCACGTCAAGTGCGCCACCATGAACTCTGTAGGCCACCGTGTTTGGGCTGCAGTTATCGGCAAACGTCTCACCCTCGAGACCAAAAAGAACTACAATCTAGTAAAGGCGCTCATCGACACACTCCCAAAACGTGAGCGCAACGAGGCCTACGATCTCTTTGGAGACATCACAAAAACCATCTCTAAGGCCAAACTCTCAGGCTACATCCCCCCACAAAATGCTGGCAAGAGCCTTATAACTGCCGATGACTTCTTCGGCGATCTCGAGGAGGCCCCCGACAACTGGTTCATAGACATAATCAACCAAGCCCTCAAAGAGAGCATCAAACAGGCCTACGGCGGCTTAATCGACTTCGACGACCAAATCTACATGTCCACCCTCTTTGGTGGTTCCTTCCCAGTCAACCGTCGAGTTATGGTTGACGAAGCCCAGGACCTCAGCCCTCTCAACCACGCCATGGTCAACAAGCTCGTTGGCAAATCCACTCAGCTAACCGCCGTGGGCGACCCCTGGCAGTCCATCTATGCCTTCCGGGGTGCGGATACTAGCTCTATGCCACGGCTCCGCGACACCTTCGACATGCATGAGATGACCCTCTCGGTCAGCTTCCGCTGTCCAATCTCCGTGGTCATGAACGCTCACAAGCGCGTCCCACACATGAAATGGCCCTCGTGGGCTAAGGAGGGCACCGTAGCTTCGCTACCAGAATGGGATGCAAGCAGCATCCCCGACGGCGCAGCGATTATCTGCCGCAACAACGCTCCACTACTAACACTGGCATACATGCTTCTTAGGGCCAAACGCGGAGTCCACATGGTCGGCACTGACCTCGGTCCACAGTTAGTACGAGCCCTCAAGAAACTCGGCCCGGATCAAAACATGCCACAGGAGAAAGTCTATGAAGCCATCGACCTTTGGGAACAAGATAAGCTCCGCCGGAGCCGAAACTCCGACACAGTTACTGATAAGGCTCAATGTCTGCGAGTGTTTGCCGGGTTCGGCAGTACTCTTGGACAGTGTATCGCGTTCTGTGAACATATCTTCGCCGCCAAAGGTCCCATACAGCTCCTTAGTGGACATAAATCTAAAGGGCTGGAATGGGACACTGTATATCACTTGGACCCCCAGCGCATCCCCTCGCCCTGGGCAAAAACCGGAGAAGCCCTCGAACAAGAACTCAACGTGAGATATGTCATCGAGACGAGGGCGAAAAATGCCCTCTATTTCGTCCGCCTCGAGGACTTCAGTGGAGACTAATCAATGAACTTCAACCGCAGCCTCTTCGCCTTCGCCGATATCCAGGAGGCATTCGAGCGGGCGCTCAACTCAGACAAGGGCGTCCGCATAACCTGCAAATCCCGGGGCGCAGCCGTCTCACTGCGCTCCCGCTTCAACTACTGGCGAACCCTCAATCGCAAGGACAATGCTATCACCTATGACCCTAATCACGTCATGCACGGACGCTCGATCTACGACAGGCTGGTCCTTCGGATCGGCCCCAAGGGCGGCCTCACCGAAGCCACCCTCTTTATCGAACCCCGTACTATCGAAGATCTAGACATCGAGGAGATCACATGACCAAGCCCGAACTCGCACCTCTCACTGATGAGATAAGAGACCTCTACCGGAACTCCGCAGAGCGCTTCAGACAGCATATGGCAGACAGTCTTTGGCGCTGCAATGCAGCCGAACTTGATACGTTCGACATAATCTTTATCATGTGTCACGCACCACTCAAACAAATAATACAGCTAATGATCTCAGCAGATTTCAAAAAAGAAACTTTCTTAGGAATGGTATCCACGACCTGGGACAAGGAAAAAATAAAAATGGGAAACTCGGACGATTTATGTTGACTTCTACGCGATGATGTGCATAATGGAACCATACCGAGTCCGATACGTACCACTCGCCACAACCCAAGGAGGTCCCAATGGCGAATAACAGCGGCAATAGCTACGATCAGATTACTATCCAAGGCCAGGTCTTCCGGGTTCCGATCCGGTACGCGGCCGGTCACACTCTGAATGACGGCGAGGCGTCGGCTCTCAACCAGACCCTCCACGAAAACCTCCGCAACAATTTCGCGAAGAAAGTCGTGGAGGGCACTGAGGCCGGTCTCACCATGGAGACCATGCAACAGCAACTCGATGACTACGCGGCCGACTACCAGTTCGGTGTCCGCACTGGTGGAGGCGGCTTCCGTGGCGACCCGGTTATGACTCTCGCTATGAACACGGCGCGGGAGATGATCCGGAACGTCATCAAGACCAAGAAACTCAACGAGGACGACTGGCCGGCAAGCCGGATTTCTCAGGCCGCGAAGGCCCTTCTCGACAGCCAAGGCGAGGATGGCAAGATCATCACCATGGCTCGCAAGACCATCGAGGCCGAGCGCGAGGCCGCCAAGGAAGCCATGAACTCGGTCAACGAACTACTCGGCGCCTAGCCACGTCGAGGGAAGGGACGGTGGAGGTCAAGCGTGCCGTCCCTTCCAACCTCAGTGGAGCTGATTAAATGCTCAGATCTGATCAAATCGGCTGGGTTATGATCTGGCTAGCCATCGCATTAGTCTGCGTTATAATGCTATGGAAGTAAAGGAGCCACTCATTAATTTCTGGTACCGCGCGCTTCACAGCGCTCGCGGGATCGAACTTGTCTGCGCTAGTGCGGAGTCAACTCGCGCCAAACTTTACGCGGCCCGGAGGGAAGCTAAGGACCCTGACCTCGATAAGATCGGGATCACCATCTCCCCATTCGATCCGCATAAAATCTGGCTACTCAAGAAGGAGAACTCCGATGCGACGCCGTGAAGACCGTCCCATTCAGAAACACACCCTCAATCTCTATACAGGCGACTACGAGAAACTGCAGGCTCTCTATCCAACTCGTATTGGCGCCGCGAAGATCATCCGCGACATAATCCACGCTCACATCCGCCTAATCGAGGAGGGTGCGGCCCAAAAGGTTCCCACTATCCACGACCTCGGCATAGAGATCACGCCATGAGCAATGAACTCTCGGAACTCTTCGATCGCGATCCACTCAAGTTGACCGACCCCGATCTCGAGGTCATCATCAAGCGGATGCGCGAAGCCCAGGCCCAATTCGAACTGGGCGTAAAACCTAAGGCCGAGCCAAAGCCAAAGTCCACCAAAACTCAAAACCTCCTCAAGGAACTGGGGCTCGAGTGAGATGAACCTTATCGAGCGCCCTGTCGATCCATTAAGCCCATTCATTCCAGGGACCTTTTATCAGTGGGCGTGGGACTCCACCAGCCTCGGCTGGCTAAAGGAATGTCCACGCAAGTACCAATACCACATGATAGAGGGTTACTCGGGCCGGGGCGAGTCTATCCACCTCGAATACGGCATCCTCTATCACGGCGCCCTCGAGCACTACGAGCTAAACCGCGCGGACGGCCTCCCACATGACCTATCAGTCCTTCTCGTTGTCAAGCGATTGATGGACGAGACGTGGCGGGATGGCAAACCCTGGCGTTCAATAAAGGATCTTCCCAGCGATGATCGCGCCTCTGTCAAGAACCGTGAGAACCTTATCCGCACAGTCGTCTGGTACCTCGACAAGTTCGAGCGCGACCCCGCAAAAACTCGAATGCACCCTACCACTGGTCGGCCGATGGTTGAGCTTCACTTCCAATTTGAAATTGGAGCTGGTATCGATCTTCAGCATCCTTACACTCTTTGTGGTTACCTTGATCGCGTTGTGGACTTTCAAGACCAACCCTTCTTCATGGATCGCAAGACAACCACCAGCACGTTGGGTAGCTACTATTTTGATCAGTATGATCCCGACAACCAAATCTCCCTCTATACCGTTGCCGCCCAGGTCGCCTTCCATACTCCTGTGAAGGGCGGCATCATAGACGCGGCCCAGATCGCAGTTGGCTTCAGTCGTTTCGTCCGCTCGTTTGTGTTCAAAACGCAGGATCAAATCAATGAGTGGCTCAAAGACCTCAAAATCTGGCTCCGACAAGCAGAAATCTTCGCGGAAGCGAACTACTGGCCACAAAATGACAAGTCGTGCCACAAGTTTGGTGGCTGCCCTTTCCGGGAAATCTGCTCCAAATCCCCAGATGTCCGAGACAAGTTCCTCGACAGTGCCTTCGAGCGCCGACAATGGAACCCTCTCATCCCACGTTAAACAGTTACACTGCTACATCTGTGGAAACGAGCTTGGATCGATCCGTTATCAGTGTTCCATTTGTGGAGAGTTACACTGCTCGGAAGAATGCAGAGACAGACACATAAAAACTATGGATTACATCTGATGACATCTCTAGCTAAACACCAGTCCGGCGAGTTCACCAAACTCTTACTTATGGGCGACTCGAAGTCCGGTAAGACCGGCTCCCTCGCTTCGCTCGTTCCAAAATACAAACTGTTTATTCTCGACTACGATAATGGCCTTGATGCCCTCGCTCAAATTGTGCGCCGAACTGATCCACAACTTCTAGAGCGGATCGAGTTTCGAACTCTCCGCGATAAACTAAAATCATCCCCCACTGGAACTATTGTCGATGGTACGCCAACGGCCTTTGTTGAGGGCCTTAGGATGCTCGATCTGTGGAAGTACGATCAAGTAGACCTCGGTAAACCAGCTGAATTTGGTAAGGACTCTATCGTGGTTCTTGACTCTCTCACGTTTATGTCAGATGCAGCGTTCCGCTTTTGGGAGCCACTGGTTCCCCGTTCACGAGATGGAAAATATGATGTTCGCGCCGTCTACAAAAACACTCAAGATGCTATCGAGAACGTGCTCGCACTACTTACATCTGAGTCCTTCAGAGCGAATGTCGTTGTTATTAGCCATGTACGCTACGTTGATAACCCAGATGGCACAAAGAAAGGGTATCCTACCGCGGTCGGTTCGGCTCTCTCCCCTCAAATACCGCGCTACTTTAACAGCGTTGCGCTCGCCCAGACGGGACCGGGCGGCAAGCGCCAAATCCAAACTGCGGCCACGGCGATGATTGACCTCGCTAATCCAGCCTCCTTCAAAATGCTTCCGACGTTGCCGATTGAGACCGGATTGGCAACGTACTTCGAAACCTTACGGTCATAATGGAGTCAATCGTGAACGCTGAACGACGAAAAAATCTACAACAGGCGCTGACTTTACTTAGCACCGCTTGTGGAATTGTAGAGGACATACACGCACAAGAAGAGGAGTCATATGAAAATCTCCCAGACGGAATGAAAGCTGAGGATCAAGGTACTAAAATGGAAGAGTCAGTCGCCAGTCTAGAGGGTGCAAGAGACAAGATCGAGGAAGCAGCGTCTGAAATCGAAGCAGCCATGGAATAGGAGGTAACTACTATGGCATCTTTTGAAGAGATCATGCGTCGTCCTGCAAGCGAATTCAAACCGCCGGAGGCTTATCCGGTCGGGACCTATCACTGTCTCGTTGACGGGCCACACGAGACTGGTAAATCTTCACAGAAGGGTACCGATTTTGTGCGGTTTAAGCTCAAAATCCTCAAGCCCTACAAGGGCGTCGATGAGGCTGCTGCGGCCGAGCAGCAAATCGTCGGTAAAACTATTCAGGTTGAATACTACGTCACAGACCTCGCCACTTATCGACTGACTGACTTCCTTAACGATCTTGGCATCGATACAGAGGGCAAACCGTTCGATCAGGCCCTCGCCGAGGCGCCCGGTAAACAGCTCTTGGTGACACTGAAGCACGAGCCATCTCCGGATGGAAAGCGGACGTTTCACCGAGTTGCATCAACCGCGCACGTCTGAGCGACTCCACAGACGCAGCGAGTTGAGGGGCCGGGGAGGTGACCGCCCAGCCTCCTACCCTCCCTCCCCGGCCTTTCTGATCGGAGATCGGTATGAAGACCTGTGGTGACTGCTTCTACGGAACGATAGTCGGAGAAGGAGTCATCATGTGCCGGAGGTATCCTCCGCAAGTAACAAAAGTTGAAGGCGCTAATGTAACAAGCCACAATCCACTCATCGCAGAAAGTTGGTGGTGTGGAGAATGGAAACAACGAGTAAACGGCAATACTATACGCAATGCGTATGATACCGACAAACCACTACGGAGAAAGAAATGAACCTGAAGAACCTAAAGGCAGTTCCCTCGGCGCTAATTCCCCCGAACGCGAGGGTCGAGCCGACTATCGAAGAGGAGATCAGAACACTGATCCCAGCTGAGTTCGTGCCACCCAAAGACCGAACCGAACAAATTGGGAGGCTTACCTTGAACGCTGTAGACAGCTTCGCTGAACTTCCAACCAAGGAACTCGACTCTCTGATCGAGGGCGTCGAGGCCAAACTCGTCGAGATTAAGAAGAAGGCCAACGCCATCAAGGCCGATTACATGGAGCGGACCACAGAACTCAAAGCCGCCGTAGCCCGACTCAACGAGGCCTGCTGCAAGGGCGAGGCCAAAATGGAGGAACTCCACGTCCAGCTCAATGAGATCTACGCCAAAAGACCCTCGGCCGCAGTAACACACACCACTACCGAGGGCATCACTGGCGCCAGCTCGGAGCCGAAGGCGTGACATCAGGTCACTTCCATATCCTCCCTATCGGCGATATCTCCGTTGATAGGGAGGGCCGTCAGCGGCGCGAACTCGATCCAAAAGAGATCGAAATCCTTGCTGACTCTATCCGCCGTCTCGGTCTAATCCACCCTATCGTAGTCACTCGCGAGCGTGCACTCGTGGCGGGAGAACGTCGCTACGCGGCCTGTACGGCACTGGGATGGACAAACATTCCAGTTCAGTATACTGATGAACTCGATACCGCGCAACTCCGCGCGATCGAGCTTGAGGAGAACATCAAGCGCGTCGATATTGCCTGGCGAGATCAAGTCATGGCCGTCCGCGAGTATCACGCTCTCCGGAACGCAACCGAGGAAAACTGGACTCAAGGCGAGACCGCCAAGGCCATTGGTCTCTCTCCACAACACACCGGCGAAATGCTCCAAATCGCTGAGGAACTTATCTCTGGCAACGAGATGGTCGCCGCCGCTCCACTGCTTTCAACCGCGCGCGGAATAGTTCGTCGAGCCCTCGAACGGAAGGATCAACAAGCAATTGATGCCTTTCGAAGTGCCCATCTCAAGAGTGGCCCGGTCGATGCTCCGCTGGAGAGCATTCTCATCACCGACTTTACCGAGTGGGTCCTTGGGCAAAGCCCTATAAAATTCAATTTCATTCACTGTGATTTCCCGTATGGTATCGAAGCGGACACATTCAATCAAGGGTCCGCACCAGCTTTTGGAGGCTATACCGATACCCGTGAGACTTGGGAGCGCCTCATGTTCGCTCTCGAAATCGCAGTCCGCGACCACTTGGCGCTGAGCGCCCATCTGATGTTCTGGTTTGCAATGCGTAAGGGAACCGAGCGACTGTATGAATCTACCGTCCGCCGCCTCGAAGCGATGGGGTGGGATATCAACCCTCTTCCTCTTATTTGGATGAAGTCAGATGGTGTTGGCATCCTTCCAGATCCTGAACGAGGCCCCCGACAGATCTATGAGACCTGTCTTCTCGGAAGTCGGGGAGACCGCAAAATTGTTCGAGCAGTTTCTAATGCTTACCACAGCCCTACAGTACGGGAGCGCCACATGTCTGAGAAACCCGAGCCGATGCTGCGATACTTCTTCGGGATGCTCGTTGACCAGAATACTATTATGCTCGATCCCACATCTGGTTCTGGAAGTGCGCTGCGAGCGGCTGAGTCGCTTGGTGCCAAGCACGTCCTCGGCCTCGAAATCAATCCAGAGTTCGCGCAAATCGCCAAAGAAGCGCTGAACCGCGCTCGCATTCTCCACAAGGCATCAGAAGGAGCATCCTAATGGAACACTGGGTTCTCATTATCCAACTGACTGGTGGTGCTATCATCCCCATTCAGGACTTCTTCAGCGAGAAAGAGTGCTTGGCCATTCTCCATGAATACAAGTTCTTCGAAGAAGGCACTCGCGGAGGTTGTGCTCTTCTAAAAGAGGGTACAAAGAAGCGTAAAAAATGAAATACAAGATCGCAATAGTCGGTGAGGCCTGGGGCGAGCACGAAGAACGCCAGCGCTTGCCCTTTGTCGGCCCGGCCGGTTGGCAGCTAAACACCATGCTAAAGGAGGCTGGAATTGTTCGTAACGAGTGCTTCCTCACCAATTGTTTCAATCTTCGCCCGAAGCCCACAAACAAGATCGATAACCTTTGTGCCTCGCGAAAGGAGGTCCGTCATGCGCTCCCGCCGTTATCATCTGGCAAGTACGTCCGCGATGAATTTCTCCCTGAACTCGATCGACTTTACCGAGAACTTACTGAAGTTGATCCGAATGTCATTATCTGTCTCGGGGGAACTGCCGCCTGGGCAATATTACGTGACGGTAGAATATCGAAACTTCGTGGGGCAGTCGCAAGTTCCCCCATACTGGCAGGAAAAAAGTGTCTCCCAACCTTCCATCCCTCCTACATCCTCCAAGGCGGATACGAAGCCCGCCATGTCACGATCCTCGACCTCCAAAAAGCGCGGAGAGAGTCAGAGTATCCCGAGATTAGGCGACCCAAACGAACCATCTATACCGAGCCCAATCTTACCGAACTCGGATGGTTCCTTGACACTCACATCCGACCAGCCCTTCGGCTCGCGGTCGATATTGAAACTCGAGGAGAGCGAATAACCTGTATCGGTTTCGCACCCTCGCCACACGTAGCCCTGGTCCTTCCATTCGAAGATCTTCGGCGGGGCGGAAACTACTGGCCCACAGTCGAGGCCGAAGTCGCGGCCTGGAAATGGGTTCGCAAAGTCCTAGATATGGCTGTTCCCTCGAAAATTTTCCAAAATGGTATCTTCGATATGACTCGCCTCTGGAAAACTTACGGCATTCCAGTCCGTAACGCCGAGCACGACACGATGCTCTTGCATCACGCCCTTATGCCCGAGAGTCCAAAAGCTCTCGACTATCTTGGATCAATCTACACTGACGAGGCCGCGTGGAAGCTGGGCATTCGCCTGAAACACAAGGGCACAATCAAGAAGGAGGACTAACATGGAACAACTCGAAAAAACCACTATCGACCTCTATGTCCGAGATGTAGAGTGGCTCAAGGGTCAGTATGGAGCGAAATGGTCTGACTATATCAAGGAGCTTATCAAGCTCCACATCGACCAACTTATTACAATTGATGAGTGGAAGAAACTCTGATGGTCCTCCCCCTCGGTCCAGCTATAGTCGCGGGGCTTATGGCCGATGCTCTTGAAGCAGGCGCAGCTCTCGAGCTGCCGATGGTCAAGGCACTTGCCACAGCCCTTGGTCCAGAAGGAGAGGAGACTCCAAAAGAGGTCACAGTCCCGGTACAATCTAGCTTCATCCGATCGATTGGCTATCGTGTCGGTGGTATCATAACTGTTGAGATGAAACGCGGAGGAAATCTCACCTATGAGTACCCTGGAACAGAGGAAGAGTTCTTGGCTTTCGTCATGGCGCCATCTAAGGGTGAGTGGTTTAACGCTCATCTTAAATAACTGGATCACAATACGCCAGAAGATAGCTGGATGGTTACGTCCGCCGAAGGCTCCAGTCATTCCAACAAACGAACCAGAGGCTCTGGTAGAGCCAGAGCCAGAGCCTCAGCCTCAGCCTATCGAGACCATCAACCGCTCGCAACGAAGAAAGGTATCCAGTGAGCGTCGTCGCCTTGAGCGGGCACGCATCAAGCGTGACAAACTCGTGACCCCAAATAACCTCGAACTTCTCGAGACCATCAAGCCACGCGCCCCGAGGGTCAAGGCCCCTTCGAAGCCAATCAATATCGTGGAGGACAGTCCGGACGAGGGACGACTTATCGTCGGCGAACTCGTAGAGGGCGATGGTCAGGGGAATGTCCTGTTCGAGGAGTCTGAATTCAAGGGCGAATTCAATTTCAGAGACTCCATCCTCGAGCAGCTCGATCGATACTGGGTCTACATTGAGCGTATGAAGAAGTACGATCCAGACGCCTACGATCTGTATACTCAGATCGGAGGCATTATGGCTCCCTATTGTTCCATTGGAGCCAACTTCGATAGAAGACTCACCGTAGACAAAATGACCGAGGAAGAGATAGAAAAACATAAGAAGGCTACCGTACTCACTCCCTGGTTCAAGAAGCACCGCCCCACATTCGGCTGCATAACCTTCGGAGCAAATCCACTCGACGAGGAGATTGAGGATAAAACGAAAAATAAGAAGCAATATCCAAAGTTCATCTACTTCACCAAATACAGACAACCTCCACCAGAGCTTCAGCCGATGCTTGGTGGCGATATTTACAAGCTTACAATCTGGTGGGATCGGCAGCACGATAAGAAACTTAAATGGGGAAGACCAACTGACTGCGGTATCTTCGTGAGTCAAGACGGCAACACCATCAAACTTCTACGTCAGATCGATACCAAAAAGATCTGGATCAGACGTAAGCACGGCCATTACAGAGGTAAGATGTTTAGTATACCTCAGAGAGCCTGGCATATTCCAGATATCTACAAAGATTGGGCAGCCGACCACGGCATAACAGCCGACCTCCACCTAACCCACCTGTTTACAGATACCGTAAAGCGGTACGAACAATCTTGTGGTATCAACGCTCAGATAACAATCCACAAAGACAACTTAACTGCCATCTTCGGCATAGATCCGCGGCGGACTGCCTACTTCTTCCGTGACAGGGATGTAGTCGTCAATGATGGCTCTCGTCAACGTATCCTACACTCCGTTAGAGAACACACCCGCCACGATGGCACTCCTGTAAAGAGCCACTATCGCGGCGCCAGAGAGTTCACCTGGGCTGGTTACAAAGTCCTCATAACTATCCCCGGCCTACACCACATACCACTAGGTGAATTTAATCTTGGTGCCACCGACAGCTTCTGGTTTAAGAAGGGCGATAAATACAAGACCGAGAAAGAAATCGGAGAAGCCCTCTCACGACACATCCACGGCGAGTCTATTGAGCAGGCGTTCAAATGACTAGCAGCGAACTCATTGAGCATCTCCGTAGGGCGGCCTCGATCTGGTTCAAGAACGATGACCTCCTCATGCTCGAGGAATTGATCCGACGCTACCACGAACTCGAGAGGCGCGTACAACGCGATGAAAGTCTATCAAACTGACACCCTTCGCCCCGGCGAGCCAAAGTCCGAGACTGAACGTCTCTGGATATACAACGGCCTCGATTGTTGCGTTACCTATGAGGTTCTCGACGCGATCCTTCCACAGCTCGATAACCTCACTGGCAGTACCTACGCTCTATCCCGTGCCCTTCAGGGCCCGGTAATGGAAATGAACCTCCGGGGAGTCCTCGTAGATGACAACGAAAGACAAAAGGCCATTCTTAACTATCGTACCGACATCCAACGACTCGAGGCCCAGCTCTACCGTATCGTACACGAAGGGCTCAACTTCACCCAGTTCTGTAA
>Ga0126383_10000619_pt1 | contig 20229 bp, 18 predicted proteins | sample PanSoiMetPlot_35_FD_96882 | JGI IMG/M metagenome (GOLD analysis project Ga0126383, IMG submission 96882) | Tropical forest soil microbial communities from Panama - MetaG Plot_35 | ecosystem: Environmental > Terrestrial > Soil > Tropical forest > Bulk soil | place: Panama | collected 2016-02-17
CAGTCTAAACGGCAACTACATGCTTGACCGACCAACAGTGCGCGGAGCGCACGATGGCATAAAGCCTGGGGTGGAGTCCCGATTCATCGGGCCGGAACCCCAGGTCACCGATCAATTAGCACGATGAGCCCGCGGAAGCGGCGACGGCCGTGGCGATTGCGGGACCTCTCGTTCCAATCCGCTGCCGCCCGCTCCGCGGGCTGGATCATTGTTTGTAACATCTCCCCGGGGCTCACGCCCCGGGCTTTAGGCTGTCGTGCGCTCCGCGCACTGTTGGCCAGTTAAGTGTGTAATTAGCGCTTACACGGGTTCCAGCTGCTAGCTCAGCCACCTCGCCGCGCTAAAGCGGCGTGAACGAGAAGATTGCTTCAAACGAACCATTAACGCTAATTAAGTAGTAATACAGCGGGAACCACTACCGCCAGTCATTGATTCTTTACCGCCTGTGCCAGTGACTGCCACGACTGGCGCAGCAGTTGATTGATCTTCGCCCAGTCTTCTTCGGTGACGCCGCCCTGTTCCGCTTTGGTATCGCGGATGGTCATGGCCTCGGCGCGCAAGCGGCCGTGATCCATCAAGCGGTCCACCGGCACGTTATAAATTGCGGCCTGCAATTCGGCGAGCGCCCGATCCAGGTCTCCCGGCGGGTGGTGCGCGCGTTCGCGGTGAACGATCCACCACTCGAGCTCGAGCTGCGACACTTTATGGACATCGAAATCGATGTCACTCATGTTGTGCAGGTAGCTGTAGAAGGTAATCAGGTCCGGCAGGGCCTTTTCATAATCCGCGCGTTGCTTCCCTTCCTTGAACACAAACGCCGCATTGGCCGCGTAATAGGCAACCAGGTTCGATTTGACCGGCGTCATGTGGTACTGCGTGCGTAACAACTCAGTCATTTGATTAAAGAGCCGGACGCGCTGTTTTTCGTAATACGAGCGCCACATCGCGGTTTCAAGCCGCGCTACTTCATCCGCGTCGAACTCGCGCAGCTTCGCCTTGCGTGGATAGAACAGATCGTACAGACCCGCGCCAATGAGCAGGGCCAGGATGAGTGCGAGGACTCGCACCACGATTCTGATAACTGGTCTACGGAGTAGTGGCACAGTTTGACGTTTCTTATTCACATCGCGGCTTTAGCCCGGTGTACCGAGCACCATAACGGGATCGGAAACCGTTTAAACGGTTTCCAGCTTCTAGCTCAGCCAACTCGCCGCGCTAAAGCGACGGCGTGAATGAGAACATTGTCTCAAGCGAACCATTAACGCTAGTTAAGTAGTGATACATCCCAACGCGAAATGTACCACTACCGTCTGCGGCGTTCGCTCGACATTTGCCAGCGCGACATGATATTTCAAAGCACTGAATCACGATAGGGTCGGGCTTGCGGACACAACACGAGGAAAACATGGCATACACACATCACGAACTGAAACATAAGACACTGGCAGAGCTGCGCGACATCGCGAAGGACATTCAGCACGACGCCGTGCAGGGCTACACCCAATTGAACAAGGAACACCTGGTGGTGGCGATCTGCAAAGCGATGGGAATTGAAATGCACGAGCACCACGATGTGATCGGCATTGATAAAGGCGCGATCAAGGCGCGCATCAAGGCGCTGAAAACCAAGCGCGGCGAAGCATTGGACGCGCACGATCACGCGGCCCTTAAAAAAACTCGCCGCAGTATCCACCGGCTGAAGCGGCAGATTCATAAAGCGACGGTCTAGCTAACGGATACGCAAAATGAAAACCCGACTAACTTCGATATTTCTCCTGGCCTGTTTGTGTCTGGCTGTGGCCAACGCGCAGACGACGGAACCCGCCGCCCACATTCCCGCCAAAGGCAGTCAGGAAAGACAGGCGATTCTTGATGCGTTGAGGGGTGACCAGCAGGTTCAGTTCCAGGTGCACTTCATCAAGGTGCACAACGGTTGGGCGTGGGTTGATACGACGCCGCTCGATAAGAGCGGCCGGGCCACGGCTGAGGGTGGTCCAAACCTGCTGCATCTGGAAGACGGCAAATGGAAGGTCAAGGATCTTTCGACCGTTCCCGACGATCCCAGGGACCCGCTCGGCGCCGAAGACGCGAGTCCTGGCTTCGTCAAAAACGTCATCAAGACCTTTCCGGGCGTTCCCCGCGACATTTTTCCGGCGCCGAAGCATTGATGCCGATGAGATCAATGACGATGCGGGTGGGCTTTACGCTGCTGGCGGCGTTAAGTCTCATGCTCGCGACGGCGCCGGCCCGCGCGGCCAAAGACGATCTCTCCTTACAGATAATCATTGTGACCGGCGAATCCAGCCGCGATTCGAACTCAACCACGAAGACGCTGACTGTTTCCGGGGCGCAACTGGAATTCAAGGAAACCTATCAAGGGGCCGGCGCCGGCCGGCGTAAGCCGGTAACGAAACAATTCACGCTCACATCGCAGGATCGATCTGATCTAATGGCGCTGTTGACCTCAAAGGAGCTTTCGACCAACAGCTCTGTTTCCAAACCGCCGTTGAAAGACACGAACCGGTATTTCCAAATTTCGATTAACTCAACCGCCGCCGGCCAGGAACATTCGGTTTCAATCGAAGCCACCCCGACCTCAGATTTGCAGGCGGATCGGGTTTATCAAGCTGGCGTCCGATTAATTGAAAGAATTTACTCAATAATCAATCGCACCGAACCCGATCTGAGAATGCCGACTCTGCTCGCGAGCAACTGAAAGTTTGCTTGATAGGCGGGCAGTCTAATTTGAAATTCTCTTGACTGCAGCGCAGCCGTCTCGGTTGCCTGTTTAGCGAAATACCGTCGAGGACGCTGGCGCTCCAGTCGCAAGCGGGCAGCAACTATTCAAAGCGGACCACCACTTGATAGGTCATTGACTTTCCTCACGAACTGGCATAGAAACCTTCCGCAGTTTCCCCTACTCAGAATTCATTTTTCGAAACCGAGGTAGCTCCGGATGAAGCAAGCTATCACTATCAACGTCAATGGCGTCGACCACACAGACGACGTCGAGCCGCGCCTGCTGCTGGTTCATTACCTGCGCGACGTCCTGGGCCTGACCGGCACGCACGTCGGTTGCGAGACCTCGCTCTGCGGTGCGTGCACCGTCTCGCTCGACGGACAGGCGGTCAAGTCCTGCACCATGTTCGCGGTGCAAGCGGATGGCAGCAACGTCACCACGATTGAAGGCCTGGCCGCCAATGGCAATCTGCATCCGGTGCAGGAAGGATTCTGGGAAAAACACGGCCTGCAATGCGGCTATTGCACACCGGGAATGATCATGGCGGCGAGTCAGATCATCGATCGAAATCCCAATCCATCGCAGGCTGAGATTCGTCACGGCCTGGAAGGCAATCTCTGCCGCTGCACCGGCTATCAACATATCGTCGAAGCGGTGGAATATGCGGCAGCGAAAAAAGCCGCCGGTTGAACGGCGCGGGCTTCAGCCCGTGACTGGTTCGTTCAGAGTGGCGGCGATGTCCAGTCCGAATTCAGCCGCACCTGCCCAAGACCGAGACGGCATCGCCAATTGTTTTCGGAGGAATCATGAGCAAGTTTGTCGGACAAAGGATTAAGCGGACCGAAGACCCGCGGTTGATCAAAGGCCTGGCGCACTATGTGGACGATGTCCGCTTGCCGGATACGCTTCATGTCGCTTTTGTTCGCTCGATGTACGCGCACGCGCGCATCAATTCAGTAGACACGACGGCGGCGGCGAGCGCGCCCGGGGTGGTCGCCGTTTACACCGGGAAAGACATCGCTGAGAAGGTTGGCCCGGTCCCCTGCGCGGCGGCGCTGCCCGATTTAAAAGTGCCGGATTATCGCGTGCTCGCGACCGGCAAAGCGCTATTCGTCGGCCACCCGATAGCCGCCGTGGTCGCCACTGACAAGTACGCGGCCCGCGACGCGGTCGATCTGATTGAAGTTGACTACGACGAACTGCCGGCCGTAATCGACGTCGAGGCGGCAGCTAATGGCGGCGCCGTGATTCATGAAAATTTCGGCGACAACATCGCTTACAAGCTAACCTCGGGCGAAGGCGACGTCGAGGCCGCCCTAAAGGCCGCCGATCGGATCGTCACGCAGAAGATGGTGCATCAACGGCTGGCTCCGATTGCGATGGAACCGCGCGGCGTGCTGGCGCGATACTTTCCCGGCGAAGAAGAACTGACGGTCTGGTCATCGACCCAGATTCCGCATCTGCTGCGCACGCAGCTCGCCTTAATGATCGGAATTCCGGAGAACAAGCTGCGCGTGATCACGCCTGAAGTTGGCGGCGGCTTTGGTTCGAAGCTGAATGTCTATGCGGAAGAGGCCCTGCTGGGTTGGATTTCGATCCAGCTCGGCAAGCCGGTGAAGTGGATAGAATCGCGGCGGGAAAATGTGCAGGCGACGATCCACGGCCGCGCCCAGGTCGGCACCGTCGAAGTCGGCGTGAAGAATGACGGCACGATTACCGGCTTGCGTTATAACGTGGTGGCCGATCTCGGCGCCTATCATCAGCTGCTGACGCCGGCGATTCCGACTTTGACCGGATTGATGTTGAGCGGCGCTTACAAAATTCCGGCGATTCAAATGAACGTCGCCGGCGTCTTCACCAACAAGATGTCGACCGACGCTTATCGCGGCGCCGGCCGGCCGGAAGCCACCTATGTAGTCGAGCGCGTGATGGATGTCATCGCGCGCGAACTCGATCTCGATCCCGTGGAAGTGCGCCGTAAGAACTTTCCCCAGCCGGACGAATTTCCGTTTATGACGGCTACCGGTCTCGCCTACGACAGCGGCGATTATGAAGCCGCGCTGAATAAGGCGCTCGATCTCTCGACCTATCAAAAGCTGCGCGCCGAGCAGGCGCAGGCCCGCGCTGCCGGCCGCATCATGGGCATCGGTTTGTCGAGCTACGTCGAGATTTGCGCGCTTGGCCCATCGCAGGCGATGCCGGCCGGCGGTTGGGAAAGCGCCACCGTGCGCATAGAACCGACGGGGAAAGTGACCGTGCTGACCGGCGCTTCGCCGCACGGGCAGGGACAGGAGACGTCGTTCGCCCAAATCGCCGCCGACGAACTCGGCGTCGACATTCACGATGTCACGGTGATTCACGGCGACACTGGGGTCGTGCAATACGGCATCGGCACGTTTGGCAGCCGCGCTACGGCGGTCGGCGGCACGGCCGTCCTGATCGCCATTCAGAAGTTGAAAGAGAAGGCCGCCAAAATCGCCGCGCACATGATGCAATGCGACGCTGCACGGGTTTCTTTCGAAGGCGGCTGCTATACGAAACAGGCTGCGGCGGCCGCCGTCGCGGCGGGCACCTCCGAACCCGTAGTGCCGGTTGGCGAAGGTCCTGGCGGCGCGCTCAACGAAGTCCCGACGCCCGGCAACGGCCGCGACAAACTGACTATCCAGGAAATCGCGCTGGCCGCCCACGTGGCCAAAGAAATTCCGCCCGATACGGAACCTGGATTGTCGGCGACCTACTTCTTCGAACCAAAGAATTTCACCTTTCCGTTTGGCACGCACGTCTGTGTCGTCGAGATCGACAAGGACACGGGCGAAACGAAGATCGTCAAGTACGTCGCAGTAGACGACTGCGGCAAAGTAATAAATCCCCTGCTGGTCGACGGGCAGGTCCATGGCGGTATTGTCCAATCGATTGGTCAGGCCCTGTACGAAGAAGTTGTTTATGACGAACAAGGTCAACTCATCACCGGCGAGTTGATGGATTACGCCCTGCCCAGGGCTTCGCAAATGCCCTGGTTTGAAACCGACCGCACCGAGACGCCCACGCCGGTGAATCCGCTCGGCGTCAAAGGCGTCGGCGAAGCCGGCACGATTGGGGCGACTCCGGCGATTGTGAATGCCGTGGTGGACGCGCTGGCGCCGTATGGCGTGAGGCACATCGATATGCCCGTGCGCCCCGAGAAAGTTTGGAAACTGATTAACAAGTAATTTGGAGCGCGGAGGCAGAGTCCCGATTCATCGGAGGCCCCTGGCGGCGCACTCCAAGAGGAGAGTCATGATTCCAGCATCGTTCGACTACAAACGAGCAAATTCGCTTGACGAGGCCCTGAGCCTGCTGGCCCAGAATGAAGACGCCAGGATTCTGGCGGGTGGTCACAGCTTGATCCCGGCGATGAAGCTGCGCTTGACGCAGCCGTCCCTGCTCGTCGATATCGCGCGCATCAAAGACCTCTCATACATTCGCGAAGAGGACGGGCAAATTCGCATTGGCGCCGCGACGACGCACTATCAAATCGAGTCCTCGGAACTGCTGAAGCAGATTTGTCCTTTGCTGCCGGCTTGCGCCGCGCACATCGGCGATGTGCAGGTGCGCAACAAGGGCACCATCGGCGGCAGCGTGGCCCATGCCGATCCGGCCGGCGACTGGCCCGCGGCCGTGCTCGCGCTGAATGCCGAGCTCGTGGTCGCCAGTAAGAACGGTGAACGCACGATCAAGGCTGACGAGTTTTTTGTCGATCTGCTGACTACCGCACTTGAGCCTGGCGATATCCTGCGCGAGATTCGCATCGCCAAAACCAACGGCCAATCGGCCCACGCTTATACCAAGATGGCCCATCCCGCCTCCGGCTTTGCCGTGGTCGGTGTGGCCGCCAATCTCACGTTGAATGCCAGCGGAGGTTGCGAGCGCGCCAGCATCGGCATCACCGGAGTTTCGGCGAAGGCCTATCGCGCCGGCGCCGTCGAATCAGCGTTGGCCGGCGCCGCGCTTAACGAACAAACCATCGCCAATGCCGCCGCCCATGCCACTGACGGAATTGATGTGAATGGCGATCTGTTTGCCTCCGCCGATTATCGTCGTCATCTGGCCGTGGTCTACACCAGGCGCGCCATCGAAGCTGCAATCAAGTCAGTACCGCCCGCGTAAGCGGGTGGGATAAATAGATACCTCATTAACCCATCCGCTTAAGCGGATGGTACTGACTGCAAAACAATCGCCCCCTCATTCTCCATGAAAATCCACGGCACTCACCAAATTCATGCCCCGGTCGATCGCGTCTTTGCCGCGCTGATTGATCCGCAGATTCTCCAACGCTGTATCCCGGGTTGTGAATCGCTCGAGCGGACCGCAGAGAACACTTATGTGGCCACGATGAAGGCCGGGGTCGGCGCCGTGAAAGGAACTTTCAAAGGCAACGTGCGCCTGGAAGATATCCGTTCTCCGTCGCACTACCGCATGCTGGTCGACGGCAAAGGAGGGCCCGGCTTTGTAAAAGGCACCGGCGAATTCGATCTTAGCGGCAACGGCGGCGTCACGGACATTGCCTATACCGGCGACATGCAAGTAGGCGGCGTGATCGCCGGCGTCGGCCAGCGGATGATCGAGGCTGCCGCCAAAATGCTGGCCGCGAAATTTTTCACTGAATTGGAAAAGCAACTCAACCCTAATGACGCCCAGCGGTAGTCTGATGCTCCCGGTCTTTATCGCCGGCCGGGGCAGTAGCCCGACCGTGAGGCAGGGCTCAGCGCCAGCACGAAGCCGAACACATCCCCACACCGACATACAAATTTGAGCACGACGGCACGGCTACGCCACTGAAGTCCGGAGACGGCGGTCTACAATCGGGCCGTGGCTCCGCTCCGCCTGCAACTGCTGGAACTGTTCGTACTCGCCATTCCCATCGCCTGCATTGCCTGGACCGTAACGCATGAAGAGGTGTTTCGCGAGCCGCGCGAATACTGCCAGCGACGCAGCCGCGACTGCCTGCGCTGGTACCAGCGAAAGTTCTTTTATCTCTTCACCTGCGAATATTGCTTTAGCCATTACATCGCCGGATTGTTTCTGGCGCTGACCCGGTTCAAATTGCTGTTCGCCGACTGGCGCGGATATCTGATTGCGCTGTTCGCGCTGGTGTGGATCGCAAACCAGTACATGAGCATCTACGACCGCTTAAGACTGGACATCAAGAGCGAGCGCATCGAGAGTGAGATTAAGGAAGAAGTGAAGGAGACTGCCAAGCGGGCGAATGGTAATTAACAAACCTTCGTTTAGAGGCGCACTACCGCCCGCCCGTAATTTGTAGGAAGTCGATGCAGCACTCCTCAGCCCGAACGGGCTGAAAGATAGTGGCCCGTGGCCAGTCCCGCTTGAGGACGCGACAGCTAATCCTTCAGCAACGCCCGGCGCTTCGCCTGCTTCTCGGCAGAACTCAACTTGAAGTTGTAATCGTAGACTGCGTTCTCCCAATCGCCGTACATCGCGTTCGGCAACACGATGAAATGGGTCCCGAACTGTGACTTGTTTTTTTCGATCGCCTCCAGACGGCTGGCCACGGTCTTGCTTTTCTCAAATACGTCAGAGAAGTCGTTCAGGTTATCGCCCATCAAAAGCACCACGTGATAACGCGCGGCAATGGACTGGCGTCGCGGCTCTTTGGTGTCGCTCTGGGTGTCGGTGCGCACCAGCAGAGTTTCGTCATTCACCTCGGGAAATCCCACCGCCTTCAGGTTGCGCGCCGTGCCGTCTTTCTCCGCAATCTTGCGGTTGGTCACATAAAAGACCCGCACGCCGCGCGAATGCGCATAGTTGAGAAATTCGACGGCGCCGGGAATTGCCGTGGCCTCGGCCCGATTGCACCAATCAGTCCATCCTTCGGGATAATTAACGCCCTGCTTAATCAGCATCCCCTGATAACGGCTGTTGTCGAGCACCGTCTCATCGACATCGACGATGATCGCGCGTCGCATCTTGATGCGGCGATTGTGCAAATCGCGATCGAGCATCAGGCGCGCCAGCAGGTAAGTCTGATATTCCAGCGCCCGCGCCTCGCCTGAAGCCTGCTGATAAAGCGTCGCGGATTCGATATAGGTGTTGTCGGATTTCTGCTGGGCCACGACGCGCGGAGCGAATGCGGTGCGGCCGCCCAACAGCAGCATGAGCGCCAGGATCAGATACGATTTTCGCTGTGCCCGGTGAATCTTGCTTGTCATTTGCAGTGTCCTTCGCGGTAGCTTTCGGTTCAGCCGCAGGCAGCGCCTGTTGCAGCTTGTACCAACTAAAGTAGACGCGGTGTTGCGGTTCATAAATGCTCGAATGTCCGTTGTCTGTTTCCCACTCATAGAAATAAGGTACGTAGACGTTGAGATACTTCGACTCCATCATTCGTCTCAAATGTAAAGATCGTCAGCCGTATGCCATTCGTGTTCGACGTCCCGCATGATCAGGGCGTGGTCAAATTCGATCGAGCCGTCGGGAAATTTCGTCTTGTCGGCAAAATAGCTCGAGTAGATGTTGGAAATCTCGAGCGGTTCAACCCGCCAACCCTCAGTCCGCAGTTCCAGCCCGTCAAGCCTCTCCCGCTCACGCGTAACGGAATAGCCGATTGAACCTTTTTCGAAGAACGCGGAAGCGTCGGCCAACGACGGAAAGATCGAGGTCGCCGGCAGACTCGGATTGATTCGGCCGGCCACTTCGACGACCACCGCAGCATCGTCCGATTTCATTTTCAGACTAATCTCAGCGTCTGATTCCGCAACCGAGAAATGCGCATGATGATGTTCACCCGGAAAGATCCGGCCGCCGAAGAGATGATTGATTTGTGAGTTCGTGTCTCTGCGCGAGATGAAGACACCTTCGCGCGTCTCGCCGTCTTCGTCCCATAGCACCGCGACCCGATGGGCGGCATTCTCGCTGCTGAGACCGACTGCCTGAGGCATGGCTCGCGGCCGCACATACTCAAGGCGAATCAGGCAAATGCCGGCGACCGCTAAACCATCTTGCAGCTTGGGGCGAAAACGATTCGGGAGTTCTCGTTGAATAGCCTCAGGATCAATGCGAAAGTTCGCCAGGATTCGACGCTTAATCGTGCCCTGAATGACGGGAAGCCTCATTTTACATTCCAGCTGGCGATCGTTGTTCGCGGCGGGCTCTGGCAATAAATGCCTCAATGTCCGCGATGCTGCGCGGCAACGCCGCCGTCATCCACTTCGAGCCTTCCGGTGTAATCAGCATATCGTCCTCGATCCGCACGCCGATGCCCCGGTATTTTTCGAAGGCCGGTTTGATGGCGGCGATTAGTTGGGCGTTCTGCGGGGTCTGGGGCAGATTGTCGAGAGCGTCGGGACGAATGTAGATACCCGGCTCGTTGGTAAAGGTCATGCCGGGTTCAAATCTCGCGCCGGCGCTCACGTCATGAACGTTCATGCCCAGCCAATGGCCGTTTCCATGCATAAACCACATGCGATACTGATCTGAATTCACGTCGGTAATCAAACCTAACTTCAGCAATCCGGCTTTGATAACGTCCAGCGACGCACGATGCGCATCGGTGAGATTGGCGCCGGGCTTCGCAGCTTTCGCCGCCGCTTCCTGCGCATCGTAGACGATCTGATAAATCGCCGCTTGTGCCGGCGAGAACTTTCCGTTGACGGGCGTGGTCCGCGTGACATCGGCGCTGTAGTGTCCATATTCCGCGCCCACATCCATCAGAAGCAGATCACCCGGCTTGCATTGCGCCTGCGATTCTTCGTAATGCAGGGTGGTGGCATTCGCGCCGCAGCCCACGATGTCGGGATAACCCCAGTTGTCTGCATTGCGAAGTTTGAAGATGCGCGCCACTTCGGAGTCGATTTCGTATTCCCATTTCGCGCTGCCGGCGGCGATCCAGGCGCGCTCGTGAGCTTCGATGCTGATATCGATCGCGTGCTGCAACAGCGCAAGTTCCATCGCCGATTTTTTTGCCCGCATGGCCGCGAAGATTGGACCGACCGGTTTGAGCGTGATACCCGAAACCGTCCGCCAGTCGTTGGCAAAGCGCTGTTCCTGCCGGTACTCCCGGCTTTCGCCGCGCTCGGGCGCCGCGATCAAACAGAGCGTCGCGTCCTGATTTTCGATCGCTTTGAGTAGCGGGTTCAATTCACTGTTGGAAAGCGAGCCGGTCCGCGCTGTCATCAGGATATTTTCCGGCTTTGGCACATAGGCCTCTTTGTTCCGAATGGCCTTCATGAAAGGATCGAGTTCACTCGCCGCCCAAATCTCCTTAATGCCCGAAAGACCGGCAGCCTCTTCCGCGCTGTACATGTGACCGGTCCAGGTTTCGGCGGCCGGGTTGCGCCGCGGCAGGAACAGAACCTCGGGTAACTGCGTGCCGGGCATCATGACCAGCGTCGCGCCTTTTTGATTCAGGTTCGTCAGATAAAAAAGATTGTTCTCCTGGCGAAAAGGGAAATCGACGTCATTGGTATAGACCCGCGGCTCAGCGCTGAACATCACCAGCATGGCTTTAGGCCCAATCGCATCAGCGACCTGTTTACGCCGCGCCGCCAGTTCACCCAGTCGTTTGGCGTCTTCAAAGATCGGCGCGGGCGGAGTCACATGCACGACCGGCGCCGGCGCGCCGTCGTAGTTTGCGTTCGCCAATACAACTGGCAGAACCAGGGTGATGAGGCCCAGACTGAGAATGCCCACGGGCAGAATTCGCTTTCGTCTTTTCATATATTTATTCGAGGTGGCGGAATCGCGAGAGTTCCGGAACTGCGATCAACAAACCGAAGGGCAGGGTTACGGCTGATTGTCGTTGCCATTTCCCTTTTCCTTCGCCTTACGCCGTTCGCCGGGCGCCGGGATTATTGTGGTCTTGCCGTTGGGGCCAATCATGACCGAACTGCCATCGGGCTGCTTGATGATGCGGCCGCCATTCGGCAGGACACGGACTTCGGGCACGCGGAACGGTGGATGAGGGCGCCGGTCATCGCCCGGCGGGCGCTGCGGATCGAACGGTGGCGGTTGGCCCGGTTGGGGATTGCGATCGCGGCCGCGATTCGGATCTCCCTGGTGCGCCGGATCAAAGACTTCAGGTGGCGGAAAATTCTTGAATTGCTCTTCCGCTTTTTCTTCCGGCTTCGCCTGCGGCACACGCTGGATGTCCGGCTTGGTCTTCTCAGTCTTGGCGGCGTTTGTCTTCGCGCTTTCGACTGGATCTTTGGCTTCGGTCGCCGGGGCAACCTGGTTTGGCCCGCCCGAATTAGCAGGCTGCGATGACTGTGCCGGTTGCGTTTGCGTATCTGCCGGTTGAGTCACGATTGGCTGGGCCCGCTGCCGGCGATAAGCGAAAAATCCGGCGACGCTACCGCCGGCTACCAGCAATAAAACTGCGGCCGCGGCGATCGGTTTCCAGTTAGTGCGCGTGGCCGCGGGAGCAATGGCGGCTTGACCCGTAGTCACCGTGCGCACGCTGGTGGCTTCGCCGGCGACCAGGGTCTGGGCCTCGCTGGAAAACGACGGCGAGGTTCCCTGCTGCGTCTGCGCTCCGACTAAACGAGTCGCTCTCTCTGACGCGATGGTCGGTGCGGCGTTGAAAGAAGCGGCGCCCCCGGTGATGACTGTTTCTTCTCCGAGCGGGCCGGACTCTGCGCGTCCCAGCGCGCGACTCATATCGCTGGCGTTGCCAAAGCGATCGTCGCGTCTTTGCGACATCGCTCGCCCCAGCACATTGGCCAGCCCCACGCTGATTTCGGGACGAACTTCGTTGGCCGGCAAAAGAGGATCGGGCTGGCCGTTAACCAGGGCGGCGGCCCGGCTGAGAGCATCCGGCGGCTTCACATTGGTCACCAGATGATAAAGCGTTGCGCCCAGCGCGTAGATGTCGCTGCGCCCATCAGTGCCTTTGCCCTGCACCTGCTCGAGCGGCGCATAGTTCGGCGTGTAGCCGAAGATGCTGGCCGAAGTAGTGACCGCGGTGAGTTGGCCCACCGAACCCTTGGCCAATCCAAAATCGAGCAGCACGACTTGACCGCGCGTGGTGAGCTTCAGATTCTGCGGCTTAATATCGCGATGAATGATTTGCGGATCCTGCGTGTGCAGATAATCGAGCGCGTCGCAAAGCTGGTCCGCCCACCGCGTAACTTCACTCTCTGAAAAGGGGGCATTCTGTCCGGTCAGCATCTCCGACAGATCCTGCCCCGCGATATACTGCATCACCAGGAACTGCCCTTCGCCTTCATTGAAGTGATCGCTCACGCGTGGCAGGGCGGGATGATGCATCCGGGCCAACAGCCGGGCTTCGCGTTCGAATTGTTTGCGCAGCTTCTCTTCGGCAAAGAATGTTTCTTTGAGCGCCACCGTAGTGTCGAGCCGCTCGTCGATTGCTTCGTAGACGGCGCCCATGCCGCCCTGTCCGAGCTGGCGCACGATGCGATAACGGCTCTGTAAAATTGTCCCTTCGGTGAGCATGCGAAACCGTTTACCAGAACTGGCAGTCTAACATTCTGTCCAACGCAAGGCCAACGCGAATTGTTTCAGGGTTTCGGCCCGTTCTGCCCTCAGATCCTTAAGACGAGCAACGCTCGCTCCTGGTCTTTGATGATCGATATTTTCAGCGTATGCTAGCCGCACGTGAGCACCCCGATTCACTTCGATCGCGAAGGCGACGTCATTGATATCACGCCCAGGAAACCGCGTCGCCACCGCTGGAAATGGTTCCTCCTCGTCGCGCTTGTCGTGTTGCTGCTGATCGGATCGCGGGCCGTCTCCATTTACATCTCCGCCGCCTGGTTCGGATCGCTGGGATACTCATCCATTTTCTGGTTCATCTTCCGATCCAAGCTCCAGCTGTTTTTGATCTTCTTCCTGGTATCGGCAGCCGTTTTGCGCGGCGCCCTTTGGCTGATTGAGCGCGCGTTCGCCTCGTTTCAGTTCGAGCAGCGCACGGTCTTTATTAATCAGCAGCCGGTGAACTTTTCCCCGGGAAGGCTGCTCCGGCCGCTGGCCTGGATTGTCTCGATCATCGCCGGATTGATCTTCGGGTTTGGGATGCGCGAATCATGGCGCACCTTTGCCTTGTATTTTCACCAGGCGCCCACAAATCAAACTGATCCAATTTTCGGTAAGCCAGTCGGATTTTATCTATTCACGCTTCCGGTTTATGACGCAATCAGTTCCTGGGTCCTGTCGCTCTTCTTCGTCATGCTGGTGGCCGCGATCATTTATGCGGCGCTGGCCATGACCCAGCAGGGTCTGTCAAAGTCCGGCAACTCGGCCAAAGCCCGAAGCACCAGTTTCATCACCGTCTCAATTCCGCTGGCTCTCTGGTTAATCGTGATGGCGTGGCGCTTCTTACTTTCGCGTTATCCGTATCTTTGGGAGGACCATCAAACCTTTTCCGGAGTTACCTATGTTGAAGCGCAACATCTGCTGCCTGCGTATGTTTGGGTCGCTGTCGCCTTAGTCCTCGCGGCTTTGATTTGCCTGGTCAACGGTTTTGCGCTGCGGAAGGTCCGGGTGCTGATCGCAGCCCTGGCAATTCCCGTCGCCGTCTACGTCGTCGGCATCGTCATCATTCCGTCATACGTGACCAGCTTCATCGTCAAACCAAACGAACTGGGTCGCGAAACGCCTTACATCGGCTACAACATTGCGGCGACGCGCGCCGCTTACGGTATCGACCACATCGAGCAGCGAAACTTCGACGCCAATACCACCGCCGACGCTGGAGATTTGCAGGGCAATCGCGAAACGCTTGACAACATTCGCCTGTGGGACTGGCGGGCCTTGAAGGACACGCTGTCGCAGATCCAGGCCATTCGCATCTATTACGACTTCACCGACGTGGACGTCGACCGTTACCTCATCGGCGGGCAGAAACGGCAGATGATGATCGGCACGCGCGAAATAAACGTCGAGCGGCTGCCCGAATCCTCGCGCAACTGGGTCAACGAAAAACTGATTTACACCCACGGCTACGGCATCACCATGAATACGGCGAACGGCTTCGACCCGGAAGGCATGCCCAAGTTTGTGCTTTCGAATATGCCGGTCGAAGCTGCGGTGCCGGAGCTCAAGGTCACGCGCCCGGAGATTTATTTTGGCCAGGAAACAACGCAGGACGTCTACGTTAAGACGAAGCGGATGGAATTCAACTATCCCCAGGGCGAAACTAATAACCTGACGTCTTACGAAGGCACGGGTGGCATTCAGGTCGGCGGTTTCTTCAAACGCTGGCTGCTGGCCTGGGCGCTGGATGACGTTACCAAGCTTCCGTTTTCTGACGACGTCACCCCTGCGAGTCGTGCGCTGATCCATCGAAACATCCGCGAAATCGTCAACTCCGTGGCGCCGTTCCTGGTCTACGACAACGATCCCTACATGGTGGTGAATTCAGAAGGCCGCCTCTTCTGGATCATCGATGCTTTCACGGAAAGCTCGAATTACCCATATTCGCGTCACTATGCGGCCGGTGACAAGACTGTCAATTACATTCGCAATAGCGTGAAGGTGGTCATCGACGCCTACAACGGCACGACCACGTTTTATGTTTTCGATGCTAACGATCCGCTGGTGCAAAGCTATCGCGCCATCTTCCCCCAACTATTTCGCGACCAGCAGGAAATGCCGGCCGACCTGCGCGCCCACGTTCGCTATCCCGAGACGCTGATTAAAACCCAGGCCGAAGTCTTCGCGCTTTATCACACGCAGGATACCAACTCATTTTTCCAGCGGGAGGATCTGTGGAACGTCGCGCGCCAGACAACTCCCAGCTCTGACAAATCACAACCGTCAGAGCAATCGATGGATCCATACTTCGTCCTCATGCAGTTGCCCGGTGAGAAGGAGGGGCTGGAATTCGCAGAGATACTTCCGTTTACGCCTTCGAACCGCAACAACATGATTGGCTGGATTGCCGGCCGCTGCGACGGCGACGCGTACGGAAGTCTTCTCGCATACAATTTCCCCAAATCGCGCCTGGTCGATGGCCCCGCGCAAATCGATGCCCGCATTAATCAAAATGCGCAACTGTCTGCTCAATTCACGCTTTGGAACCAGCAAGGCTCGCACGTGCTACCCGGCCATCTGCTGGTAATCCCCATCGGACGGTCGTTGCTCTACGTCGAACCGCTTTACTTGAAAGCCGAACGCAGCCCGATGCCGGAACTGCGGCTGGTGGTGCTGGCGACTCAGGATCGGCTCGCTTACGGAGCGAACTTCGACGAAGCGTTGAAAAATCTTTTTGGCGAAGCCGCCGCCGCGAGCGCGACGGAAACCAAACCCGAGATTCCGCAAACCAATGCCAAAGGCACGCCGCCAACCTCCGCCTCGCCGCAAGTTTCTGCCAGCCCCAACATGCAGCAGCTGGTCAACCGCGCGCTTCAGGAATTCGATGAGTACCAACGACTAACTGCTGAAGGTAAATTGGGAGAGGCCGGGAAGAAACTGGAAGAACACAAGCGCACGCTCGAAGAGATAAAGAGAGCCACGGCTAAGCCACAGTAGCTACTTGATCTTCTCCTGCACCTTGCGCGCTTCAGCAATCGCTTCGTCATATTCAGCTTGGTAGTCCGGGGCCGGCTTCATCGCCAGCAAAGTCTCGATTTGCTTGCGCGCCTCATCGTTGCGGTGAGCGTCGGCATAGGCCGCCGCCAACTTCGCCCGCATGAGTTCGTTATCCGGACCGACCTTGATGCCCTTCTCGAGATAGCCAATGGCCTTGTTGAGATCGCCGCCCAGAATTCGGGGCGCCTCGAGATATAACTGTCCGAGCACCATGTAGGCGCTTCCGGCCTGATACTTCTCGTCGATCTTCAGGACCGTCTCCATCTCGTTGCGGATATCGTCAACTTCCGCGAGACCCGCCAGCGTGCTCATCTCGGCGTTACCACCATAGTTCGCGCCCAACCAAAAATGGCCGTCGGCTTTATCGGGCTGGACCTTCACGGCCAGGGTGCCGGATTCGATGCCGTCGTGAAATGCTTTGCTCTGCTCGTGAGATTCGCTCGTGTGGGAACCAAGATAATAATTGTATTTCGCCAGCCGCCAGGCCAGATCGTAGTTGCTTGGATCGTCGGCCTGCGCTTGTCGCAAGGCCACAATTGCCTGCCGCACCTTCACCAGGTCGGCGCGCTGCCCATAAAGACCGTCAGCCTCTGCAATCGACTCCTTCGTGGGCCGGACTGAAACCCGATCAGATGTCGCGGTAGACGCTTTCCGGCAGGAAATGAACGCCATCAGAAGGACTAGCGCAATCGCACAAACGGTGATTTTCCTTAGCATTTTCTTGGGATCATCCTTTCCAGCCTACTCGATTGTATGGCGTCCCCATACACGCCTTCGTTGCCTTCATTTTTGCGGCCGCGTAAGGTATAGCACGCGTTCAGCCGGAGGGGGAATAGTTGCCAGCAGCCGCCTTTTACGATCTTGAAGGGACATTGGTCAGCACCAATCTGGTGCATACGCTCGGCTTTTATGCCCGCAACCAGCCGGACCTTTTTCGCAGTTTTACCAAGAGCGCGACAACTCTTCTGAGCGTTCCACTGTTCGCCGTCAGCGATCAGTATAGCCGAAAAGTTTTTAACGATCTCTTCTTCAAGCGCTACAAGGGAGAGACAGAAGACCGGATGCGTTTTTTCGCCGATGAGTTGTTTGAAGAGGTGCTGAAGCCGGCTGTCTTTCCTGGCGCCTTTGAGTTGATTGAAAAGTCGCGCAGCCTCGGATTGAGACAGGTAGTGGTAACGGGCGCGCTCGAAGTTTCGGTGAAGCCGCTGATGGATTACCTGGGCATCGACGACTGGGTAGCGAACCGGCTCGAGTTCGTCAAAGGGGTAGCCACCGGACGTTTGCTGCCGCCGGTGCTGGCGGCGGCCACCAAGGCTTCGTGGATTCGCACCTTCGCCGAACGCGAAGGGATCAACCTCAGCGAGTCGTTCGCGTATTCAGACAGCATGAGCGACTTGCCCATGCTTTCGATCGTGGGACATCCGGCCGCAGTGAATCCGGATTTCAGATTGCGACAGACAGCCTTGCACCATGATTGGCCGATACTGAATTTGAAATAGCCAGTCCGTGGTCAGTAGTCAGTTGTGCAACTGACCACGGGCCACTGACCACTGACACCAACTATGGCTCTCCAACTCCGACGCAAGACACACGAATCGATTGTCTACATCGACAATGACAGCGCTCCGCGCATCATGCCTTCGGGAGAAGACTTCATTCTCGAGGATCTTCCGGTGGGAACGCGGGTGCTCTATCCCAATCCGCCGCTGAAGGGCTTGCCAAATCGTGAAGCCGCGATCCGCTACGCGCTGAATCATCCACTCGAGTGCGATCCGCTGTTCGCCCAGTTGGAGCCGGGCATGAAAGTCACCGTCGCAGTTGACGACATCAGCCTGCCGCTGCCGCCGATGGCCACACCGGACATTCGCCAGACCATGCTGGAAATCGTTTTGGACATGCTGGCGGGTCACGGCGTCGACGACGTGCACATCATCATCGCCAATTCTCTGCACCGGAAGATGACACCGTGGGAAATGAAGCGGATGGTCGGACAGAGAATTTACGACGATTACTATCCGGATCGGTATTACAACCATGACGCCGAGTGGAAAGAAGGGATGATCAAGATCGGCGAGACCCGGCATCAAGAGCCGCTGTATTTGAATCGTCGCGCCGCTGAAAGTGATCTGCTGATTTACTGCAACATAAATTTCGTGCCGATGGACGGCGGTCACAAGTCAGTCGCCGTTGGTCTCTGCGATTACGAATCGCTGCGCGCCCATCACGATCCGCAGACGATTCGCGACTCAGACAGCTACATGGATCCGGCGCGATCGGAACTGGCGACCAAGTGCAACCGGCTGGGAAAAATCGTCGACGAGACTCTCAACGTCTTCCATATCGAGACGGCCATCAACAATCGCATGTACGGCTCCGACATGGACTTTTTATTGAAGAACGAAGACGACTTCACCGCCTTCGATCGCATGAAGTTCGAGGCGATGCGATACACCATGAGCAAGCTGCCGCGGCCCGCGCGGCGCAAGCTGCTGCACACCCGGCCAGCGCAATACGAGATGACCGCGTGCTATGCCGGCAAGACCGAACCGGTACACAAGAAGATTATTGAGAAGGGATTTCAGCAATACGCGATTCCGGTGCGCGGACAGGCGGACATCCTGGTTACCGGCATCCCGGACATTTCACCCTACAACGTCTATTCGGTCCTGAATCCGCTGCTGGTGCAGGTGATGGGGCTCGGCTATCACTTCAATTTTTATCGCCACAAGCCGCTGCTCAAAAAGGGTGGCGTGATGATTATTCATCATCCGTGTTACGACGAATTCGATCACGACTTTCATCCCAGCTACATTGAATTTTTCAATCGCCTGCTGCCGGAATCACGCGACGCTTTCTATCTGCGTGAGAAGTACGAGCGCGAGTTTGCCAACAATCCGAGCTACGTTGAGATGTATCGGCGCGGCAACGCTTATCACGGCGCCCATCCATTTTTCATGTGGTACTGGGGCGAGAACGGCCGCCAGCATGTGGGCCGCGTGATTGCCGCCGGCGCGGAAAACGCGCACGTGCCGGAGATGCTCGGCTGGGAACGCGCCGACAACCTGACCGAGGCCATCGCCATGGCCCGCACCTATATGGGCAACTCCGCGGAAATAACCATGCTGCATCAACCGATGATTGGGATCGCCGACATGGAGTAAAGCGCCATCAGGACACTAAGTCCGGGCGGCAAAATTTGATGACCTTTCCTGCTTTGAAATTATTGGGTTCGCGCGCCATCGCTTTCATCAGCACGCTGGTGTTGTCGATGACGATTGCCGGCAACCTGTCCAGGTTTAAAGAGCGGCGCCAGCGAAGTTTTTCCGAGGCGGCGGCCGACGGAAATGTAAGCCGCATGCGCTGGCTGCAGATGGGCGGCGTCAATGTAAATCCGCATGGCGAACCGCCGCCGCTCCTGCTCGCCGCTCGCGAAGGAAGAGTAAATGCCGTGCGGTTTCTGCTCGACCAGGGCGCCGAGGTGAATGCGCGCGACCTTTCCGGCAACACCGCGCTCGGCGAAGCGGCCTATTACTCGCAGATTCCGGTGATCAAGGAACTGGTGGCGCGGGGCGCGAATATCAACGCCTTAACCAACAGCGGTACGCCGCTCGACATCGCCCTGGCGCGAAACGACAACGCGGTCGCCGACCTGCTCAGGCACTACGGCGGACGGCAGGCCAACGAGGTGCAGTGAAGAGTCTCTCTGCTTTGGGAGAGAGAGAAAGAACGCTATGACGACGAAACTGTCACCAACTGAAATCTTTAATGACCGCCGGATTTTTCTCATCGGCGGAACCGGCTTTGTCGGCAAAGTCACCCTGAGCATGTTGCTCCATCGCTTTCCGAATATCGGGCGCGTTTATGTGACGGTGCGTGCGCGCTCGCAGGAGGAGTCGGAAACGCGCTTCTGGAAGAACGTGATTTCGGCCGAACCCTTCGATCCG